>Ga0209181_10010690_pt1 | contig 11881 bp, 12 predicted proteins | sample MAT05_FD_187208 | JGI IMG/M metagenome (GOLD analysis project Ga0209181, IMG submission 187208) | Freshwater microbial communities from Lake Fryxell liftoff mats and glacier meltwater in Antarctica - MAT-05 (SPAdes) (version 2) | ecosystem: Environmental > Aquatic > Freshwater > Ice > Liftoff... | reverse complement strand
CTTCATCGGTGCCGGCAAACATCGAGCCCATCATGACGGCTGACGCGCCGGCCGCAAGCGCTTTGGCAACGTCGCCGGAGAAACGAATACCACCGTCGGCGATACACGGGATGCCGAGCTTTTCGAGCGCCTTGGCGGCCTCGGCAACAGCCGTCATCTGCGGCATGCCGACGCCAGTGACGATACGGGTGGTACAGATCGAGCCCGGACCGACGCCCACCTTGACGCAATCCGCACCATGATCGGCGAGTGCGCGTGCACCTTCGCCAGTTGCCACGTTGCCGCCGATGACGGCAACATCGGGAAATTTCACCTTCACCGCGCGCACCATGTCGAGTACACCCTGCGCATGCCCGTGCGAAGAATCGACCACCAGACAATCGGCACCGGCTTCGACCAGCGCGGCAGCGCGCTCAAGGTTGTCACCACCGACGCCCACACCAGCACCGACGCGAAGCCTGCCTTGCGTATCCTTGCAGGCGAGCGGGTGATCCTTGGCTTTCTGAATATCCTTGACTGTGATCAATCCGACCAATTCGAACGCGTCGTTGACGACCAGTACGCGTTCAAGCCGGTGTTTATGGATCAACGCCTGTGCCTGATCCAAGCCTGCGCCTTCCTTGACTGTGACAAGGCGCTCACGCGGCGTCATGATGTGTTTTACCGCTTGATCAAGATTGGTCTCAAAACGCAGGTCGCGACTCGTCACGATGCCGACGACCTTCTTGTTTTCGACCACCGGCAGGCCGGAGAATCCGTGTTGCCGTTGCAATTGGATGACTTCACGCACCAGCATCTCTGGCGAAATCGCCAGCGGATCCTTCACCACGCCGGACTCAAAGCGCTTGACCTTGGCAACCTCTGCGGCTTGCCCGCGAATCGACAAATTCTTGTGGACGATGCCAATGCCGCCCTCTTGGGCCATGGCGATGGCCAATCTGGACTCAGTGACGGTGTCCATCGCGGCCGAGATCAGCGGCAAATTCAGCGTAATTTTTGACGTCAGGTGAGTGGCAAGCTGAACGTCGCGCGGATGGACCTGAGAATGCGCAGGGACGAGTAAAACGTCGTCGAATGTGAGCGCTTTTGAGATGAGTTTCACGAATCGAGCTCCGACAAAAACAGCATTATACGCGGGTCGTTTCGGGTCAACCCCAAGGCCACGCGGTCCCCCTGAACCGGACATGCCGGATACCGTCGCGGGGCCGGGTTGCCGCGAAACAGTTGACGCGACCGAGGATTGGCAGTAATTTAGACAAACGCCCGAGATATCGATGCTAAACTCTTGACGCAATTGACTATTTTCATTGGCTATACAAGTGACACCACAATTTTTCTCCATGACTGATCGGTTCCGACGCGGCGACCGCGTTGCCGGGATTAGTGTCATCGCCGTATCAGTACTCATGGGCGGCTGCGCGTTGTGGGAGGTGCCGGTGCGCGCACCGGCACCGGTTCCACCGCATGCGACCCTGTCAGCGTTGCTCAGTGACGAAGCAATGACGGCTTTGCAGAATGCACGGCAACGCGTTGAAACAGCAAGGGCGGCCCGCACGTTGTGGCGCGCAGCCCTGAACAAACTCGCCGAGGCGGAACTCGCGGCGGTAAAGCGGGACAGCGTCGCAACGCTACGAGCAGCGCATGAAACGGTCGCGCTGTGTGAAAAGAGTCAGGCCCAGGCCATGTCTGCATTGGTTGTTTGGTGATGCCCGCCCGGACTTATCGTGTGTTCTTCTTGAGGTTCCAGCCATGAAGTCTTCAATTCAGCTTTTCATCGCCATCGCGGTATTGCTCGCGGCAGCGACGGTGACTGCACAGGTTTACAAGTGGGTCGACAAGGACGGCAGGGTGCAGTACTCGGACATACCGCCACCACCCGATGCGAAGAGCGAACCAAAGAAGGTGGATACGCGCCCGGCCGCCGGCGCGGCCAACGTGCCGGCAAAGGCACCTTTGGCGGACGCCACCAAGGGAGCGGCAAAGGACGCGAAGAGCAATGCGAAAGACGCACCGTCCGATAAGCCCAAGACCCTCACCGACCTGAACAAGGAATCGGAAAAGCGTCGTGCGGATGCATTGGACGCGGATAAGAAGGCCGGCGAGCAAGCGAAGATGGACAAGGCCGACCAGGATCGCTGTCGCGAGGCCACGCGCTATTTTCGGGATTTGGAAACGGGACGTCCGATCAGCACAACGGACGACTTGGGCGAACGCAAGGTGCTCGATGACAGCGCCCGCGCCGCCGAGCTCGCCAAGGCACGCAACATAATGAAAGAGTCTTGTAAGTAACGGCGTTACCGGGCGCGCTGTCGTCGTTGCTCCTTGGGATCTGCCCTAAGCGGCAGATAGAGTTCCACACGGTCGCCGTGGCGCAGCTTGTAGTTCTTGGCGCGCAGCTTGCCCCAGATGCCGATACCAACTGTTGCGTTGATTACACCGGCCGGCACCTGCGACGCCAGCTCGATAGAGCCTGTCAGCGTGCCAATGGTGGTTCCGGTTACCACGCGCAGGTTTGCTTCTTGGACCACGCCGTCGGCGCTCCACGCCAACGCGACAGTGATCAAACCCGCGCCAGTGAGGTGATTCAACTCACTCATTGAGAGATGCCGCCATACAGCTGATCGGCGCGTTGGACGAACCGGTCCACAAACGTCTCAGCGATCATCGACATGACGGGGCCGATGACGCCTTCGACAACGAGGCTGCCAAAAGAATAGTCGAGTGCAAATTCAACCTTGCAGGCGTCCTCGGTGAGCGGCGTGAAGCGCCAAGCGCCATTGAAAGTCTGAAACGGCCCCTCAACAAGCGCAATCGACATCTCGAACGGCCGACGCTTGGCGTTGCGGGTCGAGAACGTCTGCGATACGCCCAGATAGCGGATATCGATGCTCGCCTCGGTGTGACCTTCATCGCGCGAATGTATTCGCGCACCGCCGCACCAAGGCAGAAACTCAGGATAGCGCTCGGCGCCATCAACCAGATCAAACATCAACTGGGCGGAATGCGGGACAAGAACGGATTTCGTAACATGAGCCATCGACAAATTTTACTTGGGCTGTAGGGACCTGCACCGTCAGGCGCGATAAAATCAATACATGACTATTGCCGAGAACAAAAAGGCGTTTTTCGATTACTTTATCGAAGAACGATACGAAGCCGGCCTGGTGCTGGAAGGCTGGGAGGTCAAGGCGATCCGCGCTGGACGCGCCCAACTCAAGGAGGGCTATGTGGTATTGCAGCGCGGTGCCTTCTATCTGATCGGCTCGCACATTTCGGCGCTCCCCGAGGCGTCCACGCACGTAAATCCCGACCCAGTGCGTTCGCGCAAGCTACTATTAAACAACGACGAAATCAGCAAGCTGATCAGCAAAGTCGAACAGCGCGGTTACACGCTGGTGCCGTTGAACCTGCATTACAAAGGCGCCCGCATCAAACTCGAAATCGGTCTCGCCAAGGGCAAAAAACAGCATGATAAGCGCGACGCCGATAAAGCGCGTGACGAGAAGCGCGAGGCGCAGCAGGCGGTTAAAAAATTCGTCAAGTAGCGACGTCTCGCGAAGCGGCGCAGGCTAGTGTCGCGTAGCGACGTTAAGCCCGCAGGCGCCCGTAGCAACAAGCGCGACGCCGATAAAGCACGTGACGAGAAGCGCGAGGCGCAGCAGGCTGTCAAGAAGCAGCTCAAGCAAAGGGGTGGCCCAACAAAAAAACGCGGGTCACGGCAGGCCGCTAGCTTGGGCGGCAACCGGTAGGGTTGGCCGGTGGGCCGGATACAGGCGCGCTACCGAACGCCGCCAGCAGCCCTGCAGCGGCGAGAATGAGGCCGCCAATCCACTCTTGTGGACGAGAGACTTCACCTGCGAGATAGTGCGCTGCGACAGCGGCGATGATTAGCTCGAACAGCAATATGACTGCCGCGCGGTTGGCGGCCAATTTGGTCAAGCCAAACTGCATCCCGACGCTGCTGGCGATGAGCGCCACCCCGACGATGGCGAGCAGCCAGCCGTGCGGGAGCATCATGCCGACCCAGTCGCCAATTGGTTGCGCAACCAGCAACAGGGCGACGGGCAGCGCAACCAGCGCCACCCCGATCGCTCCAGCAATGGACTTTGCCTCGGGAGTGGCCCGGTGCTCACGTCTGACCAAAACATTGCATAGGGCGAAACAAAATCCTCCCAGCATGCCGAGCCATTCGTGCCCGTTCTTCGGCAATGGGGCGCCGAGTTCGGGGCGCCAGAGCATGACTACCGCGCCGGCCATTGCAACCAGCATGGTCGCGGCCGCGCGAAGCGTCAGGCGTTCGCCGAGCAGTACGAGAGCCAAAGGCACCGTCCACAGTGGCGCTAAATAGAACAGCAACACCACACGGACGACCTCCGCCTCCATGATCGCCACCAGATAGGCCACGTTGGCGATCCCCGCCGTGAGGCCAATCAGAAAGAGCGATACCGGAAAGCGCACAAGTTCACGCCATGCATGGCGAAATACGACGCCCGCGAACATGACCGCCACCAAGTAGGAGAAGACCGTTGCAACGGGCGCGGGCAAACCCGCCGCCTCCATGAAGCGATAGGGATACCAGATCACCCCCCATGACGCGGCGGCAACCAACAATCCCGTGACCGGCACCAGCGAACTCGCGGCCGTGCCAGTTTGAGCGTTGGCGGCAGCCAAGCCATTTGCCGAAGGGACTGCGGAGGGATAAGACAAGACGACATCCTTTCGGGAAAGCGGGCAAACTCTATAATCATGTGAATGCCACGTTGCGGCGGCAAACCGCATTCGGGAAATATGCCCAAGCGCTGACTTGGCTTCGGCTCACGGGCGTTTGCTTCGTTTTTAGGTGCGGCCAATTTTACAGGCCGTTTCATCGTTCACCCAACGCCACATCGGGTTGGTCGCGACAGTTGTTCCAACACGCGTATTCCACCGCAAAGGTTTCGCCTCATATGTCCACCGTCGCCCCATCCGCACTCCAATCATTGATCGACAAGGCATGGGAAGCACGCGCGAGTTTCAGCCCGTCCAGCCACCCGGCGGAAGTTCGCGACGCAGTCGAACAAGTCATCGCCGACCTGGATGCGGGCCGTGTGCGCGTGGCCGAGAAGATCGGCGGCGAGTGGATTACCCACCAGTGGATTAAAAAGGCGGTACTGTTGTCATTCCGCTTAAAGGACAACGCGCCAATTCACGCTGGTGACCTCGGTTTTTTCGACAAAGTCGAAACCAAGTTCGGGCGGCTGGATGAAGCGGCCATGCGCGCCACCGGCGTGCGCGTGGTCCCACCCGCAGTGGCGCGACGTGGCGCGTTCATCGGCAAGAACGTGGTACTGATGCCTTCCTACGTCAACATCGGCGCCTACGTTGACGAGGGCAGCATGGTCGACACTTGGGCGACAGTGGGATCTTGCGCACAGATCGGCAAGAACGTGCACCTGAGCGGGGGCGTCGGTATTGGCGGCGTGCTGGAACCGATACAAGCGAATCCGACCATCATTGAAGACAACTGCTTCATCGGCGCGCGCTCGGAAGTGGTCGAGGGCGTCATCGTCGGTGAAGGCTCGGTGCTGTCGATGGGCGTCTATATCGGCCAGTCCACCAAGATTTACAATCGCGATACGGGCGAAGTGTTCCATGGAAAAGTGCCGCCCTACTCTGTGGTGGTGTCCGGCAGTCTGCCTTCTGCCGACGGCAAGTACAGCCTGTACTGTGCTGTGATCGTGAAGACGGTAGACGAGAAAACGCGCGCCAAAACAGGTATCAACGAGCTCTTGCGCACCTGACGATCAATATTGCTTCACGGACGACACCAAGAGCGACGACGAAAAAACGGGGGTATCAGCATGGCTATTCTGGAAAAGCTGTTTCGATTGATGGCCGAGAACAATGCGTCGGACATTTTTGTTTCGGCGGGCGCACCCATCACGATGAAGGTGAACGGCAACGCCATGCCTGTCAATCCGCAGATCTTGACCGCTGAGGAAGCAAAGAAGATTTGTTACGAAATCCTCAAGCCCCACCAGATCGAGAAGTTCGAAAAGGAACTCGAACTCAATCTGTCATTCCCGATTGAAGGTGTCGGAAACTTTCGTGTCAATATGATGCGTCAAAAGTCGACGGTGGCTTCAGTCATACGCTACATCTCGACCGACGTCCCGGCCTTCGATTCGCTCGGCTTGCCGAACATATTGAGACAGGTCATCATGGAAAAGCGCGGCTTGATTCTGGTGGTCGGCGCGACCGGCTCGGGAAAGTCCACGACGCTGGCGGCGATGATGGATTTTCGCAACATGATGAAGTCCGGTCACATTTTGACCTTCGAAGACCCGGTGGAATTCATCTTCCAATCGAAGAAGTGCATCGTCAACCAGCGTGAGATCGGCAATGACTCTCACTCGTTTCATGAAGCCATGCGTAACGCCATGCGTCAGGCGCCCGATCTGATTCTGGTCGGTGAGATTCGTGATGTCGAAACCATGAAAGCGGCCATGATGTACGCGCTGTCGGGACACTTGTGTCTGGCCACACTGCACGCCAACAACAGCTACCACGCGCTAAACCGGATAATCAATTTCTTCCCACTCGAACAGCGCACTGTGTTGCTGTCGGATTTGGCGGTATCGCTGCGCTGCATCATCTCCCAGCGCTTGGTGAAGAACGTGCAAGGTACGCGCTCACCGGCGGTCGAGGTTCTGATGAACACCGGCAACATCGTCGATCTGATTGCTGAAGGGCGCGTGGCGGAAATCAAGGAGGCGATGGAAAAATCCATGACGCGGGGATCGCAAACGTTCGAACAGGATTTGTTCCGACTGATTCAGGCGCACAAGATAACCGTGCAGGAAGGCTTGGCCAACGCGGACTCCTCAACCAATCTCTCGCTGTTGGTCGGCAACAGCGGCATGGTTGAGGCGGGGCTATCTGAATTGCCTGGTAAAGCCGGGTTGGGCGGACCAAACTTCAGCCAGTTCAAAATTAATTAGGTGAGCCAATCAGCTGAGGTCGGAACCCGACTATCGGCGGGCGATTCGGAACGTTTTCGTCTGGAAACGCCCGCCGTTAAACGACTTTGATCTTGAGTTCAATAACTGCGCTTGTAGTAACGGCCGCCGACCCAAACGCCATACGGACGCGGCGCCCAGGTGCTGTACCCCCATCCCCAGTAGCCGCGGCCATAGAACCATGCGTCCTGCATCGCGTCGCGGCGGCCCTGACGCTCGGCCATCTTGAGTTGCCCGTTTTGCATGAAGTCAATCACCGCGTCCGGCACGCCGTCGCGTGACAGCTTGGCGTACTGCGAAGCGGTCACGTCAAACACGGTGCGGGAGGTCTGAATTTCAAGAATGACGGCTTGCGCGTCCTTGCCCTCCTTGGCCAAGGCGACCAGTTTTTCAAGCGTCATCGGCTCGCGTTCCGGACCATCCAAATTGGCACAGCCGGATAGGGACGACAGGCCGGCGATCAAAAAAACAATTCCGAGTAAACTACGATTCATGTCACACCTCCAGCTTGAAAACTCCAATATCCGTTCGCGTTTCCGGTCTCCACTATGGGTGACCGTCAAGCGCCGCGGCTCGCACACCGGCTAGCGCCCACCGCCCAAGTATCGCGCGGTGGACTTATGGTGTCGCGTCAGTCTGTAACAAATCCCAACGCCCTGCGCGTACTGATTCTGACACCATCGGGTGAATGCAGTTCAGCAACGTGTCGGTGACGGCAATTGACTTCAGCACAATCAAGGATCAATCATGGATTTGTTTGACAACCCGATGGGCACCGACGGCTTCGAATTCGTCGAATATACCGCCCCGGATACCAAAGCGCTCGGCCGTTTGTTTGAGCAGATGGGCTTCGTTGCCGTGGCGAAACATCGCTCGAAAAACGTCCTCTTGTACAAACAGGGCGACATCCAGTTCCTCGTCAACGCCGAGCCTGACAGCTTCGCGCAGTCGTTCGCACGGGTCCACGGGCCATCGGCGTGCGCGTTCGGCATCCGCGTGAAAGACGCTGCCTACGCCTTCAAGCGTGCCGTTGAGCTCGGTGCCAAGCCCTACGACGGTCCGGTCGGGCCGATGGAGCTAAACATTCCGGCGTTGCAAGGTATCGGTGGCTCACTGCTGTATCTGATCGACCGGTACGGACCGCGCACCATCTATGACGTCGATTTCCAGCCGCTGCCGGGTGTCGATCAACAGCCGCTGGGCGTCGGCCTCGATTACGTCGACCATCTCACGCACAACGTCTATATCGGTCGTATGGACACCTGGGCGCAGTTCTACGAGAAACTCTTTAATTTCCGTGAGATTCGCTACTTCGATATCAAAGGCAAGAAAACCGGCCTGACCTCGCGCGCGCTCACCAGCCCATGCGGCAAGATTCGCATTCCCATCAACGAGCCGTCCGACATCAAGTCGCAGATACAGGAGTATCTCGACGCATACAACGGCGAGGGCATTCAACACATCGCCCTCGCTTGCAAAGACATCTACACAACGGTCGAGACGCTGCGCGCGCACGGCGTCAAGTTTCTGGACACACCCGACGCCTACTACTCGCTGGTGGATAAGCGTGTGCAGAGCCACGGCGAGGATCTGCAGCGCCTGCGCAAGAATCGCATCCTGATCGACGGCGAAGGTCTCGACAAGGAATTGCACGAGGACAAGTTGTTGCAGATCTTCACGGAGACGGCAATCGGGCCGATATTCTTCGAGATCATTCAGCGCAAAGGCAATGAGGGATTTGGCGAAGGCAACTTCAAAGCCCTGTTTGAAGCCATCGAGGCGGATCAAATCGCGCGCGGCGTGCTCTGATGTCTGCGCTCCAGTATCAGTCCGGATTCGGCAATGACTTCGCGACGGAGGCGCTTGCCGGTGCGCTGCCGCACGGCCGCAACTCGCCGCAGCAGGCCGCTTTTGGTCTCTACGCCGAGCAGGTATCCGGCACGGCGTTTACCGCGCCTCGCGCGCACAACCTGCGCTCGTGGCAGTACCGCCTGCGACCTTCAGCCGAGCATTCGCCCTACCGCCGGATTGAAAACGGGCTGATTCGCACAGCGCCGTGCGGCGAGGTAGTCGCGCCACCCGACCGCCTGCGCTGGAACCCACTAACCATGCCAACAACGCCGGTCGATTTTGTCGACGGCCTGATGACCATCGCCACCAACGGCAATGCCCGCGCCCAGCAGGGTGTTGCCGTACATGTTTACGCGGCCAACACCAGCATGACGCGGTGTTTTTATAACGCCGACGGCGAGTTGCTGGTCGTGCCGCAACTAGGCAAGCTTACCCTCAAGACAGAGTTTGGCATCCTGGAGGTGTCGCCCGGTCAGATCGCAATTATTCCGCGCGGGGTTAAGTTTCGCGTCGAGTGTTCGGAAGCGATTCGCGGCTACGTCTGCGAGAACTATGGGCCGCCGTTGCGTTTGCCCGAGTTGGGGCCGATTGGTGCGAATGGACTCGCCAATACGCGCGATTTCCTCACGCCCGTGGCTTGGTATGAAGACATCGGCGGCGAGACCAAGGTGATCGCGAAATTCGCCGGCAACCTGTGGGCCTGCACCACCAAGGGATCGCCGCTGAACGTGGTGGCTTGGCACGGTAACTACGCGCCTTACATGTACGACCTCGCCAATTTCAACGCGATCAACAGCGTTTCGTTCGACCACTGTGATCCGTCGATTTTTACGGTGCTGACTTCGCCGTCTGAGCTGGCCGGCACGGCGAACGTCGATTTCGTCGTCTTTCCGCCACGCTGGATGGTGGCCGAAAACACGTTCCGTCCGCCTTGGTTTCATCGCAACATCATGAGCGAATACATGGGACTGATTCACGGCAAGTACGATGCCAAGGCGGATGGATTTTTGCCCGGTGGCGGCTCACTCCACAACAGCTTTTCGGCTCACGGGCCCGACCTCGCGACATTCAGCAAAGCCTCAACCGAGGATTTGAAGCCAGTGTTTCATGGCAATACATTGGCCTTCATGTTCGAAAGCCGCTACGTATTCGAGCACACCGCGTTCGCCATGTCCACGCCCGCGCTGCAGACGGGCTACGATGGCGCGTGGGACGGATTTGATTCTGCCAAGGTGCGCCCATGAAATTTGCCTCGCTTAAACACCCGACCAATCGCGATGGCGTGCTGCATTTGGTTGACCGCAAACTACAGAGCGCTGTCGATGTCTCCGATATCGCGCCAACCTTGCAGTTCGCGCTCGAACATTGGGCGGCACTCGAGCGCAAGCTGCTCGACGAGTACGAGAGTCTGGAATGCGGGACTGATCGGCCCGTCATTGACTTCGCCAAGGCGCTCGATGATGGCCTCGTCGCGGCGCCGCTGCCGCGCACGTATCAGTGGCTGGACGGTTCGGCCTACCTGTCGCACGTCGAACGCGTGCGGCGTGCGCGCGGCGACAAGGTGCCGGAGAGTTTCTACCACGACCCCTTGATGTATCAAGGTGGCGGCGACGCCATGATGGGGCCTCGCGACGATCTTGAGTGTTTATCGGAAGACTGGGGCATCGATCTCGAAGGCGAAGTCGGCGTCATCACGGGCGACGTCAAGATGGGTGCGTCGCCAGCCGAAGCCGCCGCCGCAGTTCGTCTGGTGGTGCTGATCAATGACGTGTCCTACCGCAAGCTGATTCCGGGCGAACTTGCCAAAGGCTTTGGGTTCGTCAATAGCAAGGGGCTCAACGCGCTCTCGCCCGTTGCGGTCACACCGGACGAATTGGGTAGCGCGTGGTGCGATCAAAAAGGTGCAGGCAAACTCGACTATCGGTTAATTTGCCATGTCCGCGAGAAATGGTTTGGCAATCCCAATGCAGCCGATGACATGACCTTCTCGCTGTTCGACCTCGTATCACATGCGGCCAGAACGCGGCCGCTGAAAGCCGGCGCCTTGATCGGCTCTGGCACCGTTTCGAATCACGACGTGGCGACCGGCTATGCTTGCATCATGGAAAAGCGCCTCGTCGAGCAGGTCGAGCTTGGTGCTGCGAAAGAAGACTTTCTGCGTTTCGGTGACAGCGTCGAAATTGATATGTTCGACCACCAAGGCGAGACCATCTTTGGCGCCATCAAGAATCGCGTAACCAAGGCCGGAGCGAACTAGTGGCCGGCCAAACCGACCACGCCCTGCGGGGCGACTACGCGAATATCCGCGCCGACTATACGGTTGATCAGGACTATGGCCGCTACACTGCAGCCGAGCAGGAGCTGTGGAAACGACTCTACGCACGACAATCCGCGCTGGTCCCGCAATATGCGTGCGATGAGTTTATCGAGATCCTCGGCGCGCTCAATTTTGGTGCCGGCATTCCGCACTTTGACGAAATCAATGCCAAGCTCTACCCGGCAACGCGTTGGACACTGGTTGCGGTGCCGGGTCTGCTGCCTGATGATGTTTTCTTTACGCATCTGGCCAATCGCCGATTTCCGGTATCGGTTTGGCTACGCAAACCCGAAGAGTTCGAATACATCGTCGAGCCGGACATCTTCCACGACTTCTTCGGCCATGTGCCGCTGTTGTTCAATACGACGTTTGCCGACTACCTTGAGGCCTACGGCAAGGGTGGCGTCAAGGCGAACGGGCTCGACGCGCTCGACTATCTGGCGCGACTCTATTGGTACACGGTGGAATTCGGGTTGATTGCCACGCCGAAGGGATTGCGTACTTACGGTGCCGGAATTTTGTCGTCGGCGGGCGAGCTGCCATTTTGTATTACCAGCCCGAGGCCCAATCGCATACGCTTTGACCTGTTGCGCGTCATGCAGTCGAACTACAAGATCGACACGTTCCAAGAAACCTACTTCGTTATCGAAAGCTTCAAAGAACTCTTCGATGCCACTGCGCCAGACTTCACGCCTTACTACGAACAGCTTCGCGG
>Ga0209181_10010687_pt1 | contig 11883 bp, 11 predicted proteins | sample MAT05_FD_187208 | JGI IMG/M metagenome (GOLD analysis project Ga0209181, IMG submission 187208) | Freshwater microbial communities from Lake Fryxell liftoff mats and glacier meltwater in Antarctica - MAT-05 (SPAdes) (version 2) | ecosystem: Environmental > Aquatic > Freshwater > Ice > Liftoff... | reverse complement strand
ACGGCCGGGTAGCGCAGCGAGATGCGCGTGCCGCAGGCCGAACACTTCGCGCGCAGCGCAAGCCAGCTCAGCACGGGAATGTTCTCGTACCAGCGCAGCACATGGCCACAGTGCGGGCAGCGAGAACGCGGTCGCAGCAGCGACTGCACGGGAAGTTTCTCCATGGCCGCCGCTACCGCCACGGCGGCCGCCGCCAGCTGTGGTGGCGGAACGGCCTGGGCCCCGAACAGCGGCTGCCAGGCGCGCACATCGCCGAGCTGGAACTCCACCGAGTCCTTCCACCACTCGCGCCACAGCATGGCCGGCAGGCGGTGCACCACCACGTTCAGGAAGCTGCCCACCATCAGGCCGATGAGACCCAGGCCCCATGGCGACAACAGCAGCGCCGCAGCGCCCTCGGCCGCAAGCCCAGAAGCCATCAGACCACGGCGCCGAGCTTGAAGATCGGCAGGTACATGGAGACCACGATGCCGCCGATGAGCACGCCCAGGATGACGATGATGAAGGGCTCCATCAGGCTGGACAGGCCCTTGACCATTTCATCGACTTCTTCTTCATAGAACTCGGCCGCCTTCGCCAGCATGTGGTCCAGCGAGCCCGACTCTTCGCCGATGGCGGCCATCTGCAGCACCATGCTCGGGAACACCCCGGTGGCCGTCATCGACGTGGTGAGCGCCGAACCGGTGGAGACATCACGCTGAATCTGCTCAGTGGCTTGCGCATACACCGCGTTGCCCGAGGCACCGCCCACCGAGTCCAGCGCCTCCACCAGCGGTACGCCGGCGGCGAACATGGTCGACAGGGTGCGCGTCCAGCGTGCGATGACCGACTTGTTGATCAGGTCGCCGAACACCGGGATCTTCAGCAGGATGCGGTCCATCGCCATCTGCATCTTCTCGTTGCGTTTCCAGCTCTCGAAGAAGAAGTACAGGCCGCCGCCGACGAAGCCGAAGATCGCCCACCACCAGGCGACGAAGAATTTGGACAGGGCGATGACCATCTGTGTCGGTGCAGGCAGCTCGCCGCCGAAGGACTTGAACACGTCCTCGAAGGCCGGGATGACGAAGATCATGATCACCGTCAGCACCACGAAGGCGACCACGATGACGGCGACGGGGTACATCAGCGCCGACTTGATCTTGCCCTTGATGGCCAGTGTCTTCTCCTGGTAGAGCGCCAGGCGGTCGAGCATGGCTTCCAGGATGCCGCCCGCTTCGCCGGCCTCGACCAGGTTGCAGTACAGCGAGTCGAAATGCAGCGGCTGCTTGCGAAAGGCCGAGGACAGGTTGGTGCCGGTCTCGACGTCGTTGCGGATGTCGGTGAGCAGCTTGGTCATGCGCGGGTTGGGGCTGCCGCGGGCGACGATGTCGAAGGACTGCAGCAGCGGCACGCCGGCTTTCATCATGGTGGCCAGCTGGCGCGTGAAGACGGCGATGTCCTTTTGCTTGATGGCCCGGCCGCCGCTGGTGCGGCGCTTGCGCACCTTGGTGACCAGGATGCCCTGCCGGCGCAGGCTGGCGCTGACCACGGCCTCGCCACCGGCGCGCAGTTCGCCGCGCATGAGCTTGCCGTTCTTGTCCTTGCCTTCCCACTCGAAGATGAAGTCCTTGGAGGCGCTCTTGGGCAGTGCAGCTGTGGCCATGGCTTGGAGGGGGTGGGTTGGTGGGACGGAATCTTGGAGGCCGAGTCTGCCTTGGCGTTCGTCCGAGCGGCACGGCGCGTGCCCCAGGGCCGTGCGGTGTTGCCGCGGCAGACTACTCGTTGGTCACGGTGAGCACTTCTTCTAACGTGGTCATGCCCGAGCGAACCTTGATCAGCCCGGACTGTCGCAAGTCGCGCACGCCTTCGATCTGCGCCTGTTTCGCGATGTCCAGCGAGGTGCCCTCGGACAGGATGATGCGCTGGATGGCTTCGGTGATGGGCATCACCTGGTATAGGCCGAGTCGGCCTTTGTAACCGTTGTTGCAAGCCGAACAGCCGACGGCGCGGTAAGGCTTCCAGTTGCCGTCCAGGTCTGCGGGCTGGAAGCCGGCCTTGAGCAGCGATTCGCGGGGGTAGTCGGCAGGCTTCTTGCAGTTCTCGCACAGCCGCCGTGCCAGCCGTTGCGCCGTGATCAACAACACGCTGGAAGCGATGTTGAAGGGCGCCACGCCCATGTTGAGCAGCCGGGTCAGCGTGGCGGGCGCGTCGTTGGTGTGCAGCGTGCTCATCACCAGGTGGCCGGTCTGCGCGGCCTTGATGGCAATCTCGGCCGTGTCCTTGTCGCGTATTTCGCCGACCATGATGATGTCCGGGTCCTGGCGCAGGAACGACTTGAGCGCGGCCGCAAAGGTCAGGCCGGCGCGGTCGTTCACATTCACCTGGTTGATGCCGGGCAGGTTGATTTCGGCCGGGTCCTCCACCGTGGCGATGTTCACGCCGGGCTGATTCAGGATGTTCAGACAGGTGTAGAGCGACACCGTCTTGCCGCTGCCGGTCGGCCCGGTCACAAGGATCATCCCGTAAGGCCGGCCGATGCACTGCATCAGGCGGTCTTTCTCGATCTTCTCGTAGCCCAGCGCCTCGATGCCCAGCTTCGCGCTGGAAGAGTCGAGGATACGAATCACCACCTTCTCGCCAAACAGCGTGGGCAGCGTGCTGACGCGGAAATCGATGGACTTGGAGCCGAATTTCAGCTTCATGCGGCCGTCTTGCGGCACCCGTTTCTCGGCAATGTCCATGCGCGAGATGACCTTGATGCGCGACGCCAGCTTGTCCTTGATGGCGATGGGCGGCTGGGTGATTTCGCGCAGTTCGCCGTCGATGCGGAAGCGCACGCGGTAGTGGTATTCGTAGGGCTCGAAGTGCAGGTCTGACGCGCGCATGTTGATCGCGTCGATCAGCATCTTCTGCAGGAAGCGCACCACCGGCGCGTCCTCGACCTCGGCAGAGACATCGGCCGCTTCCGAGGCGGCGGTCTCGTCGTCGGAGACGTCGAAGTCGAAGTCGGCACTGGCCATCGACTCGAGCATCTCGTTGGCCGAGATGCCTTGCGCCTCGAGCTGACGCATCAGCTTGTCGTACTCGACGATCACCCATTCCGGCGACAACTGGGTGGCGAACTTGATGCGCTCGGCGGCTTCCTGGTCGGTGGGGTCGGCCGCGGCGATGAACAGCCGGTTGCCGCGCTTGCCCAGGACCAGCAACTGGTACTGGCTGGCGATCTTCTGGTCGAGCACGTTGCGTGGCAGCTTCTGCAGGTCGATCGCGTTCAGATCGAGCAAGGGCAGGGCCAGCGCGCTGGCCAGCGCGTGCGCCAGCTCATCAGGCTTGACCGTGCCGGCGGCCACCACCGCGGACACGAAACTCACCTTGCGGTCGCGGGCGCTGCGCGACAGCTCTTCAGCGGTCTTGAAGCTGAGCTTGTTGGCCTTGACCAACACGCGTGCCACGCCAGAGAGCGACGACGGCGGCGGTTCGACAATCGCTTCGACGGGCATCGAGGTCAGTTCAACGGGTGCATTTACCTGGGATCATCGCCGATCGACGCGGGGGTGTAAACGCCGCATCAGCGGCACAAATTCCCGCCATCCAGGCGGTTGGCGGCAGTGCAAGCCGGAATTGTGACCAGAAGACATTGGTCGGGGTGAGAGGATTCGAACCTCCGGCCTCTACGTCCCGAACGTAGCGCTCTACCAGGCTAAGCTACACCCCGTGGTGGCAAACGATGCCCCAGACGGCGTCAGCCGCGAGACCCTGCCTGAGCCAGGCCCTTGCTCAGCTTGACCTGTGCACCGCCTGGGTCGTCAAGTTTAGCAGAGCGCCCCGGGCGCGCGAATCAGGCAGGGCCGCCAGGGCCGCTCGCGCCTTGTCGGCCTCCAACTGGGCCGCCTGGCGGGTGGCGTCCAGCGCACCTGTGCGCCGCACGAGCTCGATGATCTGTGGCAGCTTGTTCACTTCGCCCTGCTGTATGGCGTGCCGGATCATCTCCCGGTCGCTGTCGCCGGCGCGCTGCATGGCCACCAACAGCGGCAGCGTGGGCTTGCCTTCGCGCAGGTCGTCGCCGATGTTCTTTCCCAGATCGTCCCGGTTTCCTTCGTAATCCAGCAAGTCGTCGATGAGCTGGAAGGCCGTCCCCAGGGAGCGGCCGAAGTCGGCACAGGACGCTTCGAGTCCGGGCGAGGCATTCGCCAGGACAGCGCCCAGTCTGGCGCTGGCCTCGAACAGTTTGGCTGTCTTGAAGCGGATGACACGCAGGTAGTCGTCCACGGCGAGGTCGGCGTCATGCATGTTCATGAGCTGCAGCACCTCGCCCTCGGCGATGACGTTGGTGGCGTCGGCCAGCACGTCGAGCACCCGCATGCGGTTCACCGACACCATCATCTGGAAGGCGCGTGAATAGAGGAAGTCGCCAACCAGCACGCTGGCGGCGTTGCCGAACATCGCGTTGGCCGTCGCGCGGCCGCGTCGCAGCGCCGATTCGTCCACCACGTCGTCGTGCAGCAGGGTGGCTGTGTGGATGAACTCCACGATCGCCGCGAGTTCGAGCCGCTCGGGGCCGTCGAAACCCAGGGCTTCGGAAAAAAGCAGCACGAGCCGCGGCCTGATGCGCTTGCCACCCGCATTGATGATGTAGTTGGAGATCTGGTCGATCAACGCCACACGGGATGACAGCCGCGCGCGTATGACAACATCCACCTGACGCATCGCGGCGGCAAGCGGGTCCTCAACGGCGGTGGTCGGGGTGGGAGTGAGCGTGTCGAGCACAGGGTGCAAAAACCAGGAATGCGTGATTATAGGAAGCCGCCGGCGACCCAGGTGCGCAGCCAAAACCCGACCCAGCGGCCTCGCAGTCGGGCAAGCAGAACTGCCAGGTGCCGTCGCCATGCATGCTATACTCAAAGGCTCTGCGCCGTCGGGGCAGCACCTATTCATGCGTGCTGAGCAATCCGAAGGCCGGCTTCATTGAAAGGTCACACATGTACGCGGTCATAAAAACCGGTGGCAAGCAATACAAGGTTGCTGCTGGCGAAAAGATCAAGGTAGAACAGCTGGCAGCGGACGTGGGCCAGGAAATCGTGATCGATCAGGTCCTGGCCGTGGGCAGCGGCGCGGACCTGAAGGTCGGAGCCCCCTGGGTCTCGGGTGCGACGGTCAGTGCCACGGTGTTGGCGCACGGCCGTCACGACAAGGTGCGCATTTTCAAGATGCGCCGCCGCAAGCATTACCAGAAACACGGCGGTCACCGCCAGAACTACACCGAGCTGCAAATCGGCTCCGTGAACGGCTGAAGGAGCCACCGACATGGCACAGAAAAAAGGCGGCGGCTCGACGCGAAACGGCCGCGATTCGCAGCCGAAGATGCTGGGTGTGAAGGTGTTCGGCGGTCAGCAGATTTCTGCTGGCGCCATCATCGTCCGTCAGCGTGGCACCAAATTCCATGCGGGCGGCAACGTCGGCATGGGCAAGGACCACACACTTTTTGCACTGGTCGACGGTGCGGTCTCCTTCGAGATCAAGGGCGCGCTGAACCGACAGACTGTCTTCGTCAAGCCGGTCTGAACCTCACTTCGCACGCCCTGCGAAGCCCCGGCCTGCCGGGGCTTCTTTGTTTCAGGGCTTGGATTCGCATGTCAGCACCATGAAGTTCGTCGACGAAGCAAGCATCGAAGTCGCGGCAGGCGATGGCGGGGCCGGGTGCGCGAGTTTCCGGCGCGAGAAGTTCATCCCCTTCGGCGGTCCGAATGGCGGCGACGGCGGCCGTGGCGGCAGCGTCTTTGCGGTGGCCGACCGCAACATCAACACCCTCATCGACTACCGCTACGCGCGCCGGCACATCGCCAAGAACGGCGAGGCCGGGCGAGGGTCCGACCAGTTCGGCGCCGCCGGCCCGGACATCGAACTGCGCATGCCGGTGGGCTCCATCATTGCCGATGCCGAGACCGGCGCCAAGCTGATCGAACTGCTCGAACACGGCCAGCGCGAGTTGATCGTCAAGGGCGGTGACGGTGGCTTCGGCAACTTGCACTTCAAGACCAGCACGAACCGCGCGCCCCGGCAGAAGACGCCAGGCTGGCCTGGCGAGGCCAAGAAGCTGCAGCTCGAATTGCGGGTGCTGGCCGACGTGGGCCTGCTGGGCATGCCCAACGCCGGCAAGTCGACCTTGATCTCGGTGATCTCCAACGCACGCCCGAAGATTGCCGACTACCCGTTCACCACCCTGCACCCCAACCTGGGTGTGGTGCGCGTGGGCCCGGAGCAGAGTTTCGTGGTGGCCGATGTGCCCGGCCTCATCGAGGGGGCCTCCGAAGGTGCGGGACTGGGCCACCAGTTCCTGCGCCACCTGCAACGCACGCGGCTGCTGCTGCACATCGTCGACATGGCGCCCTTCGACGACGCCGACCCGGTGCTGCAGGTGCGCGCCATCGCGGCTGAACTGAAAAAGTACGACCCCCAGTTGCACGCCAAGCCACGCTGGTTGGTGTTCAACAAGATCGACATGGTGCCCGCCGAGGAGCGCGAGGCCAGGATGGCCGACTATGTGCGCCGCCTGCGCTGGAAGGGGCCGGTGTTCGCGATATCGGCACTGGCGCGCGAGGGGCTGACCCCGCTGGTCGAGAGCATCTACCGCCATGTGTCGGCACACCAGCGCGTCGAGCCCCTGCCCGACCCGCGCTTCACACCCACCGCACCACAGGAGTGAGCGTGGTGCCCGACCGTGCACAGGCCTTGCCGCCCGCGCTGCTGTCCACGGCGCGGCGCATCGTCGTCAAGGTCGGCTCCAGCCTGGTCACGAATGAAGGCCGTGGCGTCGACCGTGACGCCATAGGCAACTGGTCGCGGCAGCTGGCCGCCCTGGCCACGCAGGGCCGAGAGTTGCTGATGGTCTCCAGCGGCGCGATTGCCGAAGGCATGAAGCGGCTGGGCTGGGCGCAGCGTCCGCGCGAACTCAACGAATTGCAGGCCGCCGCCGCAGTGGGGCAGATGGGCCTGGTGCAGATGTACGAGGCGCAACTGTCCTTGCACGGCATGGCCAGCGCCCAGGTGCTGCTGACCCACTCCGACCTGGCCGACCGCGAGCGTTACCTCAACGCCCGGTCCACCTTGCTGACGCTGTTGTCGCTGAAGGTGATTCCGGTCATCAACGAGAACGACACCGTCGTCAATGACGAGATCAAGTTCGGCGACAACGACACCCTGGGCGCCCTGGTTGCCAACCTGGTGGACGCCGACGCCTATGTCATCCTGACCGACCAGCGCGGGCTGTACGCCAGCGACCCGCGCCGCGACCCGCAGGCGCGCTTCATCGACGAAGGTGTGGCCGGTGACCCTGAACTTGAGCTCATGGCCGGCGGTGCCGGTTCGGCCATCGGCCGCGGCGGCATGCTGACCAAGATCCAGGCGGCCCGCCGCGCTGCAGGCAGCGGGGCCAGCACCGTCATCGCCTGGGGTCGCGAGCCCGACGTGCTGCTGCGGCTGGCCGCCGGCGAGCATATCGGTACGCTGCTGAGGGCCGGCACGCCCAAGCTCGCGGCGCGCAAGCAGTGGATGATGGATCACCTGCAGCTGCGCGGGTCGGTGGTGGTCGACGACGGCGCCGTGCAGAAGCTGGTCAGTGAGGGCAAGAGCCTGCTGCCCATAGGCATGCACGAGGTGCAAGGCGATTTTTCGCGGGGTGACGTGATTGCGGTGCGCACTGCGCAGGGCATCGAGATCGCCCGTGGCCTGGCCAACTACTCAGCCACCGAAGCCCGTTTGATCGCCCGCAAGCCGTCGGCGCAGATCGGCGCGTTGCTGGGCTACGCCAACGAGCCAGAGATGATCCACCGCACCAACCTCGTGCTGCGGTAGCGCATCACGAGGTCGTGCGCCACAGGCGGCGTCAATCGGCGCGCGGCGCTTCCGGGTTGAAGTCGGCGACGGGGCTGGCGCTCGACGGGAGCACGTCGCTGTCATGCCGCTGCCCGCGCATGCCGGCGCGCAGGTAGCGGTTGGGCGGGTTCAGGCGCGGCAGGAAGCGCGACAGCTCGGTCAGCGCCATCTCGTACACGCCGCGCTTGAACTCGATGACCACCTCGAGCGGCACCCAATATTCGTTCCAGCGCCAGGCGTCGAACTCCGGGTGGTCGGTGGCGCGCAGGTTCATGTCGCTGTCACGGCCCATCAGTCGCAGCAGGAACCAGATCTGCTTCTGTCCGCGGTAATGGCCGCGCGCGTCGCGGCGGATGAAGTGATCAGGGACCTCATAGCGCAGCCAGTCCCGGGTGCGGGCGATGATCTGCACGTGGTCGGGCAGCAAACCCACTTCTTCGTGCAGTTCGCGGAACATCGCCTGCTCGGGCGACTCACCATGCTTGATGCCGCCTTGGGGGAACTGCCAAGAGTGCGTTCGAAGCCTCTTGCCCCAGAAAACCTGGTTGCGCGCGTTGAGCAGGACGATGCCGACGTTGGGCCTGAAGCCTTCCCGGTCGAGCATAATCAAACCTCTGATTTGTGACTGATTTCATTATTGCACCGGCGCAGTGCGTCATACGCACCCTCGCTAACCCGAATCAGTCCCGAGCTGCGCCGCCCGCTGCAGGCGCGCCAGTGGCGAGGCCGGCGTCGTGCGAACAACCGACCACGCCATGAAAGCCTCCCAGACCTTCATCTCGACGCTCAAGGAAGCGCCCGCCGACGCCGAGGTGGCCAGCCACCGGCTGATGCTGCGCGCCGGCATGATCAAGCGCCTGGGCGCGGGCATCTACAGCTACATGCCGCTGGGGCTGCGGGTGATCCGCAAGGTCGAGGCCATCATCCGCGAGGAGATGAACCGCGCCGGCAGCATCGAGTTGCTGATGCCCGTGGTGCAGCCGGCCGAGCTGTGGCGGGAGACCGGCCGCTTCCAACAAATGGGGCCGGAGTTGCTGCGCGTGAAGGACCGCCACGACCGCGACTACGTGATTCAGCCCACCAGTGAAGAGGTCATCACCGACATCGCGCGCCAGGAACTGCGCAGCTACAAGCAGCTGCCGAAGAATTTCTATCACATCCAGACCAAGTTCCGCGACGAGCGGCGGCCGCGTTTCGGCCTCATGCGGGGCCGCGAGTTCACGATGAAGGACGCCTACTCCTTCGACCGTGACGAGGCCGCTGCCGTGCGCAGCTACGAGCGCATGAGCGACGCCTACCGCGCCATCTTCGATCGCTTCGGCCTGCAGTACCGCGCCGTGGCGGCCGACACCGGGGCCATCGGCGGCGACATGTCGCAGGAATTCCAGGTCATCGCCGACACGGGCGAGGACGCCATCGTCTACTGCCCCACCAGCGACTACGCCGCCAACATCGAGATGGCCGAAGCGCTGGCTCCGGCTGCGCCGCGCGCCGCGCCGCAGCAAGGGCTCGTCAAGACACCCACGCCGGGCAAGAGCACCTGTGAAGCCGTGGCGGCGCTGCTCGACCTGCCGCTGCACAAGACCGTCAAGTCGCTGGTGCTGGCCACCGACGAGCTCAACGAGGCCGGCGACCTGGTCAAGACCACGGTCTGGCTCTTGCTGGTGCGCGGCGACCACTCGCTCAACGAGGTCAAGGCCGGCAAGGTGCCCGGGCTGAAGGGCGGGTTCCGGTTTGCCACCGTGACCGAGATCGAGACCCACTTCGGCTGCAAGCCGGGCTACCTGGGCCCCATCGGCATGCTCAAGCCCGTCAAGGTCGTGGCCGACCGCACCGTGGCCCAGATGAGCGATTTCGTCTGCGGTGCCAACGAGGGCGACTTCCACTACACCGGCGCCAACTGGGGCCGCGATCTGCCCGAGCCCGACCTGGTGGCCGACATCCGCAACGTGCTTGAAGGCGAAGCCTCGCCCGACGGCAAGGGCGTGCTGGCCATCCAGCGCGGCATCGAAGTCGGGCATGTGTTCCTGATCGGCGCGGCCAAGTACAGCGTGCCCATGAAGGCCACCTTCCTGGACGAAAACGGCAAGCCGCAGCCCTTCGTCATGGGCTGCTATGGCATCGGCGTGACCCGGCTGCTGGGCGCGGCCATCGAGCAAAACCATGACGAGCGCGGCATCATCTGGCCGGTGGCCATGGCGCCCTTCACGGTCGTGCTGTGCCCCATCGGCTACGACCGCAGCGCCGATGTGCAGGCCGCTGCCGACAAGCTGCACGACGCGCTGGCGGCGCTGGGCATCGATGTGCTGCTGGACGACCGTGGCGAGCGGCCGGGCGCCATGTTCGCCGACTGGGAACTGATCGGCGTGCCCTGGCGCGTGGTGCTGTCCGACCGCGGCCTGAAGGCCGGCACCGTGGAAGTCCAGGGCCGGCGTGAGACGGCCGCCGCCACGGTGGCCGTGGACGAGGTGCTGGCCTGGATGAAGGCCCGACTCGGCGCATGAGTTCTTCTCCCGCGTGCGGGCGTGTCACGCGCCGCGCGCTGGCGGCCTGGCCCCTGGCGGTGCTGTGGCCCGACGCACACGCCGGCGCGCAGCTGGAAGAGCCTTTGGCCGATTCGGTGCGGTCGGTGTTGTCAGCGGCAGTGGCCGAAGCCGCGCCGCCCAGGCCGCGCTTCGAGCGCATGGAAGACCGGCTGGCCTACCTGCGCTGGCTGAGCACCACCAGCGAACGCTTGAAGCGCCGCAAGAGCGACCACCACACGCGGGTCGAGTTCCTCGAGGCGGTGTGGTACGAGAGCCGTCGCGCCGGCCTGGAGACCTCGCTGGTGCTGGGGCTGATCCAGGTCGAGAGCGGTTTTCGCAAGTACGCCATCAGCAGCGCGGGTGCGCGCGGCTACATGCAGGTGATGCCGTTCTGGGCCCGCTTGATCGGCGACGGCGACGACCGCCGCCTGTTCCATCTGCAGACCAACCTGCGCTTCGGCTGCATCATCCTGCGCCACTACCTCGACCGCGAGCGCGGCGACTTGTTCATGGCCCTGGGCCGCTACAACGGCAGCCGGGGGCAGCCTCAGTACCCGGCGTTGGTCTTCGGCGCGCGGCGGGCCTGGGAAGTGCCCGCCGGCTGACCCGGCCAGCGCGGGATTACGCGCGCGGAACCAGGGCGGTCGCCAGTTCGCCGGACTCGTACATCTCCATCATGATGTCCGAACCGCCCACGAATTCGCCGTTGATGTAGAGCTGCGGAATGGTCGGCCACTGGGCGTAGTCCTTGATGCCCTGGCGGACCTCTTCGTCCTCCAGCACATTGAAGGTCTTCAGGTCGGTGGCACCACTGGCCTTGAGCAACTGGATGGCGCGGCCCGAAAAGCCGCACATCGGAAACTGCGCCGTGCCCTTCATGAAGAGCATCACGCGATGTCCCTTGACCATCTCGCCGATGCGTTGTTGCACGTCACTCATGGGATGTTCCTGCGGGTAGAAGCTGAAGGGCCACAAGTATGCGGCAAACCGGCCGCTCCACCGGCCAATGCGGGAATGCCGATCTGCGCCGCCGCAGCGGCGCTGCGGGTCAGAACGAGTAGCGCACGCTCAACTGGGCCATGGGCGACAGCCGCAGCTCGCGGAAGGCGCGTTCAACGCCCTGGTTGCCCAGCAGGGCGCGGCCCAGGTCGATGCTGCTGCCAGGGCTTTGTGACACCAGGCCGAAATCGGCACTGATGCTGAAACCGCTGCCCACGGGGGCGCCGCTGAAACCCAGCCCCAGGTAGGGCAGCGCCTGCGGGGTCTCGGCCGCCGACAGCAGATTCGGTTGCAGGCCGTTGCTCTGCACCACCATGCTCAGCTTCTGCCCGGGCAAGGCCTTGTACAGGGGCGCGCCGGCCAGAGAGCCTGCAACGATGCCGCTGGTGGCCCGGAACACCCCAAACGACCGTCGCGCCAGGGAGTAGTCGCCCAGCACGGCGCCACCCCTGATTTCCTGGGCCGCGCCAGCGCCAAAGGCCTGCAAGGACGAGGTCTGCAACTGGAC
>Ga0209181_10010683_pt1 | contig 11888 bp, 11 predicted proteins | sample MAT05_FD_187208 | JGI IMG/M metagenome (GOLD analysis project Ga0209181, IMG submission 187208) | Freshwater microbial communities from Lake Fryxell liftoff mats and glacier meltwater in Antarctica - MAT-05 (SPAdes) (version 2) | ecosystem: Environmental > Aquatic > Freshwater > Ice > Liftoff... | reverse complement strand
CTTGGGTTTGACACCCGGTTTGGGCGTGGCTCTCCACTCAGGTTGAAGCACTTTGACGACCTGCTTGAAGGTCTTGCGGTGGATGCCAAAGCGCCGCTTAAAGTGCTCAGGCGCTAGTGTTTGAGCTCTTGTAGAGTTCATCATCAGGACGCTTGTAGATAGTTATATTCTGATGTTTCCTCATCGCTCCCTCAACTTGCCAGAAAAGCAAAAGCGAATCTGCAAGAGGTCTATTGCTGATCCTGGGATGGTTCTACAGGTTTCACAAGCCAGCCATCCCTTTGGAAGCGCTCAGTCTGGACTTGCTTTTTCCGGTCTTTGATGAAGCCTTTCTGGACACCATGAGTCCTAAGGAGCGAGAGAAGTTTTGGCGAAAGCAAAATGCTAACCTCAAGCACTGGCTGTGCGACTACCGAACGTTTCTACAACAAGTTCAGAAAGCTCACAGTCCTTGTACCTGGCTCGGTAAATTAGAAGCCGTCTACGCCGTTGGACGTTGGCAGTGGTCAGGCGAGGTTGGACAGAAGGATGATTACCTCCAAATTCCACTTATGCGTCAACTGCGGGAAGAACTGAGCAATATCCGGGAAGAGCTTGACGAGCGGTCTGCCAATGGTCGCTATGCTGCAGACCAAGCTCAGAAGTGGCCCGATGTCCCGGAGGGAAAGAATGCTCTAGAGGTCATTCAGGAAACCGTGGTGGAGAAGCTACGCCTGAAATGCCGTCCTCGCACTGCCATTCGCGCTAGGGTCCGGACACCGCAGATACTAGCCGCTTGTCATCAACGCTTTCTCATGTGGGTTCTGCACGCACTCATGCCGGCGCATCGGCAGCAAGTGGCTCGGACGGAGCAAGTGAGCACATCCTGCCCCATCAGCAAGCCGCCAAATGTGCCGAGTGATGGATTGTATCAACCATTGCCACCGGATAGTGTGTTGCCGCAGCGGTATAACGGCACTGTGAAGGCTAACTTTCTCTGCCGGCTCTATGTTTATAAGGGCATAGAATACCCCGAAGGAGTGTGGATTAGAATTATCCGGGGCTATAAGACCTGTAAGACACATGGCGATCAGGAGTATGCGATCCCCAACTGGACCTTCAGTGATGGCTCTCATCTCTATGACTACATCGAGCAGTACCTTTACGGCTACTGGCTGCCCGGAAGCTTTCGTGGCTCTCAAACCTATAATTGGTGGCAGTCAGAATTACAGGGGCAGCGAGGGAAGTGGATTTCCAGTGGACGAGCTGAGTTGAATCCGATTGACTGTTGCTCGATCGATCGAGCGGAAAAAGCGCCTTGGACCTGGGGCAATCTCTTTTTGATGCCGATGAAAGGACTCCCATTTAGTGATGCTGACTTTGCAGACTGTTTTGCTCAAGGCTCACTGACAGCCATTGAAAAATGGATTACACCCCATATCCTTCGCTCTGCATGGGCAACTTGGGGCTATGAGCAGGGGCTATCTGACGCAGAGATGCGATCGCTTGCTTATTCAATGGGCATGACGCTTGAAACGCTGCGGAAAACTTATGAGCGCTGCACCCCTAAAGCAAAGCGTAAAGCCATTGAACAGGCAATTCAAGAGCGGTTGTGTAAGCCCCCAAAGGCTGAACAGCCTTCTTTAGAAACGCTCATCCATTTGACACGAGGCCTCACGCTGCCAGAGCGCCATACACTTGCTGCGGCCCTTCTGGAGAGCAGGGCTGATCTATCAGCCGTAGAAAATAGAACATAGCGGTGTTATTTCGCCGAACCTGTGATCGCATGAGTCTGATTGAGCCTCTGCAACCGATTCGGGCTTGCCGTCCGCAGCCTGAGTCCCCGTTGTGGGTCGTTTTGCTGCTTGTCCTGATGGGCACGATGAGGGTCAGACCGCAGTAGTCCACAAACAACTTCTCGCCACCCTTGTACACTTGCCGCAAACTCAACTGTTGGCGGATGCGCCACTGGTTATAGCGCCGACAAAAGGTGCCATAGCTCATGTGCCATTGCCCTTGATCCAAGCCTTCCTGCCACAGCAGGGCTAACGTGACACCCTTGCGACGTAATTCCAACTCAATGGGGGCAAAGTCAATCACCTCTCCCTGCGGACTGACTTTGCGTTTACCCTTACCCAGCAGATCTTTGACAGCACTGTCACTCAGTTGACTCAGTTGCTCGTAGCCTAAGTTCTTGGCCGTGGCGCGTCGGATGTAGTCCTGCACAGTCGAACGGGCAACAGCACAGCTTTGCGCAATCGCACATTGGCCATACCCCAGCGCGTGGAGCCGTAAGATTTCTCGAAATTTTGCCATTTGCAGTAATCCTCCTTGTTGTTTTGGCTTACCCATCGCCGACACCTCTGACTCGAAGAACCAGTGCAGTGTAGTGGCGGGTGCCGAAGTTGAGTGAGAATACCCTGCCGAAGTTAAGTGAGAATCAGGTACCGAACTTTATGAGAACGGAGTGCCGAAGTTGAGTGAGAATTACCTGCCGAACTTTGTGAAAATTTGCACTAGACGTGTGGATGGATGCTAAATGGGTAGTCCAAACTCATAACGGTTGATGAACAGCCCAATAACCACATCATGTAACCAGATGGACTTAGGAAAGCAAATGGGTTTGCGAACGAGGCGCACGAACTGAGTCACTGATGGAAAGGCCGATTGACCAAAGTGACTCAGCTACACGCATTCAGCTTGGGCATCGAACCTTTCTCTCTACTTGACGACAGATTTGCGGAGGACTCTGTTTCTGTCTTAAGACCCCTTTTAGCGCCGTGTGAGTTCCAACCATCGAACGATTGGTCTCAACGGCAGTGCTGCTAATATACGAGTGGTCGAGCAAGACCTACGACCCAAATAAAGTGCAAGAGAGGCTGGAAAGCCTTACTCATAATCAGTTTCAAGAAACCCATAAAAATGCGGTTCAAAAGCTGCACCTTTGCGCACGATGTAGAAGTGTCATGAGAGAATGCGGGTTTCAGCCGTTAAAAGCGCCTTAAAAGAGGTTATGTACTACTAATTTTTGCTCAGTACTTCGGTCAGAAGTAGTCCAAACCTGTACTATTCATCGCTTTAAGCAGTGTGACTTAGATTACTTATGCTCTGAAACTTCTAAAGGTAAGGAGTGATCGCTTCATGTTTCACTTTTTTAGTCGTCTGTCGGCTTGACCCCAGAGATGCAATTGAAAAATTAATGCAGGTAGAAACTGATGGCAACCGAGCAAGAGCTTCAATCTCTTTTTAATAAATTAGATCGCGATCAAGACGGTAAAGTCTCCATTAGTGAGCTGTTTTTAAGTCCTGGCTTAAGTGCAGTCATCTCAGCCGAAACAGATACTCGTAGCCCCCAGGAGTTACTAGCACAGTATGATGCAGACGAAGACGGTAATATTACCTTTGAAGAGTTAAAGCAAGCCGTTGAGAAAGCCAGTAATTTAACCTAGCAGTCAAAGAAAACCAAGACTCAATACTGTTCAACCTTTCCCAAAAGGCGGCATGACTCGTATGGGCAAACGCGATCATAAAAATCAGGCTCTTGGTGAAGCGCCGCTTTGATTTGAGGTGCCCATGCATAAGATTAGCGAACCAGGCGATCGTCCTCTACCTGAAGCAGTCGAAAGCGGTCACGGTGAAGCGCCGCTTGGATCACTGAGAGTCTAAGCACCGAGACTGCTAGGCGTTGAGCCGAGCTACGTGCGATTTTTTTATCATATCGCCTGCAATACCGACCAGATAATCGTTCTGGCTTTCACCTCTAATTGTGATCGCTGAAAGCCCTGATTAGTAAAGGTTTGGACTACTTTCTGACGCTGTACTATGGCAAACGGTTAGTACACCACCTGCTTGCTGCTCTATTCGCTGCCTGAAAGCCGCCTTCTACTGTTGCACTGCTGCCTGCGCGGCAACTAACCAACAAAATTAGCCCTGTTTTGAGCCAGAGGCTGAAAGCCCCTCTGTGAAAGGCTTAAGCACCCATATGATAAACTTTCGTACGGCTCTCGGCTCAATGCCTAGAGGGAGTAAGGTCAGCTGGATAAACCCACAGGCTTCACCGTCTCTCTGCACCTGCATCATGGGGCTGACCGCGTGTGCTTGCTGCTCCAACTGGCTGCTTGATCAGTTGCTTGCGCAGTGCTTTGCTCGTTCATGGCATGGTGCGCCACGTGGCTGTTCAGCCCTTGCATGACCTCACGGCCCAAGAGCGGTGTCAGGAGTGATGGCAAGCAGAGGTTGACCGTTCGTGCGGCTTCCCGGTGATGGAGCATCCACGTAAAGCTGAACCAAACGAGCCCAAATAACACTCTGAGCGGTAGCAGATACCAGAGCAGAAAGTTGTTGCCTGCAATGAGCCATAAGGTCGCAAACAGGCCAGACCGCAGTCCGGCACGGCTCAAGGCCCAACGATCCATGCTCTGGCAGGAGCGGATAAACAGGCGCTCTGGTTGGAGACAGCTCAACCCGAGGGCAACAGCGGGCTGTGAGCGATAGAACACTAAATCAGGATCGGCCGTCGTCCAGAGCGCCGCATGATGCTGACGGTGGTTGAGACGCTGTTCGTGCAGGCCGACACTGAGCGGACTCATCACCAACAACATCAGTTCTTCCAGCAGTGGATACGACCCGTCGTCATGCGTGCGGGCGTGTACACAGAAAGCCCAGCGACTGAAGCTGGTTGCCAGTACACAAGGCAAGCTAAACCAGGGCAGCAGACCAGCCTGGCAGCTGGCACCGACCGCAAAGACAAGGAGCGTAATCCTGACGTTAGTGGTGAGCATAGCCCTGTGTTAGATGACAGTGACAGTCTCCCTCAATGGGGACACGATAGCGGCCCCATGGCTAAGTTCAGCACTAGCACTGGAGCGGGTGTCATCGGCTCCAGCACTGACGATCATCATAGTCCTCTTGCCTAGCGGGGCGATGAGACATGACTTGTTTGTGTGGTTTGCTGGAGGCTGTTGGACTCGAGTCAGTCAGAGCTTGTGAACCGCGTCAAAACAAACTTAGAGGAACAGAACGAGTGCTAATGACTGGCGCTTGATGGAATCTGTCTGCACGCGTCTTCTTTCCGCTTGTGGTTTTGGCGACGGCAACTCTTTTTGGCATGATCTTTAGTCGTAGTCTGTTTTAATGTCGGTCTCTTGCTAAGGACCGCAGAAGGGCCGCTTTTCTGAGTTAAGGCCGACAACTCAACTTCGTTTGGCTCACAGGCTCGATCGCCACAGCCATAAAGGGGTCGAGTTAAACGCAGCGGAGCAGTCACCCACGCCGCTGCGTTTAACTCGACCCCTACTCCTCCGCATGAAACCAGTGGATCAATAAAGGGGCAATCTGAGTCGTGCTCTCAAGCAAGAAGCCTCCACCAGAGCGTGGTGAAGGCGAGGAAGCGGGGGGGTAACCCATTAGCCGGCTTTACTTTACCGCGTTCCAGCGCATAGAACAAATGTACTAACATACTGGTTCGCTGGCGGGTGAGTGCGCGCGCGTAGCTGACCTTACGAGCGCGGCTCACCACACAGGGTCGAGAAGGTGCCGTCTATTTCTCTACCCTCCGTCTGACTCAGAATCCCGCTGTAGGTAGGGAGAGCGGTGAGGGTGCGCCTGCTAACTTGAAGTCATCACGTACGTTGCTTACAGACGTTCTGTCTTCGCTTTTTCATCACATTATTCACAGGAGACAACAGCATGAATATTTTGGCTTGGATTGTTTTAGGTTTAATTGCAGGCGCGATCGCCAAAGCCATCTACCCTGGCAGTCAGGGTGGCGGCATCCTCGGTACGATGTTGCTGGGTATTGTCGGTGCTTTTGTGGGTGGCGTCCTCTTCACCTTCTTGACGACTGGCACCTTAGCGCTGACTTCAGCCGGACTAAGCTTGGGCGGTATCGTGGTCGCCGTCTTGGGCGCGATCGTCGCACTGTTCATCTACTACGCTGTGACCCGTCGGAGTGCTTCCTACTAAGCGATTGGTTGAGTGTTTAGTATTCCATTCCTATGGTCAAAGCCTCTGCTCGTGCAGGGGCTTTTTGTGTGGCTGTCAGTCGGATGCCAGGAAAGCTAACCCTCACGGCGACGAAGCACATGGGGGTAGCGGTAAATGAACATCTTGCTTGGACCATTCGGTCGCTTTCTGAGCTTAGTATGGGTTGGGGATCGCTGACCTCTTCCCCTGGTCGAGTCAGAGGTTATAACCAGATGTGCTTAGGGTGCAAAACGAGGCTACGTCTTGCCCTTCCTTACAGACACCTGCAAGGCTTCTAGGTGCCCAGTGCAATCCGACGCGCTTCGCGCGAAAGACAAAGAGAATAAAGGGTAAGAGGGCAAAAGGGAAGAGTATTACAGAGTCCACCCTTCGGGAAGCGGGCTACGGGGCAGAACAAACAACTCGAAAACCGAAATGGCTGCTGCGGTAGTCGGGCGTAACGTAGTAGCGATAGGCAGAACGGCAATACTCCGGAGCGCTGAACCAGAACCGCCGCGTAGGACACGACTTGCACTTTCATCTTCGGTTAACCAGGCACTGCCGTCAGTCGGTGCATCTTCATAGTTCTCATGCCAGTGATCCTGACACCACTCATCCACATTGCCGTGCATATCACATAACCCAAAGGCATTCGCAATTTCAAACTGGTCTACGGTCGTAGTCTCTTCTCGATCCTCACCTTGAGTCCCGATATCGTAGGTATAGTTGCCGTTGTAGTTTGCCAACTCGGTAGTCAGGGTTTTGCCAAAATAGAAAGGGGTCGTTGTTCCTGCCCGACACGCATATTCCCACTCAGCTTCGGATGGTAAGCGATACGGTCTACTTGTGTGTTTTGCCAGCCGATCGCAGAACTCTACTGCGTCATACCGGGACACCTGCTCAACCGGACGATCATCTCCCTTGAAGTTGGATGGGTTGAGTTCTAAGTCCCGCTTCTCTGGAGCTAATGCTGCCACAAACCGCCACTGTGCCTGAGTGACGGGATAGCGTCCCATAAAAAAGCCGGAGACACTCACTTCATGCTGCGGTCCCTCGCTTTCGTTGCGTTCTGGTTCATCCTCTGGCGAACCCATCACAAAGGTGCCAGACGGAACCAGAATCATATCTAACCCGATCGCGTCTCCCAGCTTTTCGGTAAAGTAGCGGGCTTGTTTGCGTTCTTTACGAAGGATGAGTTCTGCCATGTTACTTGATGGTAACTTTCAACTTACTCGTACAGTGGCGTGGCTTGAAGCCTGATGAGTAGGGTTTGATTCACGTGTGATCGCCCAGTTCAGTTAATGGACTAGCACCGATGATTAGTACTGCTAATCATTACTTTAGGATGATGGCAGCAATCAAAGGCACTAAAGACATCGGGGCAGAACAAACCACTCGAAAACCGAGAATGTAGTAGCGGTTTTCGGGCGTAGCGTCGTTGCGAGAGGCAGAACGGCAACGCCTCGGATCGGTGAACCAGGAACCGCCGCGTAGCACACGTTGGGTTTCATCTCCATCTGAAAGCCACGCATTGCCATTGACAGGAGCGTCCTCATAGCTCTCATGCCATTGGTCAAAACACCATTCCCAAACATTGCCATGCATATCGCATAAGCCAAAGGCATTGGCAACACCAAAGTGGTCTACAGGGGTAGTCTCCTCTCGATACTCACCCTTGGGTCCCTGCCCATAAGAGCCTGACCACTCATACTCTTCGTTATCCGTACCTCGGTAGTTTGCCAGATCAGTGGTGATCGTCTCACCAAAGTGAAAGGGTGTTGTGGTTCCGGCTCGACAAGCACACTCCCACTCCGCTTCAGTCGGAAGACGATACGCTCGTCCTGTATGGGCAGAGAGGCGATCGCAAAACTCGACTGCGTCATACCAGGACACTTGCTCTACCGGGCGCTGATCGCCTTTGAAACCAGAGGGATCTGGCTCTAGTACCTGGCTGACTTGTGGCAGTGCCGCCACCGCTCTCCATTGCGCCTGAGTCAGTGAATACTTCCCCATAAAGAACGTGGCTACGTTGACCTCATGCTGCGGACCCTCCCGCTCTAATCGCTCCAATTCATCCTCTGGCGAACCCATCAGGAAACTACCTGCGGGGATTTGCATCATCTCGATCGCAACAGCATCACTCAGCCTCTCAACGAAAAACTGCACCGTCTGTTGCCGTCGCTGGAAGCTGAGTTTGGGCTTTTGATCTTGAGTGGTCGCCATAGTCCTGGAATGACCTTAAAGTAAAAATACAATGCGACGCGCTACGCGCGAAAAGGGCAAGAGGGCAAAAGAGTAAAGGGCTACAGAGCCCACCCTGCGGGAAGCGAGCTACGGGGCAGAACAAACAACTCGAAAACCGACATAGTTGTAGCGGTTGTCGGGCGGATTGTAGTAGCGAAAGGCAGAACGGCAATGCCTCGGAGTGTGGACCCAGGAACCGCCGCGTAACGCACGAGAAGCTTTTTCATTCTCACTTAAACAGGCGCTACCATCGATCGGTGCGCCCTCATAGCCGTTATGCCAATGATCCTGACACCACTCCCAGGCGTTACCGTGCAGATCACAGAGTCCAAAGGCATTCGCAATACCAAAATGGTCTACAAATGTAGTCTCCTTTCGAGCCTTGCCTTGAGGACCATTAGCGTAAGTGCTATCGCCGTCGTAGTTCGCTAAATCTGTTGAAATGGTTTCGCCAAAGTGAAAGGGGGTTGTCGTTCCAGCACGACACGCATATTCCCATTCCGCCTCGGTAGGCAGGCGGTATTCCTTTTTTATGTAAGGATTCTCTGTATGAGCGGAGAGCCGATCGCAAAACTCCACTGCTTCATACCACGACACCTGCTCCACGGGACGGTTAGCCCCTTTGAAACGCGACGGATCAGGCTCCAAGCTTCGGTTAATCTGTGGCATTGCTGCCACCGCTCTCCATTGCGCCTGCGTGACCGGATAGCGACCCATCAGAAAGCTCTCAAGGCTGACAGTGTGTTGTGGACTCTCAGCATCGCTACGTTCCGGCTCCGCTTCTGGCGACCCCATCACAAAGGTGCCACCTGGCAGCAGCACCATCTCCAGTTCCACCCTGGCAGTCAGCGGCTCCACCAGCAACCCAATGCGATGCTGCCGCTGCTTGTGAATAGCCCATTCCCGGTGCTGTTCGAGGGTTGCCACCTCAAACTCAAACAGTTGCAAATCGAGGACTGTTTCGGTCGCTGCTGTTTCATAGTCAAGGACGATCGTCACCACATCTACAATCTGCGTCTGCAACACGGGGAACTGGCGATCGACCAGTTGAGCCGTGGTGAACTCAAGGACAGCGAGTGGTGGATAGGCAGCGAATGGATCAAAGGGGTAGGGAACTGGTGGAATGGGTGGAATGGGCTGATCGATCGCCTCTACCAAAGCTGCATACCCACCCCCCATACGTTGAAGCGTTTGTCTGGTAATGCGGGCAAATTGCAGTAGTTCTGTCCCACCCAAGGCACCTAACTCCTGCTCCAGCATCAAGAGGGCTGTAAAGCTGTAAATACTCTTCCCTAGTCTCTTCCCAATGTACTGGGACACCCGATCCAGAACCGTTTCTGCCGTTGCCGCTGCAACCGACGTACTTAACAACTCCCGCACCCCAGGGACAAATTCATACAGCTTGTTGGCGCTGGGCGGTCTCTGAGCTTCACTCACTGGTAAAGCGTCCTCTTCGCGTTGCACCAGACCACTCATAAAGACTTCAGCCAGATGCAGCGGGGTTGAATCACGCAGCATCGTCTCTTGCAAGAGGTAGATGATGGGCAAACTCAGAGGCACCAACGCCATCAACCTTGCTAGTCGCTGCGCCATCACTGAGGCAGTCGTGTCAAAGCGTTGCACAAGCTGTGCGGCTGTGAGTGCGGGTGCTGGCGTAACTGGGTTTGGGGGAGACAAGGACTGCCACCCTTCGTCAAACCACACGCCCGTTGCCCAACCATCGCCAAAGCCAGCCACCATACGCCCCCACGGAGCCAGAGAGGTCGGATCTAAGGTAATCACAGGGAGCTTCAAGCCCTTTTGAGCGTCGCTTTCGACCCCGATCGGCGGTGCTCGAAACGGCAGTTTATGATTAGGCTGACCCGGAGTCCAAGCGCTGAAGTGGGTGTCTAAGGCAGCACTGAGGACTGTACGTCGCCAGAGGTGGCTGGGTAACATTTGCACGATCGCCAGTGGGCAATGCTGAGACCAGGGCTGCAAATAATGCTCGTAGAGGCTGTCTGAGCGCCATGCCGGCGAAATACAATCACTGGCAAACAGGATGAGGCGACGACCAGAGGGATCAATCAGTTCTTTGGGGCTACGGGGCTGCTGTGGTGTATTTTCGGTGGGGCGCTTGGCGAAGAGCGTCACAGCGCCCTGTGGTGAGGTTTGCAGGTACCACACAACGAGTGACCGGAAGGCTCCCTGTCGTTCCAATACTTGTTTGAAATCACGCAAAGTTTCTTGCCAAAGGAAGCTTGAAGCTGACTCCTCAATCACCAGTGCTACTTCCAACCAGCGCTCCTGAGCGGGCTTGACCACCGTCACACAAAACTGTTGTTCAGCAGTTTGTTCGGCAGTAGCAGCCTCGTCTAAAACCATCCGCGTATAGGAATCGACTTTACGCATCAAGGGGCGTAGGGCGCGACCGATCTCTAGGGTCTTGCGGAGAGCAGGTGCCGTCGGCGTTTGAAAGGGAATGCCTTTAGAGACGGCTGGCTGTGGCGTGTTTGGCTGTGATGTCGCCAGGGGGGGTGGATAAAGCCCTAAGTCTGGCGGCGGCGCAGGTGTCTCATCCGCGTCTACGTGTTGCATTGCGGGAGGGGCGATCGCTGCCTGTTCAGAGGAACGCTGGCGTGTCTGGGGCGTGGCGATCGTCGTCCCCTCCATGTAGCGAGAGAGCCAGAGGCAATCAGCAAGATTTTCAGCATCCCAATCGATCTCAGCCCGGTCTAACCGTTGGATGAGCGTCACCAGGTCGCTGAGCTCTGGCTGTTGCACCATTACACGTCTGAACCAGATAAGGGCTTCAACAGCTGATCTCGCAACCCATTACGAGCCTTCTCATCGGTGGGCATGCCTGCTTGCCGCAACAAGTAAATCGCATTGAGCAATTGGTCGGTGGCTAAATCCTTCGCTTCATCATCCCGCTTCTGCAAAAAGGCTTTAATGATGGGTGCTGCTTCGGACAGGATGTTGGTCTCTGTTAAGTGGCGTTGCACAATGGCAGCTAACTCTTCGGCGTTCGGTTCCCGCATATCGAGCCGGAGACAGCGACGCAGAAAGGGGGGCGGGAAATCTCGCTCGCCATTGCTGGTCAACAGCACAAAGGGAAAGACATTGCATTGCACCTGTCCCGCATGAATCGTGGCTTTTGCCTCCTGATTCTCATAGGCAGTGCCAACGTCAACCGTGGGCGCGACCTCGCTCATGCGTTCGAGTTCAGGAATGCGATACCGCCCTTCCTCAAAGACATGGAGCAAGTCATTGGGCAAGTCAATGTCGCTCTTATCAATCTCATCAATCAGCAAGATACGGGGCTTCTGCGGGTCATTCGTTGGCAGCAGTGCGGTGCCGAGAGGACCCAATCGAAGATACTTGCCAATGTCTTGGGGCGTATCGTGGTGGTCTTTGCGTTGAGAGTCTTGCAGCCGCCCGATGGCATCGTAGTCGTACAGCCCGCTCTTTAGTGTGGTGCGGGTGGTCACGGGCCAGTAAAGTACTTCTCCCAACTGCAACTCATGGGCAACCGCGTAGGCTAAGGATGTTTTCCCGGTGCCTGGTTTGCCAGTAATCAGCAGGGGGCGGCGCAAGTAGAGAGCAGCGTTCACCAACTCAATTTCTTCCGGGCGAGCCTTAAACGTGGCACCTTTTTGCTGTTGGCGCGTTTGCTCGTCTTTGAAGACACGCCAGTCAGGCGGGGGCGGTAGCCGCGTCAG
>Ga0209181_10010681_pt1 | contig 11888 bp, 8 predicted proteins | sample MAT05_FD_187208 | JGI IMG/M metagenome (GOLD analysis project Ga0209181, IMG submission 187208) | Freshwater microbial communities from Lake Fryxell liftoff mats and glacier meltwater in Antarctica - MAT-05 (SPAdes) (version 2) | ecosystem: Environmental > Aquatic > Freshwater > Ice > Liftoff... | reverse complement strand
GATTTTGTTGGCGGGGTCGTCCTGCACAATTACACCCTCGGCGTTACGCAGCAGTTCTGTTACGTCGGCCAGCTCAAAATCTTCCTCAAACTCAACGTTGATGGCTTCTGAGTGCCCGCCAATGGTTGGAATACGAACTGTTGTAGCCGTCACCCGGATACTATCATCGCCCATAATCTTCTTGGTTTCGTTCACCATCTTCATTTCCTCTTTGGTATACCCATTGTCGAGGAACACGTCGATGTGGGGCAATACGTTGAGATCGATAGGATGCGGATACACTTTCGACACGCTGGTATCGCCATTACGTTCGGCGAATAATTGATCTACGGCCGCTTTGCCCGTTCCAGTTACCGACTGATAGGTTGACACCACTACTCGCTTGATTTTGTACCGATCATGCAGGGGTTTCAGCGCCACCACCATCTGAATAGTCGAGCAGTTGGGGTTTGCAATAATTTTATCGTCGGCAGTCAGCACATGGGCGTTTACTTCGGGAACGATCAATTTCTTGGTCGGGTCCATGCGCCATGCCGACGAGTTATCGATGACAGTGATACCTGCTTCGGCAAATTTGGGAGCGAGTGCTGTTGAGGTGCCGCCACCAGCCGAGAAAATCGCAAAAGCCGGTTTGGCTGCGATAGCCTCTTCAAAACTTACCACCGTGTAGGGCTTTCCCTTGAACTCAACCTGTTTACCAACCGAACGTTCAGAAGCTACAGGAATAAGTTCGGTGACGGGAAAATTACGTTCGGCCAACACCTTCAGGATCTCGCTACCAACCAGGCCGGTAGCCCCAACGACTGCGATTTTCATAAAACTAGACTTGATTTATTGTGAAATTGACCGCAAAAATACGGCTCAATAGCAAACTGATTGTTATTCAGTCATTAAAATCAGAACGTAAACACTCGTTCCGGCGTGATACACGCGTTTAAAGACACATCTGTTTCTTCGATATCTTGAATTTCTTCAACTGGATCAAACAGCGACAAGCCAATTTTGAGGCAATCAGGGCGGCACCGTGCCAGAAACCGGTCGTAGTAACCGCCACCATAGCCTATGCGATGGCCGCGCCGGTCGAAGGCCAGTAAAGGCACCAGCACCAGGTCAATTTGCTCACTATTAATGGCTAACTGCTCATTACCAACTGGCTCAGGGATTCCCCAGCGGTTTTCGATAAGGGGCGTTTCGGGGGTAAGTTTGTAGTGTGTAAGAGTTTGGTTAACCGGGTCGGTGACGGAAACTGCAACTTGAATTTGCGGCAACTCCTGCCAGATTCGGTGAATAATGAGCCAGGTATTTACCTCATTCTGGCGGGCGATTGGCAGGAAGATATGGATATATTTGTACAACGGAGTGCCACTCCGTTGTACAAATATATCCCCGATCGCCTGACTCCGACGTTCGGTTTCTTCGGCCGACAAGGCCTTGCGCTCGGCTAAAAACTGCTTTCGGAGATCATGCTTTGTCATTTCTCCAAACACACCTGCATCCGATAATCGAACGGATCAAAATTAGCCAGTAGCGTTTGCAGGAATGTTTTGTCGTTGAGATAAAACGTTAGGAAATTTTCCACCCGTTCCTGCAAACCGTCATTCGGGAATAGCTCCTGTTTCACGGTCAGTAACTGCCTAACACCCACTTCCTGATTACGTTCTTCGGCCCGGCGCATCTTCTTTTGCAAGCGTTCTACAGCATTGGCAAATCGTTTTGTTTCGGCCAGCACAGCCCGTTCAAGGGTTGGGTCCACCATAGTGGCTTTATGCAACATGGCGTCGAGGGTCTGATTCATCGCCTTGTTCTCCTTGTCGAACCGTAAGGCATGCCGGGCATGATGCTCCACGTAACGGTGCTTCAACTTGGTTTCGTCTAAAAACCATTCGTCCATCGTCATACCCAGTTTGAACAAACGCTTAGCACTCACTTGTGGCACATAAAGCGAGAAGTTCCGAGGCATCAGCAACGGAAAAGGCGTTTGGTAATGGACAAATACCGCTTTCAACTGCATCCAGTACGGCACCTCCGACGGCCCACCAATGTAAGCCAGATTGGGCAGAATAGTTTCCTGATAAAGTGGCCGCAGCACTACATTGGGGCTAAACCGCTCTGGGTGCTGCTCAACTTGCGCCAGCAAGTCAGCTTCCGAAAAAGCCCATTTGGTATTCATAACCGTATAATGGCCACTTGTATGCTCGTCACCAGCAACGTACTCAATACGCTCGCGAAGACTATCGGTCAGATAAAACAGGTTGATGTCGCGGGGCGAAATAATAGCATCGTACCCTTTTTGAGCTAATTGCTCCGTGGTTTGCTTCACTAACCGCGCTGAGTTCTGGTGGGTTAGTTCATCGATAATAATCGGAGCAAACAAGTGCTTTAGTTCGCGATCATCGGCATCTAAACAAACCAATCCTTCGGCTCCGAATAGCTCATTGACGTAATACCGAACGGCATCGGCCAGGGTATCGTGGTTTAAATAGGCTTGTTCAAACAGACTCAGTTTTTCGGGAATCTGCTCAAACAGGGTTTTCAACTCGTTGGGGTTCATGCGCCCCACGGCTCCGCGTTGCTCTGTTTGCCAGACGTGTTTCCGCCCAAACAACTGAAAATGATTGATTTCCTCAAAATCGTGGTCTTCCGAAGCCATCCAGTACATCGGCACAAAATTATAATCTGGGTATGCCTGCCGGAGACGTTTAGCGAGGTTGATCGTAGTGATCATTTTATAGATTACATACAGCGGCCCCGTAAAAATGTTGAGCTGATGACCCGTTGTCACAGTAAACGTCTTGGCATCAGCCAACAACGATAGGTCAGGTTTACTGGCAATGTTGGCGTACTGCTTTTCCAGTACTCGCACCAGGGTTTGGCGATGTTCGGCGGGGAAGGCCTGTTTCTGTTTGATCTGGGTACCGAAGGCTTCTAGTATCGGAAATTGCCCGTAGAATGGGCTTAAAGACTCCTTACGGGTAATGTAGTCGAGAAAGAACTTAGAAAACTGGCCGGTGGCCGAAAGCGGCAGGTACTGACAGTCCATGCAGGAAGCGGGTTTTGCCAAAGTCAACAAACGAAAAACCCGCAAGGTTCAGCTTGCAACAGTCGGAAAAGCACCCATTTGCATGCAATCTGATTACCATGAAACATCGGTTAATCTATTTATAATCTTAGGAATAGGGCAATAATTTTCTGGAATAACTTAGCATTGTAGGTTGATGAATTAATTCACAATAACTTACTGACAAACAAACACTTGTAATAATAAGCATGTGTTTTATGAGTCTTTGTTAGCAGAATCTTCTATTGTCTAACAGAGTTACAAAACCCCGTTCTTAGTATATCAAAGCAGCCTCACAAAATTCCAACTATGATGCGATTTTTATTCTCTTACTGGCTTTTTCTTGCTTTGTGCATGGCCTCCTGCACTCAGAAAAATACACGCGATCAAACGACAACCCAAGACTCAACAAATTCAGGTGCATCTACCCCATCGGTGGATGACTCTGCCAAAGTTGTTGATGCTGCCGAAGCAGCTCCCGCTGCCGAAGTTGCTTCTACCCCTGAAGCAACTACTACTACTGACGTTGAATCGACCCCCAAAACGGTTGCTTCTGTGAGGGCTTCGCCTAAAAAAGTGTCCACATCATCCGTTTCATCCGAGGAGTCAACTGTTTCAACTTCTACTACTTACCGGTCTCGATCAACCAGGGCGGGAGGGTATCTATGTGACTCGGTGGAATTCATCAAGTATGAACGACTACATGATGGCGAAGGGGGCTTCATGAGGGGTAAGGCCCTGGCTTACAATAGCAGGCAGTGCGGTTATGTAGCAGCCGTGGTTAGTAAAGAATCGCCCAGGCCCGGCCCAGTGGCTACCCCGGTTGCCAGCCAGGAACTAATGCCTCCCCCAGAACAATGGGTAGCCGATCCGCTATCTCCCGAAAAGTGCGAAGACGGTATCCTGTACAAATTTGAGAAAAGTGCTCAAACGGGTGTAGGTCGTAAAGTCAAAATTGGCGTGTGCGCTGTGGAAGCCGCTAAACCCGATTACCTCAATAAAAGTATTCAGCAAGTAAAAGACGACGGCCTTATAAAAAAGGGCGAGTCAGGAACCCGTAAAAAAGACAATTAACCCATTCGACTACCATGAAAACGATATTGACCTTTCTCTTGCCCCTCATAATCTTTACAAATGTATCGGCTACCTCTCAGTCGACTGCCGAACGAGCGAATCGGTTTGTCAGCTCCAGCCAGATGTACCTGGAAAAAGCAAATATGCTGGCCTCGGAAACGGCGGCTCGCGAGGCCGTCAAATTAGCCGAGACAACCAGCGACGCGCGTCTTTTAGCCAAATGTTATGGAAGCCTTGGCATCGCTTTGTTTAAAGCGGAGAAAATAGTAGGAGCCGACAAATACCTGAATAAAGCCCTGGCCCTTTATGAGGGACTCAAGGAAGCCCCACCCGAAGCGGTAGCGGTTCTGCACACGTTAAACAAACTCTACAATGTTAACAACGACGGTGAAGATTTAGCATCTCGTTCAGCCAGCGGTACCAGCCCGGAAGAAGCTATTAGTAAAAGTCAGTTCTACAGGAATACACAAATTAATACCGAAAAAGCTTTTCGGGGAGCACGTGGGCCGCTCACGTCGGCATTACGCACTAAAAATCTCAAAATCATTGCCCGGGCAGAGGCCAACATCGGCTTGCTGCTGGCGCAATCCAATTCGGAGAAAGACGCAATTGATGCCACGAAATATCTTGGGCGCTCAAGAACTCACTTTTACGAAAGTCAGGCAAAATCGCCAGAGATTGCACCCATCGAACAAACCATAGATGAGCTTTATCAGAAACATGCATTCCTTAAGAATGCACCTGGTGATAAATACGCCGGTATTGAGGTTGGGTCCAAAGGGGTGAAAATGAGTATTATCCGTCTAAAGTCGGATGTTAAAGGGGAGTACGCTTATTCTGTTCTTGCCGACACCGCGATCAATACCGAAGTGATTCTGTTTACCTCTCAGGCAATAAATGAGTCGATAAATGCAGTGAAGACGCTTCATGATATAGCCGTGCAACGCCATGGCATCCCAACGAAGCGAATCTTCATTGCCATAAGCAGCGGGGTACAGAGTCAGGCAAAGAAAAAGAATAAACTGCCCTTGTTACTGGATATTCAGGAAGGTGTTCGGAATGAACTGGCCCAGGCCGAGCGAAATGTAGAAGTTATCACCGTTGAAGACGAACCCCGCTTATCGCATTTAGGCGTTGTTCACCCCGAAGGTCGTTACGATGCCATGATTATTGACATTGGAAGCGGGAACACCAAAGGCGGTTATTTTGCCGATAACACCCTTAACTTTATATCTTTTCACGTGGATTGGGGAACAAAGTCGCTCACGAATGAGATGGAGAAAACCGATTTTGTCTCAATTGCCCAATATGCAAAGGCGGTAAACGATAAGGTGCAACAGCTTAAAGTGGAAGAAATTCGACCGGCTATTAGTGCTAAAAGCGGGCTACGCAACAAACCGCGAATTATTATGAGCGGGGGTATCTGCTGGGCTATCGCTACCATTATGCACCCCGAAAGCCTCAATAGTGCCTACGTTGAAGTTACATCGGACGATGTCAAGCGTTTTAGAGAAATAGCGGTAAGCGATTATCAGCTGATCACGAACAAGGACAATCAGATGTATAAAGTCCAAAACAAAGATGACCGCGAAAAGGCAAAGAAGGAAATTGGGCGCGTTCTGGATGTGTTCGACCAAAAAGCCATGATTGCTGGTTCCGCTCTTTTGGAAACAATGATGAAGGAGTTTAATGCAACCTCAGTACCCAAAAACTATTATTTAGCCCGGTACGGCTACATTGGTTGGGTAACGGGCTATATTATCCGGTCGCTTGCTGGCGACGAATAATCTACAGAATCTCTTTTGCAAATGAGCGGGCCTAACAATCAAGAGTTGATTGTTAGGCCCGCTCATTTAAATGTCTTCTAATATGAAACTTAGCTGCGTTTTGAGATCAGGCAGGTTACTGTGTACAATATCCCAAACAAGTGCGGCATCAACGCCGAAATACTCATGAATCAGTAGGTTTCGGAGACCAACAATTTTTCACCACTCAACTTCTGGATATTTAGCCATTACTTCCGTATCGACATGATTACAGGCCTCACCAATGATTTCGAGTTGTTTGATACAGGCAAACCGCATCATAGAATTAGAGAGAAACAGATCAAATGTCTGTTCGGCTACATAGGTTTCGATTTCGTCAATTGCATCCAGTGCATGTTCAATGCGCTGCTTATTACCGAACCGCCCTTTCATATATTAGTTGCTTGTCCTGCTCTATAAATGGGCGAATACGCGGGGATAACCCATTTGCCGAAACCAAATCGACAGTTTTCTGAAGTTGCTCTTCGAGATCAAGTTTCATGCCAACGAACTGAAGACCAATGGGCTGACTATAATCAAGCTCAAGCAGCAAATCCAGATCACTATGGTCATCGGCCTCACCGCGCGCATAAGATCCAAAGATATAGGCACGAACAACAGGCTTGTTGCATAAGTAATGCCTGATTATCTGTATATCGCTTGTGGTCAGCTTCATGCAGCTAATTTACACCACCCGTCCATATAAATCAAACTCCTCGGCCCGCTCGATCATGACATTGGCAAAATCGCCCAATCGCACATATTGATCTGCCGAGACAATGACTTCATTATCCACTTCTGGTGAATCGAACTGGGTGCGACCAATGAAATAGCCGCCTTCTTTGCGGTCGAACAGTACCTTGTGAGTTTGGCCCACCCGCGCCTGATTCAGCTCGAACGAAACCCCCTGTTGCACTTCCATAATCGCATCGGCGCGTTCCTGCTTCACCTCAGCAGGAATATCGTCGGGCATGGTAAACGAGTGGGTATCGTCTTCGTGGGAATACGTAAACACGCCTAGTCGGTCGAAGCGCATTCGCTCCACAAAGTTGTAGGTCTCTTCAAACATCGCTTCCGTTTCGCCGGGGTGGCCCACAATCAGAGTAGTGCGTAGCACAATACCCGGTACTTGCTCGCGGATTGTCTCAACTAAGGCTTCTGTTTTCTCGCGGGTAATGCCCCGGCGCATCAACTTCAATAGTTCAGTTGAGCCAGTCTGCAGCGGCATATCCAAGTACTTGCACACACTTGGGTGGTCGCGAATTACGTCGAGTACATCAAGCGGAAATCCCGATGGATACGCGTACTGTAAGCGCACCCAGTCGATACCCTCTACATCGGCCAATTGACCAATCAAGTCAGAGAGGTTCCGCTTTTTATAGATATCTAAACCGTAATAGGTCAGATCCTGGGCAATCAGAATCAGCTCTTTGGTACCGCGTCGAGCCAAGGACCGGGCTTCGGTCACCAGTTCGTCCATCGGGCGCGACACGTGCTTACCCCGCATTAATGGAATAGCGCAAAACGAACAAGGCCGGTCGCAACCTTCGGCAATTTTCAGGTAAGCGTAGTGGGTTGGCGTGGTTAGCAATCGTTCGCCAACCAGTTCTTTTTTATAATCTGCTTTGAGGGTTTTCAGCAGCCGGGGCAATTCGTTGGTGCCAAACCAGGCATCGACAGTTGGAATTTCGATTTCCAGTTCGTCTTTGTAGCGGTGCGATAAACAACCCGTCACGTAAACTTTGTCGACAATACCTGCCTCTTTGGCATCGACATAGCGTAGAATGGTGTTGATTGATTCCTCCTTGGCATTATCAATAAACCCGCAGGTATTGATCACCACAATATTGGCATCGTCCTTTTTCGACTCGTGCGTCACGTCCATGCCGTTGCCCCGGAGTTGCGTAAACAGCACCTCAGAGTCCACCACATTCTTGGAACAACCCAGCGTGACGATATTGATTTTAGTAGTTCGTATTCCTTTTGTTTTCAAGATAGATTCAATTTTACCGAACGTCGTTTGTCGACAACGCCCCTACTTATCCACAAAGTTCGGGTGAATTGGGGAGAACGCCTATTAATGCGCCGGGAATTGCCTAATTCGAGTAGGCTCATGCGGCCATACGCACACGCACGGTGGTTCCTTTTGTTAGGGCCGTGATCAGTTGATAATCAGCACCAATGACTTCAGCCCGCTTTTTCATACTATCCAACCCGTTTCCTTCGCCGTTCGTTTGACTAACGAAGCCCTGCCCGTTATCCTGCACCGTCAGATTCACCTTTCCGCCGGTTTGCCGAATCATCAACCTCACTTCCGTCGCCCCGGAATGCCTGGCCGCGTTATGGATGGCCTCTTTACTTATCAGATAGAGATTCCGAATCACGTTGGGTGGCAGTGAAAACCGCTCCAATACGGGGTCCGTTTCAACCAATAGCTGAATATTACGGTGCGCCAGCAGTTCGTGACCAAAGCTCTCCAACCGCTCGGCCAGCCGAAGGGCGTTGTTCGTATCGGAGCGCATCGACCAGACCACATCGCTCATGCGCTCGATGGTGGTGCGGGCGTTATCGGCGATTTTTTGGAGCAGGGCATAGGAGTCGGCGTAGCGTCCTTCGCGGTGCATGGCACTAGCGGCTTCGCTGTAGAATGAGATGCCCGTCAGCACCCCGCCCACATCGTCGTGGAGGTCGCGGGCAATCTGGTCGCGCAGGGTTTGGATGTGGCGGAGTTGAGCCAGCCGGTAGCGGTAAACGGCGTAGATAAGTCCGGCCAACCCCATCCCCATCAAGATACGAAACCAGGTTGTTTGCCACCAGGCGGGCTGAATCACCAGCGTCATAAACGTCTCTTTCTCGTTCCATAGGCCGTCATTGTTAGCCCCTTTGACGCGAAACGTGTAGGTGCCGGGGTCGAGGTTGGTGTAGGTCACGGTTCGGCGGGTGCCCGCATAGACCCAGTCGGGGTCGAAGCCTTCGAGTTGGTAGGCGTATTGATTTTTCTCGGAGGAGGTGTAGTTAAGGGCGGCAAAGTCGAGCGTCAGGCTGTTCTGGTCGTGATCCAGGGTAAGCGTTTGGCGGTCGTAGCTGCCGGGCAAAAGTTTATCGAACAGGTGCAGCGCGGTTAGCACAACGGGTGGCTTAGTCTGGTTGAAACGCAGGTCGTGCGGATGGAAATGGATGAAGCCGTTTTTGCCGCCGAAAAATAGCGTGCCGTCGTCGGCCTTATAGCAGGCCCCGATGTGAACATTACCCGAAATGAAGTAGTTGTCACCTAAATCAACAGGTATGAACGTCTTGTTTTGGGGGTTGAGCCGACACAGCCCTTTTAAGGTATTTAACCAGATATTCCCATCAGAGTCCTCCACCAGATTAGCAATCGTGTTATCAGGTAAACCGTCTTTTTCGGTATAGCGTATAAATCGTTTTCGGGCTGCGTCGTACTGGCAAAGCCCCCCGTCTGTACCAACCCAGAGTCGCCCGGCCCGATCCGTACATAGACTGAGAATATAACTGGAACTCAAACTATAAGGGTCTTTGGGGTTGTTTACAAAATGCGTAATGCGGCCCGTTGTGTACTCCAGCCGGTCGAGTCCGGCATCCGTACCAATCCAGATATGCCCTCGGCGGTCGCTCGTTACTGCCCGCGCCCATTTTCCGCGCAGTGTACTCGAATCGGCAGGATTATGAACGTATTGCCGCCAATACTTCTGAATGGGATCATACACGATCATACCCATATTACCCGTACCAAACCAGATCCGCCCCTGCTCATCTTCTGTAATGGTTAGGATAAACGCATAATGATGCGGGGAAGGAAAGGGCAAAAATGTAGTAAAATTGCCCATTTCGGGTTCAAACCGCACAATCTGGCCGCGGGTGCCGCTACTCCAGTCACTGCCCATTCCCATCCAGATAGCCCCATTGCGGTCTTTCATCATTGGGCCAATGAAGTTGGTGGGCAGTCCTGTCCGGCTGGTTTGCTGAATAGATGTAATGGGTTTCATAGACGGATTGAATCCAAATAGACCACCGCCCTCCGTTCCGACCCAGAAATGATCCTGATTGTCCTGGCAAATAGACCGAATGTTGTGTCCTGCCATTCATTTTGCCTTTCCCGGCCCCAAACCGACAACAGACAGGATTCGTCGGTTTGGATCAAACCAGCTCACCCCGGCATCATTGCTACCAAGCCAGATAATACCCGAACGATCCACACAGACCGCCCGGATAACGTTGTCTATAATACTGCTGGTGTTAGTGGGGTCGTGATAAAAACGGTCGAAGTGAGTTCGGGCAGGATTCAGTCGATTCAGCCCGTTTTGTGTACCAATCCAGAGATTACCTTGTTGATCTTCGCCAATAGCTCGTTGACTGACCCAGTTGCTACTAATAGATGTCTCATCCGCTGAGTTATACTGATAAAGCGCGGTACGGTGGCCTCGGCGGGGGTCAAAGCAGTTTAAGCCATTGCGTGTTCCCACCCAAAGCATCCCGGTATGGTCTTCAAACAAATCCATAACCTGATTATCAGCAATAGTAGTAGCATCTCCAGCCTGGTGTTCATAGCGGGTGAAGGCATAGGTAGTGGGTTTGTTATGCTGACCCGGATGTCGATTGATGCGATTGAAACCATGATCCACTGTTGCTACCCAGATGGTCCCATCACGGCCCCGGTGTAAATCAGAAATCATTGAGTTCGTACTTAAACTGCTTGAATCATTCGGGCTGTGAGTGTATCGAGTGAACTGCTCAGTCTTTACGTCGAGCCGACACAATCCTTCTATCGTACCTACCCATAGGTTGCCGTAGTTGTCGCCCCTCACTGCCGTTACATCATTGGTAGGCAGCGCACCAGGTTGGTTGCGGTTCGCCATGTATCGCCGGACGCGGTCGGTGCGCGGGTCGAGCCTGGCTAAACCGCCGTTTGAAATAGCCGCCCAGATAAATCCTTGCGGGTCTTCCCAAAGGTCGATAACATGACTACCGCCGAGTGTTGTTGTGTCGTGAGCATCGTACTGATATGGTTTAAACCGATAGCCGTCATACCGACTGATGCCTCCATAGGTGCTGAACCACAGAAATCCTTTCCGGTCCTGAATGATGGAACGGACATTATTGCCCAGCAGCCCATTGGCTGTTGTTAGATGCTCAAATTGAACAGGTAGGGTTTGGGCAAATGCAGAACCCCAAAACAAAAGGATAACTATCCATTGGATAGCCCGGCTGAATGGGTCTGAGTTTCTTTGGTTCAGAAACACGAGGATCAATGGATTGGCCATAGTCCAAAGCTACTGAAATTGTTGATAATCAGGGCTTACTAGTTTGGGGATGGCAACGTGATTACCGACACCATTTTCCATTCGCCACCCATTTTCTCCAATAAACGGGCTTCTTTTTGTCGATTTACTTTTCCGTCTCCCCCCGTTGATACGAAATCGAACGTGGCCCAATAGTAGTTCGCTCCGAGCGATTTTAGTTGCCAGTTCGTCCGTTCAATGGTTGCCATTCTTGGCATAGGGTTTTTACCGATAACATCGGCGTAAACTTTATTGATTTGTTCGCTACCGTTAACGGCTCCAATCCAGCCATCTTTAGTGGCCCAATACCGGCTACTATACGGTACTTGCGCATTGATGGCTGCCAAAGCGGTAATATTGCGCTGCATCCAGGCATCATGCTGAGCGATGCAAGCTTTTTTGATGGCATCTTCATCGGTATTTTGGGCATATAGTCCCAAACAAAGCAGGGCGAGGACAGTGGTAAACAGGAGTTTTTTCATGGATACGATACAGGTTTGTGTATCGCAAAGGTGCAGAGGTACTAACCGCCTGTCAATCCCCAAATTCGGGGAGAAGGCCACTTTACACAAATCTTTTTTCGTAATTTTACGGAAAAGGACGAAAAAATTTTGATAATGAAAACGACCTTGCAACTCAATACCTCGATTAGTC
>Ga0209181_10010680_pt1 | contig 11888 bp, 7 predicted proteins | sample MAT05_FD_187208 | JGI IMG/M metagenome (GOLD analysis project Ga0209181, IMG submission 187208) | Freshwater microbial communities from Lake Fryxell liftoff mats and glacier meltwater in Antarctica - MAT-05 (SPAdes) (version 2) | ecosystem: Environmental > Aquatic > Freshwater > Ice > Liftoff... | reverse complement strand
CCTATAAAATATGGTTAAGTGAGATTATCCTTCAACAAACCAGAGTAGAGCAAGGATTAAAATACTTTTACCTCTTTACAGAAAATTATCCTTGCATCGCAGATCTTGCAAACGCAAAGGATGAAGAAGTTTTTAAATTATGGCAGGGATTGGGTTATTATAACCGGTGCCGGAATATGCTCGCAACTGCGAGAAATATTCACCTCAACTATCAAGGATGTTTCCCTGGAACATATGACGAAATTTTGGCATTGAAAGGAATCGGCGAATATACCGCTGCCGCCATCGCTTCGTTTGCGTTTAGTTTGCCTTATGCAGTGGTGGATGGCAATGTTGTTCGCGTACTCAGCAGAGTTTTTGGTCTGCAATCAAATTTCTTTGATAGTAAAGGCAAAAGAGAAATACAACAACTTGCAACCTCCCTCCTCGATAAAGAAAATCCGGCAATATATAATCAGGCCATTATGGATCTGGGAGCCACCGTTTGCAAACCTCAAAATCCTCTATGTCTGGAATGCCCTTTTACTTCGATTTGTCATGCGTTTTTGAAAAATGAGATTGTTCAGTTCCCTGTCAAGAAAGTGCGAAGGGAATTAAAAGAACGACATTTTCATTTTTTGGTTTTTCATACTAAAAAACATCTATACCTGCAGAAACGAACCGGAGATGATATCTGGAAAGATCTCTATGCGTTTTATACGATTGAATCAACGCAATTGAGAAAAGCACTCCTGCCTTCGTTTATAGACAAACCTTCTTTGAGAAAACCGTTGCTGCTGAAACAGGTGTTAAGTCATCAGAGAATCATCGGCCAATTTTATCAGGTTGAAATCGAACTGGAAACAGCGGTTTCCCTGAACGAATTGAATTTAATAAAGATCAAAAAAACCGACATGAATAAATTTGCATTTCCCAAACTGATTGTTTCTTTTTTTGAGAATAATAACTATCTTTAAAAGTCTATTGTTAAAACTTGAGAATATGAGAGGAGTTAATCACGTATTTTTGATAGGGAACCTTGGTAGAGACCCTGAGATAATTTATATTGAAGGTAATATTCCTGTTGCTAAATTCCCGTTGGCAACTACTGAAACCTATAAGGATAAGAAAGGCGTAACAGTACCACAGACTGAATGGCATAATATCGTATTGTGGCGTGGGCTTGCAGAACTGGCTGCCAAATATCTTCACAAAGGAAGTCTCGTGCACATAGAAGGTTGTCTTAAAACTCGCTCATGGGAAGATAAGGATAAGAATAAACGTTTTATTACCGAAATCATCGCCTCAAACCTTGTCATGCTTGATAAACGAAATGCCGAAAGTAAAACAGATTATGAGGATATTGGTTCGATATCACAAGATAACCATGGTCATTCTGCTCATCCTGCTCCAAATGATTTAGCCGATGAATTGCCTTTTTAGATATATTTGCAACGAAAATCTGTAAATTGCGAATCCTATATTTACTATTTCTAACGAAACTTTTTACCTCTTGGACCCTGATTCGGCAAATACGACCTTACTGACTTCCCTTCTTTCAACTACCTTAAATTCGAATGCACAGATAGGTCTTGCCTTCATGATTCTGATCCTGCTTATTTTAACAGCCCTCATAGCTGGTTCTGAAGTAGCCTTCTTTTCATTATCTGCAAAGGATATCAATTATATAAAACAAAAGGAAGATAAGGGTTACAAAACGGTTCTTAGTCTTCTTGAGAATCCAAAACGATTACTGGCAACACTTCTAATCGGCAACAACTTCCTGAGTATAGGCGTGATTATCAGCACCAACCTTCTTTTTAACAGCCTGATACAGATCGACATACTTTTTCCGACCATTCCGGAGAGTATGCTGACGCTCCTGAATATTATTGTACAGGTCGTTATCGTGACTTTTTTCTTGGTTCTTTTTGGGGAAGTATTACCAAAAGTATATGCCACACAAAACAATCTGAGACTCAGTTATTTTACGGCCCCTTTTATTAAAGTTCTTGATAATATCTTTAGCCCGGTCAGTAATTTTTTGGTGTCTTCCACCTATTTTATTGAAGGAAAACTTAACCAGAAATCAAAGAATGAGATCAGTAACGAAGATATGGAGAATGCGATCGATCTTACCCTTGGGCATACTGCGTCCAAAGAAGAGGTAAATATATTTAAAGGGATTGTCAAATTCAATGATATTACCGTGAAACAGATCATGCGAAACCGACATGATGTGGAGGCGATAAACCTTAACTGGACTTTTGAAGAAGTAAGGAAACAGGTGCTAGACACCGGGTTTTCCAGGCTTCCCGTGTATGAGGAAACGCTGGATGAAGTGAAGGGAATAATTCATTCTAAAGATTTGCTGAAGCATATCAAAGAAATTGATTTCAACTGGCATCCCTTAATGCGTCCTGTCAATTTTGTACATGAAACCAAACTGATTAAACCCCTGCTTCGTGAGTTCCAGATGAAACGGAACCATATGGCCATCGTTGTAGATGAATTCGGCGGAACCTCAGGTATAGTTACGCTCGAGGATATTATGGAAGAAATTATAGGTGAAATTAAAGATGAATTTGATGATGATGAATTATTAGCGAAAAAGCTGGACGATACCAATTATATTTTTGAAGGAAAAACCCTGATTAATGATTTCTGCCGGATTATCGCAGTCCCGGTAGAGGTTTTTGATAAAATTCGGGGCGAAAGTGATTCCCTGGCCGGTCTGGTACTTGAGATTGCCGGTAAATTCCCCTCGCAGAATGAGGTTGTAAGTTTTGATAATTATGACTTTACAGTTGTTCAACTTGAAAAAATGAGACTTCAAAAGATCAAGGTTGCCATTAACCCTGAAGAAAAGAATCAAGAGGCCTGAGACAATATTCGCCCGATAAGTTCGTTTTGGTGATTCAACTTTCTGATCAAAACGACTGATAAAACTTTACGTCATTCATTCCAGACCTCATTAAAAGAGGTTAACTTTGAAAATCACTTATAGTATGATGAAAATAATTTCGTTCACACCTTTTTGGGTTTCACTACTTGTCTTTGCAAGTACTCAGTCATCCGGTCAGTTCCAGAATGCCGGGTTTGATAAATCAACTTCATTACAGAAAGAACCGGCCAGAAGTGGGAATTCTATAATTGATACAGGAAGGATCTATAAAGTGGAACGAAGAAATCTTAGTCATTTCGCAATACCCAATGTCGCGATCATAAACCCAGTTTTTGAACCGGTCAATAATCCGGTTATAGATAATAAGGTCGTACTCCCGACATCCTCGGTGGTGACCACTAAAATCACCATGGAACGGAAACAAGCGGTTGCATTGATATTTGTACCTCAGTATATTAAACGTTCGAATGGCTCAGTTGATCGTCTTGTGAGTTATACATTAGATATTCAGGAGCAAGCGGCCGGACACAGGAAAACCGCGGGAAGTAGGGTGTATGCTACAAATTCTGTGCTGGCAACTGGTAATTTTTATAAAATAGCGATTTCGCAACAAGGCGTATATAAGGTTGATTATGACTTTATTAAAAACACATTAGGTGTTGATCCGGCTGGAATTACGCCTTCGTCAATCAGATTGTTCGGTAATGGCGGTGAATTACTTTCTGAAAACAATGATATCATTCCACACGACGATCTTCTCGAGAACGCAATCCAGGTTTTCGATGGAGGAGATGGACAGTTGAATGCCGGTGATTATTTTCTGTTTTATGCAAATGGCCCACATAGCATTCAGAAAGATTCGACCAACAAAAAATTCAAACATGCATTTAATATCTACAGCGAAAACAGTTACTACTTTATCAGTTTTGGAGGTTCAGGAAAACGCGTGCAGACCGGCATCAATCCTTCCACATCAAATGTAACTGTAACTTCTTTTAACGATTTTCAATTTTATGAAAAAGATTCAAGCAATCCAGGGAAATTCGGAAAGACCTGGTGGGGCGATGAATTCAGTGATCAGCCGGGAAGATATTTGAACAGATCATATAATTTTACGATCCCTTCTCTTGATATGGCAACGCCTGTGGCCATTCGGACCCGTTTTGGTGCGATTTCCTTTTCAGGAACCTCTATTGTGAATGTGAAAGCAAATGGGCTTCTGGTAATTAATAGTGGACTTTCGGCTGTTGGTCCGTCGTATTCAGAGCCAGTAACAAGTTCCATTGATCAGATTAATGAGGTAGCCCTTACATCGACGAACCTGAATGTGGCGATCAATTTTACGAAAGGAAGTACGAATGCAGCAGGCTATCTTGATTTTATTGAAGTAAATTCACGCAGAAATCTTGTCTTCAATGGTTACTTGAATTTTGCAGACTGGAATTCGGTTGCCTCCGGAAATATAGCCAATTACCAGATCCAGAATGCCAATGCAAATACACAGGTCTGGGATATTACAGATCCCCTGCTGCCAGTGCGAATGAATGTTACGTTAAGTGGTTCTGTCCTTTCCTTTAATATGGAGGCGGCTTCATTGCATAGATTTCTTGCAATAGATGGTTCAGTGGTTAATACCCCATCATTCATAGAAAAAACACCTAACCAGAATTTACATAATTATTCGCCCAAAGATTATATAATTATTTCGTATCCAAGTCTGAAAAACGAAGCGCAGATACTGGCAGCTCATCATCTTTCAAAAAGAGGTTTAAGAACACTGATCGTTTCCCCACAGGAAATTTATAACGAGTTCTCCTCAGGTTCTCAGGACGTAAGTGCACTCCGCGATTTTCTGAAAATGTATTATGACAAGGCTGGTATCAATGATATTCCTAAATATGTTCTTCTGATGGGAGATGCTTCCTATGATTTTAAGAACAGAATTAAAAATAATACCAATCTCGTACCTACCTATGAAACAGCCGAAAGTGACAACAGAATATATGGATATTGCACCGACGATTTTTTTGGATTCCTGGATGATAATGAGGATATCAACGATTTTGCAACAAATCAGATCAACACACTTGATATTGGAATAGGAAGAATTCCAGTTAGCACAGCCACCGGAGCCAGTGCCATCATTCAGAAAATAATAAACTACGACAGCCCGAAATCGTTTGGCCCTTGGAAGAATACTATGACCTATAATGCAGATGATGAAGACAATGGCATTCATTTGGAGGATGGTGAGATTATGTCGCAATATGCGAATGACTCATTGCCTACTTTCAATAATTATAAAATTTACGTAGATGGATTTGTGCAACAATCCACACCGGCAGGCCCACGCACACCGGATGCCAATAAAGCGGTAACCGCGCAGATTTACAATGGTACTTTTCTGATGAATTACAATGGACATGGCGGTCCTCTGGGATGGTGCGAGGAACGTATATTCTCTATGGATGATGTCAACCTTATGACCAATATTAATAAGTTGCCTTTGTTTATTACGGCCACTTGCGATTTTGCCCCCTATGATGATCCCGGGGTTTTGTCGGCCGGTGAGATCCTTCTGAATAAAGGCGATGGAGGTGCTATTGCACTCATGACCACAACGCGCTTAGTGTATCAGGACCAGAATCGCGATATGAACCTGAACTATATGTATACCGGTTTTAAACCAATGAGTAACGGTCAGTTTCCTACGCTCGGTGATGCATACAGGTTGTCGAAAAATTTACGCTATATAAGTTATATAGGAACTTTCGCTGCTGCCAATTTCAGGAAATTCTCCTTGCTTGGAGATCCTGCTCTGCCTCTTGCATTTCCGAAACATAAAATAATGACCGACAGTATTAATGGCGTTTCCGTAACAGTTTCCTATGATACCCTGAAGGCCCTCGGAAAGTATACGATTAGTGGCCATGTTGCTGATGTATCAGGAAATCTGTTGTCTGATTTTAACGGGATCGTGTATCCTGTGATTTTTGACAAAGCTAAAAAACTAAGCACGCTTCAGAACGATCCTGGCTCTCCGAAGAAGGAATATTTTGTTCAGAATAATGCTATCTATAAAGGAAAAGCGACCGTAAAGAATGGACGGTTCTCGTTCACCCTTGTAGTTCCAAAAGATATTAATTATGAAATCGCAAAAGGGAAGATCAGTTATTATGCCGATAATGGAATGGAAGATGCTGCAGGATATGATAAGGAGATATATATCGGAGGAAGCCATCCAAATGCAGGGACTGATAATGTTGGTCCGGTGATCAAACCATATCTCAACAACGATAAGTTCGTAAACGGCGGGATTACGACCTCCAATTCAACTCTACTTCTGAAATTATCTGATGATAACGGGATTAATTATACCGGCAATTCAATCGGTCACGATATCACGGCAATACTCGATGGCAATGCACAGAATACTTATGTGCTGAACAATTTTTTTGAGGCTGATATCGATGATTACAGATCAGGAACCATTAAGTTTCCTCTTTCAAATTTGACAGAAGGAACGCATACGTTTATTATCAAAGCCTGGGATATCTCCAATAATTCTTCTGAGGTGTCTCTCAATTTTGTGGTGGTGAATTCGAAGGAAGGACAATTGAGTCATGTCTATAATTACCCAAATCCTTTTACAACAAAGACAAGTTTTATGTTTGAACATAATATGCCAAATCAGAATCTCTTTGTGAATATCAATATTTATTCAATGTCAGGAAAAACTGTTAAGACGATCCGAACCATGGTAAATTCTGAAGGAACACGATGCGATAATATCGAATGGGATGGACTGGATGAATATGGTGACAAGCTTGGTAAGGGTGTTTACCTCTATAAACTGGCTGTCAGATCACAGAATGGCTTTTCAGACAGCAAGTATCAGAAACTGATTTTATTGAACTAAAACTCATTTTATTTACTTTATATTTGCGTCTCGACATTTTAGACGTAACATAGTTGCCTATCAATAAGATAACTCTACATCAAACAAATTTTAAAGTAATGACGGTGAAAACCTTGAAATCAGCTTTATGCGCTATAATAGTCTGCGCATCCATTAATCTATCAGCTCAAAGTAATTTAGGAGGACAAAGTACAGGTCCTGATTTTACCACAATCACAACGGCTGTTCCTTTTATGAGAATCAGTCCGGATGCACGTTCAGGTGCCATGGGCGATGTTGGTATCGCGATTGATCCGGATGCCAATGCGCAATACTGGAATGTTTCTAAACTGGCCATGGCCGATAAAGATGCCGGTATATCTATTACCTATACGCCTTGGTTGAAAGACCTGGTGCCGGATATCTTTCTGGCGTATATCGCCGGATATGTAAAATTCGGTGACCCTGAGAATAAGAACCAGGCCATCAGTTTCAGCATGCGCTATTTTAACCTTGGGTCCATCAATTATACAACCATTGATGCGACACCTGCAGGAACAGGGAACCCGCGTGAGGTGGCCTTCGATCTTGGTTATTCAAGAAAATTATCAGAGAGTTTTTCAATCGGTCTTTCTGGTAAATATATTCACTCGAATATCATCAATGGTGCCGGAAATACAGGGGGTGTCAATTACAAACCCGGTAATTCATTCGCCGTAGACTTCGGGGTCTACTACAAAAAGCTTCTTAAAGAAGATGCTGAAACAGGTCAAAGTTCTTCTATCGCGGCTGGTCTGGCTGTCACCAACCTGGGAAACAGAATTTCCTACTCAAACGACCGAAGGGATTTTATCCCAACAAATCTTGGTTTAGGATTAGCGTATAATTATGTGATTGATGAATACAACAAACTGACCATTGCCCTTGATCTTAATAAATTGCTTGTGCCATCACCAAAATGGGTGAAGGATGAAGTTACAGGCGAGTATTCATTCCCGGTTCCAGAAGATAAAACAGTAGTTGACGGTATATTCAGTTCGTTTGGCGATGCAACCGGTGGCGGATCAGAAGAATTGCGTGAAGTGATGTTAGGTCTTGGTGCCGAATACGCTTACCAGAGCCAGTTCTTTGTACGTGCAGGATATTTTTATGAAAGCAAACAAAAAGGAGATCGCCGTTTTCTGTCTTTAGGAATTGGGGTGAAGTACAATGTATTCGGTTTGAATTTTGCCTACCTGGTTCCTTCCGGTTCAGGTGTGAGCAGAAACCCATTGTCTAATACACTCCGTTTCTCACTATTATTCGACTTCGCTGATTTTGCCTCAATTGCAAAGGGTACCGATTCAGGTAAAAGCGATCGCTAATTCCATTCATCGCTTTCTATATTAAATCAAATACTGAAACAACGTTCATGTTGATCTAAATGAGTCTTTATGTATAGAATAGGATATGGGATCGATTATCACCAACTTGTTGAAGGCCGGGAATTCTGGCTGGGTGGAATTGAAATAGAACATACAAAAGGTGCACTTGGTCATTCTGATGCCGACGTACTGCTTCACGCGATTTGCGATGCAATGTTAGGTGCTGTGAATGCAGGCGACATAGGCTCGCATTTTCCCGATAATGATCAGTCGTTCAAGAATATTGACAGTAAGATTTTACTCAGAAAAAGTAATGAGATTCTGAAAGCAAAAGGATATGACGTGGTGAATATCGATTCAACAGTTTGCCTTCAGTTGCCCAAAATCAAACCATACATACACGCTATGCGGGAAGCTATCGCGGGAGTTCTTGAGATCGATGCAGATCTTGTTTCTATCAAAGCTACAACGACAGAAGAATTAGGATTTGTTGGCCGGGAAGAAGGAATAGTGGCTCATGCGAATGTGCTCGTCTCGAAGCGTTAGATCAAAACCGGCCTTCCGCCACACATGTGAGCCCGAACCATGAATTATATTTTGTAAACATCATCTCGATTTGTGAGTACTTTAGTAGGAGCTTATTTAACCAGTTCGGCAATGGTTTCATGTCAGATACAATGGGCTTGTTTTTTGGAGAGAAAGGGTTACCCATTTTTCGTTTCAGAAAAACCAAGGGAAAAAGGCTTCCATAGAGATAATAGATCCTGTCTGTTTTGAAACTCGCCTCGTTCAGTACATGTAAAAGTGAAGTTTTTGAATACCTTCGGTAATGTTCAAGATAGACATCGTGTGCGCTCCAGACTGATTGGAATGCCGGAACAGTAATAAAAAAATGATTTTCTTTTCCGGCACGGGCATTCCTCTTAATATTTTTAAGCATCTGCAGATCATCTTCAAGATGTTCAAGGACATCCATCATAAGAACCACGCTGTTTTGTAATGATTCAGGGAGTTCATGTTGTTTCTGAATCAGGGCATTCTTACTTGTTGCTATTTCGGAAGTGCTATACCCCGTATCAACCAGCATTGTTTTGACGATATTTTCGGGGCAATACGCATTGATCTCGTAACTGAAAAAACCACTGCCGGCACCAATATCAATGAGGTTAAATTTGTCATCATCCTTTTTAATGGAATCGATGAATCTGAGCATTGGAATTTTCTTACTTTGGTAATACCAATGTGTCGATGGGTCTACACCGCTTTCTAGTTCTTTAATATCCATAGTTGATAAAACTCACCTTCTTTTGTGGCCTCGCCAGGAATCGAACCTGGATCTAAAGTTTAGGAAACTTCTATTCTATCCATTGAACTACGAGGCCAGCATTATTCTTTCTTGTCAGGCATAAATTTTCTCAATCAGATACCCGTACTTCTCTACAATTTTTTTTCGTTTGAGTTTCATCGTGGCCGTCAGTTCGCCTCCGTCTATCGTCCATTCATTCGCAATCAACTGAAACTTCTTGACCTGCTCATGTGAAGAGAAAAGAGTATTATAGATATCCAGTTCGCTTCGAATCAGTTTCAGTACATCCTTATCAGTCGTCATATCTACATTCTTTTCAATGGTCACATTCAGCTTTAAAAAATATTCTCGGATCTTCTCGAAGGCAGGAACAATCAACGCACCGGCAAATTTTTCATTACTTCCTACGACCATGATCTGTTCAATATAAACCGATTCCTTCATTTTATTTTCGATTGGCAAAGGTGCAATATATTTTCCACCTGAGATTTTAAAAATCTCTTTTTTTCTGTCGGTAATTTTTAAAAATTTTCCTTCCACAAATTCGCCAATATCACCCGTATAAAACCAACCGTTTTTGATCACTTCGGCGGTCATTGCTTCATTTTTGTAATAACCCATCATGACATTTGGACCACGACAAATGATCTCGCCATCCGCTTCCAGTTTTACTTCGACATCTTTGATCACCGTCCCAACCGATCCAAATTTCCTGTTCTCATCTTCAAAACGATTCACAGAAATTACCGGAGATGTTTCTGTTAATCCATATCCTTCCATGACAATAATTTTTGCCGCTGTGAATAGGCGCAACAACTTTACCTGACATGCTGCAGAGCCCGTTACGATCGCCTTTATCTTACCTCCAACCGCTTCCCGCCATTTTGAGTAAATAAGTTTATCGGCAATAGCGAGTTGTATCTTATACGAAGTCGATTTTGGTTTTCCCACCTCATATTGAATAGCGAGCTCTACCGCCCAGTCGAAAAGTTTCCGTTTAACGCCAGTCAGTTCGCTTCCCTTTGCATCTATCTTCTCATATACTTTTTCGAGTAATCTCGGTACGGTGGTGAATACTACAGGTTTTACTTCCTTTAAATTAGCACCTATCGTTTCCATGCCTTCTGCAAAATAAATGGAGACTGCCTTATTAATATAGATATACATCACGGTCCGTTCGAAAATATGATTTAGAGGAAGAAAACTCAATGTACTTTCATTGCTGTCGCAAAAACTAAATGCCTCCATACAACATCGTACATTACTCATAATATTATCGTGCGAAAGCATCACCCCTTTCGGATCACCAGTGGTTCCAGAGGTGTAAATAATGGTTGCCAGGTATTCAGGTTTAGTCGCTTCTTTAATAGATTCGATTTCTGCGGATTCTTCGCTGGAATACGGTACTAACAAATCAGTCCAACTCTTTACACCTTCAATTTCGTCAAATGAATATATATGTTGGAGACTAGGCACATTATCTTTTATCAGTTTCACCTTACGGTAAATGAATTTATCAGAAATAAATAAGACCGAGATCTGAGACTCGTTTAAAATATACTCCCATTCTGAAGCAGTGATAGATGGATAAATCGGAACCAACACCGCGCCGCAATATTGCACTGCAAAGTCTGTTACTAACCATTCTGTACGGTTATTGGCGATGATCGCAATCTTATCCTGTTTTTGCGGATCAAATCCATGATGATGCGTACCAAAACGTAGCAATGAAGCGGCAAGTTGATACGAAAGTTCCTTGATCTGAGGGGCTGTATGTCCAACCCAACTCCCATTTTTCTTGGAATGAAGCATGGATTTCGCCGGATGGGTCACCACATATTTTTCAAGCAGATCAAACAGACGTTTAATTGGTATCATATGTCTGTTTTAATTTGTATTTTCTTAAAGCTGCACCTCTACTCATTCTATTGTTGAAATTTGATCAAATTGCCTAACGCACAAATTTAGAAGAGAAATCGGTTATTTCAGACAAATTTTATCATATTGTATTCGACAACTACATTTACATCATGACACGTAACGAACGGTTCGATTATATTATCCATTATTTCTCAGAACATGCACCGGATGCAGAGACAGAATTGATCTATGATAATCCCTTTCAATTGCTGGTTTCGGTGATCCTTTCTGCCCAGTGCACAGACAAACGCGTGAATATGACTACGCCCACGATTTTTCAACGATTCCCTGATGCTCCTGCTCTTTCAGAGGCTACGTTCGATGATCTTTTTCCGTTGATAAAAAGCATCAGTTATCCAAATAATAAAACAAAGCATTTGATAGGAATGGCAACAATGCTGATGGAGAATTTTGGTGGGGAGGTTCCGCTCACGGTGGCCGAATTAATTTTATTACCGGGTGTAGGTCGAAAAACTGCCAATGTGATTACCTCAGTCGTGGATAATCAACCGAATA
>Ga0209181_10010676_pt1 | contig 11893 bp, 7 predicted proteins | sample MAT05_FD_187208 | JGI IMG/M metagenome (GOLD analysis project Ga0209181, IMG submission 187208) | Freshwater microbial communities from Lake Fryxell liftoff mats and glacier meltwater in Antarctica - MAT-05 (SPAdes) (version 2) | ecosystem: Environmental > Aquatic > Freshwater > Ice > Liftoff... | reverse complement strand
GCCAGGCGGCGGCCACCGCGTCCAGCCGGGCTGCCGCTGCCGCGCCGTCGCGTGGGGGCAGCGGCTGGCCGGCCAGCGCTAGCACCAGGGTGATGGTGCGCGCCTCGCCGGGCGCCAGGTCCATCGGCCAGTCCAGCCGCGCACTGGCCAGGCCTTGCGGGTCGGCCAGCTGGCGCAGCGGCGCGGCGCCCGGGCCCAGTACATCGGCCTGGTCGAAGCCGGCAGCCTGCACGCTGGCCGGCGCGTCCAGCGCCTGCAGCCAGGGCCGGCCATTGACGAGCAGCCTGCGGCCCTGCCACTGCAGCTGCCGCACCGCCGCCACGCCGCCGGGGGTGTTGAGAAACTGCTGCGGCGGGTTCACCTGCCAGGGCCGCAGCAGCAGCGCCAGGGTCAGGCGCTGCGGCCGGTCGGTCGGGTTGCGCAGCGTGTAGCGCAGGATCAGCTGGGCATGCTGGTGGTTGCCATCGGCGCCGGCCTCGACCGTCAGGCCGAAGGCCGGGTGGCGCCAATCCACCATGGGCAGCGGCAGATGGCCCTGGCGCAGCGTGGTCTGGCGTTCACCGTCTGCCTGCACCTCGGCCCAGCCCAGCACCTGGCCCTGGGCGCCCAGCACCACCGGCTCCAGCGACGGCCCGCCGCGCTGCGGCTCCACCGCGCCGTCTTCGGAGAGCAGCGCGGCACTGGCGCCGCCGCCGTCGGTGCCCACCAGGGTCCAGTAGTTCTGCTCACCGTGCAGCGCACGGGGTTGGTGGCTGCGCGGCGCCTGCGCGGCCAGCGCCGCCAGCATGGCGTTGCGGTCGGGCCAGTCGGCCGGCGACAGTGCGCGCAGTTCCAGCGCCCGGCTGGCACCGGTGATGCGGATGTGGCGCGCTGCGCTGTCGGGCAGCCACAGCGCCTGCCAGTCGCGCGCCCCGGGCGCCAGGCGGTGCAGCGTGCGCCAGCGCGCGCCGTCGTCGCTGGCCTGCACCAGGGCCGGGCTGCGCGGGCCTGTGCCCCAGCGCCACAGCAGGCCGTTGAACTCTTGCACGCTGTTGAACGACAGCGTGCTGCCCGCTGCGCCCTGCACCAGCAGCGGTGCGGCTGCGACTGCCGGCGGCGCCAGGGTGTGCAGCGTCAGCCGCTCCATGCACACCTGCCCGGCGCCGCCGCCGCTGCCGCTGGCCACCACCAGCTCGATGGCGGCGGCGCGGCGCAGCTGCTTGTCGTCAGCCGGCCCCCAGGCAAAGCTGATCTGGCGCTGGCGGATGGCCAGGTCGGTGGCACGCGCCGGCGGGGTGAACTCGGGCCACTGCCGCCACCACACGTTGTCGCCGCTGGCGTCGACGAACTTCAGCTGCAGCGCATTGGGCGCGCCCTTGCCGCGCAGGCGCAGGGTGAAGCCGTAATGCGCCGGCAGCTCCAGCGCCAGCGTGCGGCGCGCCACCGCATAACCCGAGACGCGGCCGAAGTCGTAGTGCAGGCACAGGCCGCCGCGGCCATCGGCCTGCACCCGCGCCTGCACCTGGTCGGACCCCAAGGCCTGCCAGCGGCTGGCGTCGCGCATGTCGTCCAGCAGCACGCTGGCGGGTGATGGCTGGGCCAGCGCAGGCCCTGCGCCTGCGCCCAGCAGCAGGGCCACACAGACCGGCGCCATGTATGCCAGCGCCACGTACGCCAGCGCGGCAACCCAACGCGTCATTTCACACCCCCCATCAGCAGCCCCTGCATGTAGTGCTTCTGCAAGCCCAGGAACAGCAGCAGCACCGGCAGCACCGTGACCACCGCGCCGGCCATCATCAGTTCACCGTCGGCCACGTGTTCCCGTGCGAGCGAGGCCACCGCCACCGGCAGGGTGTGCAGCTGGGCGTCGGTCAGCACGATCAGCGGCCACATGAAGTCGTTCCAGCTGCCCAGGAAGCCGAACACCGCCAGCGTGACGATCACCGGCTTGAGCAGCGGCAGCACCACCATGCGGAAGATGCGCCACTCGCCGGCGCCGTCCATGCGCGCGGCCTCCAGCAGCGCGTCGGGCAGGCTCAGCGCGTACTGCCGCACCAGGTAGATGCCGAACACCCCCGCCAGCCCTGGCAGCACCACGCCGGCCCAGGTGTTGACCAGGCCCATCTGCTTGAGCATCAGGAACAGCGGCATCATGGCCACCTGCCCGGGGATCACCAGCGCGGCCAGCAGCGCCTGGAACAGGCGGTCGCGGCCACGGAACTTCAGCTTGGCGAAGGCGTAGCCGGCGGTCAGGTTGAAGGCCAGCGAGCCCAGCGTGACGGCGCTGGCCACCAGCAGGCTGTTGGCGAAGTAGCGCACGATGCCGGTCTGGTCGAGCAACTGGCGGTAGTTGTGCAGCGTGGGCGATGCCGGCAGCAGTGGCGGCGGCAGGCTGTTGCTCTCGCCGGGCTGCATGAACGAGACACTCAGCATCCACAGCAGCGGGCCCAGCGCAAACACCGTTGCCAGCACCAGGGCGGCGTTCACCCACAGCGCCATCGGCGACCAGCGCGCCGTCATGCGACCGCTCTCACGGCACGGCCCTCATTGCGTGTCCTTCATGCCGCTGCCCTCATGCCGCCGCCCTCATGCCGACGCCCTCATGCCGACGCAAGACGCTCGCCGCGCCGGCCCAGCCACAGCAGCCCCTGCGTGGCCACCACCATCAGCACGAACAGGATGAAGGCGATGGCCGAGGCCTGGCCCAGGTTCCACCAGCGGAAGCCCTCTTCGTACATCAGGTAGAGCACCGACACCGTGCTCTGCAGCGGCCCGCCCTGGGTCATCACGTAGGGCTCGGCAAACAGCTGGAAGTAGCCCGCCAGCGTCAGCACGCTCACCATCAGCAGCGTGGGCCCCAGCATCGGCAGGGTGATGTAGCGCAGCAACGCCCAGCGGCGCGCGCCGTCCAGCCGCGCGGCCTCGTACAGCTCTTCAGGGATGGCCTGCAGCGCGGCGATGAAGATGATCATGTTGACGCCGAAGTTCTTCCACACCGCCAGCACCACGATGGCAGGCATGGCCCAGCGCGGGTCGCCCAGCCAGTCCACCGGTTCCAGGCCCAGCGCGCCCAGGCCGCTGTTGATCAGCCCGTAGCGAACGTGGAACAGGTAGCGCCAGATGATCGCCACCGCCACCAGCGTGGTGACCACCGGCGCGAACAGCGCCGTGCGGAAGAAGGGTTTGAAGCGCGCCAGCGGCGACTGCAGCAGCAGCGCGCAGCCCAGCGACAAGGCGATGGACAGCGGCACGCCCAGCACCACGAACAGCAGGGTGTTGCGCAGCGCCTGCCAGAACAGCGGCAGGGTCAGCACGTGGGCGTAGTTGTCCAGCCCGGCCAGGCGCAGGTTGCGCCAGTCGGCCAGCGCATAGATGTCGAAGTCGGTGAGGCTCAGGCCCAGGCCGATGGCCACCGGCAGCGCGAAGAACAGGCCGATCACCGCCAGTGCCGGGGCGACGAAGCTCCAGGCCACCAGGCGTTTCGAAAGCTGGCGCCAAGTCATGCCGCAGCCTTGCGCGCCAGCATCCAGCGCCGCTTTTCCAGAATGCGATCCACCCGCGCGTCCAGCGCGGTGGCCATGGCCAGCGGTGCCAGGCCCTGCGCCACGGCGCGCTGGGCCAGCAACTGCATCTCCTGGGCGATGCGCTCCCACTCCGGCACGGCCGGCGCCGGGCGCACCTGCTCCAGCTGGGTGGCGAAGGCGCGGGTGCGTGGCTCGTCGATCAGCCGTTGCCCTGCTGCATCGGCGCGCTGCCAGGTGCTGCGCCGCGGCGGCAGGTTGCCGGTCAGCGCATGGAAGCGCTGCTGCACCGCCGGCTGCGCCAGCCAGGCGATCAGCGTGCGGGCCTGGTCTTGCCGCTGGCTGCGCCGAAACACCACCAGGCTGGCGCCGCCGGCGGTGGACGCGCCTGGCCGCTGTGCGCTGTTGTCGGGCGCGGGCAGCGGCGCGGTGGTCCAGTCGGCGCGGCGGCCCGGGCCCAGGCGGCGGTCGAGCTCGCCGATGTTCCAGGGCCCGGAGATGAACGCGGCAAAGCTGCCGCGGCCGAACTCCTGCCAGAGGTTGGCGATCTGGCTGTTGCCGACCGCCGCCGCATGGCCGCTGCGAAAGAACTGCAGGTAGAAGGCCAGCGCACGCTGGAAGCCGGCCGAGCGGAAGTTGCCGTAGCGCCCGCCGTCGCGCAGCAGCGGGTCGCCCTGCTGCAGCGCCAGCGCCAGCAGCGGCTCGAACTCGTTGATCGGCAGCAGCAGCGGGTGGGCGATGCCGCTGGCCTGCAGCGCGTCCAGCGCGGCGGTCCAGCCCGCCCAGGTGGCCGGGGCGGCGGCCACACCCGCGCGCGCCAGCAGGTCGCGCCGGTAGAACAGCAGCCGGGTGTCCACATACCAGGGCAGGCCCAGCAGCTGGCCGTCGACCACGTTGGTCTGCCAGATGCCGTCGAACCAGTCGGCCGGCTGCAACGCGGGCGTGGCGGCCACCCAGGCGTTGAGCGGCGCCAGCGCGCCCAGTGCGCCGAACTCGGGCAGCCAGCTGTTGCCCAGCTGGGCGATGTCGGGCGTGGCGTCGCCGGCAAACGCGGTGAGCAGCTTCTCGTGCGCCGCGCTCCAGGGCAGGGCGTCGACCCGCACGCGGATCTGCGGGTGGGCGCGGTGGAAGTCGTCCAGCAGCGTGCCCACCACGTCGGCCTCGCGCCCCATGGCCCAGAAGCGCAGCGGCCCGCTGCTGGCACTGCCGCAGCCCTGCAGCGCCGGCGCGGCCAGCGCCAGCGCGCCGGCCTGCAGCAGGCGGCGGCGTGCCAGGGCGGCCGGGCGTGGGGAAGCGTCGCGCACTTGGGGAGGGCTGCGAATACCGGGGGCAGCAGGCAGTGTGCCGCCTGCCGCCTAAAGCCAGCCGCCGCGAAAACCCGCCCGTTGCAGGCCACGCTGCATCTGCGCGTCGCCGCGCATCAGGCGCCAGACCTCGTCGCGCCGGTGGTTGGCCGCCATCAGGGCGATGGGGCCCTGGTCGATGCCCAGGTGGTCGGTGTCCACCCAGCCCAGGCCGGGCACCAGCCGGCCGTGCAGCAGCGCCACGTCGGTGTAGTGGAAGCTGGGGTTGAAGCTGTCGACGAAGCCGTACTTGGCATAGATGGCCTGGCCGTACTGCCGGCGCAACGCGCGCAGCGCCGGCACCACCACCTCGGGCGCGAAGGGCAGGCTGCCCAGGGCGGCGGTGGGTGCCAGCGTGCCGTCGTCCCAGGTGTGGTGCCCGCCCGCGCCGCGCCCGGCGTAGCTACGGAAGCGGCGCAGCTCGCCGCGCCAGAGGCGGTGCACGTCGGCCGGGCCGTCGCAGGCAGTGATGCCCCAGATGTCGCCGCCGTACCCGGCCCAGCCCAGCGGGTTGGCCTGGGCATAGGCGCGCTGGGCCAGCGTGGCGCGGCGGCTGTTCTCGAAGTAGTCGAAACCACGCTCGCGCATCGCCGCGTCGCGGATGCCGCGGAAGTCGACCCAGCAATGGGTGTACTGGTGGCCGAACAGCGGTGCGAAGTGCAGATGGGTGTGGTCGTGGAAGGTCTGCCAGCTCTCGGCATAGGTGCTGCACCAGGCCTCCCAGGCGTCGGGCCGCACGGTGCGGCCGGGCGAGCCCAGCGCCAGCAGGTAGACCAGCATCGCCTCGTTGTAGCCCTTCCAGTCGTTGGCGATGAAACCGCTCTCCGGGTGCCAGCCGTGGCAGATGGACGGCGGCCGGTGCTGGGCCCAGGGCCAGTCGACCCGCTCGGTCAGGGTCTCGGCGGTGCGGCGGATCTCGACCTCGTGCGCATGGTTGCCGCCGAAGTACGCCGCCGCATGCAGCACGCCCATCAGCAGCAGCGCGGTGTCCACGGTGGACAGCTCGCAGGTGCCGAAGCGCTCGCCGGTGCCGGTGTCGATGAAGTGGTAGTAGAAACCGCGGTAGCCCGCCGTGCCACGCGCCCCCGGGCCCTGCGGCGCGTCGCGGAAGAAGCGCAGCGTGTTCAGCACCAGGTTGCGTGCCTGTTCGTGGGGGATCCAGCCCTGGCCGGCGCCGATCACATGGGCGCTGAGCGAGAAGCCCACCGCGGCGATGCTGGCAAAGCTGCGGTTGGGCCAGCGGTCGGGCGCCAGTCCGGTGTCCTGCGGCGTGGTGTCGCGGAAGAAGGCGAAGGTGCGCTGCTCCAGGTCGTCGAGCAACGCACTGTCGTCGGCGGGCAGCGGGCCGTCGGGGCCTGCGGGCGGCAGCCGGTGCGTGTTGGGGAAGGCGCAGCCGCCCAGCGCCGCAGCCAGGCCGGTGGCGCCGGCCGCAGCCAGAAAGAGGCGCCGTCCGGCGTCGTGCATGTCGTGGGTCACGGTCAAGGTCCTGGCGTGGCGCCCTGCGGTGCGCGCACCGCGGGGCGCCCCTGTGGTGGTCAGAAGATGTAGCGCAGCGACAGTTTGACGGTGCGCATCGGCATCGACACGCCGGTCTTCTTGCCGGTGTCGGGGTTGTCACCGCCGGTGAAGTTCTGTGGGTTGCCCGGGCCGCCGCCCCAGTCGTTGTACTGGTTCCAGTTCACGGTGTTGAACAGGTTGATCACGTCCATGCGCAGCGCCAGTTCACCGCCTGGCACCTTGAAGCCCTTGGACACCGCCAGGTCGAACTGGCGTGTCCAGTTCGGTTCGCCGAGGAAGGACTTGCAGGCGTCCCAGCTCATCGGGCAGCTGGTGATGCGGTAAGGCAGGCCCGAGCCCAGCGTCAGCCGGCCCGACAGCGTGGTGCCCCAGGGCAGCAGCTTCTCGGTGAAGCCGGTGGCCACGATGCGGTGCTTCTCCACCAGCTTGCTGGGGTAGAAGCCGCCCACCTCACCCGGCTTGCCGTAGCCCCAGTTGAAGATGTCGTCGGTCCAGTCGCGGTTGGTGGTCTTGCCTTCGCTCCAGGTGTAGGTGACGCCGGCCTGCCAGCCCGATGCGCTGCTGTAGGGCTTGTCGGCGCGCAGGAACAGCGTGGTGGTCTTCTGCTGCGAGATGAAGTCGCCCAGCACCAGCATGCCGTAGCCTTGGGGTCCGGCGCCCCAGTTTGGATCGATCGAGCCGCCGCGGTTGCCGAAACCGCCGTTGGGGTCGCGGTCGCCCGAGAACCAGTTGAACTGGTTCTTGGCATGGGTGTAGGTGGCGCCCGCCTCGGTGTTCAGCTCGGTGCCCAGCAAGCGCAGTGCCTGGCGCAGGCCCAGGCTGAACTGGTCGCTGTAGGGCATCTTGTAGTCGTTGCGGATCATGAACTGGTCGCCGGTGCCCAGGTTGCGTTGCAACTCGTCCATGGCGTTGTTGGCCATCGCGCGGTCGTAGGCACGGCCCCAGCCGGCATAGACCACGCTGGCACCATCGCCCAGCAGGTCGTAGGAGAAGCCCAGCCGCGGCGCGACCGCGCCGTAGAAGGTCTTGCGGTTGCTGCCGGTGGAGATGTAGTTGTTGATGTCGATGCCGCCCTTGGCCAGCGACTGTGCATAGGTCTGGCCTGCCGCAGGGGTGATGCCGTAGCGGGTGATGTCCACCCTGTTCAGTGCGCTCACCAGGCCGGCGGGGGTGACGTAATCGTTGTTCAGCGGGTTGGTCTCGAAGTCCCAGCGCACGCCCAGGTTCAGTTCGAGCTGCTTGCTCAGCTTCCAGTCGTCCTGCACATACACGCCGACCTGGTTGTTCTTGTACTTCACCCGCGTGGCGGCCACCGCCGGCTCGCGCAGGAACCAGTCTGCGGTGGGGTTGGCCGTGTCAAGCCCGACGATGGGGTTGCCGGTCGTGTTGTCGACCAGCTTGCTGAGGATGTCCACGCTGCGTGCCGTGCCCGACAGGTCGTACTCCATCAGCTTCAGCTTGGCGCCGGTCTTGATGGTGTGGCCGGCCAGCGCCGTCCAGGTGAAGTCGTTCTGCAGCAGGAAGCCTTTCTGGTCGCGCTCCTGCCGGTCGGGTGACCCGCCGGTCCAGATCACCTCGCGCTTGCTGTTGTCGGCCAGGTTGGTCGGCGAGATGAACCACTTCACCAGCGGCTGGTCACTGGCGCTGCGCGGGCTCCAGCTGTAGCGCTCGAAGCCCAGGCGGGCCTCGTTGATGAACTGGTCGCGCGTCAGCGTGTGGCGCAGGTCGATGCGGTCCTCGTCGACCTTGCGGGTCTTGTCATTGCCGGGCGCGCTGAGGCCGCTGTTTTCGGCGATGAAGTCGTCCTCCCGGCGCAGGCGCACCGAGATGTCCAGATGCTGGTCGCCACCGAGCTCCAGGTCGAACTTGCCCAGCAGCATGTTCTGCTTGAAGGTCTGGGTATTCGACCCCTGCATGCCGTAGAAGGTGCCGGCCACGCCGGTGGTGGGGATCGGCAGGCCCACGTTGGCCAGGCCGACGTTGCGCGGCGTGGCGATGTTCTTGCCTTCGTAGGCCAGGAAGTAGTGCGCCACATCTTCCTTGATGGGGCCGCCGACGCTGGCGCCGTACTGCTGCTGCTTGAAGCTGGCGCGGTCGTTGCCGTTGCGCTTGTTCTCCGCCTCGATCGGGTTGTAGGCGATGAGCCTGTCGGCGGTGTAGTCCCAGAACACCTCGCCCTGCACCTTGTTGGTGCCCGACTTGGTGACTGCGGTGATGGCGGTGGCCGACACCTGGTCGAACTCGGCCTTGTAGTTCTGCGAGATCACCTTGTACTCGGCGATGGCCGACTGCGGGAACGGGTTGCCGCGCGAGGTGTCCATGGCGGCGGCACCGCCGCGCAGGATGTTGTTCTTCTGGCTGACGCCGTCGATGTAGATGTTGATGTTGTTGCGGTCCTGGGCACCGCCGCGCAACGCGCTCACGCCGCTGGGGTCGACTTCGAGGCGCACGCCCGGCGCCAGGTCGGCAAAGGCCAGGAAGTTGCGCGAGACCTGCGGCAGCGCGCTGATGGTCCTGGGCGGCACGCTGGTGCCCACCTCGGAGTTGCGCAGGTCCTTGCGGCCCAGCGAGCCCAGGATGGTGACCTGCTGGCCGCCACCCACGGCGAGGTTGACCTGCGCGGTCTCGCCCACCGCCACGGTGATGGTCTGCGACTTGCGCCCGTCGATGCTGAGCTGGTACTCGCCCGGCGCCAGCCCGGCCAGCACATAGCTGCCGTCGGCCCGGGTGGTGGTGCGGCTGGTGTTGCCGTTGGCCAGGTTGGTGGCCAGCACCACCAGGCCGGCCTGGGCCGGCGCCTGGGCCCCGCTGACCGAGCCGGTGATGGTGGCGGTACTCAGCTGCGCCTGGGCGGCGCCGCCGAGCGCCAGGGCCACTGCAGCGGCCAGGGCGTGGCGGCGCAGCGGCAGCCGCCGGGCCGGGGTGTGAAGGGATGTCTTCGGTGATGTCATGGTCTTGTCTCCTCGGGTTGTCTCAGGGGCACGGGAAAGGCACGGTACAGGCACGCGAAGTGCACGGTCAGCCGTCTGAACACGACTGCCGCACCACCAGTTCGGCACGCAGCGTCTGGTGCTGCGCCGCGCTGCGGCCGGGGTTCTCGATGGCGCTGGCCAGCCGGTCCAGCGCCAGGCTGCCCAGCTCGGCGATGCCCACCCGCACGGTGGTGAGCGGGGGCGTCACATAGCGGGCGATGGGGATGTCGTCGAAGCCGGCCAGCGCCACGTCCTGCGGCACGCGCACGCCGGCCTCGGCCAGCGCCGCCAGGCAGCCGATGGCCATCATGTCGTTGCTGCAGAACACCGCGCCGGGCCGCTCGGCCAGGGTGGCGATCTCGCTGCCGGCGCGCCAGCCGCTTTCTTCGGTGAAGTCGCCCGGCAGCACCAGCTCGGCAGCGCCCGGCGCCAGTGCGGCCAGCGCGCTGCGGTAGCCGCGCAGCCGCTCCTGCGCCTCGTAGTTGTTGGCCGGGCCGGCGATGAAGGCCACCCGGCCGCGGCCGCGGCCGATGAGGTGGCGCGTCATGGCATATGCGCCGCCGTGGTTGTCGACCGCGAAGGACGACACGCCCTCCTCGGGCAGCCGGGTGTTGATCAGCACCACCGGCAGGCCATGCGGCAGGTTGGCCGCCAGCGCGGCGGTGTCGATGTGCGGCGTCATCACCAGCAGGCCGTCCACCCGGCCGTGCATCGCCCGCAGCGCCGCTGCCGCCTCGCTGGCGTCGCCGTGTGAACTGCTCACCAGCAGGTGCAGGCCGCGCGCGCGGGCCTTCAGGTCGATGCCGCGGATCAATTCGCTGAAGTATTCGCCGAACAGGTCGGGCAACAGCGCGCCCACGGTGTGGGTGCGGCGGGTGATCAGGCTGCGCGCCGCTGACGATGGCGTGAAGCGCAGTTCCGCCGCCGCAGCCTGCACCCGCTGGCGGGTCTCGGGCGTGACGTTCTCGGCGCCGTTGAGCGCACGCGACACGGTGGCCACCGACACCCCGGCGGCCCGCGCGACGTCCTTGATGGTGGTGGCCATGGTCTGTGCTGCCCCTGTGCCGCCGGCCTACAGCCCGGCCCCGTGGCGGGCGATCAGGTCGGCATACCAGCGCGCGCTGGCCTTGGGCGTGCGCTGGCCGGTGGCCAGGTTCACATGCACCAGGCCGAAGCGCTTGCTGTAGCCATGCGCCCACTCCAGGTTGTCGAGCAGCGACCAGGCCGTGTAGCCGCGCACGTCCACCCCGGCGCGGATGGCATCTGCCACCGCACCCAGGTGGCCGCGCAGGTAGGCGGTGCGCAGCGGGTCGTCCACGCCTTCGGGCGGGGCCACCGGCGGGTCGTAGAAGGCGGCGCCGTTTTCGGTGATCCACAGCGGGATGTCGCCGTATTGCGCCTGCACCCACTGCAGCGTGGCCAGCAGGCTGGCCGGGCGCACCTCCCAGCCGGTCTCGGTGTGGGTGGCCTGGGGCTGGCGCACCGGGCTGGCGCGCACCGGCCAGGCGGCATCGTCGTGCCGGTTCACGCTGCGGGTGTAGTAGTTGATGCCCAGCCAGTCCAGCGGCTGGTTGGCCGTGGCCAGGTCGGCCTGCGGCCAGTCCACCCAGGCCTCGCCGAACACTTCGCGCAGCGGCGCCGGGCAGCGGCCGAGCAGGGCCGGGTCGAGGAACTGGCGGTTCATGTAGGCGTCGGCGCGCACGCAGGCGGCCAGGTCGTCCGGCCGGTCGCTGGCCGGGTCCTTGGGCTCGATGTTGACCACCAGGCCGACCTGGCGGCAGCCGGCGGCGCGCAGCGCCTGCACCCCCAGGCCGTGCGCCACCATCAGATGGCGGGCGGCGATGGCGGCTTCGTAAGCGCTGCGGTGGCCCGGCGCCAGCGTGCCGTGCAGGAAGCCGCCGTCGGTGATCACCCAGGGCTCGTTCAGCGTGGCCCAGCTGGCCACGCGGTCGCCCAGCGCGCGCGCCACCACCTGGGCGTAGTCGGCAAACCACTGCGGGCTGTCGGGGTTGAGCCAGCCGCCACGGTCGTCGAGCGAGGCGGGCCAGTCCCAGTGGTGCAGCGTCAGCAGCGGGGCGATGCCGGCGGCCAGCAGCTGGTCGACCAGCCGGTCGTAGAAGCCCAGGCCGGCGGCATTGACGCGCCCGCGCCCCTCGGGCAGTACCCGCGACCAGGCCACCGAGAAGCGGTAGGCCTGCAGCCCCAGCTGGCGCATCAGCGCCACGTCTTCGGGCATGCGCCGGTAGTGGTCGCAGGCCATGTCGCCGGTGTCGCCGTTGGCCACCCGGCCGGGTGTGTGGCTGAAGCGGTGCCAGTTGCTCACCCCGGCGCCATCGGCCAGCGGTGCGCCCTCGATCTGGTAAGCCGAGGTGGCCGCGCCCCACAGGAAACCGGGCGGGAAGACGGTGCTGGCGTCGGGCATGGTCCGAGGTGGTTGGCGTTGGCGGGCAGTGTCGTGGAAACGTTCTCATGGAATGGTAAGGCGTGCCCGGCCGCGTGGGGTCAGGGTAAATGCGGGCCTGTTCACTCTACACCGGGCGGCAGCCTGGGGTCAGGCTGG
>Ga0209181_10010675_pt1 | contig 11894 bp, 7 predicted proteins | sample MAT05_FD_187208 | JGI IMG/M metagenome (GOLD analysis project Ga0209181, IMG submission 187208) | Freshwater microbial communities from Lake Fryxell liftoff mats and glacier meltwater in Antarctica - MAT-05 (SPAdes) (version 2) | ecosystem: Environmental > Aquatic > Freshwater > Ice > Liftoff... | reverse complement strand
CGAAGCTTGGGAACATTTTGACGCTAGAGCCTACCTGAATGAATACTATTCCGACCTCGGCTCGGAAAACATGGCTTTTTTGGATTACTATGTCAGGTTTTTTCAGAACTTGCCCGAGAATGCCGTAAATACAACTAAATTACTGGATTTTGGCAGTGGCCCTACGATTTATCCTTTAATTGCTGCCGCCACTAAGGTGAATGAAATCCACGTCTGCGATTATCTAGAGCCAAATTTAGCAGAATTAAATCTGTGGCTGAGTGCAGATCGATCTGCCTTCGATTGGCGAGAATTTGTCAAAACAACGATAGAGATGGAAACTAGCGCAACCCCTACCGATCGTGAAATTGCCGCCAGAGAAGCTGAAATTCGCGATCGCACCACCAAAGTTATGCCTTGCGATGCCAGCCAATTACCGCCAATTCCAGGCATGACCGCCGCCTATGATATTTTGGTCACTAACTCCTGCGCCGAAGCTGCCACCAACGACTATAACGAATGGCAACGTTTTGTTTCTAACATCGCCGCTTTGATCAAACCAGGCGGCACAATTGTGATGTCGGCGGTGAAAGGTGCTAATTTTGGCTCGATCGAACAGTCCGAAGCCGATGGCTCGCTCTATTTCCCCACCGTCAGTATTTTTGAGCAAGATCTGGTCGATGTCCTTACCAAAGTCGGATTTGAGCCAAGCAGCATCGTGGTGGAAAGCGTACCTAGCGATCGACCTAGTCGTAAATACCAAGGCATCATGTTCGCCACCGCGATCAAAAATTGAGATTGCTATGTCAAAATCTACTTATTTTCTTGAAGCCATCGATCGAGTTCGGTAACACTAGTAAAATCCAGGATTGCTTCTGAAAGACTCTCAATCTGAGTTGGAGACAGTTGGGCAATGTTCGATCGAGACTCTTCACTCAAATCCCCAAATTTTCGCACTAGGAGCCGCAGAATCAGATTAGACTGCCCTTGCTGCATACCTTCCAGCACACCTTCCTGCTTGGTCTCTTGATAATACCGAGTTTGTTTTAGATCGTTAAGTGTAAACATGGCCTGAATCTCCTCTCTGCTTAACTTTGGGAACTTATAGATCAGCACTGTCTCAATAAATTCTACAATCTCCTCTCGCTGAAGTGGTGTGGTTTCTTGCTCGACTTGCACTGCTAACTGCTTGGCAAATTCTGGTGCTTCTGCCTCTGAGGTCAGGATCAACTGCACGATCAAAATGCCTAGGGAGTTAGTTTTTCGATCGAGCCAATCCTCTAGATATATGCGCGTAATCCGATTACTGGCAAAGAATTCTCGATAATGCTTCAGCACGCCAGGATCGTAACTGCGTCTGGCAAAGATTGCTACTGCTTGCCAGTCTTCTTCGGGTTCGTATTGCTCGATGTACAAACTTATTCCAGCAACTAATCTTTGATAGAAATTATCCTTACGTTGAAACTGAACTTCCGTAAAGATAATCGGCTTTTCTACCGTATCTGGCAGGAAAACACCGTCAAATCGAAAAGCTTTCTCTTTGACTTCGACTGAAACAAACTCGTAACCTGCGGCGGCAGCAACTGGTTGCTCGGTCAGTTCAAACAGTAAAGTGTGGAAGGTCTGGAATAATTGATAGAAAAGCGTATCAGTTCTCATTACTACAATATCAATTTGAGCTAACTAATCCTGATTAAGTTGCAAAATCGCCATGAAAGCTTCTTGCGGTACATCTACCGTACCGATCGATTTCATTCGTTTTTTGCCTTCCTTTTGCTTCTCCAGTAGTTTTTTCTTGCGCGAAATGTCGCCGCCGTAGCACTTGCTCAAAACATTCTTCCGCATTGCAGGAATGTTTTCGCGTGACAAGATCTTCGAGCCGATCGCCGCCTGCACAGGAATCTGGAACTGATGGCGGGGAATCAACTGCTTCAGCTTCGATACCAAAGCCCGCCCAATGTTGTAAGCCTTGTCGCGATGCACAATACAGGCAAGCGAGTCCACAGGCTCATCATTCACCAGAATATCCAACCGCACCAGATCGTTAGGGCGATAACCAATGATTTGATATTCCATACTGGCATAGCCTTTAGTCCGCGACTTCATCTGGTCAAAAAAGTCGGTCACAATCTCACCTAAAGGCATTTCGTAAATCAAAGTCGTGCGTTCTTTGGTAATGAACCGCATATCTTTGTAGTTGCCTCGCCTCGCCTCACATAACTCCATCAGCGTGCCAATGTAACCTTGAGGAGTCATAATATCGAGCTGTACGTATGGTTCCTCGATACTTTCGCGCTCTTGAGGATCGGGCAATTCACTGGGATTGTCGATCAGAATCACTTCGCCTTTGAGCTTCGTCACCCGATAGACCACAGAGGGTGCAGTGATAATCAAATCCAAGTTATATTCCCGTTCCAGCCGTTCCTGCACGATCTCCATGTGCAACAAGCCGAGAAAGCCGCAGCGAAAGCCAAACCCCATCGCGTTAGAAGTTTCTGGCTCATAGTTCAACGAGGCATCGTTAAGCCTTAGTTTCTCCAGGGCTTCGCGCAGATCCTCGAACTGGTCAGCATCAGTCGGGAACATGCCGCAAAATACCATCGGTTTCGCTTCGACATAACCAGGAAATGGTTCAGAAGCAGGATTTTCCGCCGAAGTGATCGTATCGCCAACACGGGCATGTTCGACCGTCTTGATCGCGGCGGCAAGATAGCCAACTTCACCCGCATGAAGCTCATTTACCTGAACTTGGTTAGGAGTCAGTACACCCAATTCATCGATCTGGTAAACCTGCCCCGATGCCATGAACTTGACCTTATCGCCCTTTTTAACCGAGCCATCCATCACCCGAAAATAGACGATCACACCGCGATAAGCATCGTAATAACTATCAAAAATTAGCGATCGCAACGGCAACTCCGTCGTATCTTGGGGCGGCGGCACAAACTTGACGATCGACTCTAAAATCTCAGGGATGCCAATGCCTTCCTTGGCTGATGCCATCACCGCTTCTGAGCAATCTAGCCCAATCGTTTGCTCAATTTCCTCCTTAACCCGTTCTGGCTCGGCTCCAGGCAGATCGATCTTATTCAGCACAGGGATAATCTCCAGATTATTCTCTAGAGCTAAATAAACATTTGCCAGAGTCTGGGCTTCTACACCCTGAGATGCGTCTACCACCAGCAAAGCTCCTTCACAGGCAGCCAAACTGCGTGAAACTTCGTAAGAAAAATCGACATGCCCAGGGGTGTCAATCAGGTTGAGTACGTATTTTTCGCCGTTTTGAGCAGTGTAATCCATCCGAGCGGCTTGGAGCTTAATCGTGATCCCCCGTTCTCGCTCTAAGTCCATGTTATCGAGAAATTGCTCCTTCATTTCCCGTGCTGCTACCGTGCCAGTGTGTTGTAACAGTCGATCGGCTAGGGTAGATTTACCGTGGTCGATGTGAGCAATAATTGAAAAGTTACGAATTCGAGATACGGGGACTTCAGTCATAGATTGGGCGAGTGAATTTGTCTAATCCTAGCTTAATGCAACTTGTTGGCTGGATTTAATTAGCTTTAAAGCCTAGAATCCTTAAGATCGAAATGCGAATTATGTAATCTAGATGATCTTATGCTTATATTAGTAGGCTATTAACTGTATGAAAAACTATGTAAAAGTAAAAACCTAATCTGAGTTGGGTAATATCTTCGTATGGTTAAGTAATAATAGTTAAGTAGTTCATCGATTCAGTGATTTCTCGTGACTGAACTGAATCTGGATTAAATCTGGATCTCCCATTTTATCGATCGTCTCGCTCAGGTCTTGATATCTGGGCAGAAAACATGGAATGGCATGACTAATTGAAAACGCTCCCAAAGTGAAGTTTAGTAATTCAGGTAGCAGTCTCATATGTAAAACAAATTAATCAGAAAGTCAGGACAGTGAAGATAAATGAGCATCAGCAAAGTCAGAGTCTACGAGTTAGCACGGGAATTGGATTTGGATACAAAAGATATACTTGCCATCTGCGAACAGTCGAATATTGCGGTCAAAAGCCACAGTAGCACTATCACAGAGTCTGAAGCCGATATGATTAGAGCGGCTGCCCATAAAAATCCTGACAAATTGCCCAAGACTTCTCCATCCATGATTGCAAATACAAGCGCAAATACAAGCTCGAAAACGAAAGAATCAGTTACCAAAGAAGTGTCTGAAAATCGCGGATCTAAGCAGCAAATCCTTGTTGTCAGTAAACCTACTACTCAGTTAATTGCGCCTCCTGTAGCCGATCGTTCGATCGATTCAGTTGATTTAGCCAAAAATGTAGAGACAACTGCTAAAACAAGTCCTGAAATGCCAAAACCAGTAGAGCTAGTTCCCCCTGCGATTGTCACAGCTAAAAATCCAGCCCTTAACCCTACACCACCACAGCAAATCTCTCAGATCGCTCAGCCTCCTAGTCGTGTGACCAGCAAGAGCAAGGAAGGTGCTGCCAAGGTTGTCCAGAACTCACAACCAGTTTCGCAGGAAGCGATCAAGCCCGTTCCACCTGCAAGCCGCAATCCCAATCAAGCAAGTTCAAACATTATCAGTAAGCCCACTCCTCCAAAAGATGTCCTGAAGCAGCCCAAACCTCAAATCATTTCTGAGCCGACACCGCCCAAAGAAGTTAAACAGGAAGCTATTCTAGAGCCTAAACCAGTCGAAAAGTTGACAGAAAAGCCAGTTAACAAGTTGACGGTCAAACCTCGGGTGGAAAGACCTAATTCTGCCAAAGTTTCAGATAAAGCACCAGATCGAGTTCTAGATCAAGCCCCTGATCGATCGAATCAAGATAAGCCGAAAGTTGTTGGTCGCCCTGGCACTAATCCTCCGCCCGATAATGCTCGCCGCAACTTGCCAGCCCGTCCCCTGCCTGTAAAGGACTCGGTATTGATCGAGCGCGGCATTACCGCCCCAACCGATCCACCCCACCAGATGCGCGCCCCGATCGCGCCAATTCGTCCTGTCGATCGACAGCTCGATCGAAGCCCCGAAAGACCCTCTGAGCGTGGTCTAATCGATAAACCTGAGCGCGTCTCTCTCAATCCACCAAATCTGCGTAAGCCTGGAGATGTCGCAGCCGCAACACCAAGTTCGCCCGATCGCAACGCTCCCAGTCGTCCAGGAAAGCGCGGCAAATCGAAGAAAGAAGAAGACGAACTCGATTTACTCGAACAAAAAGAAAAAGCCAGTAAGCTGAACAAACCCAAGCGTTATCTCAAAGTCTTCGATGATGAAGATGTGATTGATGACTTGGAAACTGACGAATCAGCAACCAATATCAGCTTATCTTTGGCGCGTCCACCCGCACGTCCAAAACAACGGACGACAAAACCACCTACTACCGCCGACAACAAACCAGGAATCTCTCGTGGCAGAAGATCGTCCAGTCGCGATCGAGTTCGGGCCCAAGATATCGAACCAGAAAAGCCAACCACACTGGTTTTGCAAGACAGCATCACCGTGCAGGAATTGGCAAGAAAGCTGGTGCTACCTGAAACCGATATTATTCGTGCCCTCTTCCTCAAAGGCATGATGGTGAATATCAACCAAACCTTAGATATTCCCACCGCTAGCATGGTTGCCACCGAGCTGGGTTACGAGGTCGAAAAAGCTGAGGTTGATGCTCCAGCCCGTAAAGTTACGGAAATGATCGATATCGGCGACTTAGAGAACAAACGTCGTCCACCTGTGGTCACAATCATGGGTCACGTCGATCACGGTAAGACAACTTTGCTCGATTCGATCCGCAAGAGTAAAGTCGCTCAAGGCGAAGCTGGTGGAATTACCCAGCACATTGGCGCATATCACGTTGAGGTGGGCAAAGGTGCTCAAAGACAGCAGATTGTCTTCCTTGACACTCCTGGTCACGAAGCCTTCACAGCAATGCGGGCGCGTGGGGCGAGGGTGACAGACATCGCCATTCTGGTTGTGGCGGCGGATGACGGTGTGCAACCACAAACGATCGAAGCGATCAGCCATGCCAAAGCGGCGAAGGTTCCGATTATTGTCGCAATCAACAAAGTAGATAAGATTGAGGCTCAGCCCGATCGAATCCGTCAAGAACTGACTGAATACGGTCTAATCGATGAAGAATGGGGTGGTGAAACGATCATGGTTCCAGTCAGTGCGATGAAGGGCGAAAACCTCGATACGCTGCTGGAGATGATCCTCCTAGTAGCAGAAGTTGAAGACCTTAAAGCCAACCCCAATCGCGCTGCCAAAGGTACGGTGATTGAAGCCAATCTAGACAAGGCGCGTGGCCCAGTTGCGACTTTCCTCGTCCAAAACGGCACACTGCGAGTAGGCGACATCCTCGTCGCTGGTTCTTCCTTTGGTAAAGTTCGTGCCATGGTGGATGACCACGGTGTGAAGGTTGATGCCGCTGCACCATCTTTCGCGGTGGAAGTATTGGGCTTGAGTGATGTCCCTGCGGCAGGTGACGAGTTTGAAGTCTTCATGGATGAGAAATTAGCCAGAGCCACTGCTAGCGATCGAGCCATGGCACAACGTGATAACCGCTTGTTAAGTGCGATGTCATCACGACGGATCACACTCGGTACGGTATCGGCGAAGGCTCAAGAAGGCGAACTGAAAGAACTGAATCTGATTCTTAAAGCTGATGTCCAAGGTTCGGTCGAAGCAATTCTTGGCTCACTCGCTCAGCTCCCACAACAAGAAGTACAGGTGCGGGTGTTGTTATCGGCGGCGGGTGAAATCACTGAAAATGATGTCGATCTTGCGGCTGCTAGTGATGCGGTTGTAATTGGGTTCAACACGACAATGGCTCCAGGTGCGCGCCAAGCATCGGATGAGTTGGGTGTTGATGTCCGCGACTACAACATTATCTACAAGTTGCTGGAAGATATTCAAGATGCGATGGAAGGCTTGCTAGAACCAGAGTTGGTTGAAGAACCACTTGGTCAAGCTGAAGTTCGGGCCCTGTTCTCGATCGGTCGCGGTGTGGTGGCTGGTTGTTATGTGTTGTCGGGCAAACTGGTTCGCAACTGTCGTGTTCGGATCAAACGTCGCAATGACATCGTCTACGAAGCAGCACTCGACTCGCTCAAGCGGGTCAAGGATGATGCGAAAGAGGTGGCGGCTGGATTTGAATGCGGTGTTTCTTTACCGAAGTACCAAGAATGGCAAGAAGGCGACATTATCGAAGCCTTCCGCATGGCAACCAAACGTCGGACGTTATCTGTTTAGCACGGTCTAGAACAGTTTAGGTCTGGTTTCGAGCAGAAGAGCAGTGAGTGGCTATTTCAATCTAGCCATTCATTGCTGATCGCAGATTCCTGTTTGTATAGAAGTCGATCGAAGCCCTCATTTAGATGCGGTGGTGAATTTTTGAGGCAGTTATACATTTCGATCACTACCGCTTCAGGTACTTTGCGACCGCGCCTTTGATTTCGATCGAGGCAAATCCATAACGGCACGTCTAGCCAAATCCCGACAATCGAATTAAACCCAGAAGTTCTGGCGAGCGTAATTACTTCTTGCCGATACTTGGGCTGAGAATTAGTGGCATCATATATTACGAACTGTTGCGAGTTGGCGGCAGTGGTAAATTCCTGCTCAACCCGATCCCAGATTTGCTCCCATTCACCCTGAATCTCAGCCGAGCCGTACAGCTTCGATCGAATAAAATCAGGGCTTATCATTAGAGCTGAATGGCTCGATCGCTGCATGATTGTCCTTGCTAAAGTGGATTTTCCACTCCCTGGTATACCGATTAAGATGATTGCCCCAGCCATAACGATTTCATTACAAAAACATCAAGAATATATAAACTAACTGATATGACGACCTTACACGACTTCACAATCAAAAATATCGATGGTAAAGCTACGACACTCTCGAATTACAAGGGTAAAGTTGTTTTAATCGTCAATGTCGCTTCGCAGTGTGGATATACGCCTCAGTACAAGGGTCTAGAAACACTCTATCAAGCCTATAAAGACAAAGGTTTAATGATTCTCGGCTTTCCCAGTAATGATTTTGGCGCTCAAGAACCTGGCTCCGAGTCTCAAATTAAAGAATTCTGCTCACTCAAATACGGTGTCACATTTGACATGTTTGGCAAGGTCAAAGTCAAAGGCGGCGAAAAGGTTGATCTCTACAAATACCTGACTGAGACAACTGGCAGCGAGGTGCAATGGAACTTCAACAAGTTTTTAGTCGACAAAGAGGGCAAAGTGGCTAAATATTACAGTTCCAGTATTTCTCCAGAAAGTTCTGAGTTGATCGATGACATCGAGAAACTACTGTAGCTGCGACAAGCTACCATTTGCTCATTATCTAGCTGCTTTCAGTTCGCTCAGGCAGCTAGACTCAAACCTAGGAGGAATACATCCGTGATCGAATCTCTTCTGAAACTTGCTACCGTTACAACTCTAGCCTGTGCGATCGCTCTTAGCCCAACGTTCAGGGCTGAAGCTTTAACCGAAGCTCAGGCTCTTGAAAAGCTGAATGGCATTCCCGTATTCACAATTACGGATGAGAAGGGCACTCCCGTTTTGGGTTCATTACCGAAACAGAGTAACAGCCCTGCCAGTGATAAGCAGCTTCTGTTGTTTTTCTTGAGTCCTAGCGATGCTCAAAAAATGGTGGATCAGATCAAAACTTCTAATCCTGCTCTGGGTAGTAAAGCCAGGGTTATTTCGCGTTCGATGCAAGATGCCTATCAGATAATCAAGAGCAACACTGAGAAGAAAATTGCTTTTCAGATCATTCCTGATAAAGCCAGTATCGACTCAGCCCGATCGATTCTAACTGCACAGGGTAAGCCCGCCGATAAGTTGCCTAGCGTGCCAGTATTTTTCGCGGTCAGTGGCAAGGATAAGCAAGCAGGACTGCTAACCATAGAGCAAAATGGCAAACAACTTGTACCTTTCTTCTTCGATCCTAAGGATCTTCAGGGGCTGATCGATCGAGTCAAAACTCAACAACCTGAGATCGCATCAACGACTAAAATTCAGGTAACATCTCTGTCTCAGGTGCTTGAATCTATGATTACTAATGCCAATAAACCCAACCCTGATGCGGAGAAGTTTATCTTCGTACCATCACGGACGGCAGTCGAGCAAATTTTGCCACCTCCTTCAACTCAACCGAAAAAACCGTAGTTGTGATTACACTTGCCTTCACACTCAGGCTTCGGAACTATATCTAAATTTAAATGTCTAATTACATAAATCTAATTTAGAGACGGAATTGGGTAGAGTCAGATGCAGTAAATATCTAGACATTCATATGCAGAAATCCACATCTAAGGTATATTGCTTTGCATCAAACTCTTGGGCGAAATATACCATTTTGTCCTGTATCGATCCGTGCTACAGATTTGCTCCACCTACGCTAATTTCTGAAAGCCTCTCCCAGCAGGAAACTCTCTGTAAATATGTCGTAGGCAATCGCAAAATGGTATAAGCTGCGTCCTAAAAATCAAGCTCTAATTACACTTGCATCCACACTCAAATTTATGAGAAATATATCCGTGATCAAATCTTTGCTGAAGCTAGCTACCGTTACAAGCCTGGTTGGAGCAGCGATCGTACTTAGCCCCCTAGCCACGATGAGGGCTGAAGCTCTAACCGAAACCCAAGTCCTAGAAAGGCTGAATGGCATTCCCGTATTCACGATTACAGATGAGAAGGGTACACCACTTTTGGGTTCACTGCCAAAACAGGCTAACAGCCCCGATAGCGATAAACAACTGCTGCTATTTTTCTTGAGTCCTAATGACGCTCAAAAAATGGTGGATCAGATCAAAACTTCTAATCCTGCTGTAGGTGGCAAAGCCAAAATTATTATTCGATCGATGAATGATGCCTATCAAGTAATCAAGAGCAATACCGAGAAGAAAATTGCGTTTCAGATCATTCCTGATAAAGCCAGCATCGACTCAGCCCGCACGATTTTGAGTTCACAGGGCAAGCCAGCCGATCAACTACCTAACGTGCCAGTATTTTTTGCGATCGGTGGCAAAGATAAGCAAGAAGGGCTGCTGACACTAGAGCAAGATGGCAAGCAACTCGTACCTTTCTTCTTTGACCAGAAGGATCTTCAGGGGCTGATCGATCGAGCTAAAGGTCAACAACCTGATATTGCATCAACGACGAAAATTCAGGTAACATCTCTGTTTCAGGTACTGGACTCGATGATTACCGATGCCAATAAGCCTAATCCAGATGCTGAACGGTTTACCTTTGTGCCATCGCGCCAAGCATTTGAGTACACGGTCAAAAACCAGCCTCAGTCAGCACAGCCACCACAGGCACAGCCAAAAGTTACCCCTTCAAACCAACCAAAAGTTACACCTTCAAACCAACCAAAAGTTACACCTTCAAGCCAACCGAAACCCTCATCCACGACAACTCCGAGAAGTCAAACTACAACTCCGAAAAAGCCAACAACTCCAAAAGTTACACCGAAAAAACCATAACAACTAGGTTAGATAATTTTGGTAAATCGATCGAATCTCATGGAGATTCGATCGATCTTTTTATCAGCCTGGCTCACGACTTCCCGAAACACAATCAGACCGCCCACTTCCTCGTTGTTAGATCGATCGATGTAGCATTCCAAGCTACCATTGAAGAAATCCCAGACCGCGCTATCTACACCAAAAGTTGTGTTTACCCAATTACGCATTCAAAACTTTAAGTCATGGGCAGATACTGGAGAGTTTCGGATGGCTCCCTTAACTGGCTTTTTTGGCACGAACAGCTCTGGGAAAACTGCAATTCTTCAGTTTTTGTTAATGCTCAAGCAAACGGTTGAATCTAGCGATCGACAGCGCATTTTACATTTAGGTGACGACCAGTATAACTATGTCGATTTGGGAACTAACTACGACATCATTCACAGACATCAACTACCCGAAAAAATTGAATTCTCATTTACTTGGACACCAAAGTTGATCGATCAGCGAAGTCTAGACATAATTGCAGAAATCGGAAAAGGTTACTACAATCTTGAGAGATATTCCCTATCCACTTACAGCAGAGCTGATCTCCCACTATTGAAGTTTGAATCTAAAATTAATATAGATATCAATCTAACTAATATCAACTTTTTTAGATATTCCTACAATTCAAAAGATGCTCAAGAGATTTTTTATGGCATTAGAGCATTACAAGCAAATGATGAAGATTCGGATTATCAATTTTTTTCTAGATCTACAGATCCAGATGACTCTTATTGTTATGAACCTATTGGATACTTCAAAAATTATGGCTTAAAGTCCATTCCTAGCCCAGGTAGTATTGAAATTAACGCTCCACATGTAGCTAATCTAACCTTAGCCTATGAAGATCTCTTCCAAAACACATATTACCTTGGGCCTCTCAGAGATTACCCAAAAAGAACCTATCTCTGGTCAGGCGAACGTCCTCAAAATGTTGGTAAACGTGGAGAATCATTAGTTGCTGCCCTTCTAGCTTCTCGCAAAAAAGATCCAGAAGTTGAGATTTCAGTGGCGAGATGGTTAAAGGAATTAGGTTTAATTCATAGCTTTCGCCTTAAACCAATCGCTGAGAATCGTAGGGATTACGAAATATTAGTGCAGAAATCACCTAATTCACCTGAAGTTCTCATTACTGATGTTGGGTTCGGTGTTTCCCAAATTCTCCCGATTCTGGTTTTATGTTATTACGTTCCCGAAAGATCGACGCTGATTTTAGAGCAACCAGAAATTCATTTGCATCCATCAGTTCAAGCGGGACTTGCCGATGTGTTTATCGATGTGATTAAAACCCGCAATCTTCAAATCATTATCGAAAGCCATAGCGAGCATTTGCTTCGGCGTTTACAGCGACGAATTGCCGAAGAAAAAGATGGATTTACGAATAAAGATACTGCTCTCTATTTCTGTAAAATGGATG
>Ga0209181_10010674_pt1 | contig 11895 bp, 9 predicted proteins | sample MAT05_FD_187208 | JGI IMG/M metagenome (GOLD analysis project Ga0209181, IMG submission 187208) | Freshwater microbial communities from Lake Fryxell liftoff mats and glacier meltwater in Antarctica - MAT-05 (SPAdes) (version 2) | ecosystem: Environmental > Aquatic > Freshwater > Ice > Liftoff... | reverse complement strand
CGTGTGCAGCAGCTCGGCGACGCGGTCGGTCGCGATCATGCCGCGACCGACCGCAGCGAGCACCCACGCGAGCGCCGTCAACGTTCCCACGAGGGATACCAGCAGCGCGGTGAATGTCGCGAGATCACCGATGCCGAGCTCACCTGCGAGCACTCGATTGCCGCCGGCCCACAGCACGATGCCGGCGCCGACCAGCCCCGAGAATGCGAGCACCGGCATGCCGAACGCCCGGATCGCCGACACCCGCAGCTGCAGCTCGAGGTACGAGCTGTTGCGCTCGTCGAACCGCCGCATCGTCGCTTCCTCGGCCGCGTGCGAGCGAATCGTGCCGACGCCGGCATACGACTCGAACACGCGATCCGACAGCCTGGCGAGCTGCTGCATGCCGTCGCGGACCATCGCGAAGAAGCGCTTCACCGTCCATCGCATGTACGCGGCACCGACCACGACCGGTGCGAGGCACCACGCCGTGAGTGCGAGATCGGTGCTCGCCATCTGCACGAGGTGCATGGGGATCGCGACCGCGACGTTGATCACCTGCAGGCCGGCGAAGCCGACGAGCAATCGCACCGACGTGGTGTCGTTGCTCGCGACGCTGATGAGCTCGCCGACCTTGTGGCGGTTGAAGTACGGCCGCTGCAGCCCGAGCAGGCGCTCGAACAGATCGACACCGAGCCGGTACTCGATCTCGCGGCCGGGATTGAAGAACAGCACGCGTGACAGCGTGCGCACGCCGATGACGACGACCGCGAGCAGCATCAGCTCGATCGCGATGCCGCGGGCCTCGGCCAGCACCGCCGCGCCGGAGCCCTCGAGGATGTTGAGCGCCTCACCGAGCAGCGCCGGGATCCGCACCACGGCGTAGTTCGTCGCGATCAACGCGGCGAACCCGAGCACGTAGTGCACGAGGTTCTTTTTCGCGTAGCCGGCGAGAAAACCGAGAGTGTTCACGTGCGCGAGATCGGGACGCGGGCCTCAGCCCGGCTGCTTCTCGTCGGCCTTCTTCTCGTCGGCCTTCTTCTCGTCGGGCTTCTTCTCGTCGGGCTTCTTCTCATCGGCCTTGGCATCGGCCTTGGCATCGGCCTTGCCATCTTCGCCCGGTGCGGGCTCGGCGACGAGCGTGTCGTCCTTTTCGATCGCGTCGATCTCCTTGCTCACCGCGTCGAGCTGCGTGCGGATGCCGGCGAGCGTCGTCGCGAACGCCTCTTGCTTCGAGATCTCGGGCCCGAGATCTCGACCGAGGTCTTCCCACGCCTGGATCGCCGTGCCGAGCACACTCTGCGTGTTGCCGCCTTCGCTGCCCTTCGCGGTCAGCTCGTCGTAGCCCTTGATGAGCTTGGAGACGTCCTTCTTGTACTTCTCGTTCCACGACTCGAACGCGGCGGGCTTGTCGGCCCACTTCGGCGCCGCCTTCTCGATCTCGTCGAGCTTCTTGCGCACGTCGTCGAGGAGCTTGCGATAGTCTTTGACTCGCTCCTTGATGTAGACCTTGCTGTCGTTCTCGTACTTCGCCTTTGCCTCTTCCATCACCTCTTCGTTGCTCTTGAAGCCGGCCTTCTTGCGCGCCGCGTCGAGCTCTTCTTTGCTCTGCTTGGGCGCGCCCTGCTTGAGGTCGAAGGCGGTCTTGCCCTTGTCGGCCTTCTTCTCTTCGGTCGGCGCGGAGTCGCAGCCGAGCGGCGCGAACGAAAGGAAAGCGACAGAAACAATGATGCTGCGCATGGCGTGGTCCTTCGGCGAACGGGAGCGTCCGCACGGTAGCAAACCGGGGGCACCCGCGGGCCCGGGAATCGTCGAAACGTCGATCGGCGGCCGTCAACGCTGCTGAGATTGCGCGCCGAGGGCCGCGTCGAGGCGTGCCTGCGCCTCCGCGATGTCGACCGGGGGGGCTCGTCTGCGCACCGTCTCCGCTCGTGCCGTGCTCGCCAGCGCGAACAGCTCGTCCGAGCTGCCTTCGGTGGCGATGCACGAGCAACACCGCGGGCTCGAACGCGATGTCGGTATCGACGTCCGGCAGCGGCTCGGGCCGCGCCGCGTTGCGATCACGCACCGACGCGAGCTCTACCTCGGCCTCGTCGAGCCGACTCTGGCGCCGCAGCACTGACGTGAGTCGCAAGCTGTTCCCGAGCGCCGGTGGCTCGGAGTTGTCGGCGCCGAAGCCAGTCTTCGCCGCGCGCAGCGACGCCCGCTCGGCGAACGTGCCGACGTCGTGGATCGTGACGACGTTCGGATGGGGCAGCCGCGCGAGTGCCTGGGCCTCGCGCAGCAATCGCGCGCGCGCGAGGTTCTGTGCCGACCCGCTCTGGCCGACACGATGGAGCACCTTGATCGCGACCTTGCGATCGAGCTCGGGATCGTACGCCGCATACACGACACCCATACCGCCGGCGCCGGCGCCGACGCGATCGAGCACCACGTAGCAGCCGATCGTCAATGCCGCAGCCGAGCTCGTTCGTCGGGGCGGTGGACGTGGTCGAGCCGTCGACGATCGTGCTGTCGCCGCCGGGCTCCGCCGTCGGCTGCGTCACATTCGTCAGGCCCATGCAAGCCGAGGATAGCCAGAGTCTCGGCTATGCTGTGAGGGGTGATGCTGAGAACGTGTGTCGTGTTGGGGTCGGTCTGCGTCGTCGGCTGTGCGCACGGCGTCTCGCCGACGGTACATGTGCGATCCGCGATACCGCAGGAGCAAGTCGCGTCACGTTCCGGCGAGCGGTGGTTCACCGGACTGGAGTCGGCGCTCGCCGTTGCGACGCCGGGCACCACGATCGTGGTACACGGTCCCCTCGAGCTCCGCGCACAGGTCCAGGTCGGCAATGCGGGCCGCGCCGACGCGTGGATCACGATCATCGGCGATTCTCGCGAGCCGGCAGTGCTCGACGCGTCGCGCATCACGATCGCGCCGCCTGGTGGGCCGAGTCCGTGGCCCCATGACGACGGCGCGATCACGCTCCGCGGCGCACACCACATCGCGGTACGCAACCTGACGATCGTCGACTCGCCGAGCGCCGCGATCGCGATCCACGACTCGACCGACATCGTGATCACGGGCAATCGGACCGAGCGCAGCTTCGGCTCCGGCATCGCGGCGTGGGATTCCGATCATCGTCCGGGTGGCTGCGAGCGGATCCGGATCCTCGGCAACGTCGTGCGTGGCGCGAACGACGTCGAGCTCGCGCCGCCATGGTTCGAGCGCAACAACGAGCCGCCGCACGAGGCGATCTCGATCGGTGGTGCACGCGACTTCGAGGTCGCGTTCAACGAGGTCGCCGACACGCGCAAAGAGGGCATCGACGTGAAGGACACGAGCTCGCGCGGTCGCGTGCACCACAACCACGTCCACGATGCGGCGCGCCAGTGCTACTACGTGGATGCGTGGTTCGGGTCGCTCGTCGACATCGAGGTCGATCACAACCTCGGTGAGCGCTGTGCGGGGGCAGGCCTCGCGATCTCTGCCGAGGGCAAGCACGACGCGGTGCTCGAGCGCCTCCAGATCCACGACAACATCCTGCGCGACAACCAAGGCAGCGGCGTGCTGTTCGGCGTGTGGGGTGGCGACGGCCCGCGCCGCGAGATCGCGATCCATCACAACACGATCGAGCGTAACGGCCACGGGCTACCGAACCTCGGGCACGCGTACTTCTGGATCACCGGCGGCGTGTTCATGTTGTCGGCGAACGTCGAGGCGCTCGACGTGCGCGCGAATCGAATCGTCGACAATCGCGGGTTCCAGGTCGGCGTGAGTGATCGATGGCTCGCCAGAGGCGCGGATCTCGGCGCTGTGTTCGCGACCGCGAAGGTGACGTTCGCGGAGAACGAAGTGCGCGGCGAGCTCGCGCACACGCCGATCGACGTCGGCGAAGGCGAGCGCGCCGCACGGGTCCATGAGTGGCCCCTGGACCCCGCCCCCGAGGCTGCTGCGACCGCGGGTGCCCGCCTCGACCGTAAGGACGTCGGCCCGGCGGCATGGGGACGCGGCGGGGTGTAGGCTTCGCGAGCGTGCAACGGATGCGGATCGACAGTCGCGGTAGCGCGACGATGCTCGACGTGGCGCAGGCGGTCGTCGAGGTGCTCGCCGGCCGGTCGCGCAACGCCGCTGCGCTCGCGACGGTGATCGAACGCTCGGGCTCGGCGCCGCAGATCGTCGGCGCGCGATTGCTCGTGCGCGACGACGGCTCGCAGGTCGGCACGATCGGCGGCGGCGCGATCGAGGCGCAGGTGCAGGAGGCCTGTCGCGAGGTGCTCCGTGACGGTCGCAGCCGTCGCGTGCGTGCGCACCTGGTCCGCGATCTCGGCATGTGCTGTGGCGGTGCGATGGAGGTGTTCGTGGAGTTCTTGCAGGCCGAGCCGCGGCTCGTCGTCGTCGGTGCCGGCCACGTCGCGCAGGCCCTCGTGCCGCTCGCGCGCGCGGCAGGTTTTCGCGTCACAGTGTTCGACGATCGCGAGGACATGCTCGAGCACCCCGCGTTCGCCGATGTGCATCGGGACGCGCGCGACGTCGACGAGATCGTCGATGTTCTGGACGATCTGGATGATCGCGACTACGTCGTCGTCGTGACCCGTGATCACGCGCGCGACGAGCGTGCGCTCGCGGAGCTCATGCGCCGGCCGCATCGTTACCTCGGCATGATCGGCAGCCGACGCAAGGTCATCACCGTGCTGCGCCGCATCATCCATCGCGAGCACGGGCTCGGCCGTCCGACGCCGGATCTGTCGCGGGTGCACGCGCCGATCGGGCTCGCGCTCGGTGGACGCACGCCGGTGGAGATCGCGATCAGCATTGTCGCGGAGCTCGTCGCCGCGCGTCACGGTGGATCAGGTGCGTCGATGAGCGTGGTCGAGCAGGCGCTCGCCTCCGCGGCGTCCGACGACGAGTCGACGGACGAGGCGTGATCAAGTACATCGGATCGAAGCGCACGTTGGTGCCGCTCATTCGCGACGTCATCGCGTCGCTTCCGGATGTGCACAGCGTCGCGGATCTGTTCTCGGGCACGTCGCGCGTCGGCCACGGGCTCAAGGCCCACGGCATGCGCGTCGTCGCCAACGATCACAACGCGTACGCCGCGACGCTCGCACGTTGTTACGTGCAGGCGGATCTCGACGACGTTGCGCGACCGGCCGCGCAGCTACTCTCGGAGCTGGGGAAACTCCCGGGCCGGGCCGGCTACTTCACCGAGACGTTCTGCGAACGCAGTCGGTTCTTCCAGCCGCGAAACGGCGAGCGCGTCGATGCGATTCGCGATGCGATCGCCGCGAAGCACCTCGACCCAGAGCTCGAGGCCGTGGTGCTCGTCGCGCTGATGGAAGCGGCGGATCGCGTCGACTCGACGACCGGCGTGCAGATGGCGTACCTCAAGCAGTGGGCGCCGCGGGCCCACAACGCGCTCGAGCTGCGCATGCCAGACGTGCTACCGCGTGCAGCGGCCGGCAAGGGCGCGGCGCTGTGCAGCGAAGCGATCGATGCGGCGGTCGCCGAGGTCGACGTCGCGTACCTCGATCCGCCGTACAACAGCCACAAGTACGTCGGCAACTATCACATCTGGGAGACGCTCGTGCGCTGGGACCGACCCGAGGTGTACGGCATCGCGTGCAAGCGCATCGACTGCCGTGCACGTACGAGCGTGTTCAACTCGCGACCACGCGCGGCCGACGGGCTGCGCGCGTTGCTCGACGCCGTTCGTGCGCGTTACGTCGTCGTCTCGTTCAACAACGAGGGCTTTTTCACGCGCGAGTCCCTGGTCGAAATCCTCGGTCTCCACGGTGCGGTGACGGTGATCGAGCAGGATGCAAAGCGGTACGTCGGTGCGCAGATCGGCATCTACAACCCGGCCGGCAAGAAGGTCGGGCGCGTCGGCCACCTGCGAAACGTCGAGTACCTCTTCGTCGTCGCGCGCCACCGGCAACGCGCGACGGTGTAGTTCGACTCGGGCGCCAGGCCGCTGGGCGGCGGTTCGGACGGCGTGTATGCTCCCGCGCATGCCGAGCCCCCGTTCGTTCCTGTGCGCCGCCGCGCTCGCGGTCGTCGTCGGTCCCGCGTCGTGCAAAAAGCCGCAACAACCGACGAGCGACGCGCCGCTGGTCATCAACGGCACACCGGGGAAAACCGACGGTGGTGGCGGTGGAGGGGACGTCACGCCGCCGGCGACGAAACCGGACGCGAAGCTCGAGAAGATCCAGATCACGGCGAGCATCTCGAATCTCGCCGAGATGTTCGCGGTCTTCACCGACGTCAACCTCCGCGTCAACCCCGACGGCAGCGGCGACGCAAAGGCGGAAATTCAAGCCGGCCTGCTGCAGTCGGGCGTCGCACCGTCGTTCCTGGAGAACATCGATCTCGCCGGGGTCCACGCGCTGTGGGCCGCGTATCCGATGCAGGGCGGTGGCGGGTCCGCACGCGATGCGAACCTCGCGGTGACGGTCGCCGTGATCGACGGCCGCAAGGTGATCGAGGCCGCGCCGTCGTCGTCGCGTCCGCAGCCGCTCGGCGACGGCATGTGGGAGCTCAAGAGCAGCGACGGCAACGTGCTCATCAAGGAGTCGGGCAAAGAATTGCTCATCGGCATGTCGCCCGAGGACATCGCGCGCGCGGCGAAGCTGCGCAGCGAGGCGAAGAGCGATCACCGGCTCGCGGTGAAGGTCTGGAACATCCCGAAGGACGATCTCGATCCCGCAGCTTTGTTCGGCCTGCCGTCGAACACCAAGCTCGCGAAGGATCTCGGCAAGGTGCTCAAGGAGCTCGGCGCGGTCGATCTGGTCGCCGACGTCGGCATGCAGAAGGACGCATCGCTCTTGCTGTCCGCCGACGCGCCGTTCGGAAAGCTCGGCATCGAGCCGCTCGGCAAGGCGCGCGCGGCATCGACGGCGGTCGAGGCGAAGCTGCCGGGTGATCCGATGCTCGTCACGACGCTGTCGTGGGGCGACCCGACGCTCATCCACAAGCTCATCAACGATCAGGTTCCGCTCGCGCAGATCCCCGAGCCGTTCAACGCGATCGCGAAGCAGGTGATGACGGCGAGCATGACGCTGCTCGGCGAGATCGGCAACGACGTCGTGTTCGGGCTATACGTCGATGCGAAGGGTCGGCTCACCGCGGTCGTCGCCGCGGACGTGAAGGACGTCGCGAAGACACGCGAGGCGATGCGCAGCATCTCGGACGCGATCAAGCTGTCGGTCGAGGCCCAGCAGGCACTGTCCGGCAACAACAAGGCGGCGCACATCGGCATCGAGTGGAAGCCGGGCAGCGTCGCGGCGGGTAGCGCGAAGGCGGATCGTCTCGTGCTGAAGGCGCCGAAGGAGATGGCCGGCGACATGGAGGACTTCGCATTCTTCCTCGACAAGGGCGCCGTCGAGGCGGTGTCGTTTGCCGAGGGCGGCACGGCGTTCGTCGCGATCGGTCCCGGCGCGAAGACGATCGCCGTCGATGTGCTCAAGGGCATCGCCAAGCCGCGCAAGGCGAGCCTCGCCCAGCACGACGGGCTCAGGAAGCTGCGCACGGCGATCGGTGGCTGTCAGGTGTGCGTCGCGTTCGATCCGGTCTCGTACCTGCGGTTCCGCGTCGGCCTGCTCGCCGCGAAGGAGGGCAAGGACAAGACGATCGCGAAGAGGGCGAAGGCGTCGATGGCCGACCTGAAGAAGATCGGCAACATCGGCGAGCCGAGCCTCGGCGTGAAGGTCGAGGCGAAAAAGGGCGCGTTCGGCATGCTCGTGCCTAAGGAGACGATGTTCGCGAAGAAGGAGTCGGTCGCGAAGCTGATCGAGATCAACAGCTTCGTCGAGGACGGCTCACTGGTGACGCCGCCGGCTCCGACGGTGCGCGAGGAGAAGGGCCCGACGCCGAAGAAGGCGCCGCCGAAGACGAAGCCGGCGAAGACGAAGGCGCCCGCGAAGAAGGCCGGATGACGGATCGACGCGTCGCGGCGGTGATCCTCGCCGCGGGCGCGTCGGTGCGCATGGGGGCCGCGAAGCCGCTCGTGCAGTGGCGGGGGCGCAGCTTCGTCGCGCATGTGGTCCAGCGGGCGGTCGCGAGTGGTTGTGCGCCGATCGTGGTGGTGATTGGGGCGCACGCGATCGATGCCGGCGAGGTCGTACCTGCGGTGATCGTGAACAACCCGCGCTGGGCGGATGGTCCGACGACGAGCCTACAGGTCGGGCTCGCGAGCGTCGGTGACGTGGACGCGGTCGTCGTCGCGACGGTGGACCGCCCGCACGTCATGCCTTCGACGTGGGCCGCGCTGCTCGAGGCGCGCGCGTCGGCACCGGAGTGCGTGTGGCAGCCGCAGCACGACAAAAAGCGCGGCCATCCAGTGGTGCTGCCGCCGTGGATGCTCGCGAGGGTCGCTGCGATGGCGCCGCACGAGACGCTGCGCGACCTGCTGCGCTCCGCAGAGGTCGCGCCGTCGCGGCGGGTGATCGAGGTGGACGACGCAGGGGTGATCGACAATGTCGACACCCCTGCAGACGTCGCGCGGCTACCGAGCTGATCCGACCGATTCGCGTCAGGGGCAGTCGGGCGCGGCGATCGGCGCCAACCCGCGGTTGCCCACCGCGGTGAGATCGCTCCCGTGGGTGGTGAAGCCGCCGCACAGCGTGTTCTGCAGCAGCACGTTGTTCTTGCCGTCGAGATCGACGTCGCCCTCGACGCGCGAGAACGTGAGCGCGTTCTCGTCGCCGTCGATCGTGACGTCGCCGAGCGCGACCATGCCGCGGATCTTGTTCTTCTTGCCGAGCACGGTGAGGTTGCCGTCGAACACGATGTTGCCGCCGGCCGACGTCGCGCCGAACACGACGTTCTCGTCGCCGTCGATCACGATGTCGCCCTCGTACACGCCCGCGCTGAACACGACGACCTGCTTGTTGTCGTCGAGCGCGTCTTGGATCGTCAGTGCCGGGGTGCCGGGATCCACGACCACGACGGCGAGGTCGTGTGCCGTCGCGTAGATGACGCGCAGCATCTCCTTCGCCGCGTTGGTCTTCACAGACACCACGACGTCGATGAGCATCCCGGCGACCGCGTCGCGCTTCATCGACCGGTTGATCCCCGGCGCAGTGAAAAAGAGCGTGCGTGCGCCGACCGGCAACGGCTCGAGCACCACGATGCCTTCGTCACCCGCGACCTCGACGTGTATGCTCGTGATGTCCGTCAGCACGGCGACGCCACTGCGCGCCGTTCCGGGGTTCTCCACGTTCTTCTGATTCACGGTGTTCTTCTGCGGGTTCACGGCGACCACGAAGGTCTCCTCGAACAACGTGATCTCCGCCGGATCGTCGCCCAGCGGGGTGAGATCGACCGGCAAGCCGCTCGGCACTGAGGCGGGCACGTGGTCGAGCAAGAGGCGCGAGCTCGGGTCGGTGAGCGCACCCATGAATGCGGTCACGCTGGCGACGATCTCGGGCGTGAACACGACGCCGTCGAGCAGGGGGTCGCGGGTCGCGAGCACGTCGGCCGCGTTGTCGAGCAGGGTCGAGCGCAGCGTCGTCTCGATCTGCTCCACGCGATAGTCGGTGAGCTTGGTCGCCGAGTCGCTGTAGTGATCGATGAAGTCGAACAGGCCGACGAACTGACCGGCGTGCCCGTAGGGCGCGGTGAGCTCGACGTTGCGCAGCGGCGTGGAGCGGAATCCGTACTTGTGCGTGCCGGTGACGTTCCACCGCCCCCAGTCGTCGCGGAGGTTCGGGCCGTTGCCGGCACCGGGGCCGAACTGCCGCAGCACGACGTTGTGGAAGTCGAGGTCGGTGAGCGCGTCGCCGCCGTGGCAGATCGAGCAGCGGGCCTGCAGGAACAGCGTCGCACCGGCGAGCTGCTGCTTCGTCATCGCGCCACTGTCACCGCGGAGGAACTCGTCCCACGGCGTGTCGGTCGCGGAGAACTCCGAGATCATGAAGCCGCCGATCGCGTTGGATGCGTGGGCGAACGTCATGTCCTCGAACGAGGTGCCGGGGTAGGCCGCCTCGAACATGGTTCGATACTGGGGGATCGCGCCGAGCCGCGTCATCAATCCTTCCCAGATCGCCGTGAAGTTGCTGTCGTCGATCCCGGCGAGCTCGTTGCCGGTGTCACCGCGCATCTCGATGCGCGAGTGCACCGGGAACAGGCCGATCGCCGAGGCGGCGCCGAACTCGAAGACCTCGAGCATCTCCGGGGTGACCTGCTCCTCGGCCGGCGTGTCGAAGTTGCCCTGGGCGTCGACGGAGACCCGACCGTCCCAGAACAACTTGTCCATCACGTGGAGGTTGAAGAACGGCGGCGCGTTGCGGGCGATGAACGCCGCCTCGTCGTGGACGCGGCCGGCCCCAAGACCCGACGCGCCCTGGCCGATCGCGAGGTGGCGCGCATCGGCGGAGGCGAGCGACGGGTGGTGACACGTCATGCACGAGATGTCTCGGTTGCCGCTCAGCTCGCGGTCGAACGCGAGCGCGCGACCGAGCTCGACGAGCTGGGCACGCACCGGCGGCGGTGGGTCGAGCGGGCCGATTCCACGACCGGCTGCGAGCGCACGCACGGTATCTGCCTCGCCTTTGCGATCCTCGTAGTCGTCGTCGCGGTGCTCGAGGTCGCATGCCGCCAGCGACGACATGAAGGAGATGGAGAGACAGCTCGCTAGGATGGAAGGTTTGCGCATTGGACCCCGGACCGCGGCACGTGTGCACTCGCCGTGCCGCGCGCGCGCCCTCGTCTCGCCGTGCCCAGGCGATCGCTCGCCGTGCGCGTTGGCGGCACAGCGAGCTAAACCGCTCGCACGCGATCGGCACAGCGCGACCACGCCCACACGTGGAATCGGTCCGACGGCGCACAGTTCTGATGTGCCGCATCCGGGTGGCGCACTCCTTGCTGAGGACCGCGCAAGCCCAGAGCGCAAGATCTTCATGAAACGTTTTCATCCGACTTCTATCGCCGCTTTAATTGCGCTGGTCGGCGTCGGCGTCGGCGTCGGCGACGTGGCAGACGCGGGCGATCATCAGGAAGCGCCAGAGCTTGCGGCTGACCCGGCCGCGGATATCGGCGACCTCTTCGCGTGGCACGAGGACGGTCGCCTCATCATGGCGATGACCTACGCGGGCTACGCGAGCTCACTGGTCGACGCGCGCTACGACGACAAAGTTGCGTACACGTTCCACGTCGACACCACCGACGATGCGGAGGCCGAGCACAAGATCGAGGTGCGCTTCGGGCAGAACGCCCGCGACGAGTGGGGCTTCCGCGTCACCGGCATCCCCGATGAGTCGCAGCCGGTGAGCGGTGCGGTCGAGAGCATCCTCGAGAGCGAAACCGGTGCGCGCGCGTGGGCCGGCCTGCGCGACGATCCGTTCTACTTCGATCTCGAAGGGCTGAAGGTGACGCTCGCGACCGGCGCACTCTCGTTCGACAGCGAGCGAGACTTCGCGGCGTATCAGAACACCAACGCCATCGTCGTCGAGCTGCCGCTCGACGGGCTCGAGTATTCACCGAGCGTCATCCGCGTGTGGGCCACGACTGCGAGGGAGTCGTGAACGCGCGTTCCGTCATCCTCGGGTCGATGCTGGTGCTCGCGTGTCGCGACGATGGTGAGGACGAGCAAGACACGCTCGCCGACGCCGACGCCGACGCGGACGCCGACACCGACGCTGGTTGGTACGTCTTCAGCAACACGCCGACAAGGGAGCTCGAGCAAGTCGATCGTGCGGGCATGCCGGCCGTCGGCACCGCGCTCATCGCCTCGGACGGCGATTACAACAGCGCCGACGCGATCGACTCGGCAGACTTTGCCGACGAAATCGTTGCCGCGGTCACGGCCATCCACGCCGCGCTCGACGACGACCTCACGGCGGCGGGACTGACTCCGTGCGCCGTCGATCAGTGCATCGAAGTGGCCGGACCCCTGGTTTTGCCGGACACGTTGCGGATCGATACCTCCGCCCCGGCTG
>Ga0209181_10010672_pt1 | contig 11895 bp, 8 predicted proteins | sample MAT05_FD_187208 | JGI IMG/M metagenome (GOLD analysis project Ga0209181, IMG submission 187208) | Freshwater microbial communities from Lake Fryxell liftoff mats and glacier meltwater in Antarctica - MAT-05 (SPAdes) (version 2) | ecosystem: Environmental > Aquatic > Freshwater > Ice > Liftoff... | reverse complement strand
ATGCTAATAAGAAATAGCCAGTTGATCGGTTGATTGCCGATATTCCCAGTAAATCCTACAAGGGAATTTATTGCGATGATGCACAAAGAAGTGCCAATGGCTTTTTTGAAATTCAGACGTAAAAAGAAAATTAAAACCGGCACGATAATAAATCCACCTCCTGCACCAACGAAGCCTGTTATAAATCCAACGCAGATGCCAAGAAATACAACGAAGGGAAGTCCCATTGGACTCCTGGCAAACTCATCCCACTTTACCTGACTGAGGGTATTTGGCTTTCTTTTACGGATCATATTATAAGAAGAACTCAGAATAAGAATGGCAAATAAAACCATAATCAGTGTTTCCTTCGAAAATGAAATTGAAAAAAACTGCAAGTCGGAAGGAATGGCGGGCATTAGAAATTTCCTTACGCAAAATACGCTAATCATAGAAGCCAATGCAAATTCATACAGAGCTTCTCCACTAATTTCTCCTTTTTTCAAATAGGAAAGCGCTCCTATGAGTGAAGTGAGGCCGACGATAAAGAGTGAATAAGTTGTTGCTTCTTCAGCAGGGTAAGCTAAGATGTAAACCAATACAGGTACTCCTAAAATAGATCCACCGCCTCCGATCAATCCAAGGACCAACCCAATAAATAAAAAGGCTATGAAACCTAAAGTGAGGATCAATTTGGTTTTATTAGAGTGTTTATACTTAGTTCTTTAAGTTGTTCGTCGCTAATTTCAGAAGGCGCATCGATCATAACATCGCGTCCTGAATTATTTTTAGGGAAAGCTATGAAGTCGCGGATGCTTTCAGCACCGCCAAATAGAGAGCAAAGACGGTCGAAGCCAAAGGCAATACCGCCGTGTGGTGGAGCACCAAATTCAAAAGCGTTCATTAAGAAGCCAAATTGTTTTTGAGCGTCTTCGTTTGTGAAGCCGAGGACTTCAAACATTTTGGCCTGAAGATCTCTGTTGTGAATTCTAATGCTTCCGCCGCCCACTTCAACGCCATTGATAACGATATCGTAAGCGTTTGCTCTAACTGCACCAGGATTGCTGTTAAGCAATTCTATATCTTCAGGCTTTGGAGAGGTAAATGGGTGATGTTTGGCGTGCCAGCGTCCTGCTAAAGAAGCGAGTAAATTCGGATCACCTTCGTTCCATTCCAACAATGGAAAATCAAGTACCCAAAGGCAGGAGAATTTATTTTTATCGCGTAGACCAAGTTTGTTGCCCATTTCTAAACGTAGTTCGCTCATAGCCTTGCGCGTTTTTTCTTCTGCACCAGCAAGAACAAGAATTAGATCTCCCTTTTGTGCACCGCAGGCCTCCACCCATTTTTTAAGTTCTTCTTCGTTGTAGAATTTATCGACGCTGGATTTAAGCGTGCAGTCGTGGTTGTAGCGCGCATATACGAGGCCTGTGGCTCCAATCTGCGGACGTTTTGCCCATTCCGTTAATTCGTCTAATTGTTTGCGTGTATATTCAGAAGCCCCCGTTGCGCAAATGGCGACAACTAATTCTGCATCTTCAAATACTTTAAAATTTTTCCCTTTTACAGTGGAATTCAAATCCACCAATTTCATTTCAAAACGCGTGTCAGGTTTATCGTTGCCGTAATATTTCATGGCATCTGCATAACTCATGCGTGGAATAGCAGGAATGTCAATGTCTTTCACGGTTTTGAATAAGTGTTTTGTCAAACCTTCAAAAGTTTGCAGGATATCTTCCTGCTCTACAAAACTCATTTCGCAATCTATTTGCGTGAACTCAGGTTGTCGGTCGGCACGTAAATCTTCGTCTCGGAAACATTTTACGATCTGGTAATACCGGTCGAATCCACTTACCATTAAAAGTTGTTTGAACGTCTGCGGACTCTGAGGCAGTGCATAAAACTGATTTTGATTCATGCGGCTTGGTACCACAAAATCGCGTGCACCTTCCGGTGTCGATTTTATAAGTACCGGCGTTTCGACTTCCAGAAAATTTTGTTTATCAAGAAAGTTGCGTGTTTCAATCGCCATACGGTGACGCAGCTCCAGGTTCTTTCTTACCGGGTTGCGGCGAAGATCCAGGTAACGGTATCTCATGCGCAGTTCGTCACCCCCATCAGTTTCGTCCTCGATAGTAAAAGGAGGGGTTTGTGAAACGTTTAAGATAGTTAAGGCACTAACTTTTATTTCTATTTGTCCGGTAGGATTGTTTTTGTTTTTGCTTTCGCGTTCAATAACTTTGCCTGTGATTTGAATTACAAATTCACGTCCCAGTGTTTTCACTGTATTTTGTAAATTGGTATCTGAATCGGCATTTAATGCCAATTGAGTTATGCCATAACGATCCCGCAAATCTATAAACGTAAGACCGCCCAAATCTTTCACTCTTTGCACCCAGCCGCTCAGGGTTACTTCTTGTCCAACATGTTCAATTCTTAGTTCTCCGCAGGTATTCGTTCTTAGCATAATGGTTTTAAATAATAGTCTAAAATTAGTGGTTTTTTTGTTTAGTAGAAGACTTAAAGCCTAAAATTCAATAGAAGAATTCAGTTTTTTAATTTCTATTTTTTGTTTTTCAATAAATGCCTTTAGTTTTTCATTTTCAAGGCTTTTTTCTTCCATTTGACGGTGGTTTGAGGCTAGATTTAACTTCTGGATCTGATAATTTAGCTCTATCGTTTTAGGATCAAAATAGCAATCTGAGAATTTCTGCCAGATATACTCCACGGCCTGGTCATTAGGATGTGCGAGATCTTCTTTATAAAAACGGTAATCGCGAAGATCATCGTTTACCAATTCAAATGCCGGAAAATAAAAACTGTTTGTGTGTTGTGCAACTAATTTATGAATACTCAACAATAGGATCGATTTACTGAGATTGTTTTTTTCTACTCCATCTTTCAAATATTTGACCGGCGACACTGTGAAGATTATTTTAAGGTTGGGATTAAAAATTTTGAGTTGACTTATAAGATCAGAATACATTTTTGTGATCTCTTCCACTTTGAGAAGTCTCTTGTCGAAGAGCGAGGCGGGCTGTTTGTGACAATTGGCTGCGGTTTTGCGCAGTGCTTTCTGGTAGTAGTAAAATGCCGTGCCGAATGTAAGGATTAGAATATTTGATGTTTTAAGAAATGCAAAAGCTTCTTCGGTTACAGAATTCACTTTCTTTACAAGATCTTCCTTAGTTGGTGCTGACAAAGAAGTGTGATGAGCGTAACTGTAAAATATACCATCCCTCTCTAAAATAAAATGTTCGTTTGTTTTTTTGTTCTGTAAAATGGAAATTAAGCCATTATAGATGCTTAATGGGTTAAAGAGAATTCCACCTGGATTAACGAGTGTTTTAAATTTAAAGTCTTTAAGGTAAGAGCCAATGTTGTCAGCAAAACAAGATCCGATAAGAAATAGATTACTGGTATGATCGATCAGAAAAGGAGATTTTTCCGGAGTATAGTTCAGATGAAATTTCATGGCCGGTTTTTTAAAATTGATTTATTTGGAAGCTTTAAGCTCTTCAAATTTTTTGTCAAGAAAGTTTTTAGCATTTTCAAAATTATTTTCCACTTCACCGTCGAGGATTGCGTCCTTAAGGGCATTTTTAAGAATGCCAATCTCTCTGCCGGGACTCAGATTATAAAGCTTCATAATGTCTTCGCCCATTATAGGAGGCTGCCAGTTCCTGATCTTGTCTTTTTCTTCCAGCTCAATAAGTTTTGAACGCACCACTTCAAAGTTTTGCATGTAGCGTTTTACTTTATTGGGATTTTTCGTGGTGATGTCGCTTTCGCATAGGATCATTAGATCGTCAATGTCATCGCCAGCTTCAAACAATAAACGGCGAACGGCACTATCTGACACTTCTGTTTTTGCAAGCACGATAGGTCTCAAATGAAGCTCCACTAATTTCTGAACATATTTCATCTTTTCGTTCAGTGGCAATTTGAGATTGGAAAATATTTTAGGAACCATACGGGCGCCTTTGTCTTCGTGTCCGTGAAAAGTGAAGCCGTGACCTTCTTCAAAGCGTTTGGTAGCTGGTTTGGCGATGTCGTGCAAAATTGCGGCCCAGCGCAACCAAAGGTTGTCTGTTTTTCGTGCAGTATTATCCAGCACTTCGAGTGTGTGGTAAAAATTATCTTTATGCGATAAGCCGTTGACTGTTTCTGTTCCCTGTAGTTTCACCATTTCTGGAAAGATCAGGTGCAGCATCCCTGTATCAAAAAGCAGTTTAAATCCGACAGAAGGAACTGAAGAAAGGATGATCTTATTTAGTTCATATGTAATGCGTTCAGCGGATACAATTTTAATGCGGTCCCTGTTTGTTGTGATCGCTTTTAAGGAATATTCTTCAATGGTAAAACCTAATTGTGTTGCAAAACGAATGGCGCGCATCATCCTTAATGGATCGTCGCTGTAAGTGATGTCAGGATCTAAAGGCGTACGCAATATTTTATTTTCGAGGTCCTGAAGTCCTTTAAATGGATCGAGGAGTTTTCCGTAATTGTTTTTTGACAATCCGATGGCGAGCGCATTTATTGTAAAGTCACGGCGGTTCTGATCGTCTTCTAACGTGCCATCTTCTACTATTGGTTTGCGGGAGTTGCGGTTATAACTCTCTTTGCGGGCACCAACAAATTCAATTTCAAGGTCATTTAATTTAACCTGGGCAGTACCAAAATTTTTAAATGTTGAAAGGTGCGCTTCATGACCTAGTTTTGAGTGGACTTTAGTTGCAAGATCAATTCCTTTGCCGATGGTAACAACATCGATATCTTTGCTGGTCCTTTTCAAAAAAATGTCCCTCACGTAACCACCAATGGCGTAAGCATCTACATTTAATTCATCCGAGCACTGTTGAATTATTTTGAAAATATCCTGATTAAGAAAGGTGTACATAAGCCCTGTAAAAATACAATTTTGAATGGAGAAAGAGTATGAAAAGCACTCTATTTAAATAGAAATGCATCGTTTTTAGCATCGCGCCGTAGCAAAACTTCGAATGTGAAATTGCGGATTTATTTCAGTGAGGCTCTGCGCTCTTTTTCTTTCATGATAAGATTTAACTCTCTTCCTGTCTGGCCCTTTACACTGGTATTTTCCTGTGCCCGGCGAATGAGGTAGGGCATAACATCTTTTATTGGGCCATACGGAACGTATTTTGCTACGTTATAGCCGTTTAAGGAAAGATTGTACGAGATGTGATCGCTCATACCTAAAAGCTGTGAAAAATAAATGCGCTTGTCGGAAGGGGCGATGTTCTTACTCTGCATGAGCTCCAAAAGATAAAGACTACTTTTTTCATTGTGCGTTCCTGCACATAGTCCCATAACATCAATATTGTCCACGCAAAGTTTTAAAGCCTCATTATAATCATGGTCGCTTTTTTCTTTGGAAGGTTGAATAGGGGAAGGGTATTTCATTTCGGCAGCGCGCTTGCGTTCTTTTTCCATGTAAGCTCCACGCACGAGTTTTGCTCCGATATGATACGTGTTCGTTTTTCCGCGTTGAATCGATTCTTCCAAAAATTTTAAACGGTCGCTTCTGTAGAGCTGAAAAGTGTTATAAACAATGGCTTGTGCTTTATTAAAGGCAGCCATGTTCTCATTTGCGAGGTCATCGATCGCTGTTTGGATCCAACTTTCTTCAGCGTCAATAAAAATGCACTGATCGGTTTGATAAGCAGCTCCACAGATTTTATTTACGCGTGATTTTACGCGTTCCCATTCCGCTTTTTCAATTTCGTTTAAAGTTTTTGCCGCGCTTACTTTTTGGAGAAGATCGAAACGTGCAAGTCCTGTTACTTTAAAAACACAGAAAGGAACATTTTTGTCGCCCTTAGCTTTTTCAATTGTGTCAAGGGTTTCGTGAAGACAATTGTCAAAATCCTTTTCGCTTTCTTTTCCTTCCACGCTGTAGTCCAGGATGGTTCCAATATTGTATTTCCCCAACTGTGCAATTGTTGCCGAACAGTCTTGAATGTTTTCTCCACCCACAAACTGTTTAAAAACAGTTCCTTTTATTAAACCTTTGAATCCTAAACTTAAGCCTAAAGGACCAAATGTTGCACCACCTTTAACGAGTAGGGGATTGCTGATTAATTTAAAAAGCCAGTAAGAGCGACTGAGTTCAGAGTTGGATTTTGCTTTAAACGCGTTTTCAGTATTGTCAAAGGATATCATTGTAGTCGATAGTTTATAGTTGGTAGGCGATGTCAATAGTTTATGGTCAATAAAGAAGATCAATAACCGAAGACGTCTTTCAGGGTTAAGAATTTTACAGTGCCATATTGTTCAAGCACTTTCATATCGAGTCCATCTTTTTTACCGAGGACAAGAATGGTTTTTGGTTTGTTTTTAATGTTCTCTTCCTGGAATTTTTTTATGTCGGTGTAAGAGTAGTTTTGTACTTTTTCGAAAATATCCTTGCGTATATCCGTTTTATTTCCAAGATCCTCAGCTTCCAGGTAATTAAAAATAATGTCAGCTTTCGTAATCCGTTGTGTGCTCATTTCTTGCAGGATCATTTCTTTTGCAGAAGAAAAACTTCCCTCCGCTTTAGGCATTTCGTTCAGTAAATCACTCAGCCCTTTCATTGCTTCGCCCAGTTTATCAGCCTGCGAGCCAATATAGGAAACGTTATAATATTTTTTTGATAATTTATTCGGTTGGTTATAGCGCGAGTAGGTGGAGTAGGCCAAAGCTTTTGACTCTCTCAAATCCTGAAATAAAATGCTGCTCATGCCACCACCGAAATAATTATTGTACAAATAAACAAGGGGTACCCCATCCTTTGCATAGCTTGTGCCGCTTCATATCGTAATCTACTACATAAACTGTGTTGTCGAGATTTTTCTCTTCAAAAACAATTTCTTTAGGCACTGCTAGCAGAGTGGAAGGCACAGTATGATAAGTGTCTAAAGTCGTTTTAATTTTTGCGACTTCCTGCGGACCATAATAAAGGATTTTATGTTCGTATTTGGGAAGCGAGAGAATTGCTTGTTTGATGTCATCTGTTGTAATTTTATTCAATTCTTCATCTGAATACACATAAGAAAAAGGATTTAAGGCACCGTAACGCGCGTAGTTCGACATGCCACGGTTGAGAATCAGACGCTTCTGAAGTTTGGCATCGTTACGCTCCTTAATGAGATCGCCAATAAGGTTTTTAAGTACAGGTTCTTCTACAACAGGATTCGCGAGCACTTTTTCGAAGAGTTGAACTGATGTTTCGAAGTTGTCGCTTAAGCCCGAAAGACTTACCCAAATATTTTCGTTGTCGGAGAATACGTTAAAAGAGCAGCCGAGTTTGTAGAGCTCCTGTTTCACCTGCGCTGCGGTCATATCTGGTGTTGATAAATACGGAATGTACTTCACTGCAACTGGAAACATTTTACTGCTGTTGCTTCCAAAATCAAATTTGTAATACAATTCAAATAATTTGTTTTCCACATTTTTGTTGTACAAGAGTGGAGTTTTTGATTGTAGGGAAATATGCATTATGTCTTTTTCATAATCTAAAAATTTGGGTTCAATTCCTTTTGGAACCGTTTTTTCCAGATCTTTTACAAACGGCGAAGCGTTGTCGCGATCTAGCTCAACAGGAGTAATGGAAGGCTTTTCTACTTTTACGATGCTTTTGTCTTCGCCTGTTCTTTTATACGCAACGGCATAATTAGCATCGGTAAAATTTTTGTTTGCGAAGTCGATCAGCTCCTGTTTTGTGATTTTGGAAATCCTTTCCATTGCATTTACGGCAGACTGCCATTTTAGATCATTTACAAAGGCATTCATCATCGCATCGGCACGGGTATTGTTAGTCTCCAGTTCCTTTGTTCTTTTTAATTTTAAGTCGGTTACAACTGCTCCTATCAGCCAATCCGGAAAGTCTCCTTTTTTCACTAGCTCTATCTGACCGAGAATCAGTTTTTCAACCTCTTCAAGACTTTGACCTTCTTTTGGTTCTCCGTTAAAATAAAAGAAACTGTAATCTTTTAATGGATAAAAATAATTACTGGCGCTCAGTACTTTTTGAGCCTGGTTCAGATTGATATCCATGAGTCCGGCAGTGCCATTGAACAAAACACCAGCTAATAATGTACACATGTCAGCATCCCTTGATCCTTCGCCGGAAAGACGCCAGGCCATATTTACATTTGCCGGATTTGGCCCCAAAATTTCTTTTACAACTTTTTGTGTGATAGGTTTTTCAGGTTGAAAAGTATAAGTCTGCACGGGCTTTGAAACAAAAGAGCCAAAACGTCTTTCAATGTCAACGATTACTTTGTCCGGATCAAAATCACCGCTCATGATGATGGCCATATTGTTAGGGACGTAATACTTGTAATAGTAGTTATTGATCTCAACCATCGATGGATTTTTCAAATGTTCAATGGTTCCGAGGGTGGTTTGTGTTCCGTAGGTGTGATTTAGGAAAAGGCCAGAGAATAGAGCTTCCCAGACTTTACGGTTGTCGTTATCAAGGCCGCGATTTTTTTCTTCGTACACGGCTTCGAGTTCTGTGTGGAATAATCTTAAAACAGGTTTGCGGAAGCGTTCCCCTTCAATTTTCAACCAATTCTCAATCTGGTTACTTGGAATGTCGTTCACATACACAGTCTGATCAAAAGAGGTGAAGGCATTTGTTCCGTCTGCGCCAATAGTGGCGAGCATTTTGTCGTATTCATTTGAGATGGCGTATTTTGCGGCAACGCCACTTACACTGTCGATCAAATGGTAAATGTATTTTCTTTTTGCCTCATCTGTTGTTTTGCGATAAACTTCATAAAGCCGTTCTATTTTATTTATCTCAGCACTTTCTTTGGTAAAGTCTTTTGTCCCGTACACGTCAGTCCCCTTAAATACCATGTGCTCGAGGTAATGCGCAAGACCTGTAGCGTTGGCAGGATCATTTTTACTTCCGGCTTTCACGGCAATGTAGGTTTGAATCCGCGGTGCATTTTTGTAAACAGAAAGATATACTTTCATCCCGTTTTTCAGCGTATAAATACGGGCATTTAACGGATCGTTTTGTGCAGTTTCGTAAGTTGATTTTATTTTGGAGTCTGCCACTGGTTTGCTTTGAGCAAGGGCATTAAAAGTAAATCCGGTAATCAGTGAAAAAATAAAGAGTTTGTTCTTTATCATATTTGTAAGATTAATATTCTATTTCTAAATCAAAGCGTTTTTTTAATTCAAGAAGTGCGGGGTTTTTTTCAGACATGGCTTTAAAAATATCTATGGGCTTGTAGGCCTTTGTTTGAGCTTCTGCTGTAGAGGTTTGAATTTCAACAACAACAGCATTGTTTTGTAAGCGGCCGCGAATAGCGTCAACAAATTCCTGTTTAATGATAAGAAGTTGTTCCTTCTGCGTTTCATTGCTGATGGTAAGACTGATGATATTGTTTGAGAACTGAATGTCTGATTGGTCTAGCGTAATAGAGATTTGTCTTGAACCTTGTTTTAACTTTTCTTCCGCGTAAAATTTGACTGCAGCTTTTATTTCGTCCAGGTTTACATCCTTGTTTACGAATTTAATTTCCGGAGCCTCTACAGTTGGCGAATTGCCATTCTGACTGAGGTTCTGATAATTTTTCACTTCCTGCAAACTGAAGGAAGATTTCATTTTCAATTGATCGAAAGTTACGCTGGGCTTACTGGCAAACTTAATCTCTGGTTCTTGAAGCGCTGTGACTTTTGTTGAAGAAACCGGCTGTGTTTTAGCGGGACCTGCAGTTGTATTGTCAAGAAGATCTAATTCATCCTTTTTTTTTTCCGCATCAGGCGATGCGGTTAAAAAGGTGAGCTGCATAAGCGCCATTTCTACGAGCAGACGCTGGTTCTTAGCACTTTTGTAATTGACGTCGGTTTTGCTAATGAGAGCAAGAGACTTTAAAAGAAAAGGCAGACTGCATTGTTGCGATTGCGTTGCATAACGCTGTTTCAGGCTTTCGCTGATCTCCATGAGTGAAATTGTCTGCGGGTCTTTGCTCACCATGAGGTTACGCAGGTGTTCGCCGAGACCTAAAAGAAAATTATGCCCGTCAAAGCCTTTCTTCAAAATATCATCAAACGTGATCATGACTTCCGGCAAACGTTGGCCAAGAAATGCATCTGTGATTTTGAAATAATAATCGTAATCAAGTACGTTCAAATTTTCTACAACCTGTTTGTAGGTAAGATGATTGCCGGTAAAGGCCACCATCTGGTCAAAGATAGAACAGGCATCGCGCAAACCGCCGTCAGCTTTTTGAGCAATTACATGCAAAGCTTCTTCTTCAAAAGAAACCTCTTCTTTTTTAGCCATGAAAGCCAAATGATTGCTGATGTCTTCTGTTTTGATCCGGTTAAAATTAAAAACCTGGCAACGTGAAAGTATAGTAGGAATGATCTTATGTTTTTCAGTAGTCGCTAAAATAAATTTGGCGTGTTTAGGAGGCTCTTCCAGTGTTTTGAGGAAAGCGTTAAAAGCCGCGGTACTCAACATGTGCACCTCGTCAATCACATACACTTTGTATTCCCCTAGTTGTGGAGCGAACCTCACCTGGTCGACCAGATTACGGATGTCATCCACCGAGTTGTTACTTGCCGCATCGAGTTCGTAAACGTTCAGCGAAGCACCTGAATTAAAAGAAACACAAGATTCACAAGTGTCGCAAGCCTCGCCTTCTTTTGAAATATTGGTACAATTAATAGTCTTGGCGAAAATACGCGCGCAGGTTGTTTTTCCAACACCCCTCGGGCCGCAAAACAAATAAGCCTGGGCTAAATGTTTAGTAATAATGGCATTTTTTAAAGTATTGGTAATATGACTTTGTCCAACAACCGTATTAAAATGTTGGGGCCTGTACTTACGCGCTGATACTATAAAATTGTCCATTATAAGCTTTAAAAATACGCTTATTGCTGAGGTTTAAGAAAAATAGTTGTGCCTAAAAAAGGTTAAATTATTAACTGGATGTTTATAAATTTATTGAAGAAACCTAATTTTAGTGAATTGAAATTTCCCGGATGTATAGTACTGTTTTGCTGCCTGTTAACCAATCTGGTTGAGGGCCAGCAAATAATAAGGGGAACAGTTGCGGAGAGTGACAGTGTAACAGTAATGCCCTTTGTTTACATTATCAATAAAAGTACTGGAAACGGCACTATGAGCGACAATGAGGGGCGATTCACTTTGTCTACAAATTCCGAAGACACCCTGCTTTGTTCTTATGTAGGGTTTATTAAGCTTTATATTCCCGTAAAAAATCTTCTAAGAAATTCTAAAGGGCAGGTGAAGCTGATCATGTCGGAAATGGCACTCAAACTTCCTATGGTGAATATCACCACCTTTAAATACCAGCCTTACGAACGGCAGTATATGAATGACATCATAGACAGGAGCAGGATCAAGAACATGGATTACATAGGGAGCCCAATCACGGCACTTTACATGCGTTACAGCAAGGAAGGCAAACAGATTCAAAAGCTGGCGAAAATATTTGAGGATATTTTAATGGAAGAAGAAGTGCAACGAAGGCTTAGCCGAGAAATCCTCGTAAGATTAACAGGCGATCAGAATATTGATTATTACGCTTTCAGAAAGTACTGTTATTATGTAAATGATTATTATATAGTAACGCATGATGGAGCAGAGTTGTATACGAAAGTGATGGAGTGCTACAAGAAGTGGAAGGCTGACAACGGTGGGTATAGGAAGCGTGAATCCGACAATAAAGAGATCAGAAAATCCAATCCGGATGCAAACTGGAGAAAGCGTGAGGAAGTGAAACCAGATTGAGCAGTCAGCAGTTTTTAGCAGGTAGTCATCACAGAATTTTTAATATATAGTGTTTGGCCGAAAACTCCATTTTCGTCGTTGTGTCAAAAAAAATAATCGCTCATTTACCCCAGTAAACCTCACAATCATTTTTT
>Ga0209181_10010668_pt1 | contig 11901 bp, 13 predicted proteins | sample MAT05_FD_187208 | JGI IMG/M metagenome (GOLD analysis project Ga0209181, IMG submission 187208) | Freshwater microbial communities from Lake Fryxell liftoff mats and glacier meltwater in Antarctica - MAT-05 (SPAdes) (version 2) | ecosystem: Environmental > Aquatic > Freshwater > Ice > Liftoff... | reverse complement strand
CAAGGCGATTGCCGCCAGCCAGAGGGATGAAAAGCTGCGGAGCGTAGCGGCGCGGTGCACCGCGATCAACGCCAGAGGGACCAGCGCCAAGCCGACCGTATGCGGACCTTCGCCATACTTGATCAGGATCTGAATTCGCCAAGGGATCTCCATGATCCCGCGGTCCCCCTCGATCGCTCCAATCAGGAGATAGAGGGGGCTAATTAAGGTGACGGCGAGGCTGGCGCAAAACGCCGCCCCCCGCCCAGCGCCAAAGTAGCGGACGAACAGATAGACCGAAGCGACACCGAGACAAAGTGCAAACGCGCAGGTCGCGCGATGAACCTGAGTAGGGTCAATTCCAGGAATCAGCCGGATCCACAGCGAATTCCAATAAGGCAGCAAGGGCAGGTAGACGAAGTGCGTCGGAAGCCCGCAATACTGCATCGGGTTCCAGGCCCAAGGGTTCGGGTGGTGCGCCACGAGGTTCGCCATATAGGCATAGCCACGTTCGATGGAGCCGCGGTAAGGGGTGACGCCGGGCAGAAAGATGCGCCAGTTGAGCGCGACGTTAAGGAGTAGGAGGAGCGCCGCGATGAACTGGTCGAGGCGGGTCATTGACGGCGACCTCGCCAGAATAGCCATCCACAAACCAGGACCGCGAGCGCAAAAAGGCCGCGACCGATGCGGTTTTCAAGTGGCGTCTCCCAGTACAGTTCGATATGGTGCTGACCGGGAGGCGCCAGAATGCGCATCTGGCCCAGCACGTCCTTGACGACAGGAAACGACGCGGTTCCGGAGGTGGCTCGCCAGTTCGGGTCATAGGTTACCTGCACCGCGACGGCCTCTCCGGCGGCGACGGACGAGTCGATGGCCAGGGTCCGTGAATTCAGCCAGCGAGCCGGTGCGGGAGAGTCCGGGCCCTCTTCGAGTGCCTTGACGTACGGCTTCAGCCGCTCGACGTCTTCGCCATTCCGAATCGGTTGCAGCTTCTCCACTTCCGCCAGGCGCACGACCCGAGCTAGCGACGGCCAGCGGCGCGGCACCTCGTGAATCCAGTTCCCCGCGCCGTCATCGAACACGATCGGCAGGCTCTTGCGAAAGCGCTCCGGGAACTGATAGTCATGGATCGGCAGCGCCGAACGGGCGTTGTCGACCACGATCAACGAAGTGCCCGTAGCCTGCAGCCACAGGATCGACGGCTCGGGTTCTTCGGCCAAGAACAGATTCCAATACAGGGTCATGAGGTCGAAGTTGATCAGACCCTGTTCGCTCCCTCCGCCGATCTCCGCGCTGTTGTGCCAACCGTTCCACCAGAAGCGGACGGTGCCGGTTGTGAACGCCCGCGCCTCCGGCCGATTCTTTGCCACCCAGTCGGCCATTTTGAACTCGATGCGATCTGTCCAGGCGGAGGTCCGGTGAATGTGGCGCCAAGGGAAAGTGACGTATCCCCAAGCCGGAATAAAGGCCGCGATGACAAGCAGAGCCGCCAGAAATCGTTCGCGCATCCAAACGCGGCGAATTCCTTCCATGCCAGTCAGCACGAGGAACACATCGAGCTCCGGAACCAGGCGCTCCGGTTCGCCAGCCACGCGAAAAGCGCGATCGGTGTAATAGTGGCCCAACACATTCAAACTGATGAATGCGGCGCTGCCGAGAACGAACACCGACCACGTATGCTCCGGCCGGCCAGCCGCCCAACGCCAACTGAAGAAACCGACGAGCAAAGCCAGCAGAACGGCCAGACCGACCGACCAGAGATTCCCAGGCGAGGAGACAATGGCCAGGTTTCGGCTGGTGATGCCGATATAGGAGGGCGTGAGCCAGAACGCCGTCAGCGTGTACGCGAGGCTGGCGATCGCGGCGGCCCGCAGCCAGACGGTCCAGTCGCGCGTGGTAACGAAGACGGCCCAGCAGAGAATCGGGAAGAAAAGCGCCAGCGCCGTAGCACCGTAAAAGTTGTTCGAAACGACGAGGGCCGCCGCGACGCTCGACAGCGCCAGATACGCCGGATGCCCTCGCCGAAGCCCCCACCAGGCGGCGGCAAACACAAACGGCAAAATGGCCAGCGAGGACATATGCGGGCCCTCGCCATACCGGAGCAGCACGTTGAAGCGCTGGGGCATATACGGGTAGGCGTCGTTCCGAATATGCGTTAAGAACAGGAAACTCGGCGAAAGCATCGCCACCCCGGCCGCCGATAGCCAGGATCGGGCGAGCGACCGCGTCGCCACCCAGACCAGAAGCCAAATACCCGCTATCCCCAACACGTAGAGAATCGCCGTATAGAGGTGGTAGCCGCGGGCCGGGGTGACCCCGGTATACTTCGACAACGCGGCCGAACCGTATCGCAAGGCCGGCGGATAAATGTAGTCGAATCGCGTCCCGCCGTACCAAAGCGGCTGCCAACCCGGATGCGGCCAATTCTCGGACAGGTACCGCGCATCGGCGATAAACGTCGCATCGATCGAGGTCCAGTTATCGAGATACTTCGTCTTAAATAGCGGCCATATGAGCACCATGGCCGCGGCTAGAACGAGCACGAACTGCACTCCGGGCGAGGTTAGCCGTGGCTTCAAGTCCGCGGGTTCTCCGCTCCCTCTGCCCGACCCTGATATCGACCGAGGATGCTATCAAACTGGAGCGAGCGCCGAATGCCTGAGCGGTGCAAAATATACCGGAAAAGCACCCAAAGAATGGATAGTCCGTAGCGCGAGCTTTGCAGAAAGGATGCCGACGAAGCCTGCGGGAAGTACCGGGTCGGGACCGGCACCTCGGCCACGCGCATCCTCGCTTCGACAAACTGCGCCATGATCTCTTGATCAAAAACAAACGCGTCGGAGTTCATGTCCACGTTAACCGTTTCTAAAGCCGATCGGCGATAGGAACGATAGCCCGTGTGATACTCAGCCAATTTCAGACCAAAAACCCAATTTTCAAGCTCGGTCAGAAATCGGTTGGCAATGAACTTCCACCAAGGCATCCCCTGCTTCATCACATCGCCTCCCAACAGACGGGAACCAAGCACAACATCGGCTTCGTTGCTCATAATCGGCGCGATGATTTGCGGCAATAGCGTAGGGTCATACTGGTAGTCCGGGTGTACCATCACGATGATATCCGCCCCGGCCCGCAGCGCCTCCCGATAGCAAGTCTTCTGGTTGGCGCCGTAACCATAGTTCCGGTTGTGGACGAAGATTTCGAGTCCAAGTTCCCGGGCGATTTTGATGGTGTCGTCCTTGCTCCCGTCATCGACCAGGATGACGAGGTCGACCACGTCGTGCGGCAGTTCCTGATACGTCATGCGAAGGGTCTTCGCGGCGTTATACGCGGGCATCACCACGACTACTTTCGGTTTCGCATCACTCATTAGCACTCTTTGCAATCACGATAAATTGATATCCAAACATCGACTTCCACAGCCGTCCTAAACCCCAGAACAGCGATTCCATCCTTGCCGCGAACCAACTGTCAGCCCCCCAGACTACGCTAAAGGGAATCGGAGTCGAGTTCGCCAACTCCATAGTATAGCCAGCATTGCGAAAGAGCTGTTCCCAGCCCGCCCAAGTATGAAAATGGACGTGCGTCCGGTCGAACAACCCCTTTTCGTCCTGAGGGAAATTCCCGCTCAGAACCACCATCCGAAAATAGAAATTACCGCTGTTCGGCAGCGACGCCAGCAGGCATCCACCCGGTTTCAGCAGCACCCGCAGTTGCTTCAGAATGTGGGCGTGGTCGAGAAGATGCTCCAAAACATCTCCGCAGACGATATAGTCATAGCGATCCGCAATCGTAGGGATCTCGTGGTGCAAGTCAGTCACGATCAGTTTGACCGTCGCCGGAAACTGCCCGTCGGGAAAGGATTGGCGCTCCAACCCCGTCACGACGTAACCGCGCTCGGCCAGCCGAGCGGCCAGCATACCATCCCAACACCCCACGTCGAGCAACGCCCGGCCCTCTCCGCGGTCGGGAAGCAGATTCAAAATTTGGGAATGGCTGCTCCATGGGCTAGCCTTGAAGGTGTAGCTCTGTTGCACATCGGTCTCTGTTGCCGCCATTTTGATGTTCCGTAACCCCCGATCCAGTTTTCACGCCAACACTAGGTTAACCCATGACTTTAAAAGTCGTATCGTACACTCTTCCCCTCGTCCTCGTGGCGCTGGCCGGATGCAACAAACAGACGGCGCCCGTGCAAGCCAAACAGGACTCCGGTCCCCTTGCCGTGCGCATGACCGAAGTCAAAGCCAGAGAGATCAACCGCGTCGTCGAAACGACCGGAACCCTGTTTCCCATTGAAGAGGCGGTCATCAGCGCCGAGATCGACGGCAAAGCTGAGGAAGTAAAGTTTGATTTGGGCGATATCGTCGAAAAAGGCCAAGTGCTCGTTCGCATCAACGATGAGGAACAGCGCTACCAGGTGCAGCAAAGCGAGGCCCAATTACGTCAGTCGATGGAGCGCCTGGGCCTGAAAACGGAAACCGAAAAGGTGAAGGACGTGCGCGACACCCCCGATGTCCGCAAAGCCCGCGCCGACCTGACCGAGGCCGAACAACGGTTTAAACGAACGCAACAACTCGTCGATCAAAACATCGGCGCCAAATCGGAACTCGACCAAGCCAGTTCCCGCTACCAGGCCGCCCAAGCGGCCTATGACTCCACCGTCAACCAGACCCGCAACTTGATCCAGGAAGTGGAACGGTTCCGCGCGAACATGGAAATTCAACGCAAACGCCTCCGCGACACGACCGTCAAAGCGCCCTTCCGGGCCCAGGTGAAGGAGCGCCAAGTCAGCCTCGGCCAGTTCGTCCGCACAAACACGCCCTTATTTGTGCTGGTAAAAACTGACCCGATTCGCCTGCGCATTGAGGTCCCGGAACGCATGGCTCCCTGGATCAAGATTAATCAGGTGGTCGATGTCTCCCTCGAAGCGTTCGAAGGCCGAAAGTTCGTCGGCAAAATCTGGCGCATCTCTCCCACCGTCGACCAGAGCAAGCGGACCTTCGTCGCCGAAGCCCTCATCGATAATAAAGCGGGCGAACTCAAGGCTGGCTCCTACGCCAAAGCGCACGTGCCCACCAGTAAGAACGAGAAGGTCACCGTCGTTCCGCAACGGGCCGTTTACTACGTCCTCGGTTCGAACAAGGCCTTTGTCGTAAAGGATGGAGTGATTGAGGCCCGAGACCTCAAACTCGGTGACCGCATCGGTCAGGACGTAGAAATTCTCGAAGGTCTAGCCGAAGGCGAAACCGTGGCGACAAGCCAGATGGTCAAATTGGATACGGGAACGAAGGTGAAACTGGCGGTGGAGGCACCGAAGAAAGGCGAAAAGAAGGGGTCGTAGAAGTTACGACCCCTTCGTGGGGCTAACGAGGAGTCTGAACTTTCGGCGTCGCCAAGTAACCGCTGATCGTGTCTTTGCCGATGGAATTGACGACGATCTCGTACGGTTGCCGAGCCTTCGACGTGTAGAATTGTAGCGGTTCGTTAAGCGTCTTGTCTTTCTTCTCAACGGTCTTGTCGTCAAAGGTAAGATCCACGCTGAAACGATTCTTCTTCGCGTCGGACTTCTTCAGTTGCAACATCACATCGCCCACCCGCCGAGCCGCTTTCTCTTTCGGCAGCGTAAACTCGAAGTAGTTGCGATCCCCGAGCGCCTTCAGAGCCTGGAACTCTTTAAAGTTCGTCGCAATCAGTCCGCTCTGTTCGCCCAAGTCGCCGCGGGTTCGCTTCAAATCGGAAATCGTCTTGTCGAGTTCGCTCTTGGTGTTGGCAACATCGGTTTTCACGGTGCCGACTTCGGTTGAAACGGCCGCGATCTTCGTGTTGGCCGAACTGGCTTCCTGCTTCACTTCCGTGATCTGGCTGGCCATCTGCTGTTGGACCGCCTTGGTCTCTCTCTCTAACTTGGCCGTCAGTTCGGTCGCCTTCTTCTCGGCGTCAATCTTGGCCTGACCCGCGGCCATCGCCGCCTGCCGGCGCGCCGCTTCCAGATCGTCCTTCAGCTCGCTGATGTAGCGTTTACTCGTCGCCGTCGTGACGTTCGACGTCTCTTTGACGCCAGAAATCTCGCGCGTCATCGAGTCTTTCAAGCCCGCCACTTCGATCTTCGTCTTGTCCAGTTGCAAGAACAAGTAGACGTTGGCCCCCAAAAGCGCCAGAACGGAGCCGAACAGAATCGGGATCTTCACCCCTCCCCCGCTCGGTGGCGGTGGTGGGGGGGGCGGCATATACATGGGATTGGGATTTGGATTCATTTGCGGATCAACCTCCTGACGTTCGAGTCTAGAATAACATTCGTCCTGACAAATATATGCGGTGCGTTACCATAGGGTTTCACGTTTCACGCCGCAGCGGCTTGGCCATGGCGAAGTCAAAGCGTTCCTGCTTCGAGATCCCCGGTTCAAAACACCGCCGGCAGCGCGCCTCGTACATACCCGTGGCACCGACCACAATCAGATCCTCACTCTCCACCAAACGTTGCGTATGCTTCGCCGGATTTCCGCATCGGATACATATCGCCAACGTTTTCGTGATCGATTCCGCGCGGGCCAGTAAGTCTGGGATCGGAGGAAAAGGCCGCCCCAGATAATCCGTATCCAGCCCCGCAATGATCACCTGCTTGCCGCTGTCGGCCAGTTGCTCGGCCACTTCCACCAGTTCCGGCCCCATGAAATTCGCTTCATCAATACCCACCACCTGCGTCCGCCAATCCAGCACCTTCAAAATTTCCCCGGCCCCGCCCACCGTCTCCGACGCCATCCGCTGGTCCGCATGAGAGACAATCTCTTCGTGAGAGTAACGATCATCAATCGCCGGTTTAAATACCTGCACCCGCTTGCGGGCAATCCGAGCCCGCCGCAGCCGTCGAATCAGCTCTTCGCTCTTGCCCGAGAACATCGGCCCACAGACCACTTCAATCCAACCGGTGTGTCCGGTGAAAATATCCATAACGCACTATGATGCCATGGCCGCCTGACCTCACCGCTCGCAAAATCGTTCCCGAGCTACTCGATTCCGCCTCCCCCGACGACGTCACCGCCAATCTCGCCGACCTCCAGCGGATCAATCGCTTCTTCGGCGGTCGCCAAACGCTACGGGCTGTCCTCCGCCCTCTCGCCCGCCCTGGACTCACCATCCTCGACATCGGCGCCGCCTCCGCCGACCATGCCTCAGCCCTGCCGAACGCCCGGGTCGTCAGCCTCGACCTCTCCGAATCCCACCTCCGCCGTGGCCACGGCCCCCGCGTCGCCGCCGACGCCTTCGCCCTCCCCTTCCCCCCGCGCTCCTTCGACCTCGTCATGGCCAACCTGTTTCTCCATCACTTCGAAAACGAAGCCATCGTCCGGCTGCTCCAATCCTTCGCCGCCCTCGCCCGCCTCGGCATCGTCGTCAACGACCTCGAACGCAGCCGCCTCGCCTGGTCCTTTCTGCCCCTCACCGCTCCCCTCCTCCGCTGGAACCCGATTACCCTGCACGACGGCCCCGTCAGTGTCGCCGCCGGCTTTCGCCCGGCCGAGTTGGCCGATCTCTTTCATTCGGCCGGCCTCCACGGAGCTGTCGTTCGCCGTCATCTCCCCTGGTTCCGCCTATCCGCCGTCTGGCTCGCACAGCGCCCGCTGCCACACGTCCACGAAACGGAGTAGTCGCAACAAATTCCCCGGTTCGGCATAATTCTTCGGCCACGAAGGGGCCCGCCAACGAACCCAAGCCACCCCATCCGCAATCGCCATCGTCAGGCTCAAACTAACTCCCGGATCCTCCAACACCTTCACCTCCGCCGAAAACTCATCCATCCCCGCACTCGCCTCCAACAGCCGGTAAAGCACCATCGATAGCGTCGACGAATTCCGGCACACCGTCACCTCCCGGCCAATCGAGCAGCCGCTCTCCTCCCACCGGCGCAGCTCCGCCACCAGCATCGCCAACGGACCGGGCACGATCCGCCAGCCCAGCGGAGTCGGCTCCAAAATCAACTCCGCCCGCCGGCCGCCGTGCCAAAGCCACGACACCCGATCGTTCTCCCCCACCGCCATACAAAACAAACCCACCCGAAAGTAAGCCTGCGCCGCCCCTCCCAGCGCCGCCGCCAAGTGGAACCGCTGTTCGCCCGTCACCTGATCGCCAAAAAACGGAGGAGCCAACGCGACCATCCGCTCCGCCCGCGCCGCCGGGTCCAGCCGCGCCCGAAAGCGCAAATCAAGTTCCAGCAACACCTCCTCCGACTGCCGCCGAAACCGAAACGCCAAACGCTCCTGCTGCCGGGAAACGTAAAGCTTCAGCCGCACCGCGGCCCGGACCAGATAGCCCGCTCCCAGCGCCGTCTGAGCCGATCGCAAACCCGCCAGCACCGTCGACGGCAGCGCTGTTAACTCGATCATTGCCGCTGCACCGTCGCAATCGCCCGCACGAGCTCCCGGCGGAACTCGGCGTCGAACCCCGCCATCGCCGGCTCCTGACCCGGCGCCAGATTCACAAGCCACTCCCCCGCCTCGCCGATCACCAGATATCGCGGCCCTGGAAAGCTAATCGCCACGAAATCGTCCGGCGCCCCGACGTCCAGCGACGGCGCCAACGCCTTCAAGATCGTAACCAAAAACGCCCGGCTCGACCGGTCCACCACCGCGCCCACCACCCCGCTCTCCACCTTCGCCAGCACGTCCGGCGGCGCCGGCACGCTGATCACTTCGAATTCGATCGCCTGTTCGTTCCGCGTCGTCGTCTCATGCTTTCGCGAATAAAACAGAAGATTCAGCCCGCCGCCCTCCGATACGTCCAGCCCGAACTTCATCTGCGCCGTCACCTTCGGCATCCGGAAAAGCGACGGCAAAGCGTGTGGCCGGCCCTTTGCCTCCCGAATGTAGCGCTCCGATTCGCCGTCCAACATCTCCTGCGCCCGCACCACCGACTTCGAAATCATTTCGAGAAACGCCGGGAACGCGACCCCTTCCGGATCCGGCCCTTCCACGACCGCCTCAAAGTACCCCAGTAATTGGCCCAGCGGCCGATTCGAGTCCTGCCAAGCCAACCGTAGCGCGTCATGAACCGGAGTGCCAGGTTCAATCAGATCCTGATCAGCCAACGGCCGCAGAATCTTTTTCAGATCATCAGCCTGCTTCTTCAGGCCGTCCAATTGTGCTTCGAGATCCTTCCGGGAATATGCCATAAGTTCCTCCTAGGTCAATGCCTTGATCGCCGCCGCCAGCGCCTGGTGAACCCGTTCATCCGCCGGACGCAGCGCCGGCAAGGCCACCGGCTGCGCACTCGACTGCCGCACCCGTTCGAGCAACGATTGAAATGCCGCCTGGTTATCGCCCGGCAATACGGCGTGCAAGGTAACTCGCACCTCCGCTCCGGCCCGATAGTCCTGCGCCGAATTTGCCGCGTACGCCCCGGATACCACCGCCCCGGCGAAGCCGAAGCCCAAACCCCCCTGCACCGCCGAATCTCGCGATTGCGCCAGATCCAACTTCACCGCCAGCGACGTCTCGGTAAACTGGTACCGCGACGGTGCCGCCGCTTGTAACAAAAAGCGGATCACTTCATCGCCGGTATCATGCGCCCGGGCCAAGTTAACCAATCTTTCGATGCCCCGCAGATACTCCTCATCGAAGTGCTTCTGCGACTCGGCCACCGCCAATCCCAACGCCCCGATAATATTCGGGATCTGCCGTAAGTCTTGTAACAATTCTGAACCAGCCATGGTAGTTACTCCGGTGCGCGGGTCTCCACCATTACCCGCAGGGTTACGTTCTCGCTTCTGTTTCGGCCTCGCGCCACGCGCAGGGCGATGTTCATCGGTTGCAGTTGCAGGGTGAATTCGCCGGCTTCCCCCTGGCTCATCTGGAAATCCGCCGACGCGTCCCACGTCGCGACCCTCCAGCCGGCGGAAGCCATCCGCTCCTCGGTCGCCAGCGCCGCGCCCGCCAGTTCCGCTATGGTTTGACTAAGTTCCAAGCCAGCTCCAATCAAACGCCGGGCCGACATCGAACCGATCGTTCCGTAAGTTCTGAACAGAAGCAATCCCGCGATAAGTAAGAAAATAATCCGGATCGCAAACCATACGTTTCTCCGGGGGAGGCGCCACCATCGGGATATCGAACTGTTTTCCCAGTCGCTCCATCAGAAACCGCAACGCCGCAATCTGAGCGAGTGGATACGACCCGAAGTAACTTTCTCCCCGGAAATCCGCCGCGATGTATTTGTCCGTCTCCTCCGCCCCGCAGTAACGCGCTCGAAACTGGTTAGGCAACCAGTTCATTTGCCGCGGATCCGCCCCGTCCACCCGGAGCGGTCCTGGATTCACCAGATCGATCCCAATCGTGCGTCGGTCATGGATCAAATCCGGATTTTGAGATTCCATTCCTATATGCCGCGCCCAAAACTCCGGCTGATACATTTCGTAGATCGCCCCATCCTGATCTACTACATAGGACGACTTCGTCCGAGTAGTGGGTCCATTCCGGCGATGGCCCCACCCCTTGCAAACACTCCGAGCGGAGGTAGTGGAGGTGCCGTGTAACAGGATCGCCTCCTTCGGAAATCGTTGCGCTGAATATTCATTCAGATACGAGCGAAAGCCACTGCGGTGAATCACCGGCCCACGGGTCATCGTCTTCATCAAGAAGCTCCTTAGCGGATACCAGTGCACTCGGGGTTTGCCTCCAGTTAAGACAAACCAAAAATCGAGCACTCTTGCCATCGACTATGAAGTCCACGAAGGGGGTAACCGAACCCACCCTCGCCCGACGACCGGTCACAACTCTATTCCTATCTAGTACTTACGATAAAAAAATAAATCTGAACACCTTGTGAATGGCAAGTTCGTCGTCGCTCAAAATCCACTTTCCGATCTCCCCATCGAACGGTCCGGTTCTTTGGCGAACGGAATTAAATAGGCCTTCCTGAGCCGTTTCACTCTCTCCTAACGAGATGTTGAGCAGGAGGCCATTATGGCTGAAACACTTTCTCTTAATCTTCGCGGTCCCGGAATCCCGCCGACATCCTTCACCTATCAGAAGATCGAGTCTTTCTCTTCCCCCTATCAAGAGGTCGAGTGGTTCTCTTCCCCCCGTTCCAATCCAACAGGAAACGGCACGCCAGAGATGTTTCGGACGAAGCCGCCGGGAAGCGTCTTCGTCTTCACCGTCCCCCTCATCGGTGGTGCCTTCGGGGGCATACAGCGGCTCATTCCTCTGAAAAGGACAGACACTGTTTGCCTCGCCACGCTGGGACGGGAAGGCTCAATTGAATGCGTTTCGGCCCCGCGCCGAACCAAAGTGCTGGACGTATCCCAGGTCGGTGGGATGGCCACCCTGACGCTGCAGTTCGTGCAGCCTAAAGATGGATTAGCCCGGCTCGACCTCCGCAAGAAATCCTGGAAGGGCAGAAGAGCGATTTACAATAGCGTCATCACGGAGCGGTCTGCTAAGTGATTGAGAAGGATGGTGGGCCTGTGGAGACTCGAACTCCAGACCTCTACCGTGTCAAGGTAGCGCTCTAACCAACTGAGCTACAGGCCCATCGGACGCGAAATTGTAGATTAGCACAGTTCGGGGCGGCACGCTAGAATAGAAGAAGGAATTCCCATGCCAGCGCCCGTACTCTCCATCGTCATCCCGATTCACAACGAGGAGCCGGCGATCCTCCCCCTCTACGACCGCTTAACGCGAGTCCTCGAAGCCCTCGGCAAAACCTACGAGATTCTCTTCATCGACGACGCCTCCACCGACCGCTCCTTCGACCTGCTCGCCAACCTCTGCGAAACCGACGGACGCTTGAAAGTCATCCGCCTCCGCCGCAATTTCGGCCAAACCGCCGCCCTCGCCGCCGGATTCGATGAAGCCGTCGGCAGCATCATCATCTCCCTCGACGGCGACCTGCAGCACGAACCGGAAGACATCCCCTTACTACTCGAAAAAATCG
>Ga0209181_10010664_pt1 | contig 11903 bp, 10 predicted proteins | sample MAT05_FD_187208 | JGI IMG/M metagenome (GOLD analysis project Ga0209181, IMG submission 187208) | Freshwater microbial communities from Lake Fryxell liftoff mats and glacier meltwater in Antarctica - MAT-05 (SPAdes) (version 2) | ecosystem: Environmental > Aquatic > Freshwater > Ice > Liftoff... | reverse complement strand
GTTAATGTCGTTGGTGGCCGTGACGATCTATTTGCCGCTCATGCTGTTACGTCGGAAAAGAGTGCTCGTTCAATCCTCTGGGAACGGAATATAGACAAAGCCTGCAAACTCAGCATGAACAACAAACAGACAACAGTACTCGTCGGGGTTTCTGTAGTTCTCTTTAAACAGATCGATAGAGTCTTCACCAATGAGTTCCCGCTGAATAAACTCATCCAGGTACGTAGCCCTATAGTTCCAGGCATTGGTAAGTTCATTGGAAGCAATAAGTAGTTGGCCAATATCTATGTTGCGCACAGAGGCTACAAAGATGGGGTGATCCGAAAATCCACGTGTTCGAATCTGGTACGAGGCATCTTTTAGCTGGTCGGCTACCAGGACAAAATCACCCGAAATAAGCCCCATCAGTTTTTTGTTGAGGTCGGGCGAATTGGCATCGTCCAACAGGACGTTTTCGTTGCTATGGTTAATCATTTGACGTTAAAATCGGGCTGCCAATAGCAGTTGCAAATCTTTGAACCGCATATTGAACTTGCGGGCGATATACGCATTAGTCAGCGTGCCTTTATGACAATAAACGCCTTTCATAAACCATCGGTTCGTGTACATCATCTCTTCAATACCACCGATCGTACCGGTCTCAAGCAAAAACGGCAGGAAAATATTACTGAGGGCCATGCTGGCCGTGTGGGCTACGCGGGCCGCAATATTGGGCACGCAGTAATGAATAACGCCGTGGTGCTGGAAAGTCGGGTTTTTGTGACTCGTAATGCGTGACGTCTCAAAATTACCGCCCTGATCAATGGCAACGTCGATGATGAGCGCTTCGGGTTTCATCCGGCTCACCGTTTCTTCGGTTACCACCACCGGACTCAAACCATCGTCGCCCCGGAGGGCACCAATCACTACGTCGGCCCGCTCAACAGCTTCTGGCAGTGTTTCAGAGTCGATAATGGAGGTGTAAATGGGTTGCCCCACCGCATATTTCAACCGTTGAAGTTTGTACAGATGCCGGTCGAACACCTTAATGTCAGCACCCATGCCGAGTGCCATTCGGATGGCATACTCTGCTACAGTTCCGGCCCCGAGAATAACGACTTTAGTGGGAGGCACCCCCGTGATTCCACCCAGAATAACGCCCCGCCCATTAACGCTGTTAAGATATTCGCCCGCTATGAGCAAGACCGTGCTGCCGGCAATTTCGCTCATAGTGCGGATAACTGGCAATCCACCGCCCTGATCCTCAATGTATTCGTAGCCAATGGCCGTGATGTTTTTTTCGTTGAGCCGCTCAAAATAGGTTCGCTCATGCGAGGGCATATTCAGCGCGGAGATGATGGTACTACCCGATTTGAGGTACTCAAACTCGTGCTCGATCAAGGGTTCCACTTTCAGAATCACGTTGGCATCGAAAACCTCCTTGGGCGAGTATACTAGTTGGGCACCGGCTTCGCTATAGTCGTTATCGCTGAATTTAGCTCCGGTTCCGGCGGCCGTTTCCACCACCACCTGGTGCCCGTTGCGTATCAGAATCGTGACGGCTTCGGGCGTAAGCGCAATGCGGTTTTCCTGAAACGAAACCTCTTTGGGCAAGCCAATCAACAGGCTGTGCTTATTGGTTTTGACAGCTGCGGGAGCTTCCTGCGGGTACAGGGCCGTTTGCGTTTGCCTGGCTAATTCCTCGAATCCAGTCATAGTTTAGGGGCTACTTATCACCGTACTAACCGTCCGTTTGCCGGTATCATCGGCGGATAAATGTAGTTGATAATACGATGTAGGCCAGAGCGCTTCAATCCGTTCGGGCCATTCAACAAAGCAGTAATTTCCCGAGTCGAAGTATTCTTCCAACCCAATGTCTAATGCTTCAGTTTCGTTGCGAAGGCGGTAACAATCGAAGTGATAGACGGGTTCGCCCTGCTTCGTTGTGTACTCGTTGATCAACCCAAAAGTGGGACTCTGTACTACGCTTACCACGCCCACCGCCCGGCAAAGTGCTTTAATAAGAGTGGTTTTGCCCGCCCCCATTTCACCGTCAAATAACCAGATATGATGCGTTCCGGCTTCATCGAGCAACCGGCGGGACACCTCGTCTAATTCGTCTAAGGATTGAAACTGGACAGTCATCGTCTTGTTGAGAAATCGTCCACGAAGATACGAAGATTGGTTGACTTGCCGTCCTATCCATCTTGGGAGCAGGTGTTTTTGACGTGAATAAAGGCGTAACTTGCAAGCTGTTGATCCGCTATGAACAGGTCGCAAAACCAACCGCATGGAACAACCCATTCGCAATTATTCGCCTACGGTTTCTTAATACAGCCGAGAAGCTCGCCAGTATTGATCTTGTAATGTCCATGAGCGAGATGTACCTCAACACCGAAGACCTCCTGATTTGACCGTTCGTCAATCCCCTAAGTCATTCATCGCGAATCAGTTTGAACTGCCCGGCGGTCGCCGTAGTTTAGTAGTATAAACTATTCCGGCAATGACTCCGACACGAAAACAAGCGATTATCCGGCGCGTAAAAGACATTACGCTCGGCACTACCCTCAGCCTCGCCCTGCTCAACGGGTCTGCGCTGTTGCAGAGTTGCAGTAGCAACAACGACGACGAATACAGCGAGTCGGAAGAGGGGCGAAAAACAGAAAGTTTTAAAAAAGGGGTGCGGACGTTTATAACCGAAACGGCTCCCGGCACCTTTAAAATTACTGATGAACAACAGGTTGGCCCGGAGCGGGCGGGGGCTGTTGTCAATTACTTTGACGGTCACCGCGACACGCTTAGTGTGGCTGCTGCTCAGGCCTTGGTCAAGAGTGACTCATCGACCAGTCGGTACTTCAACAACCCGTCGAGTTACGGGCAACACCACGGAAATGGGCTGGCCAATGTATTGTTATGGGGTGGACTAGGCTACATGATTGGTCGGCAGTTTTCGGGGGGTTCCAGCTTCGACCGCGACCGTCGGTATAGCCAGGGAGCTTACTCCAATCCAAGCGTTTATGCCCGTTCGAGCCAAATTGGGCAGGATGTAAGCCGTTCGAGGGTGGTGACGAGCCGCCCCAGAAGTAGCCGGGGCGGTTTTTTTAGCCGGGGCCGCAGCGGAGGATTTTCATCGTAGTTTTCTATTCACCTTTATGATTCACCTGAAATCCCTGTCCACTCCACCCGATGCGCAACTGCATAATATTGGGTGGGACTGGATGCTCGGCACCGACACGCTGCCCTACCTTGCCAACGAGGTGGTGATGGTGTCGGAGGCCGACGTAGATGCCTATTACAATGCCGCTAACGAACTGTTCGAGATGTACGTAGCGGCAGCTCAGCACGTAATTGACCGCAATCGGTTTGCGGAACTGGGCATTCCCGAAAACCTGATTGACATGATCCGGCTGTCGTGGGACGACGATCGGAATATTCACCTCTATGGCCGTTTCGATCTGGCCATGACCGACAAGGGCGTCAAACTGATCGAGTTTAACGCCGACACGGCGACCTGCCTGCCCGAAACGGCGGTGGTGCAGTTTGCCCACCTCCGCGCCAATGAACTCGACGAGTCGCTGCAGTTTAATGCGGTTTATGAAACGCTGGTTGGTCAGTTTCGCTATTTGCGCGAACAAAACGCCGGGCTTGATGCGTCGCTATTGCTTTCGACCATGCGCGACGAGGAAGGGAACGGCATTCCCGAAGACGAAGCCAACGTGGCGTTGCTTGCCGAAGCTGCTCGTGAAGCCGGTTTCGATACGGCTATTGCTTATATCGATACGGTGGAGTTTTCGGCGGAGGAAGGTATTTACCGGCAAGATGCCTTCAGCGGGCGGTACGTTCGGTACGATTACTGGTTTAAACTGATACCCTGGGAATACATCGCCGAAGAGGAACCAGACTTGTGTGCCCTGCTGACTCAGGCTGTGCAAAATAGCCGGATAATGGTGCTGAACCCGGCCTATACGCTGCTGTTTCAGTCGAAATATATTCTGAAAATTCTCTGGGAACTGTACCCCAATCATCCCTTGCTATTGCGCACCGAAGCGGAGCCATTAACGGGGGAGCCAAGCGTTGAAAAAGTGCTTTTCGGACGCGAAGGGGCCAATGTGCGTATTCTGGAAGCCAGCGGCCAGGTGCGTCAGGAGGCCGATGGTGACTATGGCGATTACCCCAAAATCTACCAGCAATACGCGACTTTTCCGACCGATTCGGCAGGACACACGTACCAGGCGGGGGTGTTTTATGCGGGCGAGCCTTGCGGTCTTGGTTTCCGGCGGGGAGGAATTATTTTAGATAATGGAGCCCAGTTTGTTGGGCATGTGGTAGAAGGATAGAAGAAATATTTTTTGGGCATTCCAACCAATTGCCTTGTAATAGACTCCTTTGACTGACAATCGGGTGGTTTCGTTAAGGCAAGATTGTTATCATAGCTCAGAATGTGAGTCGCCCGGACAACTTTGACCGGGCGACTTTTTTGTATACGAGCGACTCCGACCAACTTGACGGTATTGCTAAAAAAATAAGCGTTTACCCTGTTTGCAACCGTAGATACTGCCCCAATCATACTCTAGAGGGTATGCATAACTTACAACTTTTTCAGCGGCTACTTGTAGGCTTTCTGGTTATACTGGCATCGGCAGGTCTGGTTGTCAATAGCCTAGAACCCACTACGAACTGGGCCGAATACAATGGAGATGGCCAACGGAGCCATTACTCCCCGCTTAATCAGATTACGGCTGATAACGTACAGCAACTAAACGTTGCGTGGACGTATGCATCAGGTGGTGCCGACACCGTTGGCAATCGGACTCAGATTCAGTGTAACCCGATCGTTATCGACGGCGTATTGTATGGGGTATCAGCAACTATTCAGGCCTTTGCCATTGATGCGGCCACGGGCAAAGAGCGTTGGAAAACCAATTTGGCCGATACGGAAGGAACCCTCAGTCGGGGTGTTACCTACTGGACCGATGGCGTCGAGAAACGAATTTTCTTCGGTGCCGGTGGTGGATTGTACGCCCTTGATGCGAACACAGGTGCTGTGATTCAATCATTTGGGCAGGCAGGACGGATCAACCTGAAAGAAGGCATTGATCGACCCGGTGCCGATAACTTTGTTCGGGTCAATACGCCAGCTACCATCTATAAAGACCTGCTTATTGTTGGGGCGCGTGTGTCGGAGAGCGAAACGGCTCTGTTGGGCGATATTCGGGCGTTTGATGTGCGGACCGGACGGCTGGCCTGGACATTTCATACCATTCCACAACCGGGTGAATTTGGCTATTCGACCTGGGCACCTGCCAACCCCCGGCAACGAATGGGTGGAGCCAACGCCTGGGCGGGCATGGCTATCGACCGGCAGCGAGGGATCGTCTACATTCCTACAGGCTCGGCTGCGTATGATTTTTACGGAGGAAACCGAAAGGGCGACAACCTGTTTGCCAACTGCCTGTTGGCGCTCGATGCGGCTACGGGTAAACGGCTGTGGCACTTTCAGTTTGTTCACCACGACATTTGGGACCGTGACCCACCTGCTCCGCCCAACTTGCTCACCGTGGTGCAGGCTGGTCCCAACGGTCGGTCCCGGCGCATCGACGCCGTGGCTCAGATTACCAAGCAGGGCCACGTTTTTGTTTTCGACCGGGTTACGGGGAAGCCGCTGTTTCCGGTGGTCGAGAAAGCTTTTCCGGGCGATGGTGTGGCGGGTGAGCAAACCAGCCCGACGCAACCCATACCGCTAAAACCCGCCCCGTTTACGCGACAGACATTTACCGAAAAAGACATCAATCCTTGGGCCTTCGACAAACCCGCTATTGTGGCAATGCTGCGCAATGCCCGCACAGGTAGCCCTTATATTCCGCTCACGGCAGAGACAACCATCTTTTTTCCTGGTACCGATGGGGGTGCGCAGTGGGGGGGAGCCGCCACCGATCCAGAGGGTATCATGTATATTCCGGCCAAGCAAAACCCCTGCTATTCGACCCTGATACTGCGGGAGCAACCCCTTGAAAAGTCGATGGTCACGAGCGCTCAGGCCTACAAAGCCAACTGTGCCTCCTGCCACGGAGCCGACCGACGCGGTAACCACGATGGCTCTTATCCGTCGTTGCTGGGCATCGACAAACGACTTTCAACGGAGGCCATTCACCAGGTTATGGCAAAAGGGCGGGGTATGATGCCCTCCTTCTCGCACCTGCCCGAGGCCGAACGCAACGCCATTGTCGATTTTCTGCTCAACAAAAACACTGCGGCTCAAACTGTTCAGGCGAAGAAAACCGATATACCTTACCAACATACGGGCTATAACCGCTGGTACGACAGTAAGGGCTACCCGGTGAGTGCGCCACCGTGGGGTACGCTGACGGCTATTGACCTAAACACGGGCGAACATCGGTGGCAGGTGCCGTTGGGTGAATACCCCGAACTGACCGCAAAAGGAATTCCGGCAACGGGTACCGACAACTACGGTGGACCCCTGGTAACGGGTAGCGGTCTGCTGTTTATTGCCGCCAGCAAAGACGGACAGTTGCGGGCTATTGACAAAAAAACCGGCAAAACTCTCTGGCAAGCAGCTTTACCCACAGCTGGCTATGCTTCGCCTGCCAGCTATTCGGTTGGTGGAAAACAGTTTGTTGTGATTGCCTGCGGAGGGGGAAAGCTAAAGTCAAAATCGGGTGACCGGTATGTAGCCTATGCTCTGAAGCCCTAACCCATTCCCTCATCATACCAGGGTTTTACGAGCCTCCCGGTCAGGGTCATTGACCAGGGCGGACGTGTCATCCAGAATCATGGTTTCCCCGTTTTGACTGATGTACGGTTTCCAGGTGGGTAAACCGCCCCCATTGGGATTGCCCGTCTTCACAAAGTTAAGGAATGAGCCTGACGCTGACCAGCCCTTACTCAACAAACCATATATCATGTCTAGAAGTCTGCTGTTGTCTGTCTTTTTGCTCGTTACGAGTCAATTAACCGCGTTGGCTCAAGCCACTTTACCAAGCGGTTTGAAACCCGCCCAATTTCACTTGTATGTATTAGCCGGGCAATCAAATATGGCTGGTCGGGGTAAAGTCGACACGCTTGACAAAACTCCACATCCGCGTGTTTGGATGCTCAACAAAGCGAATGAGTGGGTGCCGGCCACCGAACCAATGCACTTCGACAAACCAGCGGTGGTTGGTGTAGGGCCGGGTTTGGCATTTGGCAAACAACTGGCAGAGCAGGAGGCCGGTACATCGGGCGACCCCGTCTTCATCGGCCTCATTCCAACGGCCGTGGGCGGATCGGCAATCGACGCCTGGCAACCGGGCGGGTTCCACGAGCAAACAAAAAATTACCCTTACGACGAGGCTATCAAGCGGGTGCAATTGGCCCAACAGTCGGGTAAGCTGCATGGCATTCTGTGGCATCAGGGCGAAAGCGATAGCAAACCCGAACGGGCAAGTGTCTACGAACAGAAATTGACCCAGCTCATTGAACGGTTCCGGCAGGTGTTCAACAGCCCGGCGGTTCCGGTTGTGGTAGGTACTTTGGGCGATTTCTATATTGCCAAAAATCAGGCGGCTGTCCAAATCAATACCATCTTGCTGGGTTTGCCCAAACAGGTTTCGCGGGTGGGCTGCGCTGATGCATCGGGTTTGACCGATAATGGTGATGCTACCCATTTCAACGCAGCATCAGCCCGCGAACTGGGGCGCCGGTATGCGAAAGCCATGCAGGCATTGGAACGGAAACCATAAGCTTACAAGAAGAAGCGGTGTAGAACGCATTTACAATTGTTAAGCAATCATAAAAGCGTTCTATACTTACTGGCCGAACAAGATCTTATTCGTTACGTCCTGCTCGATAGTGATATAGCCCGGATAATCGATGGCTTTGTTGCCGAGGCCGAGCGTAGGTTTAATTTTGATCGTAACTCGGGAGGGTTTCGAGTCGTCGGAACCGGCCAGGTTACTCACAAATTGCGTGAAGGCTTCGCGGGTTTTGTCATCCGTGAGTAACTGGTAGGCGTTGGTATTGAGCCGGATCGGTATAATTGTTTGCCCACCGCCCGGTGCCACTTCAATACGCTGATTTAGAAATCCCTGAAACAACTCTTGACCTGCCAGCAAGACTCGATATTCTAACTGATTAATCGCTGCATTTTTATTAGTCGGGTTTGTAATGCCGAGGTTGATGCGAGCGTCTAATGGTATGTTTCGTGTGAGCAAACCAGTTGCTATACGTGGAAATTTAATGGGGTTGAAATCGTTCATGTTGCGCATGTTGCGAAACTGCTGAATATCATAGCCTGAAATGCGAACACTATCGGCCGATTTAATCGCATAGCGGCAATCGCCGAGGGCTTTGGCTTCTGTAAGCTGGCGGCTTACACTACAGCGGCTTATTAGGAATGGTAATAGTGCTAAAGAAAGCAATAGGTATCGTTTCATAGTTTTTTCAGTTTTAATAGCTAGTGTTAGTTTGGTAGCGGTTCACTGCCACGGCTGGGTGCAAGATAACAATGCGTTCCTCAATCAGCCACACATACCCACAACTCGCTACATTCTTAACCATAGACAAGCCCCAATTGTGTTGGTTTAAAAGCAAAAAGCCCGATTTCGGGCTTTTTGCTTTTACGTTAGCTAGTGTCAAGTTTATTTCACTTTCATCACTTTTAATACATCCAGCGGTTTTTCACCGTCCATGATTCGGAGCAGATAAAAGCCCGTTGGTGCATTGCCAAGGTTTACCCGGAACCGACCGGGCTCTATGGCTTGTACCGATACGGCCTGGGCCTGGCCATTCAACGTTGTCAGTGTCATTCGGATCGCATCGGCAGGTTGGCTCATCGAACCAGTTACTGTTACCTCGCTTTCGGCCGGGTTTGGAAATACCTGCCAGACTACCTCTTCGGGAGAAGGTATCGTAGCAACACGGGCATTTGGGGTGGCTACCTGGTTGATGCCATTTTGTAACGTTACCTCTACCGATTGGCCGTTGCCCGAGTCACCGGTTTTTCGAACTGACAGCCTATAGCGGCCTGGTTCAACCCCACCCACACCCATGCGAATAGGGCTATAGTACCGATAATAATTATAACCAGGGTATTCACGGCTGTCGCTTGTTGTATTGCCCCAGTTGGTTTCACTAAAAGACCCGTCCAGGCGTTCGAGCCGCATTTGAACGGCTACTGTTGCCTGGGCCAATAGCTGGAAACCATGCGTCGGCATGTCGTATTTATAACCAATAACCTGAATCAGCCCCTGAGCAGATGGGGTAGGTGTAGGTGTTGTTGGTATAGTGGGCGTTGTTGGATTACTTGGCGTTGGCGAATAGCTACCACCGCCTGCCTGAAACTGCCCATTTTGCAGTGTTACCTCTACGGACTGACTGTTACTATTGTCGCCCGTTTTTCGCACAAATAAGCGATAGCGGCCTGGCTCAACACCGCCAATACCGAGACCCCGAGGGGAATAGTATCGGAAATAATTGTACCCTGAATAGCCACTTCCGGCCGTTCCATTGCCCCAGCTCGTTTCGTTAAAAGTGCCATCTAAACGCTCTAATTTCATTTCTACTGGACCCTGAGCCTGGCCTAATAACTGGAAACCATGCGTCGGCAAATCATATTTATACCCGATCTGGCCAATGTAATCAGCTGTGGGTGGCGTGAAACCCGGCGTGATTGGCTGCTCAGCAGGGGGTGTTGTAACCGGTGGAGTTACGTTGCTGGAAGGCTGGGTGCCGTCGGTCGATGAATAAACCGTTGTGCGCCCATTCAACAGATTGACTTCAACCCAAACACCTGCACCCTGATCGTCGGCTTTTCGAACTGACAGCCGATACCGGCCTGCCTCTACGCCACCCACACCCACGGCAACCGGGCCATAGTAACGAGATTTGTTGAAGCCAGGATTATCGCCATTGTCACCTGCCGAAGCCCAGTTGGTTTCGCCGAAATAGCCTCCGTCGATTCGTTCAAGCCGAACGTCAACCGCGCCTGTGGCACTCACAAGCAACTGAAAACCATGACTCGGGGCATCGTATTTATAACCAATCCGGTTGATACTGGCGTCGGGTGTACCACCCGCTACAGCAGGTTGCGTAGGAGCATTGTTAGAACCACTGGAAGCGCCGGGAAAAACCTGAAACGCTTCACCGGCAGATCCCGTAAGGTTAGGCTGTGTAGAAACAACGCGGGCACGGTACGAGCCAGAAGGTAAACCGCCCGGCAACGTCAGCGGCAATGGGTTTTGTGTGCTGATTCCCGACTCGGCAATTACTCCACCACCCGAATTGAGCAGCTGAGCTTTGAACTGATTTCCTCCTTCAAAGGGGCCACGCTGTACATAAGGCACCCAAATCTGGCTTCCTGGAGCTGCTGTGTTGGGCAGTATATAACCCGTTGTGATACTGGGGGCGTCGGACGATGGGCTAAATGGCAGTGAACGAGTGAAGAAATCATCCGACAGGCTTTGGTTCCACATATCGGTTAGGCGCGACAGACCCGATCCGCTGAAGTGAACATTATCAGCGCGATTGTCGGGCCCAACCAAACCGTCGGTACTGGGACCGGCATACACGTTTGGAACGTTACTGATCAGCTGATTTTGTGCGTTGATGACACCACCGTCCGATTGGCCAAGTGAATAACTTGCCCGCGAAACTACCCATGCCAGCGCACCGAAGTTGGCTTGCTGACGGCTCTTGTTGATTACAAACTGAACGTTGTCGAAATACTGCTGCTGACCACGGCCAACATCGCCTTCGCCCTGATGCCAAAGCACCGCACGAGCACCAGTGCGGGCGGTATAATGAAACAGTACAGCACCCAGCCGCCGGTAGGGCAGTAGTAACGACGAAGACCCCATATCGCCTTCCGCCGTTTTGCGCCATTGCTCACTGGTAGTGCCGGGTTGAGCCGCACCTATAAACAGAACCGGCACCTGTAACCGGCGAACCAATTGGTCGCCCAACTGTCCCCAGATATAGAGCGGGTTCGAGGGGCCAACATTCGCACCGCCATCAGCATGGCTGAAACGTACAGGCATAAGTTGCTCGTTTACGTCATTATCCCGAAAATCGGCCACCGAAACGCGGTCATCAGAAGCGCCACCAGCCTCCTGAACCCCAAAGGCGTTCGATTGGCCAGCCACTAGAAATACTTCACCAATACCGACCCGGTCAATGCTGCCATCGGCAGATACATTTCCATCGGCCCAGGCACGAACTTCGAGCCGATACCATCCGCCGGAGCCAGCCAGTGATCCACGAAAAGCTTTGTTGTTACTAATTAAACTTAGAGGAGACCAACCCGTTGTGGCACCGGAATATCCGGGCAAAGCGACTAAGCGGGCTTCTACGCGGGTGGTATTGAGGGGAGCGAGGCCAGAAACGATAATATTGGCCTGATTGGACTGGTTACGCTGGTAAACGATGCGCGATTGGGGAGACGTGATATTGAGTTGGGCCAATAAAAGGCCTGGCCACAGCAATAGCAGCCATAGAAGAGAGTACTTGTTCATCAAGAAATGATCTCATAGGGATAATAAGTTCGAAGCGCACCCGGTGAGCGTGTGTTCGGCAATTCAGTAAATCGGGGGTACGGCTTGGCAAGTAGACAGCCTTTACCAATCAGTTATTGACCAATAAGTGTAAATAGGTCGTTTTTTGATTACCGGAGAGCAGCCAGCTTCACAGCGGCATGGGGATCAAAGGGGATCTGAAGAGTCATAGTGAATGTAGGGTGAGTCAAAAATCCTGGCAATTACTTAGGAGGATGGCTCAAAAGGCCAATGTGAGGCTTGAAGTGCATTACGGAAAAATTCAATACGGTTCATACAGGGATTTTATCATGCAAAACTAGGAAAAACCACCGAAAGAGAAATAATATTTGGCTTAAAATTGACATTAAAAATTTTTTAAGCTTAAAATTAACTTTG
>Ga0209181_10010663_pt1 | contig 11905 bp, 8 predicted proteins | sample MAT05_FD_187208 | JGI IMG/M metagenome (GOLD analysis project Ga0209181, IMG submission 187208) | Freshwater microbial communities from Lake Fryxell liftoff mats and glacier meltwater in Antarctica - MAT-05 (SPAdes) (version 2) | ecosystem: Environmental > Aquatic > Freshwater > Ice > Liftoff... | reverse complement strand
ATCTGTAAGGATGCCTGCAACGCAAAAATCAGGTTAATTGCAGGCGTGAAAGGGGTTGTGTTCTTGGCAGAGTCTTTTTTATATTTGCCCAAATCAAAATAGAATCGGGGCAGTTTTGCGGTGGCATATGCCTGCCATGCTTTAGCACTGACGGCAACAAAGCTCAATCCGGGCGGAATCATATACCCTTTTTGCGAACCCGACGCGACCACATCCAACCCTAGTTCGTCGGTCGGGATGGTAACTGCGCCCAAACTAGTCACCGTATCAACAATAATCAAAGCTTCCCCATGCGCTTTGACGTGACGATTAATGGCAACCAAATCGTTCAAAACACCCGTCGAGGTTTCGCTATGGGTAATGATCACGGCTCGAATGGTTTTATCTTTGTCTGCTTCTAATACTGCACGAAACTGCTCTGGATCGAGCGGCTTGCCCCACTCGGCGGTGATTTTCTCAGTTTTCAGTCCGTAAGCGTCGCAGACTTCTGCCCAGCGATCGCCAAACTTACCATTGCAGCCCACCAAAACCCGATCGCCAGGACTCAGGAAATTAATAATGCCTGCTTCCATTGCGCCTGTGCCACTTGCTGCCAGAATCAGCAGATCATTCTGAGTTTGATGAAGCCACTTTAAATTTTCTGTGACTTCTGCCATGATTGCGGAAAACTCACCGCTGCGGTGCCCAATCGGATGCTTTGCCATTGCCAACAGCACGTTTTCCGGTACAGGCGTTGGTCCCGGAATCATCAGCATTAATTTGTTGTCCATGCGCTCTCAGCCTCTCAAAAGTTCAATAGTTCGCTTTCATGTTTGAGGATTATATCTTTTCGCGATCGCCGCTCCCTACTGCAACTGTCAAAGTCTAATCATAAACAGCAAGAGTATTCGGCAAAGTTTCCCAGGCGGTCGCAACAACCTCTCCCAGGAAACGGCGCTGTTGTCCATTGAGCAGGGCATCGTCTGCCAAAACCTCGCGCATCAAGTCTTCCAACGATTGTCCATTGGAACGGGCACCTTGAATCACCCCTGCGATCGCGGCAGCAATGAGTTCATCACTAATAGACTCTGGTCGAAGCACGTCTTGAGGGCTGATTGAAATAGAATGATTCATGGCAGAGATAAAAAACAGAAGCAAGATTGAAACTAAGATGGAGAAGGACGTAAAGACTTTTAGCATGTGAACTGGCGCGGAGTTTAACGTGGTTTAAGCACTTCTTAACCTGGTTGTTGGCGGCGGTTCATAGGAGTTTATAAAAGCAAGCAGATGAAAGAAGTTCTCTATATTGAAATTCCTACTCCAGACACAGCAGCAGTCAAGCGTTGGCTACAAGAAGTCTTTATGCCTGTGGCGGGCGAGAAAAAAGCTACGCCGCAAGGAATTGCCGTTTGGGCTGGGTCAACGATCTCTCAGCTTAAGCAACAGTCTGAGGTAACAACCCGTAAAACAATTCCTGCTGAAACCGCCCTACCCGACGAACTTTCAATCTTCGTCTGGACGGTTCAGCGCACCACCTATCTAAAGGCATTCCGCTGGGGGAACCCGCTTTCCAGTGAGCAAGAGATTCTAAGATACCTGATCAAATCAATTCGGGAACAATTTCCCAATCATTATCCTGCTCCACCCAAAATTGACCTGACTCAACAGTCAATTTTCGCTGCGTTGGAAGGTCACTATCCCCTGACCGTCAAATATTTTCAAACGATGCCCAATGGCGAGTATGACCTAAAACGAGTCTACTGGTGGGAGCAGCGCTGGCGGGAAAGTGTGCAAAATCCTCAGCAGCCGAAGCAGGTGGTTTCTAGGAGGAAAGAGGAAAGAGGGAAAAGGGAAGAGGGAAGAGGGAAGAGAGAGGAAAACTATGATCTGATTTACCTGGGTGGGGCTTTGGGTGTGATTCATGCGGCGGTGATGGCTCGGTTGGGCTATCGAGTGTTGCTCATTGAGCGGCTACCCTTTGGCAAGATGAACCGAGAATGGAATATTTCTCGCAGTGAGTTTCAAAATCTGATTGATCTGGGGCTATTTACGGCGGCTGAATTCGAGAGTGCGATCGCCCGCGAATATGTGGATGGATTTCATAAGTTTTTTGATGCCAATAATCCACTTCAGGCAAAAGCTCCGATCTTGCATACCCCAACTGTGCTGAATGTGGGATTGGATGCCGAAAAGCTGCTGCGCCTCTGTGGAGCCAAACTGCGAGAACAGGGCGGTGACATTTGGGATGAAACAGAGTTTATTAAAGCGGATGTGGGAACGGCTCAAGTCACCGTGCATTGCCAGCATTTGCCGACTCAAACTTCAAAAGAAGTCAGCGGTCGTCTGCTGATCGATGCCATGGGCACCGCCTCGCCGATCGCGTGGCAACTCAACGGCGGACGCACCTTTGACAGCGTATGTCCGACGGTGGGCGCAGTCATTTCTAGCGGATTTGACCCCGGCGTATGGGATCAGCGCTATGGCGACGTGCTAAACAGCCACGGAGATATTTCGCGCGGGCGGCAGCTAATCTGGGAACTGTTTCCAGCGGAAGGGGAAGAGTTGACCGTTTATCTATTTCATTACCATCAAGTGAATCCGGCGAATCCCGGCTCTCTGCTGGAAATGTATGAGGACTTTTTTGCGATTTTGCCAGAATACCGCCGTTGCGACATGGAGAAACTGGTGTGGAAAAAGCCAACGTTTGGCTATATTCCAGGACACTTTAGCGTGGGCAGCCGCGATCGCACCGTGGCGTTTGATCGGCTGATTGCCATTGGTGATTCCGCTTCCCTGCAATCGCCTCTCGTGTTTACCGGGTTTGGCTCCCTCGTGCGAAATCTACCCCGCCTCACACACTTGCTGGATACTGCCCTCAAACACGATTTGTTGAGCGCCCATCACCTGAATCAAATCCGCGCCTTCCAGAGCAATGTAGCGGTGACCTGGCTGTTTTCTAAAGGCATGATGGTGCCAACGGGAAAATTTATCCCGCCAGAGCGAGTCAACGCTATGCTCAACACCTTCTTTGGCATTCTGGCAGATGAACCTCCTGCGATCGCCGAGGCATTCATCAAAGACCGGGTGAGCTGGCTGCAATTTAACCGGATGGCATTAACGGCTGCCTGGAAGAATCCGGCTCTTTTGCTGTGGATTTGGCAAATGGCAGGCGCAAAAGATTTGCTGCGTTGGCTCGGTAGCTATTTAGATTTCACGCTGCAAGCTCTTATCAGTACGCTGTTTGCCAGTTGGTTCCCCCGTTGGATACGCCAAATTCAATCTTGGGTAGAAGTCAGGTTTCCAGCGCTGTGGCTTTGGTTACTCGCCCGCAGTTATGAAATGACGGACGGCATGGGAAAACCCCAGGCGATCGGCAAGAAAGCTGGAGGATTTAGCGTGGAGCGCGATCGCCCTCTGACCACTCAGTCAGCCAACATTTCACCTGTGCCAGAATCGCCTATGGACTGTAAAAGCCCCTAATTTGCCGCCTGTCGGAAAGAAGGCAAATCTACGGCTGACATCGATTTAAGCTTTTTAGTGGGACGAAATGGATACAAGATTGGAGAAGGGCAAGTGTTTGACTTGTTACTGGTTTGAGAGCGGCTCGGCTCGGTCTGCTCTAAAGTTTCTCTAGGTGCGACAGCCTTTTTTTCAACCTGAGACAGCTTCATGTTTGCATCCGGTGCAGAGTCCGGCGCAAAGTCCGGCGCAAAGTTCAAAACATCAGTATTTTGAGCGAGAGTATTTTGAGCGGGAGTTGCTTTTTTTTCAATATAAGCAAAGAAGTCCAAGGAAAGGGGCTTTGCTGTTGGGGGGCGATCGCCCTTATTCTCCGCTTCAGCCGTCTTTTCATTGGGCACCCTTTCATCGCGGATCAAGTTAGCAGCGGGTTGAAATGGATTGGATTGGATGGGCGATCGTCCTACGGTTACATCAGATAATTCAAGCGTAGAAGTAGATTCGACCGTCGAATCTGGCTGAATGAGCTTGGCTAAATCTGCCCATAAATTATCTTCGCGATCGCCTGCCTTGCTCAACGCTTGAGGGGTCGAATCAGCAGCCTGCCGTGTCTGAGGATGTGCTACGGATTTTTTGGGGCGAGGAGGATGCAATAACGGAGGCAAAATCTGCTTTGCGATCGGTCGCAGTTCCACAGTGGAAACATTGCTTACATCTGCTTCATCTGATTCCAAAAATGGACTCAGATCAAAGACTGATTCTTGAGGGAGGGAGGCAGCAGCAGGAGTTTGAGAGTTAGAATCAGCCTGCTTCGGAAAAATCAAACTCATATATTGAGACACATCTTCGGGAGTAACGACTTCTGGCAAAGTAAATTCCGCCTCAACTGGAGAGGCGGAAGCAGGAATAACTTCAGCGATTGATTGGTCTGCCTCGTTCACTGATAAAGGCGTTTGAAACGAGGGTAATTCAACCTCGTGAATTGGAGTTGTCTCCACTTCAGTAAGTTGCTGATCGCTGGGTAAAAGTTTCGCAAGCAGCTTGGGAAAAACCGTTCCATCACTACGGCAATTCACGGATTCTTGGGTTGCCGTTGTTGCAACCTGAGACCAAGGCTGCACAGATTGAACTTTAGGAATAAAAGGAGCTACAGAATCGATAGCACTTGGTGAACTTAAATCCGAATGGGCGATCGCAGTCCCTTGCACAGATTCCATCTCCAAACTTTTTTCTAAAGCGGCTTTGAACTGAAGCGCTTGTCGCTGCTGGCGATGCAACCGCATTCGCAAATCCCGACAAACATTTTCTGCCTGCAACACCAGTTGTACTTGCTCGTTATATCGCTGCTGAGTAATGGCACAATCGCGCTCTAGATGGGCAATCCGTTCCTGGCTACTTTGCAACTGCTCACTGAGCGTTTCAACTAAGATTTGCTGTCGATGCCCCATTTTCTGAGACGAGTCTAATTCCTGCGAAAGTTGGCTAATTTGCTGATGGATAGAACTCAAGTCCTGAGGATTCGGCGGTGATTGAGGCACGATTCCCATAAAGGATTTGCTTTGCGGAATCGCAGCCGCTTCAGACTCTTTGCAATAAAAGCGAGTGACTTCTAGCTGTAGCTCCACCTGTGCCTGTGCCAGATCGCGCTCTAGCTGAGTGATTTGATCGCGAAACACTGAATTTTCTTGCTGTAAGTGATCCACCCGCTTTCTCACATCCGACTGACTCTCTCTTGGATTCAAAGCACTCGATTGAGTGGACTCACTCACCGAAGCCACTGACTGAGCGATCTCAGCCAGACTCACTGTGTCTGGAAATTTTACTGGCTGCCAATCCTCGACTCCCAAAGGGATCGTTTCACGGATCGCCCCTTGCAAAAGCTCGCCAGAAGCAACACTGTCAGTGGGTTGGGAAGTGCGATCTTCCTGCTCACCCGGTATCTCTTCAGGCTGGGTAGCTTCAGGTAATCTTGAATCTGGATCGTGGTTTGAACTAACCGCTTCACTCATAGCTCTGAATCCTGAAAGATAGGAAGTTTAGATAAATCAATCAGCGCGATGCTAATGATATATCTGCTTCGGCAATTTGCGCCTAATTCAAGGCTGTCCATATCTGAAAACTCCCGAATGATACTCGGAATTCACAAATAAAAAACCTTGCGATGCTAAATCCTCCCCCCTTATTACCATACACAACCTATTTTTGCCAGATTGTTAAGTAACAATACGAACGGTGCGGAGTTGAGAGTTTTGAGATCTTAACTAGCCGCCAATAGCCAACTGCTAATTGGCTAAGAAATTTGCAAGTCTTGAGCAATTTGCAACAGAGCCTGATCAAGCGGGCTGTTGGCATCTGCAAGGTCAGTGATTTGCTCCAATTGTACCCATTGATAGCTGGGATCATATTCGCTGCTGGTCAACTGGAGCAAATGGGTTTCGGGTTCGCTCAATGTGACTTGATAGGTTAGGTTAACGCTATGAGAACCATGATGAATTGGAGCCTGTTCTCGAAATGCGAACGAGGTGGAATATACGCCAATGAATTGAAACCGTTCAGCAGGGAGGTAAGGTAGCTGGGCTTCTTCGGATGCTTTTCGTTGAGCAGTTTGAATCGGGTTTTCTCCGGCAACCATCCGCCCCCCAATAATCCACCAAGATTTGCGCGGGTAGTGATTGCGTTTTGCCAGCAATAGGCGATCGCCATAGAGAAAGGCAATATCCACGCAAGTAAAAACGATGTGATCCAAAGCGCTGCTGTAGGCGGCTTCTGACATCAAATCTTCATGAGTTTTGGGATTCATTCGCCCCGGTTCGGCAAAGTGCGGGACTTGGGCAAGTGGATGCAACGGATTTAGCAGCGGAACACTCCTTTTACGGGAAGAACTAAAAAATCGAATAGATTAGGTAGACAGATCGCGCTAACTAGCGAAAACAATAGCAGTTTGGCTCAATTTCATCTAGTATTCGCAGCTACGAATCGGTCAACTGAATGCGCTGCCTTTAATGGTTGTCCTTGGCTTAATTCTTAGCAGTAAAACTTTACACACACTTCCACCCAGATTTCCGGTGAGCACGTCTCCCCCTTTTGATAGACTTATACATTGAAGTGGATGTGCAAAACCGCGCAAAATCAGCAGTTTGGAGGCTTACGCAGTGGAAAATACACTCGGTTTAGAGATTATTGAAGTCGTTGAGCAAGCTGCGATCGCCTCTGCCCGGTTAATGGGCAAGGGAGATAAAAACGAAGCAGACCGAGTGGCAGTCGAAGCCATGCGGGAACGGATGAATAAAATTCATATGCGGGGTCGCATTGTCATTGGCGAAGGCGAACGGGATGATGCTCCTATGCTCTACATTGGCGAAGAAGTGGGCATTTGTTCGCAACCCGATGCCAAAAATTTCTGCAACCCAGACGAACTCGTCGAAATTGACATTGCAGTCGATCCCTGCGAAGGCACCAATCTGTGTGCGTATGGTCAACCCGGTTCTATGGCGGTATTGGCAATTTCCGAAAAAGGTGGACTGTTTGCAGCACCCGATTTCTACATGAGAAAACTGGCGGCTCCCCCAGCGGCAAAAGGTCATGTAGACATTAACAAGTCTCCCACTGAAAATCTGAAGATTCTCTCAGCTTGTCTAGATCGTTCCATTGATGAACTGGTGGTGGTGGTGATGGAGCGCGATCGCCACGATGGTTTGATCAAAGAAATTCGAGAAGCAGGCGCACGGGTGCAATTGATCAGCGACGGCGACGTGGGTGCTGCGATCAACTGTGGCTTTGCCGGAACCAATATTCATGCCCTCATGGGAATTGGTGCCGCACCCGAAGGAGTCATTTCCGCCGCTGCGTTGCGCTGCTTAGGAGGACACTTCCAAGGACAACTGATTTACGATCCTGCTGTCGTTAAAACGGGGCTGATTGGGGAAAGCAAAGAAGCCAACATTGCTCGACTGCAAGAAATGGGCATTACTGACCCCGATAAGATCTATAACGCTGACGAGCTTGCGTCCGGTAAAGATGTGCTATTTGCCGGAACCGGGATCACCTCTGGCAACCTCATGAAAGGGGTTAGCTTCTTCAAAGGTGGCGCACGCAGCCAAACTCTCGTGATCTCCAGTCAATCCAAAACGGCTCGATTTGTAGACACCATTCACATGGTTGACCAGCCTAAAGTGATTCAATTGCATTAATAAAGTAAACCCAATCAACAGTCAGTGATCAGTTAACTCACTCGAAAGCTGACTGTTGATCGCTAATAGTCTACGCAAAAAAAGATTTAATTAACTAAGACATATGAACATCGTTGTTGTGGGTTTGAGTCATAAAACTGCCCCGGTCGAAGTTCGAGAAAAGCTGAGTATTCCCGAAACCAACTGCGATAGGGCGATCGCTCAACTGTGCAGCTATCCTCATCTTGAAGAAGTTGCCATTCTCAGCACCTGCAATCGCCTAGAAATCTATGTAGTCGTTAACGAAACCGAAAACGGCATCCGAGAAATCATTCAGTTTTTGAGTGACCACAGCAAGCTTCCGGCTGCTTATTTGCGCCCTTACCTATTTATTTTGCTGCATCAAGATGCGGTCATGCATTTAATGCGCGTGTCCGCCGGATTAGACAGCTTAGTCTTAGGTGAAGGGCAAATCTTGGCACAGGTAAAACAATGCCATAAGCTCGGTCAGGAGCATAAAGGAGTGGGGCGCACTCTCAACCAGCTTTTTAAGCAATCTTTGACTGCCGGAAAACGGGTTCGCACCGAGACTAGTATTGGCACTGGAGCGGTTTCCATTAGTTCGGCAGCCGTGGAAATGGCGCAAATAAAGGTGCAAAACTTAGCCGCCTGTCGCGTCGCGATTTTGGGAGCTGGTAAAATGGCACGCTTGTTGGTGCAGCATTTACTCTCCAAGGGGGCGGTCAACATCACGATTTTAAACCGCTCTATGGAACGGGCCAAAGAACTGGCTCACGAGTTTCCCGAAGTAACGCTTCAGTTGCATCCTATTTCTGACTTAGCCCAACTGTTGCCCCACGCCGATCTCGTATTCACCAGCACTGCCGCCACAGAGCCGATTCTCGATCGCGCCAAACTAGAGTCCATCCTCGATCCGGCTCAGCATTTAATGGTGTTTGATATTGCCGTGCCGCGTAACGTGCATTCTGATGTGAATGAATTGCCCCATGTGCAGGCGTTTAACGTGGATGACTTGAAAGCGGTGGTTGCTCAAAACCATGAAGCCCGTCGGCGAATGGCAATAGAAGCAGAAACTCTGCTGGATGAAGAAGTGGAAACCTTTGAAACTTGGTGGCGATCGCTGGATACTATTTCGACCATCAGCAGCCTACGCGACAAAGTAGAAGCGATTCGTGCCCAAGAATTGGAAAAAGCCCTCTCCCGTTTAGGCACAGAATTTGCCGAAAAGCACCAAGAAATCATTGAAGCATTGACTCGCGGCATCGTTAACAAAATCCTGCATGATCCAATGGTGCAACTGCGCGCCCAGCAAGATATTGAAGCCAGACAGCAGGCAATGCAAACGCTCAGCGTTCTGTTCAATTTAGAGAAAGCGGGTAAGAAGCAGTTTAGATAAAACAGATAAAAGACGTGAGCGATCGCGTCTTTTTTCATTTCATTGCTCCGCTCAAAAAATGGTGACGCACCATAAGAACGGCTTGCCCATAGGTGGATTCTCTCCGATGGCGTATCGAGTTAAGGTCTTTTACTCCGTACTTTTTACTCCATACTTTTTACTCCGCACTCCGCACCCTCTTTTGTCTAACGCCGTCTGCGACTGGTGCCATAGCCCAAAATGCCGCCCAGTAAGCCTCGCGCAATCTTTTTGCCAGAAGTACCACCAAAAGCCTGTGCTGTCCCTTCTGCCAGGTTCATCAGCATCTTCTCGCGCTCCTTTGCCAATCGTGCCGCTTCTTTAGCTTGAGCCACCGCTTCTTTTTCTAGTTGCTTTTGCAATGCTGTCGCCTGACGAGCGTCCTCTTTTGCCTGAGTTGCAGTTTCTTTAGCAGTTTGTTTCTCTAAATCAGCCATAACTTTTGCGGCTTTTGCGGCTTCTACAGCTTGGCTGGCTGACTCTGTTTTTTGCTGCAAAATCTCATAGGCAGATTCGCGATCGCTGGATTGCTCATACTGCCCATACAGCGGTGAACTTTGGATGATTTGCTGCCGTTGAGCGGGTGTAATGGTGCCAATTTGGCTACCCGGCGGAATGATCCAAGCACGTTCGACGATCGCGGGTGCGCCGTTCGCTTCTAAAAAGGATACCAGTGCTTCACCTACGCCCAATTCTGCGATCGCTTGCTCCACATTCAGCCCCGGATTCGCCCGAAAAGTTTGCGCTGCCGCCTTGACTGCCTTTTGATCGAGCGGTGTGAAAGCGCGCAGCGCGTGCTGGACTCGGTTCCCCAACTGCCCCAATACTTTGACCGGAATATCCATCGGATTTTGGGTGCAAAAGTAAACCCCCACACCCTTTGAACGAATCAGCCGCACTACTTGCTCTACTTTATCCAGCAGGGCGCTGGGAGCATCGGCAAACAGCAGATGAGCTTCATCAAAAAAGAACAAGAGCGTTGGTTTTTCGACCTCGCCCACTTCCGGCAATTGTTCAAATAGTTCCGACAACAGCCAGAGCAAAAACGTAGCGTACAGTTTAGGCGACTGCATCAGCTTATCTGCCGCTAAGATATTCACCCTGCCATGCCCATGCTCGTCGGTTTGAATCAAGTCCATGAGGTTCAAGGCTGGCTCTCCAAAAAAGCGATCGCCGCCCTGCCGCTCCAGCGTCAACAATCCCCGTTGAATCGCACCTACACTAGCAACCGAGATGTTGCCATAGGCAGTTTTGAACTCCTTAGCGCGATCGCCCACATGGTGCATCAAAGCCCGGAGATCTTTCAAATCCAACAGCAGCAACCCCTGATCATCGGCAATCTGAAACGTAATATTGAGAACGCCCTCCTGCGTGTTGTTTAAGTTCAGCAACCGCGCCAACAGCAACGGACCCATTTCAGAAATAGTGGTTCTCACGGGGTGTCCCTGCTCGCCAAACACATCCCAAAACGTCACCGGGCAAGATTCATAGGTAAAATCATTGATTCCAAGCTGCTGAACTCGCGCCGCCACTTTAGTCGTCGCCTGTCCCGCTTGACTGACACCTGACAGATCGCCCTTAAGGTCGGCGACAAAAACAGGCACTCCACTCTGGCTAAATCGCTGAATCATCGCTTGCAGCGTCACCGTCTTGCCCGTGCCCGTTGCCCCTGCAATCAACCCATGTCGAGTTGCCATCGGCAGCAACATACTGCACTCTTTACCACCGTTTGCATTACTTTTAGCGATCGCCAAGGAACCAGACATAGCGCATAGGCTCCTGAAAAAGGAGGTCTCGTTTATTCTACATAGGCTTTGCTTCTGCCTGATTGAAACCACCAGTATTTATACGCAGGTGACTCAAATAGACAAGCGACACCATAGGAACAAGATTGCGAATAGGGTTCAGATTTTTGTGGATCATTCGCTAGAGTCACACACCAAAAACTCAGCCAAAAAGTCAGCCAATTATTCAGGAAGTATTTGCCATGCTTTGGAAAGGAACAAAAAACGCCCTCTTTCTATTCAACCGCTTCACTTACAATTCATCCTCACCTAAGGAGCAACTATGTACGGTGCTTTCATTAATAGCATTGGCAAATTCTTACCTGGAAATGCCGTCAGCAATCATGAGATGGAAGACTATCTGGGATTGGTGAACGATCGCCCCTCGAAAGTAAAAAGTCGTATCCTTAAAAGTAACGGAATTCAACAGCGGTATTATGCGCTGGATAAAAATCAAAAAACGACTCATTTGAATAGTCAAATGGCGGCTTATGCGGTGCAAGATGCGCTAGGAAAGTTAGATTTCCCTCCTAGCGAAATTGATTTGCTTTGTGCTGGAACTACCTGGGCAGATCTTTTGGTTCCTGGATTTGCCAGTATGGTGCATGGCGAACTGCCTGAGTTTTCCCCGATTGAATTGAACACTAGCATGGGGGTTTGTTGCGCTGGAATTGGGTCACTAAAGTATGCCGCGTCTCAAATTAAACTAGGAGAAAAAAGAAACGCGATCGCCGTTGCTTCTGAACTGCCATCTCGTCTTTTCAAAAATACAAATTTTGAAGCAGAAACCAATATTAAAGCGGGCAAATCTTTAGGCTTTGACAGTGAATTTTTACGCTGGATGCTATCCGATGGAGCCGGAGCTTTCCTAATTCAAAATCATCCTAATCCAACGGGAATTAGCCTCAAAGTTGAATGGATTGAAATGGTATCCCATGCCAATGCTTACCCGGTTTGTATGTATGCTGGAACCGAAAATGAAACGGCACAAAAAAGCTGGACGGATTATTCTTCCTATACAGAAGCAACCCAAGCTGGGGCAATCAATCTGCGGCAAAATATCCGCCTCCTGGATAACG
>Ga0209181_10010662_pt1 | contig 11906 bp, 8 predicted proteins | sample MAT05_FD_187208 | JGI IMG/M metagenome (GOLD analysis project Ga0209181, IMG submission 187208) | Freshwater microbial communities from Lake Fryxell liftoff mats and glacier meltwater in Antarctica - MAT-05 (SPAdes) (version 2) | ecosystem: Environmental > Aquatic > Freshwater > Ice > Liftoff... | reverse complement strand
TGATATCGAGGGCGCGGGGGTCGGCAAGTCCAATGTCCTCGGCGGCCATACGAATCATGCGTCTTGCCAGATAGCGCGGATCCGCGCCACCGTCGAGCATGCGGCAGAACCAGTACAGCGACGCATCAGGGTCGGAGCCGCGCACACTCTTGTGAAGCGCCGAGATTTGATCGTAAAAGTTGTCACCGCCTTTGTCGAACTTACGTGCGGCACGTGCCAGCACGCGATTCACAAATGCCTCATCAATTGACGTTGCGTTGGTTTCCGTAATGGCGGTGGAGAGTTGCTCGACCAGGTTTAACAATCGCCGGCCGTCGCCATCGGCCATGTCGGTCACCAGCACGCGGACGGTCTCACGTTGCGCTCCCTGTAAAGCCACCTCGATCGCAGAACCCGACAGCGCCCGATCGAACATCGCACCTAGCGCTTGCTCGTCGAGCGGTTTCAGAACGTACACGGCGGCGCGCGAGAGGAGCGCGTTATTAAGTTCAAAGGACGGGTTTTCAGTGGTGGCACCGACGAACGTGACAAGCCCCGATTCGACGTGCGGCAAAAATGCGTCCTGTTGGCTCTTGTTGAAGCGATGCACTTCGTCCACGAACAGAATGGTGCGGCGCTCCAGCCGGGAACGGTTCACTTGTGCCCGCTCGATCGCCTCACGGATCTCCTTAACGCCAGACAGCACCGCTGAGAGAGCGATGAAATCGGCGTCAAAGGCGGTTGCCATCAGTCGGGCCAGCGTCGTTTTGCCGACGCCCGGTGGTCCCCACAAAATCATCGAATGCAGCGTGCGTGACTCGAAAGCGATCCGCAGCGGCATACCCTCGCCGGTCAGGTGCTCCTGTCCGATCACCTCCGCGAGCAGACGAGGTCGCAAGCGCTCGGCAAGCGGCGCGTTGCCAGCGTGAACTAAGCCTGCCGCAGGCGGTGTGTCGAACAGATCTGTCATCTTATGGAGTCTATCGCTGAAACGTTGCGTCGTAGAAACCGACTCTTTGGGGGATGGGCCCTATGCCCTATGCGGGCTTGTTGATGACTCGGCGTCGAGTGGGGGGACAGACTCTCCGTTGGCTCGGACCGCGCTCTGGGCTTAAATTGCTGCACAGGTAAGACTCGCCGCCAATTCACTTCTCTTCGGAAGCGCCTGCCGCAGCCTATTGGCATCGTACCTGAGGAACCAGATTGTTCGGCACCTACGGCTTGGCGTTTTCGAGGTTGCTGCGCAACCTTCTCGCCGAAGAATACGCCAGCGCGGTTGAAAAGCGATCACAAAACCGAGTAATCTATGGCTCGGTTGGCCCTTGCCGCCGGTGCTGGCCCGACCCGACCCAGACTGACCTTTATCTAACAACCATCGAAGTCTCTTTCCGAGCTACAAGCAATGTCGCGTCCCTGCCCAATTTGCGCTGACTCCGCTGAAAACGCGACGTTGTTCGTCAAACGCAACATTGATCCTGAAAAACTTTCGGCGTTCAGCTTCTCCTCGCGCAAGGAACCCGAATTCATGTCCCATCGCCTGGTCCAGTGCCGTACTTGCGATTTGGTCTACGTGCCGGAGCCTCCTCAGGACGGGGAACTTGCGAATGCGTATCACGTTGCAGATTACGATAGCGCCGCTGAAGCACTTGACGCGGCAACGACCTACATTGGTGCAATCGCACCAACCTTGGCCGCTCTGAAACAGCGCCACGATGCGCTGGAGATCGGCGCCGGCAATGGCATCTTTTTGACGCAACTTGCCGAACGCGGCTTCACAAACCTGTACGGCATCGAGCCCTCCGCGGCTGCGATTGCCGCAGCTCCCTCGGAACTGCATACCTGGCTTCACCAAGGCGTTTTTCGTGAGTCCGACTTTGCGCCCGGCTCGTTTGATTTGATTTGCTGCTTCATGACGATGGAGCACGTGCCGGACCCACACATCATCGCCCGTGCGTGCCACCGTTTGCTGCGTCCGGGCGGGGCGTTTGTCACCGTCACGCACGATTATCGTAGTCGCGTGAACCGGGTTTTGGGGAAGCGCTCTCCCATCATCGATATCGAGCACATGCAGTTATTCTCAAAGCGCAGTATCGAACAACTCCTGATTAGGACCGGATACGCAAGCATTAGCGTCGTTCCGATTGCGAATACTTATACAATTCGGTATTGGCTGCGACTGTTCCCAATACCGAAAACGATGAAACGCCTGATCGCTGCATGCCTAGAGGTCTTGCGTCTCGACGGCATAAAGCTTTCGGTAAACGTGGGCAATCAGATGGCGGTCGGGTTCAAGCCAAGCAACGGCGAGGCAGCACTCCGCTAGAACAGGCGCATGCCCTACAAGAATTGGGCTTACAAGCTTAACGAAAGGTTTCCGTTGTCAGAAGCATTCAAACCTATCGCGGTCAAACGCCCAAGCGAGAATCGCTTCCTTTTTTGGGCCAGGTGCAGGATCGATCTTCAACTCCTGACGATTCACAACTTCCTCCGCGAGCCGCTGCAAAATGCACGTGGCAGATTACTCGATGTAGGTGCAGGCGAGGCACCCTGGCGTGACTTTCTACACCCGGACGTCGATTACGTGGCGGTTGACGTCGACTCATCGACAGAGTTTGGCATGACCAAACGCACCGATACGCGCTACTACGATGGCTCGCATCTGCCGTTTGCAGATGCTCATTTTGACGTGGTACTGTGCACTGAAGTGCTTGAGCATGTACCAGACTCGGCAAAATTTCTCGCTGAGCTCTACCGCGTGCTTGCTCCCGGAGGGACGTTGATCCTAACGGTCCCCTGGTCGGCTCGGGTTCATCATATTCCCCATGATTACGCCCGGTACTCCCGCTACGGACTGGTTGCGAATCTGTGTGCTAGCGGGTTCGTCGGCATTAGCGTCACTGAGCGCGGCGACGACGTTGCTGCCATTGCAAACAAGCTGATCGTGATGAATGCAAGATTGCTCCTGTCTACACGCTGGATAGACAGGTTGCTGGGCTGGCCTGGCGCAATCGCGCTCGCACCTATCACACTAATTTTCGTCTGCTTTGCCCACGCTTCACTGGCGCTCAACATCGGCTCAAAGGCAGACCCTCTGGGCTACGGCGTGCTCGCACGACGAGACGGATAGCGGCCCGTGCGCCCGCCAACATTGGCTTTGAGGACCAGCCGTCCGAATGAATAAGCTCCGTCGACTTCTCAGCAAAGTCCTCACGCTGCAAGCTCAAACCCGACCGCTCCGCTTTGTGGTTGCTGGAGTAGTTAACTCCGTGTTTGGCTTCTTGGTCTACAGCTTGGCGATCCATTTATTTGCGCAAGTCTGGCTTGGCTTGGTGGCCGGAATATGCGCCGGCATTACATTCAATTTTTTCACCACCGGTGGATACGTCTTTCGCGACACATCACGCCAGCGAATACCCCGATTCGTGGCCTCATACATCCTGATCTTCACCGTAAACTACACCCTACTTTCGCTACTGATGCCAATGTTGAACGGGCCGATCGTGGCGCAGGCCGTTCTGACCCCGTTTATCGCCTTGTTCTCGTATTTTCTGTTGGCGCGATTCGTCTTCGGCACTAAACCACGGTCAGGCAGACTGGCCGCGTCCAAGCAGTCCTAGCCACCTCGGTTGAACTTACGGCTATTGGCAAGAAAACCAAATGAGCCCGATGGCATCTAACCGCTTTTACCCGCGACTACTGTTCGGCGTGCTTCCGTTTGCTCTGGTGGTGGCAGCTGCCACCACGTGGAGCTTTCTGGCCTCTGGACAAGCATCTCTGTCCGTTGCTTTTTTTTTCGCCTGCATGATTGGTGCTTCATTTGCGACCGGCGACCTGATTGTCCGCTACGTACTCGGTGCGGCTGCGCGCTTCAGCGGTCTCTCTATTCGCCTGTTGCTCGGGTTTTTGGCGCTGAACCTATGCGTGTACACCGCCTTCCTGCTGGTACCACTCGGCCTGGCCGCCTTAGCCGGGATTTGTGCAGCAGTCACCACATCAATATGGGGCATCGTTCTGCTGAAAAAAGGCTGGATAGCGTCTGCTGAGTCCGGTGCCGTCGAGTGCGTATATCTGCTTGTCTCCATCCTTGCCGTTACGCTGTGGTGCCAAGACTTGTTTCGTTTGGTCGTTATTGGAGAAACGAGCGTAGTCGTCATGGGCTGGCAGGATATTTTTTTTCACCTGCGGCAAATCAGCAGTTTTGCAGCCGCGGCCAGTGTTGCTTCAATGTCGGATATCCAGATGGCCGGCGCACCGGCGCACGCCTACCACTATGCATCGTACGTGTTGCCATCGTCCCTTTCGGCGGCAACGGCGGTTAGCTCGCTACACGCGTACGCCGGTACATTTGTGCCATTTGGTCTCTTGCTTACCGGACTCGCCGGCTTCTGCCTACTTTCATCGCTCATGGGCAGGGCTGCCGGGGCTGCCGCCGGCTTGGCATTGCTCTGCGCGCCAGACGCGCTCCAACAAGGATTTGGCAATTCCTTTCTGAGCTACCACTGGCTCCAGCACATTGCGCCTGCGGCGTTGTACGGCGTTGCCACCGCAGCGGTCGCGTGGCTGTTTATGTTCGAAGCGTGCCACGAGCGGAGAATTAAGTTGGTCGCCGTTGCCTTTGCCGTCGCTCTCAGTTGCGTTCTATTTAAAGCGCAGATATTCGTCGCCACTTCGTACCTAATGTTCGTCTTTCCGGCGCTCTTTATGGCCAACATCCCGGCTTCGACCCGTAAAAAATACTTCTGGGGCGCAACGGCAATTTTTTTTGTTGTAGCAAGTGTCGCCCAGTTCTCGAAGAACGTCCCTGTTATGCGTCTTGATGGCACCGGCATTTCCTATTACGGCGCAATGTTGAATTCCGCGCAGAAGCCGGGACTGTTTCAACCGTTTGTCGATTACACGTTCACTTCCGCCACGAGTCTTGTCTTTATCGTTACCACCGCATTGGCCCTGCTTTTTCTGACTTTCGGACTGTGGACGCTGATTTATCCGCTGTTGGTTCGGCGATTGAATGTAACTCTCTCAAAAGCTGTCGTACTGTTTCCGTTGCTCGTGGTGCTCAACTATTTGCTGATGTCGCAGGGATTGGCCACGGACTCAAGCGGCCTGGGCATGCCAGAAGAATTACTTCACCGGCCATTCGTTTGGGCCTACTTCGTGGTCTGCACGTGGACGGCGGCGGCAGTCTGCTACCTTGTGTTGGGTGCACCCGATTCGCAAGCCGGCGTCAGAACAAAGATGAATACGCGTCTCGTCTGCATTGCGAGCTTGGTCGCGCTGCCGTTTGCACTCGCCGTGCCCGCTCTGCATGGCCACAAAATTCACGCGCTGCCGCAGTGGATGCCAGGGGGCTTCGGTGTCAAGATCCCAACCTGCGTCGTCACGGCGGGCGAGTTTGTTCAGGCACGCGGAGATCGGCATGATCTAGTGCAGGACTCGAAAAATGACCCAATCTTTGTGTTGACGGCGCTCTCTGAACGACAATCATTTGTCGCGGGGCCGGGGGCGGGAAACATACGGACACCGGACGGCCTCCACCGTCGCATTGTTTTATTGAACGTCAAGTTCAAAAAGTTAACTTCGGCAACCGAGGTCGTCGATTTCGCTAGACGAAACGGTATTTCCTGGTACCTTCGAGCACCTTCGGATGAGCCGAGCTGGCCAGCCGATGTCGATAAATACGTGGACTTCCAATGTGGTGGCTATCGTCTGTATCATTTCCCTAGAACATGAAGGAAAAAAGTCGAAATCGGCATTGCTTCGATTGCACTGACGAAGTCCTCAACGTGGAATAATTCAGACGCCATGCATTCATCTCTCTCGCCAAACACGGTATCCAATACTCTACTGAAGGCAGCGAAGAAACGTCTTCTGCGAATGCATTTTGAGGCTGGTGTGGGCCACATCGGCGGAAACTTATCGGCACTTGATGCCACGTTGGTCGTGCTCCACGAATTTTTGCGCACCGAGGATAAATTTATCCTCTCGAAGGGACATGCGGCTGGAGCGTTGTACACGGCGCTCTGGAGCATAGGGCGCCTTAGCGACGAGGATCTTTCCACGTTCCACAAAGACGGCACGCTGCTGGCTGGCCATCCCCCTGCAAAGGGCGTTGCTGATATTGTCTTTGCCACCGGCAGCTTGGGGCACGGTCTTTCGCTGGCGGCCGGCACCGCCCTGGGCTTCAAATTGCGGGGTACTGGGGGTCGCACCTTTTGCCTGACGTCTGATGGTGAGTGGCAAGAGGGTTCAACTTGGGAAGCGTTGATTTTTGGCTGTCATCATCGGCTGTCGAATCTCACGGTATTGATCGACCACAACGGCCTGCAGGGATTTGGCACAACCGCCGATGTTGCCTCAATGTCGCCGCTTTGGGCCAGGCTTCGGGGCTTTGACGCCGACGTGGAGACAATCGACGGGCATGATATCGATGCAATTCGCGCAGCCATTGCGCGTCAACCCACTCGCATGCAGATCATCGTTCTGAAAACGGTGAAAGGCCACGGGGTCGGCTTCATGGAAAACAAAATGGAGTGGCATTATCTGCCCTTGACAGATGTGCAATATCAAGCTGCCCTAGCCGAGATTGATGCCGTATGAGAAAGCAACTTTGCGAGGCTTTGCAAGCTCGCGCCAACGATCCGCAAATGCTGTTTATGACGGGTGATTTAGGCTTCATGGCGCTCGAACCTCTTAGGGAGACGTTGGGGCCACGCTTTATCAATGCCGGCGTCGCTGAGCAGAACATGATGTCAGTTGCTGCAGCGCTTGCCCAGCAAGATTTTGAAGTCTGGGCTTACAGCATTGCGCCTTTCTGCTACGCGCGACCGTTCGAACAAATTCGCAACGATATCGCGTTCCACGACCTATCGGTCAAACTGGTTGGAAATGGCGGCGGCTATGGTTATGGTGTGATGGGACCAAGTCATCACGCAATAGAGGACTACGGCGTACTGTTGACGTTGCCTAATATGACGGCATACATCCCCGTGTTCGACGAAGACGTTCGCGCCGTTGTTGCTCTGGCGGGCAACGCGAAGGGGCCGACGTACTTGCGTATCGGGCGAGGCGAGGCGCCCAACGGTTTTGTTGTTCCAGGTTACGCGCCCTGGCGGCAATTGACGAATGGTGCAGGGTCAGTGGTGATTGCCGTCGGGCCGCTCGCAGGGACATATATTGCGCCGCTGGAGGCGCTTCCGTATGCGAGCCGACCAAACTTATGGGCAGTCAGCGAGTTACCCTTGTCGCGCAGCCCCATGCCGTTGCAATTGCGTGAGCAAATTGAGTCTGCATCAGAACTCTTGGTAGCCGAAGAACACGTCCAGCGCGGAAGCTTTGCCGCTGAACTCACGCTATATTTTGCGCAACACGGCTATCGCTTGCCAACGTTTCACCACCTCTTTGCGCGCGCGCACACCTTCGAACGCTATGGATCGCAGCCATACTTGCGCGCACAATCGCAACTCGATAGCGCAAGCTTGCTCGCGCTACTAAAGCGCGATAGCGCTCCCCTATGAATCGAGACCCAATTACTTATGTCTGATCTCGCTCGCTACATTCGCGCCTTGAAGGGTCCGATCCTCGTCACGGGTGCGACTGGCTTCATTGGTGCCAACCTATTCAATACGATTGCAAAGGAGCGCGATGATGTATTCGCGGTGATGCAACGCGAGAGAAATTGGCGTCTCGCTGAAGTTGTAGACAAGCAAATGATTGCTGTCGACCTCAATGATCTCACTGCAGTCAAGAATCTGGTCAACACCTTGCATCCGCAAACTGTTTTTGACTGTGTGGCATATGGAGCCTATCCCTTTGAGGCCGACCCCAATCTGATCTATCAGACCAACTTTCAGTCAATCACCCATCTTGTTGAGTTGCTATCGAAGCGCACGCTGGCCGCGTTCATTCATGCAGGCAGCTCGTCTGAATATGGTACGAATTGCATGGCGCCGCACGAAGACGAAAACTGTTCCCCCAACAGTCATTACGCCACCTCCAAAGTAGCCGTCGCCCAATACCTCTCGTACATGGGCAAGCACCACCAGTTCCCGTGTGCCAATCTTCGCTTGTACTCGGTTTACGGCCCGTTGGAAGACACGTCGCGCCTCATTCCAACGCTGCTACGCAACGCGTTAGCGGGAACCCTCCCTCCGTTTGTCGATGGGCGCACATCCCGCGATTTTGTCCATGTCGAAGACGTCTGCGCAGCTTTCATCATGGCCGCCGCAAGAATGCACCCCGGCATGTACGGAGAGAACTTCAACATCGGCAGTGGAGTCAAAACAACGATCACCGACCTCGCCCGCACCGTAATGCGGCTCTTCGATGTAAATGTTGCGCCGCGGTTCAACACCATGGAGGGTCGCGCATGGGACCTGCCTGACTGGTATTCGAACCCAAAGAAGGCGGCGGAGAGCTTTGGCTGGATACCCGGGGTTGATCTCGACACGGGTTTGAAATCGACAGCGAGTTGGGTCGCGCAACTGAGTGAAGCCGATTTCGCCGCCACCACCAAGAAGAACGCCAATGCCCGAAAACGTAGCGTCTCGGCCATCGTCGCCTGCTACAAAGATGCACAGGCAATTCCGATCATGTATCAGCGATTGACGGATACATTCGTGAAGATTGGTATCGACTACGAAATTATTTTTGTAAATGACTGCAGCCCGGACGACAGCGCTGACGTCATCCGCAGTATTAGCGAAAGAGACTCGCATGTGATTGGCATTTCGCATGCGCGAAACTTTGGGTCGCAAATGGCGTTTCGCAGCGGGATGGAACTCTCCACCAAAGAAGGCGTTGTTTTGTTGGACGGTGACCTTCAAGATCCACCCGAGCTCATCGCGGCGTTCCACGCCAAATGGCACGAAGGCTTTGACGTCGTTTACGGCCATCGCGTAGGACGGGAAATGCCTTGGTACTGGGGCATGATGTACAAACTTTTCTATCGCGTCTTCGCCCTGTTCAGTTATATCCAAATCCCGTTGAACGCGGGCGATTTCTCACTCATGGACCGTCGCGTCGTCGGCTGGCTGTTGAACTGCCCGGAACGAGACCTGTTCATGCGTGGTCTGCGAGCCTACGTCGGGTTCCGGCAGACCGGCGTGGACTATATACGACCGGAGCGTATGTTTGGCACTTCGACCAACAACCTGCTGAAGAATCTTGACTGGGCGAAGAAGGGCATCTTTTCGTTCAGCAATACCCCGTTGACCATCCTTACAACCGTTGGCGTGGTGTTGCTTATTTTGTCGACGCTGACGGCAATCGTCGTGGCACTGTTACGTCTGTTCGTCCCGGACATCGCTCCGCGAGGAGCAACGACTTTGCTGATCACCATCCTCATGTTTGGCTCACTAAACCTATTCGCCATCGGCCTCATCGGTGAATACATCGCAAAGATCATGATCGAAGTAAAAGGCCGCCCCCGCCTGATTCGATCGGCACTGATCCGGAATGGAAAGGCGACGGAGCTACTGCCGGATGGCAAAGCGCGGTGAAGCAAACCGTGCTCCAGCGCGCCAACTTAGCGCAGCCAAGATTGGCACCGTATCGTTGCCGCAAACAAGTCGCACAAGGACCACAACGTGTTTGAGAAGTACCTAGTGGTGCTCGCCTACGCCACCACCGGACTCGCTATCGCACTCTGGCCTGTTTTTCTTCTACTCGGCGATGCAAATCGGCAAATGCGCGCGACACGGCCAGCCGGGCTCGAGTCGGCTACTCCGGGGCTAGTCAAGACGCTTTGTTTGGGACTGAGCTTGATTGGCTTGCCAATCCTGGTCGTATTCTCAACCGCCACCACCGCGCCACTTGTCGGCTTTGTACTGCTCTGTGCAGCGACAGCGATTGTGCATGCGTTCTACCAAGGCAAATTCTCTCCACTGATTGCAATGCTTGCGTTCGCAAGTCTAATGCTCTCCTCAACCCTGATCTGGTGGAAGCGCGGACAACTGTCATGGTTCGACGTTCTCGCATTTGCAGCCGTGACCATGGCGATACTTGCGATCCAGCGAAGCAGAATCGCCGGTGCACGGAGCCTCGGACCAGTTCGCCTTCAGTATGTTCTGTTCTTGGTCGCGGTCATCGCGATCAGTTTCACCACGACTACGCTTCATGGTGAAAACCTCTTGGTTGCTTGGCACCATTGGGGCGCATACATAGGCTCCAGTGAACTGCTCCTTGCGGGAGCGCGAGTTTTTCTAGACGTCCCGGTTCAGTATGGGCTGGGGCCCGTTTCGCTTATTGCAGCAGCCTGCCGCACAAGTTGCTGGGAAGGTATGTATTTTCTCGTCGGTCTGACGACGGCGCTTTTTGCCGTATCGATTGCGGCGCTAGCGATTGCGACCGTCAAATCGGGCTGCGCCCGACGCACGCCGCGCGCGCTGGTCTTGTTGCTTTGTATCGTCTGCGTTTTTTTTTGGAGCGGCTACCCTGCGGCACTCACCTTGCCGATTGCGACGCCATCGGCAAGCGGACTTCGATTTCTACCGATCACCTTGTTCGTCTTGCTCCTGGTCTTCCTTGATCAGCGCTTCCAACACGACCGGCGCGTCATCCTAGTCGGCCATCTCGCTTGGGGCCTGGTGAGTCTTTGGTCGCCTGAATCCGGTTTCTATGCAACCTGCGTCTGGTGGCCCTACTACATCCTGTTACGCTGCTCCGCGCCTGGAAGCCGCAAGGCACGGATTCTCAATTTCTTTTCTGCAATCGTGGCATTAGTCGTCGTGGCGTTTTTTCTTGTCGCATTCTTTGTCTGTGGATACTGGCTAGCCTATGGCGTGACGCCGAGTGCAGCCGCCTACTTTGCGTACGCATTAAACCCGCCGGGAACGATGGCGATTGATCCAAATGGTGCCGTTTTGTTTTTTGCCGGTATGGTGGCGTTGGCAACAGTGCACAATTGGCAAGTGCTTCAGCGAGCGGGCAATACTGCCGCGTTTCGACGAGGGTTGTTGCTGCTGCTCCTTGCCTACAGCACCTTCTCGTATTTTCTTGGCCGAAGCCACGACAACAACATCCTTAATCTCATGCCGTTCACGCTGCTCGTGCTGCTAAACGTCCAGGTTACCTCTACGCACCATGCGGTGCGTGCAACCGCGATGGTATTACTGGCAACGTTGCTCGGATGGACCAGCACCTTCGGGCTAACCCCGCAGGCAAAGTCAAGCGAAGGCCTCATCGCGATCAAGTTCAGTCCTTCTTGGGTCAGTGCCGCGATTTCGGCAGAGAGAGCCGATGGCCCCCGATTTGAGCCTCCACCATTTCCTCCTGACGCTGCACGGGCACTTTCTCAAATCCGACACGAGACGGGCGAATCGGTAACAATTTTCCCTAACCGGAGCTGGAATGGCGTGAGCACAACGAGCTCGGCGGCAGTCTGGAGCGCATTTCACAGCCCCGCCAATCTTGCTTTGTTCCCGTCAAAAGCGAGACGGACATATCTCGCCAGAACGGCGCGGACATTGAACCGTAGCGGGTGGTTGGTCGTACCCAAAGCAGCTGGAAGAAACGCTCTCGTCGATGACTTCGACTGGGCATATGAGCGAACAGAAGAACGCGATTTTGGCACGTATCAAGCCATCCGATACCAACCGAAAAATTGAATTAACCGCCGTGAGCTTTCACTTTTCTGTGTGCGCAACTCGATTCGTTAATACCTTCGTTGGTGAAGTTATGCCAAGGCAAAGCTCGCATCTTTGCGACGGCGACCCTGATGCCTTGTTTTCATGCCTCAAGTAGGTTGATCAGGACCTAAAAATACAAATGCCCCAGAGGACATCCTCTGGGGCATTCGTATTTGTAGGGTCTTGGCGATGACCTACTTTCGCACGGGTATACCGCACTATCATCGGCGCAACGCTGTTTCACGGTCCTGTTCGGGATGGGAAGGGGTGGGGCCAACGCGCTATGGTCGCCAAGAATTCGGG
>Ga0209181_10010659_pt1 | contig 11907 bp, 15 predicted proteins | sample MAT05_FD_187208 | JGI IMG/M metagenome (GOLD analysis project Ga0209181, IMG submission 187208) | Freshwater microbial communities from Lake Fryxell liftoff mats and glacier meltwater in Antarctica - MAT-05 (SPAdes) (version 2) | ecosystem: Environmental > Aquatic > Freshwater > Ice > Liftoff... | reverse complement strand
CAGCAACAGTAAAAACGTGGCCGACGATCTGACTAAGCAGCAATCGCAAACCACACAACAGACTCAAGGATGGCAATCCGATGGGCGCAGCAGCAACACGCATCGGGCCGCAAGAAAGAGATGAGATTCGATTGTTCGCTTGTGACCAAAACAATTCTGTGCGGAAACGTACATTGAAAACGTAATAGGACCCTAGCCGACCGGTGGAACCACCATAAGGCCTTCACGCCGTTGGTGATTCCGCCGCAGATTACGAAAGTGTTTGATGTTTGACGACGCTGCGTCGTGCTTGGTGGATACCACCAAAAAGCGCTGGGATCCACCCTACGAATTAAACGTAGGGTGGAACCACCATAAGGCCTTCACGCCGTTGGTGATTCCACCGCAGATTACGGAAGTGTTTGATGTTTGACGACGGTACGTGGTGCTTGGTGGATACCACCAAAAAGCGGTGGGATCCACCCGACGAATTAAACGTAGGGTGGAACCACCATAAGGCCTTCACGCCTTATGGTGATTCCACCGCAGATTACGAAAGTGTTTGATGTTTGACGACGCTGCGTGGGTGCTTGGTGGATACCACCAAAAAGCGGTGGGATCCACCCGACGTTACGTCACATCAGACAGTAGGCGACTTAATTCATTCTTAACCACGGCGTAGCATTCGCAGGAGTGGCTTTGCAATCCGGAGGGATCCAATACTGAAATGTGCCCGCGTCGGTAGCTAATATATCCGGCGTGTTGCAGTTTTCCGGCGGCTTCGGTAATGCCTTCGCGACGCACGCCTAACATACTGGCTACTAATTCTTGGGTCATGATTAATTCATTGCTGGGCAGGCGGTTCAAAGTCAGCAATAACCAGCGGCTTAATTGTTGCTCGACCGTATGGTGACGATTGCATACGGCGGTTTGCATCATCTGTGTCATCAAGGCCTGGGCGTAACGCAGTAACAAACGCTGCATAACACCGGCACGGTTAAATTGCTCTTTCAACAAGCCGCGTTCCAAGCGATAGGCATGGCCTGCTGTTTGCACGACCGCCGAACTCGGTGTGGTGTTGCCGCCCATGAATAGTGAAACACCGAGCATGCCTTCATTGCCGACGCCAGCGGCTTCAGCCGATGCGCCCGATTCCATTACGTAGTGCAAGGACACAATCGATGTCGTCGGAAAATAGGCATAGTGCAATTGGCTGCCGGGCTCGTACAACATTTCGCCCAATCGCAAGGGAACCAGTTCCAGTTGCGCGGCCAATTGCTCACGCTCAGCCAACGGCAATGCCGCAATAAGATGGTTTTGAACCGGATTATGAAGTGCCGTCATTACGATGCCTCGGGAAATCCCGGGCTTTTAAGTGGCGTACATTCCACGCCAATGCCGCGATAGCCAATAAAGCGGCAGCTTGGGTCGAACATGGGTTCGCCGCTTACGCGAAACTGTTGTTGCGAGCCGTTGGCATTGGTGCGATTGAAAAGAAAATCGATAAAAGGTTGTCTTGCGGCAATGGCGGCATGTAATAACGAACGCTCGGCTTCATTCCATTTCGCCGGTGAGGCGTCGGTCGAAACTTCCTCTCGAATACCTAGCATTTCAAGCACGGGGCCCGACACCTTACTGAATTGACCGAGTTCATCCTGCTCCCAGTACCAGTCAGACGCCAGTTCAGTCAAGCTACGGTAACGCGCTTCACTCTCGCGTAATTCTGCGGTGCGTTCTTCGACCATATGCTCAAGCATGCGATTATGGCTGGCGAGTTTTTTGTAAAGCAAACGCACTTCGAGCATATTGTGGATGCGGGTTTTCACTTCCAGCAAATCAAAAGGCTTACTGATGAAATCCTTTGCACCCGCTTCCAGTGCCCGCAGCTTGTGGTTAGGCTGCGCAGTGAGCACGATGACAGGCAGATAACTGTCGTGATCATTGCACTTGAGCTCGCTCATTACTTGGAAGCCATCCATGTCCGGCATTTGCAGATCGAGCAAAATCAAATCAAACCGGTTTTTGCGATGCAAAGCACACACTTGTTCCGGTTTCATCGTTGAACTTACATTGCTATAACCTGCCCCCTCTAAAAATTGCTCCAGCAGCTGCACATTGGTTTCCTGATCATCGACAATCAGGATATGAGCTTTAAGAATTTCCTGCAGGCTAATCATGCTTTTTCTCTCTGGTTTCACAGGCCGCTTCGGCCTTTGCAAAATTCAAGGCTAGGTCCAGCGTATTCATGAATTCGTTAACTTTGATCGGCTTGGTGAGGTAACGGAAGAAGCCTGCTTCCAAACCTCTTTCAATGTCACGCGGTATGGCATTAGCACTCAATGCTACGACGGGAATGGATTCCGTAAGCGGATCTTCCGACAGCATTTTCAGTGCCTTGATTCCGCTAATGCCGGGCAAATTGATATCCATCAAAATAACGTTGGGTAATGAAGCACGGGCAATTTCCATGCCGCGTGTGGCGTCTCTTGCGGTCAGCAAACGAATATCGGGGCGACGGGCAATTAAATCTTCCACCAGCATTAAATTGGCCGGATTGTCTTCAACATAAAGCAGGGTATGGCAATGGGCTTGGGCACCACTATGTGCATTGGTAAGTGCCACTGCATCGACCGTATGTTCCTCTAGGCTTGATTCATTGGTCAGATTTAATTCAAACCAGAACACGCTGCCTTCATCCACTACGCTGTCAACGCCGATTACTCCGCCCATCAGTTCGATCAGGCGTTTACAAACAACTAAACCTATACCGGTGCCTTCTGAATCGTTGGATTCTTGTCCCAAGCGATTAAAGGGCTGGAATAATTGCAACATTTTTTCTGGCGACAAACCTCCACCCACATCTTTGACACAAATACGAATACGCCCGCTATCGCTGGTAACGCAATCAACAATAACGCTGCCGCCTTCACGATTATATTTTATTGAATTTGACAGCAGATTAATTAAAATCTGCTTTAACCGGGTGCGATCAGCCATCACCGTATAAGGAAATTCCAACAAAGGAAAACTCACGGTAATGCCGCGCTTTTGCGCCTGCGGCAAAATCATGGCCTTGCATTCGCGTACCACTTCGGTCAGCGATATCGGCTCGAGCGACAAAATAAGTTTGCCCGATTCAATCAAGGCAAGATCGAGAATTTCATTAATCAAGTCCAGCAAATACCATCCGGCTTTCAAAATCTGATCAACACTGCGCTTTTGCGACGGCGTAGGCTGCGGAGTACCCGACTCGATCAATTGGGCAAAACCGAGAATTGCACTCAGCGGTGTCCGTAGTTCATGGCTCATGCTGGACAGGAAGTCGGATTTTGCAAGATTGGCTTTTTTTGCATCGGCCATGGCAGCCTGCAAATCCAGTTCAATTTTATGCCGCACGGAATTGTCGGTGCCAATCAGCAAATAACCAATGATGCTTCCGAAATCATCACGCAGCGCGGTGATCGAGACGATAGCCGGGAAACGACTGCCGTCCTTGCAAATATAGGTGAGCTCGTAAATATCCTCGATGCCACGTGAGGCTTTAAATGCCAGTGCTTCAAAGCCCGGCAAAATCGGCGTTGCCAATTCCGCAGTCAATGCCTGCGCCCGCGCCATAACTTCTTGCGGGTCATGAATGTCGCTGGGGTTTATTTTATTGACAACTTCGCAGGCTTCATAGCCAAGCATGCGCTCGGCACCGACATTGAATAATTGGATAATACCTTTTTCGTCGGTAGCGATAATCGAGAAATTTTCGCTGGTAAGAATGGCATTTTGCAAGGCACCGGTTTTGAGCAAAATTGCCTGGCGCCGTTCTTCGATAATTCCGTCGGCGAGGGTGAAACCGTTTTCTAAGGTTTGCATTGCGATTTCCGTGAAAAAGTACGTGGGTTCAAAAGCATGAACCGCGTGTGCTTAGTCGGGAACAAAAGCGTATCGCAACCACTGCGAAACGCTGAAGGGACTTTGAGCTTAGTGCTGCGCGGACTTAGATTCTGAAATTACGTTGAAAAACCGTCTGTGCGGTAGCCAACATAGCTCAAACTCTGAGTTGACAGTAGCATGATTGCTACGCAGCCTGTTCTCTCATTTCGACAACATCCTCAGATAAACGCCCGAGCCACAAGCTCGAGCGCTACCGCTCATGACTTACAAACGATTTATCTGGCCATTTCTGACGCTTACACGATCACCCACACGCAGATCTTCAATGTTGTTGTAGTCGTATTGTGCCGAGCTGCCATTATCAAAACGAACGCTGACACGGTAAAACTCGTCGTCACGCTTATTGCGTCTTTCAATGGCATTACCGGCAACTGCGCCACCGACAGCACCGACAACGGTAGCGGCTTTACGACCATCTCCTTTACCCACTTGATTGCCGAGCGCACCACCGACAATAGCACCCAAAATTGCGCCGCCACCGGAGGTGCGTGAAGAGGTAGCAAAGGTTTCGATATTGCTGACGCTACCCATGCGAGTTTCGTTACGCATGTCATTGGATACGGCACGAACTGAATTATTACGTGGTTGTGAGGTTGTGCATGCGGTCATCAGCATCAAGCTGGTGACTGAACAAAATATGGCGCTTTTAATAATATTCATAATATACTTTCCTGCCTGTTTAGGACCTTTAGTTTGCGCCCCGAAAATCACGGGGTCTGTGCGCTAACTAACCGAAGCTGTGTGCGTTTGCGCACCGACTCAAGGCGGAGCCGGTATCAAGCTGAGGCTCTTACGAGCACTTGAAGATGACAGCAACCATGAATACTAAATCAGCATTAACCGATGTAAAGACATTACGTCAACAGGCACGCATTCATATTGAACAAGGCGCGGTGACTGCCGGCTACTCGGCTGATCGTGCAGAAGTTATTAAACTGCTCAACGATGCGCTTGCGACCGAAATTGTTTGCGTCTTGCGTTATCGCCGCCATCATTTTATGGCGCGTGGAATCGTCGCAAAAAGTATTGCCGACGAATTCCTGGTCCATTCAAACGAAGAACAAGGTCATGCCGATCAACTGGCCGGCCGCATTGTGCAACTGGGTGGCGAACCGGATTTTGCACCCGACGGACTTACTAGCCGCAGCCATGCCGAATACGTGGAAGGTAAAACATTGGTCGAAATGATCAAGGAAGATTTAGTCGCCGAACGCATCGCAATTGATAGCTATCGCGAACTCATTCAATACCTCGGTGACCAGGACCCCACCACCAGCAAGATGCTCAAAGAAATTCTGGCCGTTGAAGAAGAACATGCCGACGAGCTGGCAGATTTACTGGAAGGCTTACCGTCAAAGGTCTGAGCATACCGCACGAGCCCGCTTGCGGGCGATCACCCGTGGGAGGCCGCTCGCGGGCGACCGAGCCTAACATCCCGCACCGATGAAAATCGGTGGCCCTCCTACCCGCCCAGATACTCACCAAATACTTGCAGTGATTCAACTCGGTCACAAACGGTTTTGAGTGCGACTAAAATCGGTACTGCCAGCAAGGCACCCGGTGCGCCCCACATCCAGCCCCAAAACAATACTGAAAGAATGATCACTACCGGGTTCAAACTCAGGCGGCGGCTCACAATGAGCGGCGTTATCAAATAGCCTTCAATTGCGGTCAGTAAATAAAATACACCGGGTACCAATAATGATTGCCATAATTGGTCAAACGTCAGCAAGCCGACGATTGTCAGCACGGTGAAGCTAATTATATCGCCAATGTAGGGAATGAAATTTAACGTACCAACCATTACTCCCCACAGAATCGGGTTCGGCACACCCAGAAAATACATTGCCAGCGCCACGGCACAACCAAGCCCAACATTGATAAACGTGACGGTAAATAAATATCTGGAAACCGCCAGTTCAACTTGTTGTGCAATATCCACAGCGCGTTTCTTGTCGGAAAATTTAGGGGTGACGGCAATGGTTTTTCGAAGGAATAAATCACCGGATGCCAGCAGGAAATAAAGCAGCACTAATGTGCTTACTACCGATATCGTAAAGTCTCTGGCGCTGTAAAAAAAAGCTCCCGCTATGCTCGGTTCTCTTACCATGACTTCGCGAGGCTTCTTCTTGACCTCGCCACCACTGGTAAGCTTTTCGGTAATGTCTTGCACCTGCGCGGTCGCCGAAGCCACATTATGAACTGAGCCAGTCACCCTGCGAAGTTTACTGTCAATTTCACGCAAGCTCTGTGGTGCTTTATCCAGCCACTCGCTAGCTGGTTCTGCCAGATTATAGACGCCGCCTACCAAGCCTGCCAATAAACCTAGGACAATCAGTGCGGCACCCAATGGTGTCGGAATAAATAATTTTTTCAGGCTACGCACAAGCGGCAAAAAAACCAGGCTCAATATCAATGCCCCAACGATCGGCAATATTAAATCACGAGCCAAAAAGAGCACGGTGAGGACGGCGAGCAATAATAAGCCAGGCAAAGCCCACGTGCCTGATGAAGTGTTCTGTTCAATATTGCCGACGTGTGAAATTTCTTTATTCGGCATTGCTACAAGAGCCTCGTCTTCATGAACTTCTGGTTTGTCGTTCAAGAGAACTCTCCTTATACTTGGTGTTTGTACCTACTCGATCCGCCCATTCTAACTGACCGGCATCGGGTTTTTACTTCTGTTGAATAAAACTTCACAATACGTATTTTGTAGCGAGAACCAAAAATAAAAGCCGCCTGCGTGAGCGCTGGCGGCTTTTTTCAACCTTGTTCTGACTCGCCCGCTAAAAATTCAGCCGCAGTCAAATGTTCATCAACGGCGCGTGAGTGCAAAACCGACCAATAAACCGATGGCTGCACTGGCTCCAATCACTTTCCATGGTTGCTCATGCACATACTCATTAGTCGCTGTCGCCGCTTGACGACCACGCTGGACGATATCGGCTCCGGCTTCCTGAGCCGATTCTTTTGCCTCGGCGAGACGCTTATTTAGCTTATCTTTTGCACGACTTAGGTCTTCACCGGTCGAGGTGGTAGTTTCCTTGATAAGATCTTCAATATCTGAGAGAAAATGCTGAAAATCGTTCGATGCACCGGATAAACCCGATAAACCATTGTTTGACATTGCTGATTTGATTTGCATGTTAATTCCTTAAATGTTTTTATTTGAACAGCCCGCATGCCAGGCTGGGGGAAGCAGTTCATTAGATTTCAATGACGGCATACGAAGCTGAGTAGCCAGCATATTCGTGTTGATGTTGTGCGTCTGTGCGTCAACGTACGAAACATTATTCTGCTGGCTTAAAGCCGCCTGCTTGCCTGAACTCGTAAGCTGTTTATTGTCGAATAAAATTGAGCAAATCATCGGTCAGGCGTTGTTTCTGGGTTATAAACAAGCCATGCGGTGCGCCTTCATATTCGATGACAGTCGCGTGCGTAATTGCTTTCGCTGCTTCGCGAGCCGAGGCTTCGATTGGCACGGTTTTATCTTCGGTTCCGTGAATAATCAGCGTTGGCAAAGTGAAAGCCGACAAGTCGCCACGAAAGTCTGTCGTCGAAAACGATTTCAAACATTCCAAAGTTGCTCTTAAACTGGCTTGCATCGATACACTGCGCGCCCATTCCAGCAACTCCTGACTGACGGGATGTGCAAGGGTGCCGACACCAAAAAATTTATGGAAGAAATCGGTAAAAAACTTTGCACGATCTTCATTAAGAGCATCTGCTGTTTTATCGAAAGCCGCTTGCTCGGTGCCAAGCGGATTATCTGGCGTGAGTAATCTGAAAGGCACGACCGATGAAATTAGCGCCGCTTTTGATACCGATTTTCCAGCATGGCGTGACATATAACGTGCCACTTCACCACCACCCATCGAAAAACCGACAATGATCGCATCGTCAGCACCGGTGTGCTCAATCACAGTGGCCAAATCGTCGGACAGTGTGTCGTAGTCATAGCCTGTCCAGGGCTGCGATGAGCGACCAAAACCACGACGATCATAGGCAATCGCACGATACCCAGCATCGGCAATAGCCATAGCTTGATCGTCCCAGCTATCGGCTGACAAAGGCCAACCATGCATCAAAATTACCGGACGACCAGTGCCCCAGTCTTTGACATAGAGTTTGGTTTTATCTTTAGTGGCGACGTAGTTCATGGGCATGCTCCCTGCCATTGGTTGGGCTTGTTTACTATTCAAGAATATAGGTAGTGATAGCTGCCATGTATGTTCGGCAACACACATTCATTTTTGAAAAATGTGCTTACCAAGTTCGCTGGCGCACAGAACTTAGCTATTCAGAGTCGTAAGCTTGGTTGGTAGGTAATACCCATGAATGGAGACTCATAATGCCATACCAAACCAAAGCGACTCGCTCACATCGTTTTATTTTAACCGCTAGCGCTGTTGCCATCATCACTTTGGTTTTGCTCATTTCCTCACCTTTGGCAAGTGCCAATATTGCGGGCGCGAATCGTCCGCAAACAATGGCTGCCAAACAGATTAACCAGACCAATAAGCATGCGATGTTTTCCACCGGCGATGTTGATTTTGACTATGCGGTTAATTTACGCATGCACCACCAGTTGGCAGTGGAGTTGTCGCAGGAACAACTCAGAAACGGGAAAAACCCGAAGCTACGCAGCATGGCAATTCAACTTATTGCTGCGCACAAAAAAGAGATTGTCTTGTTGGACCGCTGGATAGCGTCACAAACCACAGCCAAAACCCGAACATTGCTAAGCTCAAGATAAGGCTTTCGATGTTATGCATGCAAGCCCGAGGGTAACAACAGGCGGTCAGTTTCTTTTTTGACAACGGCATAACACTCGCAGCTTAAGGACTCCAGCTGCGGGCGGTCCAGAACAGTAATCTCGCCCCGGCTATATTCGATGACGCCGAGTTTCTGCAATTTTCCGGCGGCTTCTGTTACCCCTTCGCGACGTACACCGAGCATGTTGGCAATTAATTCCTGCGTCATGTTTAATCGATTAGTGGCCAAACGATCCAGAGATAATAACAACCAGCGACACAATTGCTGATCAATGGAATGATGGCGATTACACACGGCAGTTTGCGACATTTGTGTAATCAAGGCCTGGGTGTAGCGCAACATCAAGGACAGGGTTTCGCCATGAAGATTGAATTCGTCTTTCATCGATTGCCCGGTCAGTCGATAGGCATAACCGGCACTCTGAACGACCGCGCGACTGGGTGTGCTTTCGCCCCCCATAAATAGCGAGATACCGACAACACCCTCATTGCCGACCACGGAAATTTCCGCCGAAGAACCGTTTTGCATCACGTAAAGCAGCGATACGATGCAATTGGTCGGAAAATAAACATGGCGCATGGTGTCGCCGGACTCGTATAACACCATTCCCAAAGCCATCGACACCAGTTCAAGTTGCGGATAAACCCGCTCTTGCACCTCCGGTGGCAAGGCTGACAACAGGCGATTTTGTTCAGGATCGGGCTTCGGGCTAGCAACTTTTTGGGACATTAAACATACCGTTATTCGTCGATGTGAAAGAAAGTTCTCTCAGCGCCCCCAAGACCGCCCCACTTGGAGGTTCTATATGTGCGTTAGCGTACACCTAGGTGCTCGCTACCGAATATCTAGCGGAGTTAATTAGCTTGGATCAATCTACTTCTTGGTGCGGACTACTAGCAGGAGTACGCCTGCAATTAAGGCACCGGCCCCAAGCCAGATGGGGATGTTCACGGTTTCCTTGTCTTTAACGGTCAGTTCAATCGGTCCCAGCTTTACCTGTTCGGTTTTCTTGGTGTAAGTGAAGCCGCCAAATGCTAGTCCGAGGACACCGGCAATAATTAATACGATTGCGGCAAGTTTTAATCCGTTCATATATTGACTCCTATTCCATTATCTTGATGTTTATATTCACCATATGTGTGGAGCATAAAAAGATATTGGCTCTTGCTCCGTTCGGCAACGCACATAAACAGGATTTTTATTAGGTGTGATAACGCACGGACAGCATAAGACTTGCACCTTAGCATCTTAGCGAATCGCCAACACATTGTTTGCGATGCACCAAACCTCGATAGAAAACTAGGAGCACACCATGAAAAACACAACCCGCAAAATTATTGCCGCACTCTTGCTCAGCGCTTTCGTATTAAGCCTCACCGCCTGCAACACGATGGCAGGTGTTGGTAAAGACACTCAGAAGGCCGGCGAAAAAATTGAAAAAGAAGCTGAAAGAGGCACTGATTAAAAGACGGTGCGGCACCGGCGCAGCTTTGAATAGACAAACGGGTGCGCCAGTGCGCGCACCCGGCGGGACTTCGGGCGTAAAAAATTAGCTTTCTGGAGAATTCAATGTACGTAATAACCACTGCCAGCAGCAAGCCTGGCAATCAAAAAAATGCAGAGATGGATGCTTCCGAAAAACATGATGATGACGCTATCGAAAAGACACCAGAAGACGCAGTGAAAGAACCACTGACACCCGTGCCTGCCATTGATGACATAAACCCGCCGCTAAAAGCCACTCTGGGTGGCGATGATCTTGTTATTCCGCTAGATAAGAATAATTTTATTGCCTAGGGTGGGCACTGCCCACCCTGCAAACTTCGAACATTCAGACCTGTTGCTCACATTATCAATCGGCCAATGCAATGCGGTTACGGCCTTGGCTTTTAGCATGATAAAGTGCTTTATCGGCTCGACGCACGAGTGCATCAAAATCTGAATCATGCTTGCCGCATTGAGCGACACCGGCTGAAATACTCCAGCTCATTTTTCGTTCCCCGAAACGCAAGGCCTTGTCGAAAATTCTCTGTCGCATGCTATCGGCCATTAAAGAGGCTTCGTGCAAATCGGCATCGGGTAACAGAACCAAAAACTCTTCGCCACCAAAGCGACCCACCACGCCCAGTTCGCCAGTCACCGCTGACAGCACATTGGCCAGTTCACGCAAAGCGCTATCGCCAGCGGCATGACCATGCTGGTCATTGATGCGTTTGAAATAATCGGCATCGACTAAAATTAAAGAGAACGGCCTGCTTTTTTTGGCGCTCCGGCAACAACATTCGATGCGCAATTTGCTCGAGACTTCGTCGATTATGTACACCGGTAAGCCCATCCCGATTGGCTAGCCGCGCCAACTCGGAACCCAGTCTTTCATTGCACATCAAAGCATAACCAAGGGTTGCTACCACCGGCCCCAAAGTGGTGGCGGTGTAGAACATGCCCTGTATCAAGTCGATGTCCTTGATGCTGGGCATTTGCTCGCGACCGTGCATCATCACCGAAATTACTCGAATAAATAAAATAATCGCTGCCAGCGCAAACACCGATGCCACTAACAAATGGCTTCTAGCAAGCAATTCTTCACTCGCACGCGCTTGCAAAGCCAGGCGGCTGGCAATCGCAAATATAAAGCCTAGTAATAAGGTGTTGCTGGTTAAGCGCAACTACCGGTCCGGCCAGACATATGAAAAAAAGATGGAAATCAATACAACCAAGCCAGCAAGCAGATAAGGTAAAATTTGGCGCTTGGGTTCGTCGTTGAAACGTCGCAGCGAGTCACAACATTCGGCCATGCCAAATGCCAGCAATGAATTCGCACCTACCAAGGCAATAATATCGGGCCATTCACCGCGAAATCCGATTAAAAACCAGCCTAATGCCAGCATTGCAATGCCACGTGTCCAGATGGGAAGACTGACATGTAATGCTTCTGGCTGACCATGAATAACGATGGCCAAGGCGAGCGCCATTGCCCAGATTGGCAATCGCGGCGGCAATCACTACGGGTCGGCAGATCAATCGGCATTCGCCCCCCCTTGCAGGCAGACAGTAGCAGAAAATCAGCAGGTGCGCGGTGCTGGCAGGAGCGTTTGTGGGAGCGCTCACGAGCGCGATAAACCTGCAACAATTTGTCATCACACTCGTGAGTGCTCCTACAAAAAATCAGATATTGCGGCAATCTGTTAACGCACTCGCGAGTGCTCC
>Ga0209181_10010654_pt1 | contig 11910 bp, 11 predicted proteins | sample MAT05_FD_187208 | JGI IMG/M metagenome (GOLD analysis project Ga0209181, IMG submission 187208) | Freshwater microbial communities from Lake Fryxell liftoff mats and glacier meltwater in Antarctica - MAT-05 (SPAdes) (version 2) | ecosystem: Environmental > Aquatic > Freshwater > Ice > Liftoff... | reverse complement strand
GCGACTCGCGGCGATGAACAAAAACAGAAAGGAATTCAAAATTTGTTTTGAATCAGTTCTTGACCATTCTTAAGACCGTCGCTGATAAGTTCGTCGATTCTGGCTGCCAAATCCGTCGGCCTTTGAGAATCTGTCGCAGTCTTGCGTCTTCCGAGATTCGATGCACATTAAAGTCAAAACGCTGAGCAATGTGCTGTCGTGCTTCGTGAATCTCTTCGATGATGGGGTCAAGGGGTTGTTTCATAGTCATACTCGTCAGCCATCTCTCTCGGTGTACAGATCACGGGAAATGGAAGCCCGAAATCGTCCAGCGTACGGAACACACGCGGCAAAGTCATCGGATCGGCGATGTGCTTACAGTTCCATGTCAACAAATAGTCTACGCGGTTCACAGCCGCACTGGCAATATACAATGCATCCACGATCGCATCTGCTGGCAGTATCGCTCGCGAAACGATTTCGGCAGCCAGTCGGTCAATCTGCTCACTGAGCGGCACCAGCGGGATTCCGGCACGATACTGAAGGCGCTCGGTGACGAGCACAATGTTGCCCGTGCTGGCCTCGTCAATGACGTACTGCGACGTTACCAGTCCGTAGCGATGACGATGGAAATCCCACCATAGTCGAGTGGTCTTTTGACGCTGGACCGAGTCCGATGCCGCGAGGGGATTCTCGCGGAGAAAACTAACGATGGACGTCTCAATATAGACTGTCTGCATACATGACGATCATCGGCGAACGCCAAGCGCAACCGGGCGGCGCGGTTACGTTGATTTCAGATTTCGCCGGATTCGCCGCTCCGGTTCACGCAATTGTTCGTCGTGGCCTGCACTAAGGGAGAGCGTCGAGGAAGTCGAATAATCCGACGACCAGACAAACTCTGGCGACGACGTGTCTCGGCACCGATTCGATACACGTCGTTGTCGAACTCATCCGCAAGTCTGTGCCGGATCTCGCGTATCTCTTCTGTAATTGGATTATGAACCATCGTTGATCCCCATCAATTCGTCAGGCGTGCAAATAATTGGCGGCTCAAAGCCTGAGTCACGGCACACTTGTTCGATGCGTCCCCGCAAGGATGCGTTTGCGATGTGCTTAAAATTCCACGTCGGGAGGTATTTTACACCATTCACGGCCGCAATGGCGATGTGAAATGCGTCGCGAGGCTCCGATGGTGGAATTGCATTCGGGTATTGTACATGATCACCATTTGTTCCGTCGAGTATTGGTGAGGATAGCCCCTCGACGGAAAGTATTGTGAATTCCAGATTTCGAATGGGCCATCGAGCCGTCCGATAAATTCGTTTCGATCTTGTTCACCGTCAAGTTCAAGCAGACGGATTGTGCCGTTCTTGAAGTCATGATCCGCGCGAAGCGCCCCTAGGTGGACGGCGAGCACGAAGGCTTCTTGTTTCCACGACCAGTTCCGCAAAAGGCCGAAGACTACGAACCACAGGGACGCAAGGAGCGATAGAGTGAGGGCCGCGATCAGAAGTCGGCCTCTCGCGAGTTTCACCATCGCACGGCTCCAATAGTCTGGACGAACGTCCAAGGTAAGCCGGCGGCGGCCAGAACCCTTGGAATACGAAACACGCGCGATCCGCCGCTCGGCTTGACCGACTTGTTGGGCCGGGTTTGTTTTTGACGAACCTTTCAAGGGCCAGACGACGTTCAACTGGCCGACAGACAATCAAACGGAAGTTGTTGTTCGTTGCTCCTTGATCGAACGGCCGAGCAGCGTATACCGGCGCGGCAGACATTCAATGGCCTGTAATTGGCAACTTATCTGCCCGTCGATTTCATTGAGAACCCAACCACGCCTCCGATGGCCCCCAACCCAACGAGTAAATGACCAATCATCTGGTTCTCTGGAGAGATCAGGCGGGTAATATATCCCGCCACCATCAATACCAATGCCAACCCAAATAACAGCCGTTGCTTGTCCATAGTTCTAGCTCCCATGTTTCGTCAACCGAACAGCGGAAAATGTTTGTTTGTGCACCGAGCGTTCCAGGAACCAATCATTCGCAAGCAAGCGCTTCAAACACCGATAGAAGACAAGCGGTCACGGAACACGGCATCGAACTGGGACAGAACGTTGAGCGTGTGGTTGACTGCGGTTCTGTGCTGATGCGGAAGGTCTTGTGTGCCACCCACTATAAAGTTACAACCCAGGTCGATGCAACAACTTCCAGCTCTGCTGGTGCCGAGGCCCCCTTGTTTACGACACTCCGCTGGCCGACTGTGCCTGACGGCGGGTGAAGCGGAAATGCTGACGGTTTTGAGGCAGGTCGGCTTCGTTGCGAATGCGTTTGCAGAAATTCTTCACGAAATCCAGCCACGTTTCGGCATTGCATTGCAGACGCTCAAGGATCGGAGCACACTCGTCCGGTATCCGGCCGGTCTTGTCTTTGCTCAGCAAACGTTGATAATTCTGTTTTTCTGAAAGGATTTTTCGCCACCAAGCGCGCCATCTCCAATCTGCTCCCTGAGTGACGCAGTCAGACTTCTTTGTGCCACGCATAGGAGTTCAATCTCAACCATTTCCTGCGTCTTCAATCCGTTGTGGAGCGTGTCAGACGTAGGAGTGTTTCATTTCCCGATGGCGCTGAGTGCATCAATGTCGATGGGATTTTCGGCTTCCTGATCGAGAGCCTTTTGCCTTCGCTGAAGAATTCCAGTGCGGACAGAAGCGTCGATCGCGGCGATGTAGACGGCATCCAGACTGCGGCTGTCGTGAATGGTCACACGTTCTCCATCGACCTCGCATGGGACTTCGTGAATTCCATCCGCATCTGTCCGAAAGACTTCTACGGGTTGCCGCAGCCATGGCGGCAGCCTGAATCTGAACGCGACAGGCCGTGGTGGCCCGAACTTGAAAACACTGTCGCTTTGGTCGGGCACATAGGCCGTATCGTTGGCAAAGAGAACTGCTGCTGAAGGAGAAGCGATCGATGCCAGATCCCAGTCCGGCGTGCCATCCGCGTTTGTGCGGCATTCGAAATCATAGGCATCGCCTTCCAGCAGAAACGGTTCGAGCATTCGAATTTCCCGACCGATGCGGGCCATCGGTTCCCAGGTGTCCGGAAACTTCAACAGCGACTTGAGACTCAGGTTGAACCAGTAGAGCGAAGTGATGCGACTCGACAATGCGTGCATTGCCTGGGCTCGCAATTCATCCGGTGTGGGCGAGCGACGCGATCGCCCGCCGCCAAACAGCCCCCCGCCCCAACCATCGTGTGGTCCCTGCGACCAGTAGGCGCAGGGGGTTGGTCGACTCTGTTCCCGCAACGCGCGACACATCGCACCGATCGTTTCCAATGGCGCGCCCCAGCGAATCCGCTCGCCACCCCACCGATCGTATTCTCGCCACGCATCGGCCGCCGGCGCGACGACCCGATAGGCGTCGTAATGAGGGAAATCCGAAAGCCCCGCATACCAGCGCCATGTGCGTTCATCGCTGAGAGTGACCGAAGTCGGCAATCGACTGACACGATATGGCAGCAGTTTGTCAAAGACTTCCTGCGGCGGCATCGGCCTGCCTCCGCCGAATTGTGGCTCTCCGATGAACTCAACCGCATGGATTTTTGGAAGCCACTTTTCCGTGTCCCATTGTTCCAGCGGCCAGAGACGATTGAACAGCTTGATTGGGTAACGATCATAAAGTGATGGGTTGTCGGTGTAGCCGCCAATATGGTCAATCTGGCCGGTGTTCACGTGCAGATGGCTGAGCAGCTTCAGATAGGGTTCATGCGTCAGCGTATCGTTGACCCAACCACCGCTGATATCGAAAGCTTCTCGCTTGATTCGCAGATAAGCCCAGATCGTTGCCGTACCGGTCTGCAATTCGATCGCGGCGTAAGTGAGCGGCAACCTGTCTGTTGTCAGCTGAATGAAACCTCGATCTTTTTTCGGAATCTGGTGAGTCAAAGGCATGATTTCCTGAGGCCAGAGCACCTGCCATGTTGTACCGTCTTTGGGCAGCCAGAGACGAAGCCCGGTGAGGTTGATTGAATCGTCAGAGTCGTTTGCCACATGCAGGATGATGGTGTCAGGATTTATGTTTTCGTCGCTGGACAGAAACGTGGCCGTGGAAATCCAGCACTGGGGGGAACTGATCTCGATCGTTGACTCGGAAAGGTTCTCCCCAATCGCGACGAACTTCTGTCCCACACCCCATCGGGATGATTTCCCATTGAATGTCCAGACGGTCATTGCGCCTTCAGGCGATCTCACTGCCGCAGCCATGTCGTGCCAGGCCCATTCGTCTGTGGCCAGCAACTCTGCCGGAGTCTTTCCATCAAACGATTTCGGAAGAGCCGACCCCTGCACAAACATCTGAACTCGTGCAGCAAGTGCAGGATCTCTCGGGCGACGGTAACGCATCGCCTGTTCCGCGCGATGCGGAATAATCGCGAATCCGGCAATTCGAGCGGGTTCCTGTGCGCGCGTTGACTGCGAGTTGCCATGTGCGCAGCTCAGGACGACCAAACATATGATCAGGAAACCACATGGCAATCGACTCATCGGGAGAACCTGTCTTTCGGGGCCAAACTCCGGGTGGGGGGAACGGAGGCATTCTGTTTCTCGTACGACTTGCAAGACATCAGAAACTAATAGGAATATCCGTCTCATGTGGTGAAAATACGCAACATGTTCAGCAAGAACTGCCTTTGATCTTTCAAATCAGATGCTCATCAGCATACCAGGCTCAGATCCAGCACGTCCATGGAACGTGTTCGACATTTTCAGATTGCACGATAAGAGGCTGACTTGGATTTCTGCTGCGAACACTTGTCGGGATCTTGTGTGCTGTCGGGGTCTTGTGTGCCACCGACCATAAATCCACAACCCAGGTCAATGCAACAACTTCCAGCTCGGCTGGTGCCGAGGCCCCCTTGTTTACGACACTCCGCTGGCCGACCGTGCCTGACGGCGGGTGAAGCGGAAGTGCTGACGGTTTTGAAGCAGGTCTGCTTCTTTGCGGAAGCGTTTGCGGAGATTCTTCACGAATTCCAGCCACGGCGTTTCAGGGCGGAAATCCTGAACAGATGACAATGGAAGGCTGCTCGATTAAACTGTCTCGTGACGGGAAAGGGAATATGGCGGAGATGCGGATAGGGGAATGCGGAAACGTTGGTTTGGCGAGTGAGCAAGGAGACATCGGCGATGATTGGGACGAGACGACTCGCGTGTTGGCTGTTGTGCGGTGTGGTTGCCATCGGAATCGTGTTGATGCTCGGTACGCTTTCGCGCACCAGCGTCGCGGATGAAAAGGTGACCACGCCGAAATTGACGATCAGGCCCGATCTTTACAAGCCGTTGACGGAGCCGCCGTGTTCGTATTGTTCGACGCAGCATCGCAAGGGGTTTGTCAAAGACGACGATCGCGTGCTCGCATGGATTCGAGGGGCTCACAATGGTGGCGCGATTCCGCTGCGGCATTTTTTGGCGGCACCGCGTGTCATCAACGACACTTACGGCTTGTTCTTTTTCGACGCCGATGGCGGGTACGTGGCGGCATACACGAAAGATTACGGCTACAACTTTTACGGCTGGCGAAATGGCGTAATGGTAGTGCAAGGCCGCGACGGCACGCTTTGGTCCGCGCTCACAGGCATCGCGTTCGACGGCCCGCAACAGGGACGACGGCTGACGCGCATTCCCAGCATGGTCACCGATTGGCGACATTGGTTGATGTTGCACCCGGAGTCCACGGCTTACGATTTATTCGACGGCAAGAAGTACGAAATGGCCGAGCTGCCTCGCGAAATGAGTGACGAAGCGAAAGCGTCGATGGGTCCGGTCGATGCCCGCCTGCCGCCGCTCACAACCGTGCTCGGCGTGGAAGTGGGCGACGTGACAGCGGCCTTTCCGATCGACGAGACCACGGAGCGCGCCTGCTTCACGGACACTGTCGCCAACACGCCGGTCGCCGTGTTTTGGTACGGCCCCACAAAATCGGCGGTGGCGTTCAAGAGTACGCTCGATGGCCGCGCGCTGACCTTCTTCGCGGATGAGATTTCGCCGGAAACCGCGCCGTTCAAGGACAAGGAAACGGGCACGCGCTGGACACTCGCCGGCCGCGCGGTAGACGGGCCGCTGAAAGGAAATGAGCTGGATTGGATCGACAGTCTGCAATGCCGCTGGTATGCCTGGAGCGCCGAATATCCGGCGACGCGCGTGTATGAACCTCAAAAATAGCCGCCATCGTTTGCAAGTGTTTTGTTTGGTCGTCGCCTTTGCCGTGACGTCGCTCGCCATTGCCGTGGTGTCGCTTGCCTTTGGTAAGGTGACTGCCGACGAACCGACGACGCGCGATGCCACACTTCGCACCGCGCTTCTTCGAGCTGAACAAGTGACCGACGATCGCCTGGCGTCGCTCGCAACGGAAGGTTTTTCGGCTGTCGTGCTCAAACTCGCTGCCTCCGCCGATGCCGCGCGCGATGACGAAGCCCGCGCGGCTCGACGCATCGTCGCATCCGGGCTCGCGCTGCATTATTGGATCGAGATCGCACATTCGCCAGAATTTGCGGACGCGCACCCGGAGTGGATGGCGAGCCTTCAAGGTCACGAAGAGTGGCGGCGGTTCTTTCCCGACGTCGCGAAACCGGCGGAGGGGGAAGTCGTCAAAAACTATCCGTGGGTGCCGATCTTTTATCGCGAGGCGTTCGACGCGCATCGTGACCGCGTCGCTCGGCTGCTTGCAGACAAGCCGCCAGCCGCCGTGATTTTTCTCAACGATTTGCAAGCCGCTCCCTCCGCGTGCGGTTGCGGCCACCCGCTCTGCCGCTGGACGACGGACTATGGCCCGAAACTCACCGCCACCAAACTCGGCCCGGACGCCGCCGCGCGGTTTGTGTTGGAAGTGAAACGGCTCGCGCCGAATTCACGCATCGTTCCCGTGTGGGCCATCGAATGCGAAGAGCACGACAAGGACGGCGTCTGTGGCGGCGTCGGTTGTTTTCAGGGGATCTGTTGGAAGGCCTTCACACAGCAACTGATGCCCGTCATGGAACAGACGGAGCAACTCGGCGTGCTGCTGCCGTACAAATTGTTCGAGCGCGATTTGCCGGTGTACGGAGGCGAAGCGGCGTGGATCACACACGCATTACGGCTGTTCGAAACCATGCCACCCGTGCGCGGCGGCAAGGTGGTTCCGGTGTCGAAACTGATCGCCGTCCTGCAAGGCTGGGACGTTTCGCCGAACCAAATCCAGGCTCAGATTCAACACGCCACTAACGCCGGCGCGGCCGGATTCGTCGTCGCGTTCGACAAGATTGACCAAAGCTGGCAGCCGCGCGTGATATCCATGAAGCCGCAGTAACGCATCGATCAGGGTGTTTACTCCAAGCGTCCCGATGCGCGGATACTGCCGAAGGAAGGCCGCGATTGTAATACCTAAGCTGATTTCAGCGTCGTCAGAGTGTCGTGCGATGTTAATGTCTTGAAGGAGTAGTATGAAGTTGTCTGGACTCAGTTGGATCAAGGATTAGACTGCCGGGAGTCGAATTCGACGCCGCGAAGTGTAACATTCCTAATCCGCCACATCAGCGTTTGTGGCGTTACGTTGTGCAGGAGTTTCCGATGATTCGATCGCGCTTGCTGTTGCTTTCTGCCTGCCTGATCGCGACTCAACTTGCCGGATGTACCACGATGGGATCATGGCGTTCCTCAAACAGCAAATCGATTCACAGTGCGAAGTCAAAATCCAGCCCCGAGGCAACTTCTGACAGCGATACTAGCGATACTGAAGATGAAGAAGAAGGAGACGACGATCGATTGAAATATTTCGGCGACGATGGCCGCGCTGAACTAGTGGTGGAGGAGCCGCTTGATCCGTGGTTCGGAAAATACAACTATGCGGACAAGGGTCGGGCGATAGAACGCAATCTGGGATCCGGCAATTGACATCAACTGTAACGGTGGCACAGATCTCTGCGAATTAAGAAGTCCTTTGCCGACAGCTCGAACCTACCTGGTACGTGGTCCTCCTGACTTAAAAACCTGAAGACCGGTAAAGCTGCGGCAGTGTGAAATGTTATTTCAACACTTTCACTCCCCCTTCCAGGGGGAGAAGGGACTTCGACAAAGCCGCTGAAAACATGATAAAAAATCCTTAGGCGAGCGGCAGATTTCTGGTTACCGTCGAAAACCTGGGGCTAGCGCCCTGCGGCTAATAAAATCAGCCGCCACGCGCTAGCGTCCGGTTGTTCGGCCTGGTAGTTCCCAATCTGCCGCTCGCCTTAACCGCGTTGGGTGAGGAGGGCGCAAACTGCCAAATCAAATACACCCCCTCATCCGGCATGTCGGCCACCTTCTCCCCCTTGCCAGGGGGAGAAGGGACATTTCATAGCAATTTCAACAGCAACGGCCTGGAATTCGTAGACGTAATCGCCAAATGTTCCAGGGCTCTCCAACTTCGGCCACCCCTTAATCCATCAATGACAGAGCACTACGTGGCTGCAGCATGCTCAATGATGGTTATGTCTTCACCCGGGATCCGGCCGATTGCCTGACGCGGGATGCGGCACAGCATTCGAACGCGCGTCGATGATTCGTCGGTGTAGGTGCGGCTGAGTTCTTCTGCGTGTTGAGTCAGCCAGGCCAGAAGCCGACCGTTCCCGACACTGGCTTCAATTTCGATTTCCGCAAATCCGCCCGACAATCGCTCGGCAACGATGTCTGCCAGTTTATTGAGTCCCATCCCCGTCGCCGCGCTGATCGTCACTGTGTCTTCGTAGTGCCTCCGCAGGACATCGACCATCGATTGATCTTCGACTCGATCAACCTTGTTCAATACCAACAACACGTTCTTGACCTGAATACCGATCTCATCCAGGACTTTATACACCGTCTGAATCTGACGTTCGGCTTCAGGACTGCTGGCATCGACCACATGCAGCAACAGGTCAGCGTGGCGAGCCTCTTCCAGAGTCGATCGGAAGGACGCGACCAGATGGTGTGGCAGATTCCGCACAAACCCAACCGTGTCACTCAACAACACATCGCCAAAATTCGGCAGCTTCCAGCGCCGAGTCCGCGTGTCCAGAGTTGCAAAGAGTTTGTCTTCAACCAGCACGTCCGCGCCGGTCAGCGAACGCATCAAAGTGCTCTTACCAGCGTTTGTATAGCCCACGATCGACACCGTGGGTTGTTCGCGCCTCAATGAAACTGTGCGAACTCGCCGTGATTCCACTTCGCGAAGTTTGTTCTTCAGCTCCGAGATACGTTTGTCAATCAATCGTCGGTCGGTTTCCAACTGCTTCTCACCGGGGCCACGACCTGCACCCAGACCGCCAAGGCCACCACCACCCATGCGTTCCAGGTGAGTCCACATACGTTTCAAACGCGTGCGGAAATACAGCAACTGAGCCAGCTCAACCTGCAGCATGGCTTCGTGCGTTCGGGCATGCGTCGCAAAAATATCCAGAATCACTTCGCTGCGATCCACAATCGGCTTTTCGAGCGACTGTTCCAGCGCGCGTCCCTGCGACGGGGTCAGGTTGTTGTCGAAGATCACAACCTGGGCGTCGGTCTGCAGGACCAGCTCTTTGAGTTCTTCCAGTTTTCCGCGACCGATACACACGGACGGATGCGGTGTCTCACGAAGCTGCGTCATTTCGCCGACAACTTCGACTCCAGCCGTTCTCACAAGTCCCTTAAGTTCATCGAGCGCACCGGTCCTCGCAAAAGCATCATCCGGGTGAAACACTCCCACCAGGATGGCACGTTGACTACCGACTTTCAACGAATCTCGTTTTGGATCACCCAAGTTCAAACATCCTTTATGAATCTGCCAGGTAAGCATCGAGGGGTTTATTACTGTCTTATCAGCCGAAACTCGCTAGCGTCGGTTCCGTGAAAACCGTGAGCTAGCGCTCAACGGCTGATTTTGACGAGACACTTATTGACCGCTCGATGCTAAATGAAGCGAGCTTGATCGTCTGGCACGAAGGCCCGCAGTTTCTGAATTGTATACCGCCGACGGTGCAGAGTGAATCGTTGATCCCGTCGTGCCAGTCCGGGGTGCCAGTCCAGCTCACTCCGCAGAACGTGCTCTGCGACACAGGATTTAGCGAAGCGTTCGCAGAATCTACAGAAAAGCGGTGTCCGATCGCTCCGAAATTTGTCGGGTTCGGCTACGATTCGGTCCCCATTTGCTCCCTCCAGCCTGGTCCCGCCACATGACACGCCAACAGGATCCCGTCGTCAATTCGTCATTTCGTGAAGCCATTGTCGTTGTCAGCATCTGGCTGATTGCCATGACATGGACGATCACCGTCTGCTATCGCATGGGCTATAACCGGCCCGTGGAGGAACTGAAATTCGTTTATGGATTTCCAGACTGGGTCTTCTGGGGAATCGTTGTTCCATGGTGTGTCTGCACAGTCATCTCCTGCCTTTTCAGTGCGTTGCTGTTTCGCGACGGGCATCTGGGTGAGGACGTCGAAAATGCCGACGATCTTGGATTGGGGGGCTGAGCCATGCAGGAAGCCACTCTTCTCCACTTCAATAACCTTGCGAACCGACTACTGATTCTGGCCGTCGATCCGCCTGCGCCCCGTGCTGGTTACGGCGCGATGTTTATGCTGGTCCTGTTCATTCTGGGATCGGTCTGGATTGGTGTGATGGCCAATCGTGCGACTCAGAGCGGCGGATTCATGAAAGGCTTCTTCCTTGGCAATCGAGGCCTGGGGGCCTGGGCGCTGGCGCTGACCGCGACCGTCCAGAGCGGCGGCACATTCATGGGATTTCCCTCGCTGGTCTACAAACACGGCTGGATCGTGGCCTTGTGGATCGGCAGTTACATGGTCGTCCCGCTCACGGGATTTGGCATTATCGGAAAACGTCTGGCACATTTGAGTCGCCGCACGGGAGCGATCACGGTTCCCGATCTGTTCAGAACTCGCTTCAATAGCCCCGCTGTGGGATTGACCTGTACGATCTTTTTACTGCTCTACATGTCCTTCCTGATGTTCGCGCAGTTCAAAGCCGGAGCGATCGTCATGCAGCTGGCCTGGCCCGATTCGTCCGAACTTTCGATGGCCGAAGACGTAACTCCCGCGTCAGAAATTACATATGATATTGACCTGCCGGGTTACACGATTCAGTTGACACGGTATCACATTGGACTGCTGATTTTTTCAAGTACCGTCGTCGGTTATACGCTCATCGGTGGCTTTCTGGGCGCAGTCTGGACGGATCTGTTTCAGAGCCTGTTGATGTTCGTCGGCGTGATGATCCTGCTCTATGCGTCGCTGACGGCGGCAGGAGGACTCGAAAACGCGACGCTGACGTCGCTGAAAAACACCGGGCCAGGGTATGTGATGGGGCCAGGCTACAGCAGTGGTGCAGATGCATCCGATTTCCTGCCGCTGTCCCTGGCCATTTCGTTCTTTATCGTCTGGGTCTGGGGCGGTGTGGGGACCCCGGCCGGACTGGTCCGCCTGATGGCCAGTCAGGACACGAGCGTGATCCGCAAATCGATCTACCTGTTGAGTCTTTACAATATGGGAATCTATCTGCCGTTGATCGTGATCTGTATCTGCGGTCGAGCGCTGATTCCGGATCTGGAAAAAACGGATGAGATTATTCCGCGTCTGGCTTTGATGACGACCAGCAAGTGGCCAGCGGGTTCGATCGTTGCGGGATTGATTCTCGCGGCCCCGTTTGGTGCTGTGATGGCTACTGTCAGTTCCTACCTGGTCGTCCTGTCTTCCGCAGTTGTGCGCGATATTTATCAGCGTTTCGTCAATCCCAGGGCGGATCGCGATCACTTGCGCGTGGCGGCATGGTGTACGATGATTTTTGCCGGTTCTCTGTCAGTTGCAATGAACTGGAACCCGGTGAAATTTCTGCAGGCGTTTATCGTATTCAGCACGTCCGGAGCAGCCGCGACGTTCCTTG
>Ga0209181_10010652_pt1 | contig 11911 bp, 8 predicted proteins | sample MAT05_FD_187208 | JGI IMG/M metagenome (GOLD analysis project Ga0209181, IMG submission 187208) | Freshwater microbial communities from Lake Fryxell liftoff mats and glacier meltwater in Antarctica - MAT-05 (SPAdes) (version 2) | ecosystem: Environmental > Aquatic > Freshwater > Ice > Liftoff... | reverse complement strand
GACCAGGGATTAGCGGACCAGGGACTAGGGACTAGGGATTAGCGGACCAGGGACTAGGGATTAGGGGACCAGGGACCAGGGATTAGGGACTAGGGGACCAGGGACCAGGGATTAGGATACCAGGGAACTAGGGATTAGAGACTAGGGGACCAGGGACCAGGAACCAGGGATTAGGGACTTATCAGACCCTGGGTTGAGTTGATTTTGAATAGAAATAAATGAGTCAACGTCCTCAGTCCAACGTCCAACGTCCACAGTCCTTTTTAAAACAACGTCACCCCATACCGGATCACCCACACAAACGCGAGCAGGGCCGTAGCGATCACCACACCGCGCATGGACAAGTCCCAACGGCGCTTGCGAAACAGATTCATAGGAATCAGGTTGAGCGCGATGGCGACGATCGCGAGGGTGCGCTCGCGGAAATTGACGGCAAGACCGGCTCCGCTGGCGGCACCTTTGTTTTCAAGCAAATTGAAAACTTCATAGAGCAGAACAAAAGAACAGAAGGGCAGCAGCAGGCCGAACAGCAAGCCGACCCAGATTTCATTGCGATAAAACATTGATGTTAGTTGTTGATTTTTTTGTCCAATTCAGGACTTTTTCGGATGGTTGCCGCTTTTTTCCATTGTTCCAATGCCTTGTCCCGCTGACCTGCGAGTGACAATGCATCGCCATAATGCTCCAAAAAATCGGGGTGTTTATCGCCGCCTTTCGAAAGATATTGCTCGTAGCGGGCGACGGCTGCGGGATAATCTTTTTTGCGAATCAGGGCGAGACCGGCAGCATCGGCGATGTCGAGCGCCAGGGCCGGATTTCCGGCAGTCATCAATACCGCCTGTTCGAGTTGGGCGAGCGCATCGTCGGGTTTTCCGTTCTGGGTAGCGGCGATGCCATAGTAGTAGTAAGCTTTGGGCTGGTTGGGAAAAGCATCCAGCGCCTGTTCCGCCAGTTTGGCCATGTAGGGATAATTCTTCTGGGCTTGCAAGATCGCCAGCGCATTGTCCCACACACTGAATACTTTAGGGTTGAAGATGATGCATTGACGGTACCGGTTCAGTGCTTCTTCGGGGCGGTTGGCATGGTACAACAGGTCGCCGGAAAGACTCCAGGCCTTCGGATCCTGAGGATGTGCCTGCTCCAGCAAGGCGCCCAGTTCGAGCAGGTTCTGGACGAGGACCGGATCGTTGCCCGCGTCAAGTTTTGGGAAGTAAGGCAGCAGTTCTTTCACTTTGGCATCAATCGCCACTTTGGGATCGGCAAAAAGCGGCTTCAAGGAAGCGATGTAGGCTGCATCCGAGCTGCTTTTGGTTTTTTGCATCCCGGCGATTTTAGCGACCGGGTCGTTGGGATTTCGGCGCAGCACGTCTTCATACACGCGGCGGGCATTGGCTTCGTCGCCGATCCGCTCGTAGAACTCACCCAGCCTGCGGCGGTATTTGAGTTCGCCGGGAAATGCATCGGCCAGTTTCTGATATTCCGCTGCCGCTTTGGCATTGTCGCCGAGGCCGACATAGATGAGGTGTTTTTTGGAAGAAGTTTCCTCCCGGATGCCTTCCAGGTCTTGCAACTTGTCCAGTGCTTTCAAACCACCCTTCGGATCGGAATCCAGGACACATAGATAGGCCAACTGCTGATAGAACTCCGAGGTGCGGGGAAAACGTTTGGTCAGTCCTTCATACACTTTGATTGCGTCTTTGAGGCGACCGTTCTTTTCGTAAATATTGGCCTGATACATCGCATACCACTGATTGCCAGGATCTTTCTCGACTGCTTTGCCGATCGCCTCGAGGGCATTGGCGAAGTCAGAGAGCGAAACATAAGTACGCGACAAGCCGTACCAGGCTGCGTCGTTGCCGGGGTTATCGTAGAGAAATTGTTTGTAGAGCGGCAGGGCTTTGTCAAAGTGCCCCAGCATGCGCTCACGCTCCGCGTCGAGGAATTCGCTTTGGCGTTTCACCTCTTCTTCCGGGACGAGGGCTTTGGTGCCGCCGATGGTATTTTGAGCAGTTAGGGCCGTAGCGGCCAGGGAGCATACCAGAAGGAGTACATTCAAAAAAGTCGTCCCTTCAGGAATCCGGTATTGCTGTTTCATGTAAGCGTGTTTAAAATTGAAAGATCGAAAATCAGGTTTCGACCGCTTGTTATCGCTTTAAAAAATTGGAATAGTCGCCGAGGTTCAATTCATCTTTGGCCCCCACGAAACTACTGGCATTGCCGATCATCGAACTATCGAGCAAAGCGTTTTTGATGTGCGACTTGTTCTGGACAATGCTGTTGGTAATAACGGTATTCTCTACCGTTGAATTATGCCCGATGCTGACATAGGGTCCGATGACGGCATTGCGGATCACCACGTTTTGGCCGATGAAACAAGGCGGCACGATAACGCTGTTCACGATCTGTGCATTGGCGGCCACGAGGCCGTTATCACGCTGAAATTCGAGCATCCGCTCGTTGGAGTGTAAGATCGCGTCTTTGTTGCCACAGTCGAGCCACTCTTCGATCTCTCCTGTTTTGAATCTAACGCCTTCATTTTTAAGCAATTCGAGTGCTGTAGTCAATTGAAATTCATTCTTCTCCCGCACATTGTTCTGAATCACCTGATGGAGTGCGGCGCGCAGTTTTTCTGCTTCCCGGAAATAGTAAATCCCTACGATCGCCAGGTCGGACACAAATGTGGACGGTTTCTCCACAAAATCCGTGATGTAGCCGGTTTCATCCAGTTTCACAACCCCAAACGAAGAAGGATCTTTCACTTTCTGTACCCAAATCATGCCATCCTCTTCGATGTTGAAGCGAAAATCTGCCTTGAACAGCGTATCGGCAAATGCAATCATACAATTCCCCGACAGACTCTCCCAGGCGCAATGGATCGCGTGGCCCACCCCCAAGGCTTTTTCCTGCCGGTAAATCCGGCCGCGAGCCCCGAGGCGTTCCGCAATGGCGACCAACTCGCGCTCCACATCAGGGCCGAAATCCCCGACGATATATGCAATTTCCTCAATCTGCCCCTCGTAGGCAGCAGCGAGGCTTTCCACGAGACACTGGATAATGGGTTTGCCTGCTACCGGGATTAGCGGCTTCGGCACAGTAAGGGTGTGCGGACGGAGGCGCGTGCCGCGACCGGCCATCGGGATTATGATCTTCATAATTTAATAATTTAAAAAATATGGTTAATATAGTTAATGAGATCAATGGGGTCAATAAGATCAATGTGGTCATTGATCTTATTACCCACATTGACTACATTTAATTTCCGGTGCTACCAAACCCGCCGGTGCCGCGTTCCGTAACATCCAGATCATCCACCACTTCCCAATCAATCTGTTCATAGCGGGCAATGACCATCTGTGCAATGCGTTCGCCCGGCTCAATGGTCTGCACCTCATTGGAGAGATTAACGACCACACATTTGATCTCCCCGCGATAATCGCTGTCAATGGTGCCCGGCGCATTGAGCAGCGTGAGGCCGCGTTTGGCCGCGAGGCCGCTTCGGGGCCGGATTTGCGCTTCATATCCGGGCGGAAGTGCCATAAAAAGGCCGGTGGGGACAAGTGTGCGCTCGAGCGGCTGGAGTGTTACGGACACTTTAATGTCTGCCTGGAGGTCCATGCCTGCACTGCCGGGCGTTTCGTAACGGGGCAACGCATGGGCGGATCGGTGAATAATTTTTATTGTCAAAACATCAGATTTGGGGTCAAAAGTAAAGAAATGGATGTGGTGGCAGGATAACTCTCAAGTTTAAGCTTATAAAAAATCAGTGCCGCCTTATTTTTGGGCAACCGAACCGCTACCGGGGTTCAATTCGATATTATCCCGAATTTTGGTGCAAATGTTGCAAAGATGGAATTTGTTCAAAATAGCAAACGCAGTGCCATCCCAGATTTTTGAAGGCTTCCGTCATACCTTCGCGCTCGTCAAGTTCTGAATTGGCCCCAATTTGAGCCGGCTTAAACTCTTTTATACATGAAATTCATCCTGACTGCGCTGATTACGTGCCACCTGCTGTTTGCATCTGCCCAAAACCTGCCATCTGCTGCCACTTGCGCCACCGCGCTGAATATTGGCGGCTGCCGCAACTTCCTCCCCGAAACCTTTGTCCTCGCGCCCGGACAAGTGGATTCGGCATTTTTCCAGCCGGGTGTGAACCAGGGTTGTATCGGACAGCCTTCTTTTAAATTTGCTTTTTTTTATTTTACGGCAGGTGCCGACGGCAAATTTGCTTTTGTAGCAAAAGGGGTCGGCGGGGCTCATAATTTCGACTTCAATGTATGGGGCCCGCTCGACCATCCGGCGGACATTTGCACGGTCGTGCAAAACACCCAGCCGGTGCGATCCTCTCAAGCGGTCGGCTCCAATTTTACCGGCCTGGCGGATATCCAACCGCTGACCGGAGCCGCAGTAACCGATGATTTCGACTGCGATAGCCCGACCACACCCGGTACGGATGGCGATGGGTTCGTCCGCAGTCTGGAAGTAAAAAAAGGCAAGACTTATGTCATCCTGCTCGATGACCCGGATGGCGCCATTACGCTCGGGGGTGTTACGATGAACTTTGCCGGCACCACTGCGGGAGTCCTGATTCCCCTGGAAGAAGTGGCGCAAGTCACGCCCGACACCTCGGTTTGCCTCGACAGTTCTTTGCAACTTTCGGCCACAGGCGGCGTAAAATACAACTGGCTGCCTGCCGACGGCCTTTCGTGCACCAATTGTCCCAATCCGATTTTGACCGTTTCAGGATCAAAAACCTACCAGGTTGAAATTCGGGGCGCTTGTACCACGACCACCAAGGAAGTCGAGATCACTCCGATTGACCTGAATCTCGGCATTGATGTACTCATCTGCACGGGGGTGTCCGTAACGCTGAATCCGAACCCGTTGCCGGGGCAATATGAGTGGATCGGAGCGGCGGGATTGAGTTGCACAGATTGCCCTTCGCCTGTATTGACCAATCCGGGACCAGGTTTTTACACATTCATCGCTTTTTTGACCACACCGGGTTGTGTGGTGTCGGATACGATCAGTGTGATCGTATTGAGCGGTTTACAAACGAATTACAACATTGCATCAGACACCACCATCTGCCTGGGGCAATCGGTCAATATCGGTGGCAACCCGGTGGCTGGAACGTTCTACAATTGGTCGTCCAATCCGCCGGAGTTCAATTCCTCGGCCGCCAACCCGCTTGTCTCGCCGTTGCAGACCACCACTTATATTTTAGCCGCAGCGAGCGGCTCCTGCCCGGTTTCGGCAATGGATAGCCTGACCGTAACCGTGGTATTGCCGCCGGTGCTGGCTGTTCGAACGGATACCTCTGTATGTCGCGGACAGGGTGTCGTACTCGGAACGACCATACCACAACCCGGTGTGACGTATGCCTGGACCCCCGACAACGGTACGATCTCCGACCCAACAGCCGCTAACCCCATCGCCGCTCCATTACAAAGTACTTCGTATACCCTCACGGCTTCCAACGGGACTTGTACCGTTACCCGCACTGTACTGGTGGCAGTACCGCAGGTGAACATCACGCTGAGTGTGGCAGACACCTTGAAAATTTGCAAAGGCAGTCCGAAAGAAGTTACAGTGACGGTCACACCGCCGGGAACACCTGTGGGTTGGTCGCCCATCGTCGGATTGCAAATCACCCCAAACGGTCTGATGGCCGTGGCCAATCCGGACGAATCGGCGCTTTACACCGCAACAGCTACCGCAGCAGGTTGCAAAGTTTCCGCTTCCTTCTGGGCGCAAGTGGATTCATTGCCGAAAGATCTGGCCATCCTGCCGATGGATACCAGCATCTGCGAAGGGAATTTGGTCAAACTGATTTCAAAAACTTACCAGCCATCCGAATACCCGAATATCTTGTTCGAATGGACGCCCATGATCGGGCAACTGACGCCCGACTCGCTCTACAACATGGTCGTTCAGCCCGATACGACAACTAAGTATCAGCGCATTACCATCATCGGGGCCTGTATGAATACCGATACGGCAACCGTGAATGTCATCCCAAATGCGGAAATGGTCATTGTACCGGGCGACACTTCTATTTGTCCTGGCGCCACTGTACAATTAACGCTCACGACTACCCCGGGCGTGACAGACATCAAATGGATGCCGTCCGATATCCTGTCCTGCGATGATTGCAACAACCCGCTGGCGACGCCCACTGGCAGCGTGACATTTATGGTGACCGGCGAATTTATGGGATGTAAAAATAATACCTCCGCTCGCATCACGGTATTGCCGCTGCCGCCTTATCAATTCCCCGCCGACCGTAACCTTTGCATTGGCCAATCGGTCACTCTCAACACGGTGTTTGCACCCAATGCCACTTACACCTGGACTTCCACAGACCCGGCGTTCGGCACCCGGATCATCCCTCAACCGACCTACACACCTACCCAAACGGCCACCTATTTTCTCAGCGCGACCAATGGATGCCCGGTCACCGACCAGGTGACCATCACGGTCGAAAGCGCCACATTGCAAGCCACAGGCGATACCACGGTTTGCCGCGAATTCCCTGCCCTGCTGACAGCAGCCGGTTCGCAACCCGGTACTTTCACCTGGAGCAGTGGACAGATCGGACAAGCCGTCGTAGTCAACCCTGCCCAAACCACCACTTATACGGTGCTCTATCAGTATGGCACGGACTGTCAACTGACCGATGATGTGACCGTGACGGTGAGCGGCGTGGGGGCCACAGTTGCATTCCCGCTCGACAAAGAACTCTGCCCCGGCGACAGTGTGCTGCTCAACTCTGCTGCCACACCCGGCGCGACCTATTCGTGGACCTCAGTGCCGGCCGGCTTTGTTTCTTCTCAACCCAATCCGGTCGTAGCACCCTCGCAGTCAACGAACTACGTCCTCACGACGACCAACAACGGGCAATGTACCAATACTCAAACCGTGAGCATCATTGCTTATAATGCTACCTTGAAAGTCAGCAATGATACCACCGTCTGCCAGGGAGAACCCGTTTTGCTGATAGCTACTGGCTCCGTTACAGGCACCTATCAATGGTTGCCAGGTGGAAGTACCAATTCGGTGCTGCTGCTCAACCCGGCAGTAGCAGGTTCTTATTCAGTGCTCTACACTTATGGCGACGATTGCACCCTGACGGATGTCGTAAATGTGAACGTCGTGCCAGGCATTTCGGTAAACCTTGTCGCCGACCCGGACACCAACCAGATCGGCCTTGGACAATCGCTCGAACTAACGGCCATCGTGTCGCCGACCCAAAGCCTGACGAACTTCCAGTTCAAATGGTTCGAGGGAAGCACCACCCTGCCGGGCACGACCGACGTGATCACCGTAAAACCCACTACGACCGACACGGCAGCCGTCGTTTACTCTGTGATCGTCACGTCGCAAAACGGTTGCACAGCGCAAGACTTCCTGCGCATCCGTGTGTTGCAACCCAAAGTGGCTTTTCCCAATGCTTTTACGCCCAATGGCGATGAGATCAACAATACGTTCAAAATGATCGTGCTGGAAGGCCAGGCGCTGGTGGAAAGTATGGAAATCTACAGCCGCTGGGGACAAAAAATATTCAGCAGCAGCGATCCGCTGGCTGCCTGGGATGGTACCTACGACGGCAAACCCGCGCCCTCCGACGTGTATGCCTACGTGATTCGCTGGCGCGACGGAATTGGGGCGTTGGGAATCAAGAACGGGGATGTGACGTTGTTGCGGTAATTCGATTTTTCATCCAATAAAAAACGGCTCCTGCACATGTGATGTGTAGGAGCCGTTTTTTATTTAACGACAAATCGGTATTAGATGTTTAGAACGCGGCACCAATGAACGTTTGCCCATCACGGCTAACGGCCATTCGATCACAAATATCGCGCAGGTTAACAACCTCCGGCTGGAGGCCATATTCTTCTATTTCTCTGGACCGGTAATTTTTCCACATTGATATCTCTGTTTTGGCATCACTTTTCGACCTCTTTACGATGCAGGCTGCTACCGTCTCGCCGATTACTACTTTAATGATCTTGTTCTCGCCTAAATCGCCCTTCAGTAAGTCTACTTCTTTTTGCGTCCGGCATGCACGAAGCCATACGACGTAAATATCTTCCTCCAAAGGCGGAAGCAACAACTTTTTCGGGACGCTCGTAGGTTCGGCACCTATCGCGCTTCCATGAGTAGCCCTGCCCGGTTGATAAAACAACCACATCATCAAGCCGGCCATTATTAATACGGTCAGGAATGGCATCATACCGCCTCCAAAAGGATTTTGAGGGCGCATGGGGTATTGAGGTGGGTACTGCGGTGGTTGGTAGGGATACTGCGGCGGCGCATAAGGCTGCTGATACAACGGGTAAGGATACTGTTGTGGCGGCGGGTAGTAATGTCCTGGCGGTACGTTTTGCTGGTGCGGGTAGGGCGGATACTGTCTTTGACGATGATCGAAATCGTAATCATCCAGGTCGTCCAGTTCATCGGTAACGTTCGGGTGGTGGTGGTAGCGGCGATTGGAGCGGCGTGCTTGCGTAAAAAACGCACCCAATGTGCTCAACAGGGCGAAGACAAACAGGTATTGCATGCGAGGATTTGTTTGAAATGAACTGAATGAGTGAACATGTTCTTTTCAAGGAGGCAACCTCCATCGAATGCAAAGGCGGAGTCGGATTAGGAATATGAATCTTCAGGGCATTTAAAAATTTTATCCACAGCGTATGGTGAGCAGTTTAGGAGTGAAAATAAAAGGAGTTGAAAATACGAATAGTTCCCGTTGAATAAATCGGATCGTTCTGCAATTTAGCAAACGAATTTTCGCTTTTCCAAATTACAGGCGAATTATATATAAAATCTGCACAGAAAAGGCTGCGCCTCGTATCCACCGAGCGGAGTGTGGCATCTAGACCGTACCTTTGCGGCGTTTTTAAAAACTATGGTCAAAATAGGCACTATCGAACTCGGCGATTTCCCGCTCCTGCTCGCCCCGATGGAGGATGTGAGCGATCCGCCTTTCCGCAAACTCTGCAAAGAACAGGGCGCGGACATGGTTTATACCGAGTTCATCAGCGCGGACGGATTGGTGCACGAAGCCAAAAATACGTTTCAAAAACTTGAAATCTTCGACTACGAGCGGCCCGTCGGTATCCAGTATTTTGGCGGACAGTTGGAAAACATGATCGAAGCAGCAGAGATCATCGAATCCAAGAACCCCGACGTCATTGACATCAACTTCGGATGCCCCGTCGCCAAAGTCGCCTGCCGCATGGCGGGAGCAGGGCTGCTGCGCGACATCCCGCACATGGTGCGCCTGACGGAAGCCGTCGTCAAAAGCACCAAATTCCCGGTGACGGTGAAAACCCGCCTGGGCTGGGACGATTCCACGATCAACATCGTCGAAGTGGCTGAACGCCTCCAGGATGTCGGGATACAGGCCCTGAGCATCCACGGACGTACCCGCGCCCAGATGTACAAAGGGGAAGCCAACTGGGACTGGATTGCCAAGGTCAAGAACAACCCCCGGATGCATATTCCTATCTTCGGCAACGGCGATGTGGACTCGCCGCAAAAAGCACAGGAATACAAAAACCGCTACGGCATCGACGGCATCATGATCGGCCGCGCCAGCATCGGCTATCCCTGGGTGTTCCGGGAGATCAAGCACTATCTCGCGACCGGCGAACTCCTGGCCCCGCCCAATATCCAGGAGCGGATCCGCGCCGCCCGCCAGCACCTGACCGACAGCCTTGCGTGGAAAGGTGTCAAACTGGGCGTGCTCGAAATGCGCCGCCATTACGCGCCGTATCTGCGCGACCTGCCCCACATCAAACCCTACCGCGCCCGTTTGGTGACGGAAATGGAACCGGCGACGTTGTTTGCCATCCTCGATGAAGTGGAGGAGGTGTACTCCAACCTGCCCCCCAAACCGGTAGCAACCGACCGGGAGGAACTGGAACTGATCGAAGCCTGCGACGGATAATGGATCAGTCGTTCACCGCAAAGTTCGATCAGGAACGCCCAATCATCTAACATCACTTATTTGCGCTCTTAGCGGTTTTAGCGGCTAATTGGCAAATCAGACCTGCAACGATGCTCCTCACCTTACAGCCACAAGAGCGCAATATTTTCCAACTCATCGGCCGTTGCGCCCGCCAGATCAATGTACCGGCTTATGTGGTCGGCGGATACGTCCGCGATCGCTTGCTGGGCCGGGCGACCAAAGACATAGACGTGGTATGTGTGGGTGACGGCATCCAATTGGCCGAAACAGTCGCCGGACACCTTTCGCCCCGACCCAAAGTCGTGGTGTATCGCCGCTTTGGGACCGCTATGCTGCGCTGTGAAGGCATCGAGATCGAATTTGTCGGCGCGCGGCGAGAGAGTTATTCCCCGGACAGCCGCAAGCCCGATGTAGAACAAGGATCGCTCGAAGACGACCAAAATCGTCGTGATTTTACCATCAATGCCCTCGCCGTCAGCCTCAACGAGGGCAGTTTCGGCCATATCATTGACCCGTTTAACGGACTGGCGCATTTGGAACAAAAAATCATCAAAACCCCGCTCGATCCCGGCCACACCTTCTCCGACGACCCGCTGCGTATGATGCGGGCGATCCGGTTTTCCACCCAACTTGGCTTTACCATCGCCCCCGATACGCTTAACGGCATCGCCCATTACAAAAGCCGGATTCACATCATCTCGAAGGAGCGGATTGCAACTGAGTTGGAAAAAATCCTGATGACCCCGAAGCCATCAGTAGGATTCAATTTGCTGTTCGATACGGGCCTTTTACATTTGTTTTTCCCGGAAATGACCGCCTTGCAAGGCGTGGAAGACATCAGCGGACGCGGCCATAAAGACAATTTTTACCATACCCTCGAAGTGCTCGACAATGTGTGCCGCCGCAGCAACAACCTCTGGCTGCGCTGGGCGGCCGTGCTGCACGACATCGCCAAACCGCCCACCAAAAAATACGACCGGGAGCATGGCTGGACCTTCCACGGCCACGAATGGATGGGCGCGAAAATGGTCCCCAAAATCTTCCGCAACCTCCGCCTGCCGCTCGATTCCAAAATGGATTTCGTGCAAAAAATGGTGCTACTCCACCTGCGCCCCATCTCGCTCACCAAAGATCAGGTGACCGACAGCGCAGTGCGCCGCCTGCTCTTCGATGCCGGGCCAGACATTGACGACCTGATGATCCTCTGTGAATCAGACATCACGACCAAGAATCCAAAAAAAATGGTGCGCTATCTGGAAGGCTACGAATACCTGAAAGAACGTATGGCCATGGTCAGCCAGGTAGACCGTCTCCGCCTCTGGCAACCGCCCATCACGGGAGAAGTGATCATGGAGGCCTTCGGGATCGGTCCGTCGAGAGAAGTAGGCCTGGTCAAAAACGCCGTGCGCGAAGCCATTCTCGACGGCGAGATCAATAACGAGTTCGACGTCGCCTACGCCCGCATGCTGGAAGAAGGCGTGAAAATCGGTTTGGTGCCTGTCGGGTAATTTTCCTGCGGGTAATTTTTTGAAGGAGTAATTTTCCCCCTCAAAAAAGCACAACTCATCATCCTCGACGATTTTGGCATCCAACCCATTACCCAACAGGTTAAGCTCATCTTGCTCCAAATCCTCGAAGACCGATACGAGGAAAGTGCAACCGTCATTTGCTCACAACTCCCAATTGCCAAATGATATGAATACCTCGACGAACCCACTGTAGTTGATGCGATCCTTGATCGTATCATTCTAAGGGCATACCGTATCGAATTGAAAGGAAAAAGCAGACGAAAAAATCTAAACCAACTACCTTTTTAGACTTTGGACACACCTCGTGCTTGGCGACGCATGGTCACCGGTCGAATCAGGGGGGAATTGAAGGGATAATTTCTATTCATTCTGTTGCATTTTGAATTTTCTGCTGGTTTTTTTAATTTTT
>Ga0209181_10010651_pt1 | contig 11913 bp, 11 predicted proteins | sample MAT05_FD_187208 | JGI IMG/M metagenome (GOLD analysis project Ga0209181, IMG submission 187208) | Freshwater microbial communities from Lake Fryxell liftoff mats and glacier meltwater in Antarctica - MAT-05 (SPAdes) (version 2) | ecosystem: Environmental > Aquatic > Freshwater > Ice > Liftoff... | reverse complement strand
CGTGTCGTTACTATACTTCGCGTCATCAAGTTTTGTGAAAGGCGAGACAGAGGAATGGGGACAAGGGAATCAGACAGTTTCATTCCATGCTCATCGGGTTGCGTGACAACGCACCGTCACCGCAGTTTTTTCAGCCCTCCGTTCAGAAGAGAGTTGCCAAAATACCCTGCCGAAAGGCACTCCCGCGGCAAAACTTTCACGCAATCCGACAAGCATAGTTTCATTCCTTTGCCACCCTTTCCTTGTCTTCTCCCGAAGCGGATGGGTTTCCACAAACAGTGAAGACGCGCGGCATATTCGGCCCCGCTGTCTCCTCTGTCTTGATCACCCCACGGGAATGGGAACCGCGGATTGCGCGGATTGACGCGGATAATCAGGCACTCGGCGCAATCCGTATTCTCACCCGGGGGATGGGCCGCACGCGAACCCGCTCCTCCGTGCAAGTTCTCCCATCCGCGTCATACCAATTCGCGATTGAGGGTGGAACAGTGCGCCTGGCCTTCGTAGCCGCGTCTCGTGAGAGCGCGGGCACACTTTGCCCTGCGCCATCTGGAGGTCAGCCCGCGCTTCCACAAGCGCGGCTACGGCGAAACGAAGCGCCTGTGCCAGTCTCAAACGGGAATCGATATAAATCCGCGAGATCCGCGGTTCATCCCAGCGCCGGATTCATGCATTAGTCCCAATGCCTTTCGACTATTCCCGCTCTGAATCCCAAAGGAATTCTGTATCAACCCTAAAGCGGTGATCGGAATCAAACGCGGAGAGAGAAGACTTTCGGGCAGCGGCAGAGGGAAAGGCCCATTCAACCGCTGGGTGAGCGGCATTGGAACGGCGGTTGTTTCCTAGCTCTGCGTCCTTTGCGCCTCCGCGTTTCATCCTTTATGCACGGTCTTGATACCTCTCGGCCAAGCAACACACATGCTTTCGACGTTCTTCTGGGGCGCACAGGGAGGGGCGCTGAAAGCGCCCTCTCGATGCGGACGCTCCGCGCCGCTTCGAGCCGACGAGAGTAGCCGACGACGTGACGAGGCGGGCTGATCTTCCAATCCGCCATCCGCAATTCAGAATGCCCGCCTCCTCACGTCGTCGGCTACAGATAATCGCTGGCAGCGGAGCGGAGCGACCGCTGCCAGAGGGCGGTATCATACCGCCCGTCCTTGGTTCCGGCTCCGCCGGCTTAGCGCGTTCGATGTTGGCCGTTGAGCCCGCCGTGGGCGCCACCCGCAGTCCGGCAGCTCTGCTCCCCGATGCAATGCGCGTTTGATGCGTCGGCCCTGTTCTGATCGTGGCACTTGGTGGTTCCGGCCATGGCATCTCGCCCATGGTGGCGGGCTACTTTCCGGGCGCGGGCACCGGCTGCTCGCCGACGGTGATCTTGTCGCGGATGTGCGCGAGCCTCTTGGGGCCGATGCCCTTTGCCTTCACGACGTCGTCCACCGTCTTGTACGGCCGGCCCGCGATGATGGCCTCGGCGAGTTTCGGGCCGATGCCCGGCAGCTCCGCGAGGTCCCCCGCCGACGCGGTGTTCACGTTGATGGGATAGTGGACGCGATTGCAGCCCGCAAACGCGGTGAGCAGCGTGCAGACAATCAGCAGGAGGAAGCGGCGGCAGTTCATTCTCGCTGCGCAGCCTCGCTGTTTTGCCGGTCGCGTAAAGACACAGTTCATCCCCGCAGAGCGGCATTCGCCCTCGGCACGCAGCGGGCTGGGGTGCCTTTGCCGCTACTTCTTCGCCGCGGAGAGTTTTGCTTTCGTCGCGGCCCGGTCGGCTTTCGGCGCGGCTTCCCACATCCGCAGATTGCGGAAGGTCGAGCCGCTGCTATCTCGACTTCAGTCCGGCGGTATTGACGGCGATCACGCGATACTGATGCGTCTTGCCGGGTTCGGCTGTCGTGTCGGTGAAGCGCATCGGCACGAGCGGTTGCATGGGGGTGTCGCTGTACTGGAGGCCCTGGAAGATGGGGCGGCCAAAGGGGTTCTTCGCTTGCTCGGGGACGTTGGCGAGGAACTGGCCGTCGCGCGCGATGATGAAGCTGGCGATGCCGCTTTCGAGGTCGGCTTCAGCGTTCCAAGTAAGTTCGTTGCCTTTCACCTGAAGGTTCGTCGGCGTGGGAGGCGGCGTGGTGTCCGGAATGGCGGTGTCTTTCACGTAGCTCATCCAGGCTTTGGCGATGGCCGCGTCCGGCAGCCAGACGGACTTTTCTTTTTCGCCGCTGAACTTGCCGGCTGTGATTGCTTCAGTTCCCAGGAGCGGCGCAAGCCATGCGCCATCGGCGGGCATTGGCTTCAGCGGATCGCCATTCTGTGCCGGCAGCCGTGCGGTGAGGCAAGCGTCCAGCCACGGGATGGCGAGGTAGCGCTGATTGCCGCACTCATGCGCGGTCAGGGGATCGACAGCCACGCCGATGAGCCCGCCTTTGGACCGCACGGCAGTGAAGAATGCCTCGTTGGCGGGCCACACGCTGGCGAAGCGGCCTTCCTTCACGGTGACGCCTTCCTTCGTGCCGGGGTTGCACATGATCGGTACGCCGAGCGCGGCGTCGGGAAGCGTGTGCGTCTTGATGGCAGAACGATCAGGGCTGGCCTGCAGCAACGGCACGCCGGAACGCAGCCAAGCGGCTGCGATACGATCGGGATGCAGCAGCACCATGCCGCCCGCCCAATGCCCGCCGCCGCTGTGGCCCCACAGCGCCCACGGCACGGTCGCGAGTTCGGGATGGCCGGACTTCGCGCCGAGGTCGGTGAGCGATTTCTGAAATGCCGCGTCGGAGCCGTTGCGCGGGTCGCACCAGAGCTGGCAGTCGGCCTTGTCCGGCTGCTCATAGGACGGTCCCATGAGGGCGCAGCCGTGCTTTTTCGCCAATGCCTGCCAGTGAAGATCGAATGCGCCGGTGAGGCCGGATTTGCACGAGCCTTCGCCGCACCCATGCTGATGGACGATGAGCCCGCGCACGGATTTGACGCCGGGCGGAATCCAGAGCGTGTAGTTCACGGGAAAGGCGAGTTCGCCCAGCTTTGTCGAGGCCCCATAGCGCACGCGATAGTAGGGCGGCTCGGCCTGCGGGAAAACATCGTAGGGCGGCTGCTGGGCGTGCAGCGAAATGGCAAGGGCGAGGAACAGGAGGGCGAGGAAACGCATATTAGGTGAACGAGTGGAAGTGACAGCGATAAAGGAATGGCGCGGTTCGCGACAGCGTGTGCGACGAAGTGATCGGAATGGAAGCCGGCGGCTGCGCGGAAGGAAACGACCGCTCCATTCCCGATGCGCTACGGGAGTTTCTCCAGCTTCACCACCGGCCGCTCGGGCCAGCGCGAGCCGTCGCGGTTCATGTAACGGTGCTCCCATTCGAGCACGACTTTGTCGCCAGCCTTCAGCGTCTTGATCTGCGCGAGCAAGTCCGCGGAGATCTTCGCCTTTTTCATGTTGTTCTCGGTCAGGAACTGGAAGGTGGTCTGCTTCTCATCGCCGTACTCGCCCTTCTTCTCGTTGAGCGTGTATTCATCGATCGTGAAAACCGCGAGGGTGCCGGAGTCGCCGCAGCGATCGGGACACAGCGAAGTCAGCCCCATGCAGCGATGTTCGCGCGCGCCGGTGAAAGTGGCCTTCGTCTTGTGGACGGCCAGCACGTCGTACTTGTCAGCAGCCGGCGCGGGAAGGATCAGCAGCGCCATCAGCAGCAGCGCAAATTTGGGAAGGAATTTCATGGTCGTATGTCGTGAGAGGTTATTCTCCGCCGATAGGTCCGACGCCGTCCGATGGCAATCTAAACGATCGGGATGCGCGCCACGGGCAGCAGCTTCACGAACACAGCGGCACTCGGGGATGCCGCGTGGCCAGCGCGGCTGATCACCGCGACCCGGCGCTCGATGGCCTCGCCGCGGATGCGAATGGCGGTGCATTTCCCATTGGGTTCGCGGGTCGCGAGCTGAGGCAGGATCGCGATTCCGAGGCCGGCGGCGACGAGGGAGCGGATGGTTTCCAGTTCGCTGCTCTCACAAGCGATGCGCGGCTCAAACCCGGCGGCCCGGCAGGCGGCGAGCGCTGTGTCGCGGGCGCGGCCTTTGTAGAAGACGAACGGTTCGTTCGCGAGCTTCGCCAGCGTGATGCTGCGCTGCTTCGCGGCGGGATGGGCTTTGGCGACGAGGATCACGAAGGGTTCGGTGAAGAGGAGATGTTCATCGAAGTTGCCGCCCGAGGTGGGAAGCTGGACGATGCCGAATTCCACGCGCCCGCTCTCGACCATCTGCGCGACGGCTTCCGAGGTGCCTTCAAAGAGGGCGAGTTCGACGAGCGGGTGTTTCTTGCGAAATGCGGCGATGGCGGCGGGCAGCACGCAGGCGCTGACCGATGGGATCGCTCCGATGGTGAGCCGTCCGCCACGCAGACCGACGACATCCTGCACGGCCTGCCGCGCGGTGGCAGCCCGTTCGATCAAAGCCTCGGCGTGAATCCGCAACGTCTCACCGGCGGCGGTGAGCACGGTCTCCCGGCGTCCGCGATGGAAAAGCGGGGTGCCGAGTTCGCCTTCGAGATTGCGGATTTGCTCGCTGAGCGCTGCCTGCGCGAGGTGCAGGCGGGCGGCGGCACGGGTGAAGTTCCGTTGGCGGGCGGCTTCGAGGAAATATTCGAGCTGGTAGAGTTCCATCGGGTTTTCCAGCGAGAATGGAAGAAAGGCTCACGTTTTCCAGCGGCAATGTAGCGCCGCCGAGTCGTCGGCCCCGTGCGCTCAGGCAAGAGCGGCGCTTGGACCTTTCACGCAGTCTCCCAAGTCTGTTGAGCGATGCCCATGCTCTTTTGAGCGCATGACGGCTCGAAGCGCTGCCGCAGGCGCAGCGCGACTTTGCGCATCTCTTCTGCTCCGAACCGTTTTGGCCGACGAATCGTCGGCGCTACATTCACCGTCCGCGGCGAGCCATCGGGATTTCCGGCGATGATGATTGGAAAGGACAGTTTTACCAGCCGAAGAACGGGTGGTAATTCTTCAGGAAGCATGAGCCGACTTTGCGTTCACACCATCACCACCAAGCCGCTGAATCTGGAGCAGTGCCTCGCCGAGTATCCGAAGCGCGGCATCAGCGGGATCACGATCTGGCGGCAGGCGCTCGAAGGGCGTGATCTCGGTGCGGTGAAACGGCAGGTGGCGGACTCCGGCATGGATTTGGTGAGCCTGTGCCGCGGCGGGTTTTTCCCGGCAACGACGGCGGCGGCTCGGCAGAGCGCCATCGATGACAATCTGAAAGCCGTCGAGCAGGCGCACGCCATCGGCGCTCCGCTCATTGTGCTCGTGTGCGGAGCGGTGCCCGGGCAACCGCTCACGGAGTCTCGTAAGCAAATCACCGAAGGCATCGCGGCGGTGCTGCCCGCAGCGGACGCGGCGGGCGTGAAGCTTTCCATCGAGCCGCTGCACCCGATGTATGCGGACGATCGCAGCGCGGTGAACACGATGCGGCAGGCGCACGAAATTTGTGATGCCCTCGGCTCCCCGAAATCGCTCGGCATCGCGGTGGATGTCTATCACGTGTGGTGGGATCCGGAGTTGAAAGCCCAGATCGAACTGGCCGGGCAAATGGGCCGCCTGCACGCCTTCCACATCTGCGATTGGAAAACGCCGACCACCGATCTCCTGAATGATCGCGGCCTCATGGGTGAAGGCTGCATCAACCTCCGCGAAATCAGCGCCTGGGTGGATGCCACCGGCTTCACCGGCCACCGCGAAGTCGAAATCTTTTCCCACAAATGGTGGGCCGCGGACCAGCACGCGTTCCTCGCCCAAGTGGCCGCCAGCTACGCGAACCTCTATCCCGTCGGCTCAGTTTCGGGCGCAGCAACGGTTCTTAGCGAGGCACGACCGCAAAGTAGTCCGGGTCTTTAGCCCGAATGACGACCTTCATCGGGCTAAAGCCCAAGACTACTTTGACCGCCGCCGCGCTCTTCCGATCGTCCCCCGTGAGAAATCCAAACCACCAATCCCAATTCCAATGAATACACGCAGACTCGGCATCATCATGAACGGCGTCACCGGACGCATGGGCACCAATCAGCACCTCATCCGCTCGATCAAGGCCATCCGCGATCAAGGCGGCATCAAGATCAGCGATGATCTCACGCTGATGCCCGATCCCATCCTCACGGGCCGTAACTTGAACAAGCTCAAAGCCCTCGCCGAGCGCACTGGCATCACGCGTTACTCCACCGATGTCGATGCCGCGCTCGCGAATCCCGATGACGAGATTTTCTTCGACGCCAGCGGCACGCTGCAACGCGCGGACTTCATCGAAAAGGCCGTGAAGGCGAAGAAGGCCATCTATTGCGAAAAGCCGATCGCCGTGGAGACCTCGGAGGCGCTGCGACTCGCGAAGCTATGCGAGGATGCGGGCGTGAAAAATGGTGCGGTGCAGGACAAGCTCTGGCTGTCCGGCATCCGCAAGTTTCGCACACTGCGCGACCAGGGTTTCTTCGGCCGCATCCTCAGTGTGCGCGGCGAGTTTGGTTATTGGGTATTCACCGGCGAGGATGGCGACCAGCCTGCGCAGCGTCCGTCGTGGAATTACCGCAAGGAGGACGGCGGCGGCATCATCGTCGATATGCTCTGCCATTGGCGCTACGTGATTGATAACCTCTTCGGTAAAGTAAAAGCCGTGAGTTGCCTCGGAGCCACGCATCTGCCGAAGCGCATCGACGAACTCGGCCAGCCCTATGACTGCACGAGCGACGACGCGTGCTACGCGACCTTCGAGTGCGAAGGCGGAGTCGTCTGTCAGTTCAACAGCTCCTGGACCGTCCGCGTCCGCCGTGACGACCTGCTCACCATGCAGGTGGACGGCACGCACGGCAGCGCCATCGTCGGCCTGCGCAAATGCTGGGTGCAAAGCGCCGGCACCACCCCGCGCCCGACGTGGAACCCCGACGTCGATCAGCCGATCAACTTCTTCGACGGCTGGCAGGAAGTGCCCGACACGACGACCTACGACAACGCCTTCAAGATCCAGTGGGAGGAATTCCTGAAGCACGTCGCCCTCGACACGCCCTTCCCCTGGACGTTGCGCGAAGGGGCCAAAGGCGTGCAACTCGCCGAACTCGGCCTGCAAAGCTGGGAGCAGCGAAAGTGGCTCCCCGTCCCAGATCTCGCGAAGGCCTGAGGAAGCCCGCTCGCGCGCTCAGCTCCCGACGAGGCGTCGTTGCACGGCTTTCTCGGAGCGTTGGCGATCAACTTCGATGGCATCAGCCCCGCCGCCGCCTTTGCCAGCGGGCAGACGTTCAAGCGCTATCGCAAGACCGGTGGCCCGCGTCGGCATTTGGTCGCGGATTTCGTCATCGGGGCGCACGCGGAAATCCAGGCGGACCGCCTGCCGGCCATTGATCGCGGCTACCTCGGTAAATGGTTCCCAGGGCTCACGCTGCTGGCGCCCCGGAAGCGGTGAAATAGCGGCAAAGTTTTTTCAGAATATCCCAGGCTCGCGTGGAGAAGGGAGAGGCCGCACTATGCGGCTGGCCCAGACACAGCCGTGCATCATGTCGCATGCGACGCCGTGTTTCTCCGGCATCACGGCGATGGCCTGTGCAAAGTTTGAAGTAGGAATGATGAAGTATGAACTTCAGCGGAATAGACTTCTCCCTTCTGCCTTCTCGCCGGGGCGCGTCGAAGCCGGTCAGCCACATGTCGCGCACGCTCCGGATCTACTTCGGATTTGGCACCTCCGTGGGTGTCTTAGGCGCAGGGACCAACTGCAGAAAATGGTCACTTTCGGGGGTGATGAGGTTGACTCCTTTAGCCCGCAGGCGCACGAGTTCCGGCGCATGTAGCCAGGTGAAAACAATAGTCTGCACTCTCAATGCCCTGGCGGTGTCACTCGTGAGAAACTCGATGAAAAGGTTGCGATGAGTCTCGTCAGGATTTTGCTGCAGAGGCTCATCCAGCACGACGAAGCCAGGGTGCAACCCGCCCTCTGCTTCCGAAGCCACCGCAAGGGCTAGCACATAAGCAGCGACTAAGCGGGAATGGTCGCTCGCTGAGCCGAGGGACCGAAGCCGGCGAGGACCGAGATAGGGAATGTAATGATCGTCGAGATGCAAATCGGGCTCGGGCTGCGACAAAATCGCACTGTGCCCGAGTGCTGTAAGCAATTCCAGTAGCCGCCGGGTAAACTCCTTCAGACGCCGATCGAGATCGGCACTATCGGTCGTGGCGGTCTCGGAAGCACCGGCCTTGTTGATCCAATTACTGATCTGTGTTTGCAATCCAAGCAGCTCACGAGCTGTTTCAGCCACGCGCTCCATCTCAGTCTCCGTAGTGGCGAGATCGGTTGCTGTCTTCGCCAGTTGTTCACGCGAAGCTCCAATGGCTTGGTTGACTGCACCAAGCCCGCGTTCCGCTTCGCGCAGACGACTCTCAACGTTTACGAAATCGGCGTTGAGCCGAATGATTTGCTTCTCCGAGGAAGTCATATTGGCAAGGACGAGAGTGCGGTCCCGCTCTAGGGCAGCGATGTGCGCCTCAACGGACTCGGTTGATTGCGCCGTGAGTTGGAAGGTCGAGGGATCAAGCGAGCGGTGACACGTCGGGCACTCGACGATCTCGATTCGCCCAAGGCCGTCTTTTTTGAGACGAAGAACGTCGCGCGCGGAATGGAGGCGATGCTCGATGTTGGCAGACAGTTCCTGTTGATCCACTTGCTGCCGCCGGAGAATCCGCAACTCTTCACGTCGCTTGTGGCATTGATCCTTCAGCTCGACAACCGCTTGGGATGCGTAGCCGGGCGTGCTCGCGCTGTGGGGGTCGAGATTCCCTTGCGTGAGATGATTACGGAGTTTCTCGGCCCTATCTCTCAACGCGGCTTGCTGCTTGCTAAGGTCGACCTCAAATTCCGTCTTCACAGAATCCATCACAGTCTGAGTGGCCCACCGTTTGATAAGGGTAGCAATGCTGCCACGGTCCGACCAAATTTCTGTTATCCACCCGTTTCGCTGGAACAGCGCGGTGACGAGCGCCGACAGAGCAGAGGCCTCCGCCTTGAGCCGAGCCTCGTTTGCAGCGATTGTCTGTCGCCTAAATCGCTGTCCGATCGCCGCCGTGGCACCGAGTAGATATTCCACAGCCACGTCGGAAATCTCGAGCAAGCCGTAGCGGTGCACCTGCAACGCTTGAAGATCAGTCCATCCCTCGCTCTGGTCGACATAGAAAAGGGGCGCGACGTTCTCAAGATAGAGTTCTGACTCGTCCCCACGATTCGTCACGACCGGTGTGCGTGGCAGGCTGCACCATGCAAAGAGGAAGTTCTGCAAGCCGGCGGCTTCATCCTTCATTGTCTGCCTGCGTGCCTGGAGCCTGCTCGTGCGCGAAACGGTATGGTCGGAGCCCAACTCCTCGACGAGGACATCGGCTGAGTCGCCCAGAATCTCGCGGGTGATTCGCAAGCCGACGCGATCGGCCCGCCTCATAGTAAGAATCGAGCGAGAAGAGCGTACCGGGATGTTGACCTTGCCGTCGAGATCGATGACCTCGCGGACGGCCACCGGGAAGCGTGACGCGTCGTTGTCCTGCAGGCCAAACATGCGTTCGAGGCCGAGGCACCACGCGATCGAAGTCACAGCGAGCGATTTTCCGAAGTGGTTGTCAGCAGAAACAACCTGGAGGCCTTCCTTGAATGCGAAGGAACCTTGGAACGGACCTGCATCCGACTCGCCGCAGACTTTGATTTCTTCAATGCGGATCATGTGCCTTTAAGTAATGTTTTATTAACACCGGTGCGGGAGAGTTCGAGTAGGGTCACACGTTCTGAGTGCAACAAATTTCTGATCACTAGGTCCTCATAAATCCGTCGCAAATCGGCGAAGCGGCTTCCGGCTACCAATTCATCACCCTCACGCGCGAGTAGCCCGCCGGCGACCAGTAGTTCTACGGTCCGATCGTGTGTTTCGTCTCCCAAATAGCCGCGCGGCATCCTCTGCCACGTGTCGAGATCCTGATGCCGCCGCGTGCCAGCCCAGATTTGGAAATCGGCCAGTAGGGAAGGGCGCACCGCGATGAATTGAAGAATCTTGAGCCAATGGGCCACCACGCGGTGGCGGCTCACAGCCTCGTCGCCCGCAGTAATGAAAAACACGCACGATATCAAGGCCACGTGATAGTCCAAATCATACAACGTAGAGCGCACGACTCGTTCGGGACGCACACGTGCGCTCGCACCGGCTTCCCGCAGCACCGCAGCGAGATCTCGCACGGGATCTGATTCGCTAGGCATGGTCGTCCCTCCAGTCAATTGGACACTCCCCTACCAGACCCGCAACGATGCCCTGCGTTATGCGCAGGGTAAGGGGGCCAAAGCGATTTCCAAATCCTTGCTCAAACTGGTCTGCGACTTCCTCGCGCATCCTATCGATGAGGACGTAGGGATCCGTAGCGCTCATGGACTTTACCTGCGCTGATAGTGCCGCGTCGGAGCGCACAGACTCGAGAACTTGGTGAAGGCCCAGAGAATTCTTGGAAAGGTCATTGTCCAAGGCGATCGCCGCAGCCCAAGCCTCGCGGAGCTTCTGGGCAATACCGTCGATCTTCGAGGCACTTTCGGGCCGCCTCTGCTTCAGATCATCGAACTTCGCGTCAAAGTCTCCGCCTCCATTTTTCACAAGTTCGGCTGCCGAGGCCGCTTGCACACATGCGATCAATGCGGGGTTCTGAATGCGAAATAGCGTGTGTTCGTCAACCGCGCCGAGCGCCGCGAGATCCTTCGGGCCCCACACGGTCAGTGTGGCGTCTGCGTTAACAAACTTCAGCTGGCTCGCAACTTTGTATTTGTCAAAGTTCGTGTTTAGCGGGCCGATCACTCGATGCGAGTCAAACCAACTCACGATCAAACGAATGTGTGTGATCTTCCTGTCGGCGCCCATGATTGTCTCCAACTCTTCGTTCGGCCTGTGCTTGATTTTTATGTTTTCAAACTCAAGCTCGAAAAGCTTCCGCATATCGCCGGAGAATTTATTGACGATGTCGTCCTTGAGTCCCTTGTTGTCGAGTTTACGAGCCTCCTGTTCAGGGCCGTAGCAGCAATAGGCGCGCTCTTGCCCGTGCGAGAGACCGTCCAAGCCGCCATCGCCCTGTGGCTTCGCCGGTATGCGTTGGAAGCCGACGAATATGGTCTGCAGCCGAGCACAGACCTCTTCCTCGAAGGCGTTGCCCTCGAGTTTCCCTATGAGCTTCTCGTAGTCAGAAAGGTTAGATCGAGATGCCATCGTTGGCGGAGGATAGCCCGAACCGGAGGTGGAAACATAACGATAATCTGCAAACGTGCTGCCATGTCGTGTTTTGCAGGGAGCGTACTTTTTCAAGACTGCAGAAGTCGCGGAGGAAGGTATCGGCGTTCTCGGGGCCGAAGTCGGCCTCGATGCCGCGCAGGGCGAGGTTCATGATAGCGAGGCTGCGCGTGGTGGCGTGTGGGGAGATGTCGAATGCTGAATTTCGAATGCCGAATTCCAATTCCCGCACCGGCAGAACTTCGGCACTCGCACTTCAACGTAGGGCGGAGGTGTCTTCGGAGGCGGGTTTCTCTTGGGCGGCGGGGGCATCGTCAGCATAGTATCGGCCCGACCTCCCGTGTCACCCGTGGAATTCTTGGCATCGCATTTTCTCTCGACCATCCGATTTGCGTTCCGCGGCAGCGCCCGTGTCCCGGTAATTCGGCCAGCCCAATGCCACAGCCATCGGCTTTTCCGGCGGCAATGATTTGAAACGACAGTTTTACCAGCGTCAGGAAAGAGCGTTGAATGGACTTCGCACCAATGCCGCATTCCATGAAAGCACTCGTTTCCAAACCTGAAGACTGAGGTGGACCCCGAAAATCGGGCCAGTGGTTAGATGATGAAATGGCGGTGGGAGTGCGTGTGAAAACACAGCACAAAACCACCGAAAATGAAAA
>Ga0209181_10010648_pt1 | contig 11915 bp, 10 predicted proteins | sample MAT05_FD_187208 | JGI IMG/M metagenome (GOLD analysis project Ga0209181, IMG submission 187208) | Freshwater microbial communities from Lake Fryxell liftoff mats and glacier meltwater in Antarctica - MAT-05 (SPAdes) (version 2) | ecosystem: Environmental > Aquatic > Freshwater > Ice > Liftoff... | reverse complement strand
TGATGCACTTGCCGAACTCGGAAGCTTTCGCATACTCCGGATCAAAGTGCATCGGGTGCGTGTTCATGGTCAACAACGTAAACCAAACGTTATCGGTTTCGGTAATGGTGCGACCCGGGCGATGTTCATAGATGTCACCGACCGTGAAGTCCTCGAAGTAGCGACCAAAGTGTTCGCGGTAGCGATTCGGGCCGACCTGTTTGACGTTCTGCACCATGGGTTTTCCTGTGTCTGTTTGGGTGTTTGGTTTGGCGGCTTCGTGGCTTAGCGGCTCAATGGGTGAATGGCTTAGCGTTCAAGCGACACGGCTCAGGACTGGCTCGGCATCGCGTATCCCGAGTTTCGCCAGTTCCACGATACGCAGCGCGGCCAACTCAATTGGTCGATCAACCAGCTTGCCGTCGACAGCAATGGCGGCACCGTTGGCCGCGGTGATCGCTTCGATAATGCGCGCGGCCTCCGCCACCTCACGTCCAGTCGGCAGGAACGCGCGTTGGATCGCATCGACTTGCGCCGGATGAATCGCCGCCTTGTTGGTGAAGCCGAGCGCGATCACCTGATGCGTGTCGCTTTCAACGCCCGTCAGATCCTTGATCTCCAAACTCGGCACGTCAATCGCGCCGATCTCGGCTTCGGCTGCCGCCGCCGCGATCATGCCGCGCGCCCACAGCCAGCCGTCGTAGCCTGGTTTGAGTCGTGCTGCCACCGCATAGTCGAAGCCACCGAACATCAATGCTTGCACGCGCTGCGACGCGGCCGCAATCGAACGCGCCTCAAACACCGCGTGAGGCGACTCAAGCTGTGCGATCACCGGAATATCGGCATGATTAAGAATGTGCAACACGTTTAGAATTTCGGCTGCGCTTTCGACTTTCGGCAGCATCACAAATGCAGGCCGCACGCCGCGCGCGGCAATCGCCACCAAATCAGCGTTTCCCAGTGGCGTGGTTGACTGATTGACCCGCAGCCCCAATTCACCCGGCCCGCAGCTCGACGCGGCAATGAAGTCCAGCGTCGCGTTACGCGCCGTCACTTTGTCTGCCAGCGGAACGGCGTCCTCAAGATCAATGCACACTTGATCAGCACCGGTTGCGAGCGCTTTTTCGAACCGGTCCGCGCGCGCGCCGGGAACGAACAACAGACAACGCCGCGGGTTGACCGGAGTCGTCACGGCTTCACCTTCTCCGCAAAATGCTTGGCGATATCCAAGCGACGCGCAAACAACACGCCGGGCTTTTGCGAGGCGTACTTCAAAAATTTATCGAGATATGTGATGCGACCCGGGCGACCGATGATTCGCAGATGTAAGCCGAGTGACATCATGATGGGTCTCGTGACGCCCTCTTTGTGCATCTGGTCCAAGGTATCCACCGCGTACTCGAGCCATTGCGAGGGCATGTAACCGGGTGCCAGCCACATTTTCATGTCGTTGGTATCGAGCTGGTAGGGCACGATGACCATCTTACGCTTTGAGCCCTCGACATCGGCCCAGAATGGTGTGTCGCGCGAGTAATCGTCCATGTGATACAGGCAGCCCGCCTCTTGCACCAAGCGGCGCGTGTTCTCGGTGTGCAAGTAGCGCGACAGCCAACCTTGCGGTCGCACGCCGGTCGATTTCTCGATCGAGTCGAGGCCGTTCTTGATGAATTCACGTTCGCGCGCTTCATCGAATGAAAACTGATGCACCCAACGATAGCCATGGCAACACGTTTCGTGTTTGCGCGCCTTGATGTAAGCGGCGATAGCGGGTGCGCGTTCGAGCGCCACCGCAGCGGCCGTGTAGGTGGCAGCGACCTGGTACTTGTCGAGCAATGCCGCCACGCGTGCGTGGCCTTCGTTGATGCCGTAACGATAATTCGATTCGTTACCGTAATTGCGGATGGGTTTTTTGAGCGCCACGCCCAACTCGTCCACCGGCTCGGTAATTTTGTCGCCGTCACCCAACGAATACTCGGAGCCCTCTTCGACGTTGACGACGATAGACAACGCTACCCTGGCCTTGTTCGGCCAGGTCCAGGTCGTTACCGAGGATGCTAATTCTTTCTTCGTCGTAGTCATCTGTGTTCTAGGCATATATTTTTGGTCGGGTATCGGTGAGTGCGCTCGGTGGAAACCGTAGCGAGCGGGTCGAGTTGGCGGAGACGCAGTTGGCAAACACGGGAAGTGTATGCCTATACACTGAGCGCCGCAGCCGCCAAATCGACACGCGCAGTAGGTCTACGCCAGCGCAATCAGTGATACTCCTCACCGCCGGACACATTCATTGATTCGCCGGTCACATATTGCGCCTCATCCGAGCACAGCCACGCACACGCCGACGCCGTATCGGTCGGCAACCCGGGGCGACCTAATGGAATGCGCGACTTCATGGCATTCAGGTACTGCTCCATGGTCAGCCCAAGGGCTTCGGAAAAATACTCGTTCTGCCATGCACCCAGACCAGTGGTGACGTGGTTCGGGCAAATCGCATTGGCGGTGATGCCGTACTTGCCCATTTCAATGGCAGTCACGCGTGTGAGCCCGCTCATGCCGTGCTTTGATGAGCAATAGGCGGAGGCGAACGGAAAGCCCGACTTGGCCGCCTGACTGGCAATGTTGACAATGCGTCCACCTTTTTTGGCTGCCACACCTGCGGCCTCGTGTTGCTTGATCATCTGGATCGCGGCGTATTTGGTACACAAGAACGCACCGCGCAAATTCACGCCGAGTACCGCGTCCCATTCTTCAATCGACATTTCGACGATCGGCTTCATCAGATAGCCGATGCCGGCGTTGTTGACCAGAATATCGAGGCTGCCGTAGCGCGCGACGGTCGTGTCGATGGCCGATATGACTTGCGCTTCTTCGAGCACGTCCATGGCAATCGCGCTGCACGCGCCGCCGTTGCCGGATGCGACTGCAGAGGCGTGAATGTCAGCCGCAACCGCGTCCATTTCCGACTGTGTCCCTACCGCCGTGGCCGGCATTTCTTTGCCTTTAGCATGGCCGATATCGGTCACGACGACCTTGCAGCCTTCGCGCGCGAGCCTGAGCGCGATGGCTTCACCCAAGCCCTTGCGGCGACCCGCGCCAGTGACTAGTGCAACCTTTCCCTTGAGTTCGGAATACTGTGCCATGGTGATTAGAGGTTGTCGCAGACAATAAACATGGGGTTATCGGCGAAGGCCTGAAACTGTTTGGATCCCGCCTGCACAGCATCGGTGCCGACATCCTTGAAGAATGCGTCCAGATCCGGCACTTCGATCAACTCTGCGTATTGATATGGCGGCTTGGCGTCCGAGCCGAGCATCATCTTTGCCTTGAGCACCTCGAAACCGGTGACCGATCCGAGGCTGCGGACCAGCGGAATATCTTCGGCTTTGGCCCACGCTTCGTAAGTGGCGGCGTCTGCGTCAGGTTTGAGGTTAAACAGCACAAGGATTGAGGCCATGGCGATCTCCGTTGAAATCAAAAGTTGTCCGGACAAATTTTAGGCCTAGATTTGGCTCACGTCAAATACGCGATTTAGTGCCAAGTCGGCAAACAACACGAACCTGATTCGAGGCCTAGCAGTTTGTCGAAATTCGTAATGCTAAATCCGGGCGAACGCATTGCGGGTCACTTCCCCCTTTGGAAAAGGGGGGCTAACGGGGATTTGCGGACGTTGTCAACACGCAAGTGCTCAAAATCCCCCTCGTTCCCGCTTTTCCAAAAGCGCGTCAAATACCAGTTTCGTGAATGACGCTGGCCCGATTAGGGGCCTAGCAGTTTGTTGAAATTCGTAATGCTAAATCCGGGCCAACGCATTGCAGGTCATTTCCCCCTTTGAAAAAGGGGGACTAAGGGGGATTTGCGGACGTTGTCAACACGCAAGTGCTCAAAATCCCCCTCGTTCCCCTTTTCCAAAGGGGGAAGTGGAACACCGAAATCTGCTGCCAAGCGAATCTCGTGAATTTCAACTAACTGCTAGCAAACGAGTTCGGTCAGTTCTCCATCGAGTCCACGCACCACCCCGACCATCGCGCCGAAATAAGGTGCCTCCGCGCGCGTCATGGGCGGCGAGATCCAATTCGCGCCAACGGGCATCGTATCAACCCGAACGCCAATCATCGCCACGCCTTGTGGCAGACCACCAACCGCCTGTGGGCACGCGGTTGCGACGCTTGGATACTGGTCGGCTTCAAACAACACCGTGCGGCGGTCTGCCACCGTTGCGAGCTTATGCGCCGTGGTGGCGGGCAGCCCGAACGCCAGGTTCATCACGCTATATGGCATTTCCCATTCGCCGCCAGTGGTGGTCCCCAATAACGCGTGATAAAACACGAGAGAGGCATGCATATCGCGACAGCCCATCACCGCAATAAAGAGTTGATCGACCCAACAGTTGGCCATCGGCAGATCACTTGAGGGCAAGTGGCCGCGCACCTCGTTAAGGTAGATCGCTTCGCCGCCCGGGCCACGCGCTTGCATTGGGTAGAGCATGTCGGTGAATGAGAGCGCTTTCGGTGGTGCGATGATCGGCGTACCGACGGTCTGCAATTTTGCATACATGGCGTCGGCGTCTTTAACCGATAGTTCGAGGGCCGCCCAGCCGTAATGTGTGCCCGGCCGGTAGCCGACCGGATTGGCTTGCTCAATCAGACGCAAATAGACCGGCGCGCCGCTCGGCGGTTGTAACACCGCGCTGGGCGCGCCCGCCAAAGCCGGTGCTTGCCAAGCAGCGGCCTCGGCCGCGCTCACTGCACCTTCACGCAGCAGCGTTTGCTCAAACACGTCCCGGTAGAGCGTCAATGCCGCTTCGAGCGAAGGCACACACACCGTGCCATGCGCCAATCTTGGGCCGCTCATTTCAATACTCCGGGGTTCATCAAGTCATTGGGATCGAGGTGCTGCTTGATCGCATCAAACAACGCCAGTGCGGCGGGATTGCGGCCATCGCGATAGGTATAGAACTTGCCAATCTGGAAGTGCGTACCGCCCAAACTCCGCATCAGGCTTGCCGTTTCAGCCTTTAATGCCCCAACTGCCGCGGTAGCGCCGGGGTTTGCTGCAGGCTCACCACACTTCTTCAGATAATCGGCTTCCACCACACGCTTGTGGTATTCCGTATGACCATCGTTCCAATAAAACACCGGCTCGATCAGGTAGCCCTGCTGCGCGACCGTAGTGCACAGATAACCGATTCGAATACCGTACTGCTCCAAAACCGCCTGCTTACCCTCGAAGAAAGATTGAATCTGGGTGAACGCGTGCTGCGCGGTGCTATGCGGAAAGATTGCGTGCACCGGCACCCAGCGCTCACCGGCCGGCCCCAGCATCGAGTTGGGCTCGGTGAATGGCATGGCACGCAATGCCTTCGGAAAAGAGTTCTCGGTGGCGCTGCCGTGTTGTGCAAAGATTTTCTTGGCCGCGTCGACTTTGGCGGAAACCTCACCCGCCGTCTTGCCCTCGATGGCGACGTGGGCGGAGTACTGGTCTTGACCGACAAAGTCGCGCCCCGATTTCACCAACCCTAATCCGGCTTTCATGCCCGATTGCTTGACCACTTGCAGCAGCGTTTTCGCATCGGCAAACAAGCTCATGCGCTTCTTGCGCTGCTCAAGCAACACCGGATCAAACGCAAAGCACTCAGCGGCGATGTTTTGCCGGGACATTTCCGACATCGCTTCGATCATGTGCAGTGGATCGCTGAATTCCGCTGATACAAAATCGATTTCTTTCTGGCGGGGAATCAGTTTGAGTGTCGCCCTCGCCTTGATTCCCAGCGCGCCAGCGTCACCCACAAATACGCCGGTGAGATCCGGCCCGAAGTAACGCAAGAATGGCTTGGTATTGCCGGCCGCTGCGCTACCTGTGGTGATGATACTGCCGTCGGCCAGCACCACTTCTACCGAAAGCACGGTATCGCCAACACTGCCGTGTTCGCCAGAGCCAAGAAACACGCTGCCTTGCGACAACGCACCACCCACCGTTGAGCGCAAGCCAGACAGCGGCCCCCAATAGGGCGTACGCACACCATGCGGCGCCAGCAAATCATTCAGCGCCCCCCAGCAGATGCCGGTTTCAACGGTGACATAACGATCGGCGAGATTCAGCTCGACCAAATTGTCCAATTTGGCCATGTCGATCAGCACCGAGTGCGCTTTAGCGGCAAGAAAACCTTCGGTGTAACTCAAGCCGCCACCGCGCGGCACCATCGCCACGCCTGCCGCGGCGAGGATCTTGACGGCCTTCTGCAGTTCATCGACCGTCGCGGGTGCGACCACGGCATCCAACGCCGCACCACTACTAAAGACGTCTTGCGCGTAGAAGGTCAGCTCGCTCGCCTCGGTTTGAACCGCCGCTGACCCGATTGCCCCTTGCAGTGTGATGAGCCAGACAGGCGCCGACGCCGCTTGGCGTTGTGTCGGTACATCGATCGTTTCGGCATCACTCATTTGTGCTTCAACCATGTAACTTCTCCAGAGATAGTGACTGAATTCAAATTCTTTGTGCGAACCAAGCCGAGCGAGTTGATCAGCGGCGCAACCAGGCGCGCACGCTCCCCCTCTTCACTGACCACAACCTCCAACTCGCCACCGAAGTCCGCCAGCGCGAGCGCCAGATCAGCTGCCAACAATGCGCGCCACAGCGGCGCATACAATGCTGCGACGCGAACGATCTCGAGCGTCTCGGTGTGCAAACGCACCGGTGCGGGCGCATCAATCATGCGCGCGGCAGCGGCAGCGGGCGGCAACCACGGCCAAAACAAATGCTTCATGCGCGCCCAATTCCACGCGTCGAGCAAGTGCGCGCCGGTGCGGTGCGGCGTGGCGTCCGGCAATTGCGATAGAAACTGTTCCCGCTCGCTTGCATTCAACGGTAGCGGGTTGATTAAGCGCAGCCGTTGGCATCGCGACGCAGCGGGATCCGAGGCCCGCGCCAGCGGTGCCACCATCTGTGCTGCCACCGCGCACGCCGCACCCTCTGCGCTAATGGAAAACCGGCCGACGCCAAGTAATTCGAGCGCCGCCAAGATTGCATCGGCGATCGCTTGTGGTGCGACCGCTTCCGCCGCCCACGGTCGGGACGCGCCGTGTCCCGGCAGTTCCGGCGCGATCACAACCGTGCCGTGCGGCACGCCGACCGGAATCTTGGCGGGGAAACCAAGATCATGCAGATGCACCTCTACGGGAGACGCATTTAGGCTACCACCGTTCATCGATATCAGCATGCCCAACGAGCCGTGCGGCGTCGGCATCACACGCCGCGATTGCGAAACCGCAGCGGCGACGGCCGTCACGCTATCGGCCCGACTTGCGTGCTCCGCAACCTCGCCGATAAACGCATCGGTCCTGGCAACCAGTGCACTCTGCCCGCCCTTCACCAGTTCGGCGATTACGTTCGACGGCAGGTTCTGCAATCGCGGCAAGTGTGCGGCGAGGACGTCCTCCTCGCGGTAGAAGATTCGTGTCGGTACGTTCAGGCGCGATGCAGCCGTCGGATCGTCGTACAGAAATGCCGCCCGGTAGCCGAGACGGTAGCCGTCGCCTGCGTCGAGCAGATCGAGTACATCGGCGTGCAGCTTCTCCGTCGTCGGTGCCGGATAACGCAGTCGCGCCGCCATGGTCGGCGTATTCCACGGGAAGTACAAGTTCTGCTCGCGAAAGCGTGACCACAGCCACAGCAGATGTCCGCCGTTCCATTCGGGCTCAAACGGCGGGAGATAGCCGTCAAGCAATTTCTGGCGTTCATCGGTGTTGAATCGCGCATAGCCATCGCACACCAATCCGGCGATACGCTCGGGATAGTCCAGCGACAATCGTAGCGCCGTCACCGCACCGGTATGTACACCGTAAACGATGGCGCGCTTGATTCCCAACGCATCGAGCAACTGCTTGACGGCTCGGGCCATATCTTCAATGCTCGGCTGTATCAGCGGCAGTGGATCAGATGAACCAAAGCCCGGCGTGTCGGGCGCGAACACCGAATAGCGTTCCGACAAGCGCTCAATCCACGGCAGCATGGCGCGCGAATTCTGCGGCGACTGATGCAACAGCACAACCGCCGGCCCGCTGCCCGCGTAGCGTACGAGTACGCGACGACCGGCGACATCGACAAACTGGGTGGACGGAGTGGTCATTGAGGTCTTGTCAGGCTTTACGGTGCCATAAAATTTGTCCGGACAACTTGTAGTTTAGCCACTTTTGCGCGTCATCACAACGCCTCAAAGCATGCACGCCGCACGTTTGGTAACGCCGCCCTTGTCTAATCCGCGACACGCCGCTCTTCGATCAGCGTTCGCTGGTACAACACGCCGTCGCGAAACCAGTGCCACGTGCGACTGCGTTGGTTATTTTCTTCGTTAATGACGATCAACTCGTAAAGGTACGCGCCGGGCGCATCGTGGCGCTGCCAAGTAAGAACCGTGGAGAGCTCGTCAACCGCCCATGCCTGACCGCGAATCAGTTCATTGTCCCAATACAACACGCCCTCGCGACACACCCCCGGATAGTCGCCGTGCGTCTCGCGGCCGTCGTCCCACCAGAAATGGTTTTTCTGCGTGTAGTGATATGGCCCCTCATCCGGGAAGCGGACCTCGATGCGCGAGTGGTGCAAATCGAGTGTGTTGGCGTTGGTGTCGACGACGCGATAGGTACCTTCCCAGACGCCGTTGTGGCGGGTGAGATGCGGCATGGTTTGGTGCACGGGGTTCATTGTTGCCTCCAATTCTTCAGCAGTCACTCTATTGTCCGGGGGCTGTTCGGTCAAACGCTTTTGAGGCGGAACGTCACAACTAACGGTTGTCAGGCGTTCGCCGTGACACACCACAATCGTGATTGCGCATAATGTGCGGCATGAGCGAACAGCCCATCGACGCCAACAAACTGCGCCAGTTCTTGGCCGTTATTGAGCACGGCCACTTTGGGCGCGCGGCAGAGTCGCTCGGCATTTCTCAGCAAGCGATGAGTAAGGCAGTGGCGCAGCTTGAACATGCGCTGCGCGTGAAGCTGCTGGAACGCGGTCCATATGGTGTCCGGCCAACGGCCATCGGCCAAATGCTCGCCGACCGCGGGCAGCTCGCGATGACCGAACTCGCAACGGCGCAGGCCGAAATTGAGTCTTGGCGGGGCGCTCGCATCGGCGAAGTGCGCATTGGCGTCGGGCTGGGTTTTGTCGGCCGCGCCATGCCGACCGCGATTGGACGCTTTCGAGAAATCTATCCAAACGTGCACGTCACCGCCATCGTTGAGAGTTCAGCAGTTTTGTATCCGATGGCCCTCAAGGGTGAACTCGACTTCGTCGTTAGTTCTCCGCCAAGCTGGTTCAAAACTGACCCTGAGCTGAAACAGGACACGCTGTTTTCCGATCAAGACTTGTTGATTGCGCGGCGCGACCATCCGCTGGCAAAAAAAACGGGCGTCACGCTTGCCGACCTTGCGCCATTTCCGTGGCTGGTATCGGCACAAATAGGCGAGGCGTGGCAGCGCTTTTGCCGGCAGTTCGTTGCCGAAGGACTCGAACCACCACGACAACTCGTTCGCACCGATTCGATCGCGCTCGCCAAAGAGCTCATGTACAGCGGCAACTACCTGTGCCTCCTTTCGAATGACACCGTGTCGCGCGAACTGGCGGAACGTCGCTTGGTGAATATCAAGACGGCTTGGACAGCGGAGCCGCGCACGGCCTACATTACCTACCGTCGAAAAGCCAACTTGACGCCGGTGGTCGCACGCATGATGAAGTTAGTTCGCGACGTCTGCGCAGAGGATCCGGCGCAACGCTAGCGCGTGGTCAACACATCACAACCAACGGTTGTGGTACTGATTGCGATACTTGATGGGCTTCTGATTTCCAGGTGTCTATATTCGCTTCGAACGTGGTCGGGCGCGCCCGTTGCGCTGCTCAGACCAACTATCGAATCGACCACATTGCGGAGGCACCATGCGAAGAACATTATCAAGGAGTCCGATTTCACTTGCCGTTATGTTTGCCCTGTCGGCGCCGATTGGCGCGCTGGCACAGCAAGCACCCGCCGCATCTCCCTCTCCCTCTCCCGCTGCCTCCGCAGCTGCTAAGAAAGCTGCCGCTGAGGCGAACAAGGTCGAAAGCATCACCGTCACCACGGCCCGGCGCCGCGGTGAAGAAATTCAGGATGTGCCGGTATCAGTCACGACCATCACCGCGCAGGGCTTGCAAAACCAGCAAATTGTTGATTTGGAGGGGCTCAACTTGAGCATTCCAAACGTCACCATCGTTCGCAATACCGGCACGAACGTTGGCGCTCAGGTCTACATTCGCGGTGTGGGCAACGACGACTCGGCGTTCAACATTGAGCCGCCAGTCGGGATGTACTTGGACGACGTATACATGGGACGGCAGATCGGTGCGATGCTCGACGTGCTCGACTTCGAACGCATTGAGTTTTTACGCGGGCCGCAGGGAACGCTCTATGGTCGCAATTCAAGCGCGGGCGCGATCAAGTACGTTTCTCGTAGACCGAATCTGTACGACACCAAGGTCTCCGGTTCGATTGCTGGTGGCTCATATGGCAAGCGGAACTTCAATTTCAGTGGAAGTGTACCGCTCGCCGAGAACACGTTTGCGCTCAAGTTCGACGTCGGCACGCGCAAGCAAGATGGCTGGATGAAAGTCGTCAACGCCGCCGGCGCGGACACCGGGCAGCGCGCCAATGGTCTCGACAGTCAGGCGGCCAGACTGTCGGCACTTTGGAACGTAACCGGCACGACCGATGTTTTCTTCAGCTACGACGTATCGACCAATGAGTCCGGCCCGCAGGCAATCGCTTCCACCAACTGCACCGGTCTCATCGGCGCAGGCGATGTCGCCGTTTGCGCCGAACTCTGGTTTCAATGTCATCTGCCCGTTCCGCTTCGACGCTCGCACTACCGGGCAAGGTGCGCCAGACATCAATAAATTCCGTGGCTGGGGCGGCAACCTCACCGTCACTACCGACTTGGGTGGTGCGGAATTTAAATCGATCACCGGCTATCGCGGCTTCAAGGACGATTTATCGCTTGATCTTTCTGGCAACCCGGCAGCACCATTCAATTTGCTTCAGTACCTGAAGCAAAAGCAGTTCAGTCAAGAATTGCAACTCATCTCCAAGGCTGGTAGCGGGTTGAGTTGGATTGTCGGGGCGTTCTATTTTGATGAGACCATCGACCAAAACGCCGTGTTTGGCGGCCGTCGAAATATTGACAATCAAGACGCAAAAAGCCTCGCATTCTTCGGTGAACTCAATTGGAAATTTGCCACTGATATGACGCTGACAATAGGCGGCAGACAGTCGAAAGATACGAAGGCCATTGATCGGCAGTATTTTCTCTCGCCAACCGACCCGCGCCCGGCAGTTACTTTGTCTAAAGGCATAAGCGACTACTCGGAATCTAAATTCACGCCAAAGGTTGGCCTGGACTACAAATTGAACAAGGACATGTTGGTCTACGCAACTTGGGGCGAGGGCTACCGTGCGGGCGGCTTTGCCGCCGCACGTCCCACCAGCGCTTCCCAAGTTGGTGGCCAAATCGTCGCCGAGACGGTGTCTTCTTGGGAAACCGGTATGAAAAGCGAGTGGATGGGTAGACGGGCAAAGCTTAATCTCGCCTACTTCCAATCGACCTACAAGAATCTACAATCGAGCGTGCTGGGCGGCGATGGCAGTTTCACGGTCATCAGCGGTGACGCAAAGTTTTACGGCGTTGATATCGAAACGGCCTTCAAACTCACACCAGACTGGAACATTTACGGCATTGTCGGCTTCCTGCACGACGAATGGACGCGCCAACCGGCTAATTTACTGACAGCGGTTCGCTTGAAGCATGTGCCGCGCTCGCAATACAAGATCGGCACCGACTATCGCAGCACACCGGTGGGGCCGGGTCGATTCGTGTTCGCCGCCAACTATCGCTGGACCGATGAAATTTATCGCAGCA
>Ga0209181_10010647_pt1 | contig 11915 bp, 10 predicted proteins | sample MAT05_FD_187208 | JGI IMG/M metagenome (GOLD analysis project Ga0209181, IMG submission 187208) | Freshwater microbial communities from Lake Fryxell liftoff mats and glacier meltwater in Antarctica - MAT-05 (SPAdes) (version 2) | ecosystem: Environmental > Aquatic > Freshwater > Ice > Liftoff... | reverse complement strand
TTGGGATTCATACACGAAGTAGAACATCGCTCCAATAAGGGCAATGGCAACTAGCGCGAGTAGAATAGGAGTACGTTTTGTCTGCATTGGGAATGGTCAGGTCATTGGGTCATTGGGGTCATTGGGGTCATTGGGTCATTGGGGTCATTGGGTCATTGGGCTACTAGGTCATTGGGGTCATTGGGGTCATTTCAACCACTTTACCACACCCCCTCACTTCATCACCCCATCACTTCATCACCCCATCACTTCATCACCCCATCACTTCATCACCCCCTCACTCCATCACCCCATCAAAAATGCACCCAACCCTGCGCTTTCAAATCGTGCAGGTTGCCACCCATCGTATTGATTTTGATCCCGTCTTTGGCATCCAGGATTTCCCCGGCGATGTAAATATCGGGCAGGTATTTCACTTTTTCTACGTCTTCGGGTCGAATGGTGAACAGCAATTCATAATCCTCGCCGCCATTAAGGGCGCAAGTGATCGGGTCAAGCTTGAATTTTAGCGCCAGCAATTGTGCTTCCTGATTGATAGGCACGCCGCTTTCTTCGATAAGTGCGCCTACCTTGCTCTGCTTGCAAAGATGAAAAACCTCCGAGGCAAGTCCGTCAGAAATGTCAATCATCGACGTCGGCTTCAAGCCAATTTTCCTGAATTCCTCGATCATATCGCGCCGCGCTTCGGGCTTGAGTTGCCGTCCCACAGCGTAGGTCTGGTTTTCAAAATCGGGCTGCAACTCAGGGTTTTCTTGCCAGATATGTTTCTCTCTTTCCAGAATTTGAAGTCCGAGGTAAGCTCCACCGAGTTCGCCCGTGATACAAATAAGATCGCCGGGCTTTGCACCACTTCGGTACACCAGTAATTCTTTTTCACACTGCCCAATAGCTGTAATACTGATCGTCATGCCTTTGGGTGAGGAGGTCGTGTCGCCACCAACCAAATCTACCTGGTAAGCTTCGCAAGCTGCACGAATACCCTCGTAAAGTTCGTCCAAAGCTTCCACCGAAAAGCGGTTGGAGATTGCAAGGGAGACTACGATTTGTTTCGGTATCGCGTTCATTGCATAAATGTCGGAAAGATTTACGACCACCGCTTTGAAGCCCAAATGCTTTAGGGGCGTGTACGACAAATCAAAATGGATGCCTTCGACCAGCATATCTGTGCTGACCACGGTACAGAGTGAACCGTTTTCGATGACCGCTGCGTCGTCGCCAATGCCTTTGATACTGGAGGCTTGGCGCAGGGGGAAATCGCGCGTGAGGTGGTCAATAAGGCCGAATTCGCCTAAGGTATTTACGTCTGTTCTTTCCACGTTATTGTTGTTGTAAAAGTCGATATAAGAAGCGTTTTTTTTCAGGGTGTACGCGATTAAACCCCTCTCCATCCAGCAAATTCTGTAAATCCTGTCAGAATTAGGTTTTATCCAGTTGTGCATGTCTGTTCAATCGAGGCAGCAGCCACAAAGACAAAAATCCGCCCACGAAGTTGTAGAAAATTTGCACCGTAAAAAAGGCAATATTTGCATAAGAAAACCCGTCGCCGCCGTTAATGCCATAAAGTGCCAGACCAGCAATGCAAAGTGCATGAAAAGTACCCATACCGCCAGGTGAAGGAATTACAAATCCTAAAGTGCCGAACACAAAAACCATGAGCGCAGCACTCATCCCCAAGTGTTCTGTAGGCGGAAATGCTTTGAGGTTGAGCCAACATTGCAGGTAAAACATAACCCAGATACCCACCGAATAGGCGGTAAATAAGCCCGGACTTTTCAGTTTGAATACACTCCGAAGGCCATCAACAAATCCTTTCAAGCGATACCCCACTTTTTGCAAAAACGGGATTTTAGCAAGCCGCCTTCGTACCAGATAAATCAAAAGTAGCCCGAAGGCTGAAATGGCCAGGAAAGCCAGCACAAAAGGATTTTGGAGAAACCCGCCCTCCGATTCACCACTTTTTCGCTGCGCAATGAAGGCCCAAAGCGTATCCCCCTCGAACAAAAATGCCAGCCCCACCACGCCTGCAAGACAGAGAAAATCCATAAGTCGGTCGATGCCAACCGTGCCGATCACTTTTTCCACCGGAATCTTTTCATAGCGAGCAAGCGAGCCGGCACGCACGACCTCGCCCATGCGAGGCAAAAAAAGATTGGCGAAATAGCCCAATAAAATAGTGAGCAGCGAATTGGCAAAACCTACCCGGTAACCCATCGGCTCCAGCAACATTTGCCAACGCAGTGCGCGGAAGATATTACTCACGGTGAAGGCCAGCAGCACCACAATTATCCACCACAGATTCACGGTAGAAAAGTCGTATAAAAGCTTATCAATCAGGCTGCATTGATCCGTAGGAATCCCGTCCAAGCGACATTGCTCTTGAAAAGCAGTATTCTGGCTACTGAATACCCAAGCCATAATGCTGACCCCGATGCCGAGAAAAAGGAGAAATTGAAGAATTTTTTTTGCCATTTCGGGAGCAAAGGTCAAAAAAACATGGGTCATCCCGATATTTCAGCGTGCTAAAATATCGGGATGACCCAGGTAGGCATGTTGCTATAAGCAGCTTTGAGTAGGGAAAACAGCTCTTGACTACTCAAAATCGCTTCTAGCAACAAGCCTGAAAATGGTTCATTGGGGGATCAAAACACAGTCTTTCCGCTCATTCAATGACCACGGTTTTAAACTTAGGAATCGTCATGGTAAAATAGCCATAGCCGCCTTCCACATTGCTGGGCAGATTGATGGGCTCTGAGATCAATTGAGAAAACAGATTCCCGCTTCTACGATAGGCCGATACAAACTCAAAGTATTTTTTGGGAATGTTAGACAGGCCAACTAAAACGGTATCACCTACCTCAAACACAGGATCCGGTTCAAAAATTATTTCCTTTCCATCGCCAGTGGTCTTGTCAGAGAAAGCATGAAAGGAGTTTCGTTCCGTTCTAAAAAGGCTATTGCCAGGCAAAAGAATGTCCTGAAAGATGTTATTGCTTTTGGTATAGGTAACCAGAAAGTAGTTTTCCATCCCAAATGGATCCCAAAAATTGTACTTAAAAGAATGCAGGGTGTCTCCCAAAGAAGGCAGAATCTGGGTGGTTGGAAACAAGGTGTCTAATTCAATTTGAGGCATTGCCGTAGTCTGCGCTTGAGCGCTCAGACCCGTATCAAAGTCTTTGACTGTCAATGTATAAGTTTCTCCTGGGATTTGTTCCACTTCAATAGAAGCATAAATTCCCGGAGCGATTTTAAACAATTGCACACTGCGTCCGCCATAAGTAACCATCACCAAGGCGCTGTCCACCAAGGCCCTCAAAAGAACATCAGGATTGTCGAGATCAAGGCTATCCGCCTCGGGAATCAGTGCACTAAAAGTGCGGCTAACCGTGACGATCAACTCTTGCGGTGGCAAGGCAAAAGAAGAGATAACTAGCTGTTGAGGGGGTTCGTCTATTTCGATTGGAATAGGCGATGGACTGAAATTGCAGGACGCCAAGGCGTAACAGCAGGATATTGCAAGGATATATTTGAAAATATTCATGACTTGAATTTTTTTATGTGAACGGATCCAAGGATCCATGTTTAGAATTTGAAGTTGTAACTGATCGAGCCGATCATTCCGAAAAGTCCGCGCTCTTCATAGCGCTCTCTTCCGGTATTGGGGTCAACCCGTATGACCACCCGGTTGGGTTGCGTCCGGTTGTAGGCATTGTACGCGCCCAGGTGCCATTCACCCTGCCAGCGTGGGTGTTTTTTGCCTTTAAAGACAAAGTCAATGTCCAGTCGGTGTGAATCATTGAGCCGGTAACTGTTTTTAGCGGGGTAAACGGGCAAAAGATCAATGCCTGAGTAACTTGGCAATGGCATCAGATATTTAGCAACAATGGGCGTAAACGGATTGCCGGAGCTATATACCCAGGCCAATGAAACTGAAAAACGCGGTCGGATCTCATAGTTTGCCACGACAGAAACATCATGCCTGCGATCGTATCTGGCAAAATAAGTAGCGCCCTTGTTCAACTCAGAAAAGGTTCGGTTTGACCAGGCAAGGGTATAGCCTATCCAACCCGTAAGTTTCCCTGCATTTTTCTGGATCAGCATTTCAAAACCCCATGCCCTGCCACGGCCACGAATCAGTTCGCTTTCATAGTTGTCGTTCAGGATCAGTCTGGCCCCTTCCCGGTATTCGATCAGATTATGCATCCATTTGTAATAGACCTCTGTAGAAAACTGCACCTGCTTCTTGTCTTCAAAGAAGTTAGTGAACCAGCCTGTACTCACCTGATCGGAGTATCCTGGCTTGACATTTTTGGTCACCGGGTACCATAAGTCAGTGGGTAAAGCCACAGAGGAGCTGGACACCAGATGCATGTACTGGGCCATGCGTGCATAACCAAATTTTAAGGAATTCCGCTCCCCAATGGCGTAACGGGCCGCAAGTCTGGGTTCAGCAGTTTTATAAAAAGTGCCTTGTACCACTGCTCCAGAGAGCCGCAGTCCACCGTTCAGTTTCCAGCTTTCATTCAATTCGTGATCCAGACTTCCGTACAGGGCCAATTCCTGCATGTCTATGCTTGCAGCAGGCTTGTTTTTTAGTACGTCAGTGATGTCGCCCTGAACAGAAATCAGATTGGGTTTGAAAATGTGGTGTGTAATTGCGCCGCCAAATTTTATAGTGGTCTGATTTTTAGGACGGTAATCGTAATCAAGTTTGGCTGCGTAGTCTGTGATTGCAGACTGAATCAGGACATTGTTCTCAGAAAACGACCCTTCAATTTTATAGTTAAACTGAGAGCGCAGTATGGTCAGATTGTGGAATAATTTTTCGTTTTTATAGATATGATTCCATCGAGATGTAGCGGTGAAATTGCCTAAACGCGAATCGATCCCTGTGTTCAGGTTGGAAGAATCACTTTGCATAGATGCGTCCAATACATCCCGGCCAAAGTAGGAGCTGACATATACGCGGTCCCGATCCTTTAACCGGTAGTTGGCTTTGAGGTTCAGGTCATAAAAATAGAAGGGGAATTGCAGACCAAAGGCTGCTACCAGTTTATCGATATAACTTCTGCGACCTGAAATGATAAAGCTGCCTCGTTCTTTTTTGATGGGGCCTTCTAGGGTAAGGCTGCTGGCAATGTTTCCAATGCCGCCCTGCGCGGAGAACCGTCGATCATTACCCTCTCTCATTTTTACATCCATAATGCCCGAAAGCCGTCCGCCATATTGTGCCGGGAAAGCGCCTTTATACATGCTTACATCCCGTAAAGCATTGGAATTGAATACAGAAAGAAAGCCAAGAATGTGACCGGGATTATATACCGGAGCCTCATCTAACAGGATAAGGTTTTCGTCTGAACCGCCACCTCGGACAAACATACCGGTGGTTCCTTCTCCACCACGTTTCACGCCGGGCATCAACTGAAACGCTTTAATAATATCGCTTTCGCCAAAAAGTGCAGGTGTTTTGCGCAAAATTTCCATCGGCACAGAGAGCTTGCTCATCTCAGTGTTATTCACGTGTTCTTTAGCTGCAGTTGATCGGGCGCTAATCACTACCTCTTGAAATATTTTTTGATCGGAGCCAAGACGCACCGATTGGGTCACATTTTTTTGCAGGTCTACCTGGATCTCTAAAGGCTCAAAACCGATGTAGGAAAACACCAGAGTATGCTGCCCCTGTGGTAAGGAGAGCGCATAAAAGCCATATTCATTGGAAATGGCCCCTTTCCCCTCTGATTTTGCACGTACAGTAACCCCAATCAGCGATTCGCCGGAAGTATGGTCAGATATGTATCCGCTGACTGTGAAATCACGCTTGATCCCTTCCTCGGAAGCCGGAGGTTCGGAGACCGACTGTTTTGAACCATTCGAGGAGGTCGGTTTTTTTCGCACAACGATTTGTCCTGCCACTTCACTAAAATCAAGATTAGTGCCTTTGAATAGTATTGCCAGGGCTTTTCTCAAAGGTTTTTCATTCACCATTAAGGTTTGGCGCAGGCTTAAAGGCAAATCCTGTTTGTTGTAAGCAAACGGAATTTTATAGTCTGTTTTTATTTTTTCAAGGATACGGACAATCGGTTGATCTTGCGCTTTGACCGTGATTCGGGTATTGAGCCATACATCGGTTTGAGCCATAGCTGCAATGGGCCCAAATAGGATGCTTAGGATAGAAAACAATCGAAAAATCATGGGTTATTAGTAGTTTTTGTGTTGCCTATTTGAAAAAAATTAAACATCGGGCCTAAAGCGGTATAACCGCTTTGGGGTGAAAATTGGACTGCAATGAAAATTGGAAAGAATGATGCTACTCCTGGGTCACTTCAAAATATTGTTCTTTTTCCACCCATTTGAGGCCGCAAGTAGCAGTGAGGATATCTAATACAGCCTCAATTTTTGAACCTTCAAAGTGCGCTGTAAGGGCACAGGTGCCCGAGGTCAAACCAGATACCAAAATTGGCTTGGTTCGATAAAAAGTGTTCAGACTTGCCGCTACCTGTACAATATCAAGGCCTTCAAATTCAAAAATGCCCGTTTTCCAGGAAAGGTAATTGGGGTCGGCGTTAAGCGTTTTTTGAAGTGTTCTGTTTGGGTTGTCGCAAAGGCCTTTTTCACCTTTTGACAGGATGATCGGCGCTCCAAATGTACCCTCAAAACGCACCCTGCCGGTTGTAACCGTCAATTCAGCACCTTGGGGTTTCACAGCAAAATTGAAGGATGTACCCAATACCGTAACTGTAGCAGCATCAGATCGAATGATGAAGGGTTTGGTTGAATCGCTTGCAACTTCTAAAAAAGCCTCGCCTTCCAAGCTGATATTTCGATTACCCTGATCAAAAACTTTGGGGAAACGGACCTTACCTCCACAGTTAAGCCACACCAAGGTTCCGTCTGACAAGCTTACCTGGCGGACTTCCTTTGTTGCTGCAACTTCCAACCATTGCTTCTCGGTTTCATGGCCTAAAATGAATTGCCCAGCTACGATCAGGATCACCACAGCCGCTGCAGCTGCAAGGGTGGTCCAGCGCCATATCTGCTTCATGACTACGATTTTTGCTTTAGGCTGCACCGAAAGGTGTGGAGCCACCTTGGTCCAGGCAGCCTGAGCATCATATACTTTTACATTTGAGGAGGCGCTTTCTTTCCACAAGGTTTCGAAAAAAATAAATTCGGAATGATGTTCTGTAGAAGCCTGGGCCCAGGCTTCCACAGCCTGCCGTTCTTCTGGTGTGGCCTCACCGGAGAAGTACTTTGGCAGCAATATTTCCATATCGTTCATCATTCAAAACCTCATTTAAATCATAATCGTTCAGCGGATAAAAAACCCTTACTCCGCGCAGAACTATTTTTTATTTTTCTTTCAACCCTTCTGCGGCAAAGAATTCACGCAAGATCCGAAACGCTCTACTCATCTGACCCTCAACGGTTTTTACAGAAATCTCAAGCGCAGCGGCAATTTCTTTATAGGATTTCTCCTGCTGACGACTCATCAATAACACCGCTCGGGTTTTGGGCGGAAGCCGGTCAATGGCGAAAGGGAGTAACTCGGCCATTGTACTGGCAGCGTCAATATGGTTCGGATCATAGGAATATCCGATGATCTCTTCAGCGGAGCCAATGGGTTGGGGCGTTTTGGACTTTCGCCGCAGGTGGTCAACCGCACGATTTTTAGTGGCACGGAGTAGAAAAAAGCGCGGTTCGGCAGGCAGAAGGGTGTGGGCGCGTTTTTCCCAAAGTTCAATAAAAAGAGATTGTACCACGTCTTCAGCATCCTGATCATGGCCGATCAGTGAGAAAGCGTAGTTACACAGCGGACTGTAAAAACGTTCAAAAAGCAGCTTGAGATCGTCGGGGTGTTTGAGAATGAAGGCGTTTTTGGCCGCTTCACCCGAAGTGTATTCCATAGGGCAAAAGTAAAAAAAGGAATATTGCGCTGAGGATTCGTTTTAAAACCGGTTGCTTTTATCCGCTAAGATTTATAACGAAAAGGATTCCTTAGTCCACTCAAACCAATACCCATACAGGTTATAGAATGAGCTTTATGGCGCGCCAGTATGCCAAAACTGGTTTGAACGGTGGCTTTTTTGAAGGTGGGCTTTATGTAAGCAAGCACCAAATCAAGACCCGTTCCGAGACTTCCACCCTGTTGCCCGATCCGAATTTTTTCTTTTTCCAGGTCTACAGCTCAACAGTAACTGAAAAAGTATACAAAGAGGTGAGGTCGGTGGCTTACGCGCTGGAGCTGGCTGGCAAAAACTACGGGAGCCTGACGTTTGAATGTCCCGGATGTATCAATTGGTCTGTTTTTAGATCATCCATCACATTTTCCCGCCGTCAACATCCTTCAAAAAAGAAATAAGTCCCGGGAAATAATGCGCCTGATCATCCCACATGCTCATGTGGCTACCCTCCGGGCAAAGCAAAAAACGACCCTTTTGTACCTTTTCAGCCACCATTTTCATGTGTGCAGGATCCATCGTATCGTGCGTGGCCCCCACGACTAAGGTTGGCACTTTGATGCTGGGAAGTTTGGCGGTCACATCCCATTTTTCCAGTTTGCCTGAAATACCAAACTCGCTCGGCCCCTGCATACTGACATAAATGGTTTGGTTGATTTTAGCAAAGGAACGATTCACGGGATCTGGCCATTTATCCAATGGGATGCGACAAATATGCTGGTTGTAAAAATTGGGCATCAGCAATTCCATGTAGCGTGGGTTGGTAAAATCTCCTTTTGATTCAAGGTCTTGAACTTCTGCCAGCACTTTCGGATCCATTTGTTTTGAAAGCACCTCATCGGCATATTTTCCATATTCGGGGCAGCTCATCATCATATTAGAAATAATCAAGCCCTTCAGGTTACTTTGATATTTCAAAGCGTATTCCGCAGCTAAAATACCGCCCCAGGAGTGCCCAAGCAGGTAAAAATTGTCTTTGTTCAATCCCAATGCCTGTCGAACCTGTTCCACTTCCTCCACAAATCTGGGTAAATTCCAAAGACTCGTATCGTTCGGCTGATCGGAATATGCCGAGCCAAGTTGGTCGTAGTAGTAAAATTCGATGCCTTCCTGTGGCAAAAAACTCTCCATGCACTCCCAGTATTCATGGGTGCAAGCAGGGCCGCCATGGAGGAGCAGTACTTTGATTTTCGGGTTGTTGCCGATGCGTTTGGTCCAAACCTTGTACTTACCACCGTCGAGCGAGATTTGGCGAATACCGCCAGTTTTCACCCCTGTTTCTTCGTTTTTTAAATATTCACAAGCCGCGCTGGGCTTGGGCTGCTGGTTGCAGGACATCATTGCACCTAGCATTGTGAGCAACAAGATGTTTCTGAAATTTTGCATAATTGGTTTGTATTGAACCCTTAACTCCGTTCTGGGGCTAATTATGAATGGTTATGCTGTTTCATAAATGGTAGTATGGCCTTTAGGCCGTCGGGACAAGGGGCATTTATGCCCCGGATGCTACATGCGCGCCGTAAACGGCGCATTTCCCGACGGCCTAAAGGCCATACTAACCTCCCAACACCGCCAAAGCAGCCCCGAGCAACACCTCATTTTTTTCCAAGGCCTCCTTTGCATAGGTCTGTAATGCCACCATTCGATCCTTACTCAGCAAAGCTTGTTGTACCCGGTCATCCTTTCCCACCAGTGTTATAGCTTCTTCCTCTGTAGGCAATGCAGGCAAGCTGGCCAAATGGGCCAAATCGTTGCCAGTCAACACCTTACTATGTCGAATACTGGGCGGCAACCCATCAAAACCGATACCGATGCGCGTCACTTCTTGTACTATTTCTTCAACAGCCGCCCCGCTTGCTCTGACGTAATAAAACCGCCCCATACGGCCCATCAAGTCGATTTTATCGGGGTCGATACGCCCTTTATCGTTGAGTATGGTTTCGGAAATATGCATCATCACGATCTTACAAAAGATCAGATTCCCTGCGCCGCCATCATCGCCGAGTGGCAGTATTTTATCTACCACGCATTCCATTTGTACCGGGCTTTCCGCTACTCGGAAGGGCTTAACCAGAACACTGGGCAAAGGGGTAAAGCCAGCCTTTATAAACTCATTTACCTCCGGCCCATACTCAATACTGGCGAGTGCCATTTGCCGTGAAATATTATGCGACACCACATTAATGACCACCTCGCCCGTGTCTTCCACGTTTTTCAACGTGTCCTTTGTCGTGTTGTTTGCCACACGACGATTGGAGGAAAAGATCAGGATCGGCGGGTTACTGCTGAATGCGTTGAAAAAACTATACGGCGCAAGGTTCGGCACCCCGTCGGTACTGACGGTACTTGCAAACGCGATAGGCCTTGGTGCCACTGCTGCTAAAATATATTGATGCAAATCTTTTGTGGCAATTTGCTTCGGGTCGATGCTGAGCATAGAATGGGTTTGTGTTTGGTCAGGCTTGTTTTTTGACAGGATTTGCAGGATAAAGCGGGGGGGTGATCCTGTAAATCCTGTCAAAAATAAGCCTGTAATGAAATCTAACTTACAAATTTGGCTTCTTTGGTGCAGGAGCACTAGCGTGATAATCACGCTGCACCCGCTCAGCATAGTTGTCTAAAAGTTCGATGATACGCGGTCGCTTGGTTGATTGCACAATTAGGCCCACATGATACTCATTTTCGATCATACGCCAGGCGATTTCCGGATCCTTGAATTGGCTCGTATCCGGCCACTGCTGCCGCGTCAAAGAAACAAGGATGCCCGCGTAGTCATTACGCACCCTTGGCATTTTGTAGGGTTCCCCGGCGGCCACCGCCGCTTCGAGTCGCGCCCATTCAAACCAAAGGTTTAAGCCGGAAGAGCACTCCACCATTTCGGCCAGATGCGCCCCACCCACGCGACAAGAGGTTTCAAGAAAGTAAAACTCGCCGGTTTCTCGATTTTTGATGAATTCCGTATGACTGGCGCTGTATTGCATCCCAAAAGACGCCATAACATCGGCAGTGAGTTTCTGCAGTTTTTTATCATCAGCTGAGCCAAAAGTCACCACAGCACTTCGGAAAATACCGCCGCCATGCGCCACTTCAAAAGGTGTAGCCAAATATTGTGAAGCCCGCGCAAAAATAACCTTACCGCCTTCGGAAAGCGCGTCTACATGGTACACGTCACCCGGTTTGAACTGTTCCACCAGAAAGTGGTGGCGTTCTGCACCAAGCGTTTCGAGGTGCGCCCAAAGCTCCTCGGCAGTATTTATTTTTTTCATACCCGTAGCCGAGGCTTGGCCGCGGGGCTTAATGATCCAGGGTGCTGCTACGGTCTTGGTGAAATGGTTGATGTCGGCATCATGGAAAAGATCAGAAAAAGACGGCACAGGAATACCGGCGTCGCGGGCTTTGATGCGCATAGTAAGCTTGTCGCGGAAATGGCGAGCCGTCGTCTGGCCCATCCCTGAAATGCGGAAATGCTCCCGGAGATACGCGCCTTTTTCTACATCAAAATCGTCGAGTGCCACAATGCGGTCTATCTTTTTCTTGCGCATCAGCCAGGCCAATCCTGCGGCGGTGTCTTCCATATTCCAGTTGTTTTCGGCATCTTCTTGTACATAAAAGATATCATCGAGCGCATCAAGTGCCCAGGCTTTGTTTTCGTGTTTTTTGGAAGTGACCAGATAAACCGTCGCGCCCGTTGATTTCATACCGCGTAGAAAATCGTTGCCTTTGAAGTAGCTGGCAATACATAGAAAGGAGGGTTTGTTCATGTGCAAGATCGTTGAGTGTGTAGAGTATTGATTATTTTTCCGTTGGACAAAAGACTGAAAAAGTTTTCATTAATGTAGAGCGAAATTTATTTCGCCAGGATAATGAGGTAAATAGCGAAATTTCCAGCCGTACACTTCTTTTTTGCGGCTTGTCATTCTGAACGTAGTGAAGAATCTGAGGCCGAAGGCCTAAAATTTA
>Ga0209181_10010646_pt1 | contig 11916 bp, 7 predicted proteins | sample MAT05_FD_187208 | JGI IMG/M metagenome (GOLD analysis project Ga0209181, IMG submission 187208) | Freshwater microbial communities from Lake Fryxell liftoff mats and glacier meltwater in Antarctica - MAT-05 (SPAdes) (version 2) | ecosystem: Environmental > Aquatic > Freshwater > Ice > Liftoff... | reverse complement strand
TCTACTCCACCATATGCAGCGCCAATACCGCCTTCTGCAACACCATTACCACCTGATAAGTTATTAATACCACGTCCGCAGATAACAAGTCCTGCCCAGTCGCTGTTTCCTCTTAAACCAGTACCCTGATTTGATGTAAATACTATAGGGCTAGCACTTGTGCCTTCAGCCATAATTTTGCCGCCTCGTTGAATTATCAGTGCACTTTTCTCAGAACCTCTGATTATGGTTCCTTCAGCAATTGTAAGAGTAGCACCATCATTAACATAAACCCAGCCATCAAGGAGTATTACGCCACTCCATGATTCATTTGAAGTTATATGCGTACTTGTAATGAAATCGAAAAGACCATTTCCTTTTGTAATTGTTGCGTCAGGATAATTTTCATTTTCCGGCGCCCAATTTGTCCAACCGGCAGTCCAATCTCCTGTTAAACCAAATGCGCCTGAATAATCAACATGTTCAAAGAATGGATCAGTTATTTCAGGTGAAAAAACGGAAACGGGATGAAAATACCAGTATGAAGCATTAAATACAGGCGAGCCAGCTGTTGGCTGGAAATTTCTTGCGCTATAATTAAAGGGATCTGCTATTTTTACATCAGTAGCTAAGGCAATTGTATCATTTTTTCTGATAGGATCAAGATACCAATTCTTTACTGCAACAGCCAGAGCAACTACATCGGTTTTAAACCAGTCGTTTCTTACACCGGCAATGATGGTATTTTGAACTGTAAGTGAATCGCTTGCAGCCGCAGCCCATCCTTTTTCAGATTCAAGTCTTAAACCGCGACCAAAACCAAGGAACACTGAATTATATATCTGTAATCTTGTGTTTCTTCTCAATCTCATCGTTGAACCTTCATTATGGTTGGTTCTGAGAGTGGTGGGAGTAGTGTTGTTAGCAGAAGGCCCAAATGCACTAATATTGCTAAATAAGGCATTTGTTTTGGGGGAATTGGAAGATCCTGTTGCATCATTATCAGACTCAAATCCATTTGCTGTGTCAGAGTCGACAATGGAGCTATCTCTTGCAATAATTCCAAATTGCACCAAACCAATAAAACCATTATCTGTATCAAAATCATCATCCTCAGTTCTATAAGAAATAAGGTGTTTTGCATTAACAGCGCCACCAAACCATTCAAATCCGTCGTCGCCTGAGTTAGACACTTGAACATAGTCGATAGTAGTACCGCTTCCGACTGAATAAAGAGTTAGTCCGTTTACTTCACTACCGGTAGCAACTTCATAACCCGGGAATTCAATTCGAACATATTTCAATACTCCTGAATTATCAGTATTATCGCTACCCCCATAAGACGCACCGATTCCTCCTTCAGCTACACCAGCACCACCTGAGAGGTTGTTTATACCTTTTCCACAAAGCACAAGCCCAGCCCAATCGCTGTTACCTCTTAGCCCGACTCCCTGATTGGAAGTGAAAACTATAGGATTTGCGCTATTACCTATTGCATAAATTTTCCCGCCTCTTTGAACAATCAACGCACTTTTTTCAGTTGCGCGGATTATTGTTCCAGCAGATATGGTTAGACTGACACCATCATCAACATAAACCCATCCGTCGAGCAGAATTACACCACTCCATGTTTCATTGGTTGTAATGTGTACACTTGTTGTGAAATCGAATAAAGCATTACCTTTTGTAACAGTTGCATCGGCATAATTAGTTTCTTCAGGTGTCCAGTTTGTCCAACCTGTAGTCCAATTATTAGTGCCATCAAGAGCTCCTACGTAGCTTACCCTATCAAAGAAAGGGTCAGTTATAGTCTGTGCGTGCATATTTACTGCCAGACATACAGCTAAAAATAAGAATAGACTTTTTTTCATAATTTCTCCTTTTAAATTTATTTTATTTGACAAAACTATAGTTGAAATACCAATTGAAAATTTCATTATCATTACCAAACCTTTAATAAAAAACTATTATTTTACTTTACTTTCAGATTGAGGTAAGAATTATTTAAGGTTAGAAAGTCCATGAGAAAGCCAGATTGATCTTTCTGTTTGGAATGTATTTAAGTTTGCTTACCTCAATATTATCAGTTGAACCAAAATACGCTACCCAACGTATTGGATCATTTATTAGATCTTTTATACCAAGCTTTACTTCAAAATGATCACCAATTTTCTTTTCAACCGTTAAATCCAAAGAGTTTCGGGGAAGCTCCCATGTGTGAGGAATTTCAGGTGTGCCGGCAAATAATATCCTCTTACCTACCCTGTTATAATTTAAGTTAACCATTAGTCGGTTCTCGGGATTATTATAAAATAGTCCAACATTGATAATATAAGGAGACTGACCTTGCATCACCCTTACTGAATCGCGGGCGAAATCGCTGTTGGTGCTGATTTCACTTTTAATCAGGCAAGTATTAAATACTAATGTCAGATGTTTCATACTCCTTAAAAGCGGGATATTTTCCAGAAACATAAGTGACTTCCGCATATCAAATTCAATTCTCTTACTTACTGCTTTTTCAGTGTTATAAGGCATGTATGCATATTTAGTTCCCGAAGGTTTCTGAAACATTTCAATAGGGTTTGTAAACTCTTTGTAGAAAGCTGAAAATGAAATAAGCTCGCCAGGAGAAGGATACCATTCATATCGAATATCATAATTATTAATAACCGCTGTTTTCAGATCAGGATTCCCGTAAATGATAGCATTTAGCTCAAAATCCTCATAATAACTTGGTGTATTTTCTCTGAATTCGGGTCTGTTAACAGTTTTTCCATAGGATAAGCGAATATTATTTTTAGCATTAAGTTTTACATTTACATTAACTGAGGGATAAAAATTAATGGTATCATTTTTGATATCGAGGGAATCATTTAATATGTTTCCTTCGTTATCACGATTAGGAGGATAGAATCCAGTAATAAGTCGGTTAAAACTTTCCATCCTGACACCTCCATAGATATCTAAAAAATTACCTACAGGCAACTTTAAAGCAAGGTAACCCGCGTAAATTTTGTCAAATGCCAAATAATTGTTCACCGGATCTGTCCCATCTTTATAAGCAAATCCTGTTATATTTGGTGTATTGGGATCATAATAAAAATTTTCATCAATAAGAAGATTTTCAACGGGTTCATTGATTCCGGAAACCTTAAGGTATTTTGTCCCTCTTGGTGCTACAACTCCTACTTTCCGGGTTGAAAATTCACGGTTCTTATATTCGATAAACGCACCTGCCTTAAACTGTACCGGATGTTCCGAAATATTTGTATACACATCCTGTATCAGATCGATTTTTGCATTTTTATCTCTTTCCCGGAGTTTTTGTGTTAATCTTCCCCCATAATAAACACTTGGTTTATTGTCAACATCAAAACTGTACTGAATACTGTCAGATGAATCGATTGGACGCGAATATGAATATCTTCGGTTATCCGGATCATTATTAGAGGTGTATGACAAACCTGCATTCCAATTTAAATGCGTATAGTTATTGTTAAAAGTATGTTTCCCTTCAAGTTGTCCTGTATAAATTAGCCTCTGATTAAACCTAAGGTTGGTACCCAATAAATCTTTTGAGTTATAAACATCATAGCCTTCCCGTTGAACAGTTTTGTTTTCGCCCAGATTACTAAGTAAATTCCTAAATCCAATCTTTTGATTATCTCCAAAAATGAATATCCAATTATGCACCAATCCTAGTGAGGCTTCCTGAACGTAAGTGTTATCGGTAAAGTCGTAGGCATAATTTATCTTATTATTTATTTGGTCATAATCAAAATAATCTGCTCTGTGAATTGAATTGAAATTGCTTGAATGCTTATAATTTAAGGAGGTTATGTTACCAACAGAAACTTTTCCAAGAACAAACCTCCTTTGTAGAGTTGCTGAAATACTTTGGTCAAGAAAAGGACTTACTGTATGCGTGTTCCAATTCTTGTTAAATGCTCTGGATATACTTTGCAATGAATCCATTCTGGAATAATAGGCAGTACTGTTTGGCCATTTATAAAGATTAGCCATGTTTTCAGCTGAAGTCAGCTGTTTCGGAAAATCTCTGGTTCCATCATCAATTCCCAGAAAATCGAATTTACCACCATCGTATTTCTGAAAGTCTTTTTTGAAACTTGTATTCTGCACCAGTCCTGAGCTGTATGAAATTTTAAAATCATTCCTGTCAGCAACTTCTTTTGTATTAATATCAATTACAGCTCCGGCAAAATCTGCTGGCAATTCGGGAGCAGGGCTTTTATAAATCATTATACTTTCAATCATTCCGCTGGGAATAGCATCGAATGAAAATGATCTCTTGGTTGCTTCAAAACTTGGGGCAGGTGAACCATTTAACAAAACAGAATTATACCGCTCGCTAAGTCCTCTTACAATTACAAACTTTCCATCTGCGAGGGTAATTCCAGGAACTCTCCGGATTACTTCAGCAGCATCACTATCCTGAGATTTCCTGATTTGATCTGCGCTTATCCCGTTGGCAATCAGGTCACTTGATTTCAAATTGACAATCATTGAGCTTTCAGTATTAGTTCTTTTTCTGGATTTTATGGTAACTTCCTCCACATTAAACCCTGAAGTCTTTAATTTCACATCAAGACTAATAATGGCATTTTCTTTAACCTCTACACTTATAATTTGCTTTTCGTAGGATATATAAGAAACTACAAGATTGTAATTTCCTGGACTAAGATTCTTTATTTCAAAAAAACCATCAAGGTTGGTTATCGAACCGGTATATGTGCCTTGAATGATAATGTTTGCACCTATAAGCGATTCCCCACTAACAGCATCAGATACTTTTCCTGAAATATTCCCATTTTCCGGAAAAGCAAGTAAGTATAATGCTGATAATAAAATACTTAATAAAACTTTCATCGTAGTCAAATTTGTCTTTGGATTATGGATACAAAGAAACCATTCAATCTTAACCTTAATCTGATAATAATGTTATCTGTGTATTAAGAATCATCATGAAAGGACCAGTAAAATTGGTATTTACTGAAGTTAACCTTAACCTATTATGAATTTAATGTTAAATTCTATTTGGGGAAAAATGTAAATTGAATTCGATAGTGAATAAACTCCTGCTAAAGGAAAAAAAGAAATTAGGAAAATAATAGTGTTGTTCACAAGAATAACCCGTTAAAAAGGTAATCCAAAAGAAATTCATTATTGAAAAAAAAGGGATTACATGAAGATGTAATCCCTTTTTTATATGAAACAATTAAATATTATTCCTCGGATAAGAATACTTTATAATCCCAGGGATTTAGTGTAATTGCGTCTTCATTTGATAGGCTAAGCATCTCTCCGGTAAACGCATCGGTATAAACGCCATTGTTAATTTCATCAGTGAAGAAATAATTACGAGCTTCTGCTGAAAAATTAAGTATGACAAATATTTTGCTTTTCTCAACTTCTCTGGTAAATGCGAAAACTTTGATGTCGTCGTTGCCTGCAACTCTTTTCAATTTACCACCTGTAGATCCAGCGAAAAGTGCCTCATGATTTGCTTTTAAGGTATTCAGGTTCGTATAGAATTCTCTCATATCGCATTCAACCCAGGGAATAGTATCTCTTTCGAAGAATCGAAGACGTCTGGTCATGCAAACTTCCTGACCATTATATATAAGGGGCATCCCGGGAATCATATATGAAAACACAGCAAAAGTCTTAACTGCATCGCCAAGTCTTTCATATTCAGTTCCATTCCATGAATTTTCATCATGATTTGAGGTGAATTCCATCAAAATAGAATTTGGAGGATAGGCCGAATCAACATAAGCAAAATGCATGTCAATGTTGGTTACATCCATTTTACCTTGAGCTATCTGATTCATAATATGGTGGAGTTTCCAGTCATAAGTTGCATCGAAAGCATCTTTATTTAATGCAGGCTGATCAGATTCTGCAAGCATAAAAACTTCCTTAACCTCATGAAGAGCAGGTCTTACTGTATTCCAGAAACTAACGGGTATCATATGAGCCACATCGAAACGAAAACCGTCAATATCTGTTTCTTTTAACCAGAATTTAAGTGCGTCGATCATATACTGACGCAATCCCGTTTGATTATAATCAAACTGAACAATATCAGTCCAGTCAAAGGGACTTTTAAAATTTCCGGCTGAATCCTTAACATAATATTCAGGATGCTCAACTGTAAGCGCATTGTCCCATGAAGAATGGTTTGGTACCCAGTCTATAATAACTTTAATGCCCAAAGAATGAGCTTTTGCTACCATAGCCTTGAAATCAACCATGTTCCCGAATTCCGGGTTTACTGCATAATAGTCTTTCACCGAATAATAGCTTCCCAAAGATCCTTTTCTATTCTTTTCTCCAATAGGATTGATAGGCATAAGCCATATAATATCAACACCCATTTCTTTAATACTTTCAAGATGACCAGCAAATGCAGCAAAAGTTCCTTCCGGAGTATACTGACGGATATTGACCTCATATAAGGTCGCATCCCTCAGCCATTCAGGGTGTTTTACGCCAACATTATTTTGTGTTGGACCTGGATTTGTACACGAAACAAAAACAGATGTCATAGCAAAACATATAAAGACAGGGATAATTAAGCTAATACGAAAAAGAGATTTTTTTTTCATTGTATAAAATATGTAGTTGGTAAATATTCAGTGTGAAAATTGAAAGTCAAATATGCATATGAAAAGGACTTGTGCTACTCGACCTCAATAAAGTTGATTGCCAAATTCAGGATTGAAGCATAGTACTCCCCTCTTTCAAGAATATCGTCATCACCTTCTTCATAATACCAGTTTATAGTAAGGATATGATCTTTTGAGGTTAAATCCTTTAAGGATTTCAACATCTCCAGGATAACTTTGGAGGTTCCACTGTTAAGATATTCAAATGAAAGATCCACCTTAGTAGCCTTGCAGTTGGACTCCACATAAGTATTCAGCCATGTAACCACATCTCTGAAAAATAATTCCGCATCTTCCGGTATCGATCGACCTTCAATTTTAATAATGCCAATTGAGTCGAGTGATATGGATGGCGTTTTCCTTGTTCCTTCTATGTAGATTTGATCTATCAAGCTTTCTAATATCGTTCTAAATTAAACAGATTTTATCAGCTTACAAAATAATCCATTCTATAAATTCAATTATTTAGTGAAATATTAACAATGTGATATTTATTTAACTTTGACTTAATATGCCTATCCGTTTTTTATAAACGCATTCTAAATAATTTACAAATAAATACTTTAATGAATTTGTGCGGCATTTCAATCATAATGGCGCTCTTAGAATTATTCAAAAGGAAATTCATGATTATTTTTTTACAAAAGCAATAAATATAATCAACAATTAATGCTAATTGAATTTCAGATTTAGTTAACTTTCAATTAATATTCTACTAATACTATGATATGTACTTTGTGTAAGTTTAAAATCACATATTCACAAAACAATCTAACGAATGAAAACATTGACACATCAAAAATTAAAATTAATTACTGCCATTCTGCTTTTCTTATCAACTTCGGCATTTGTATCTGCCCAGGAGAATGCAGCAGAACCTGCAGATACTCTTTATCCAATTCTCGAACAGGTTCAATCTGATTTATCTGTTTTGAAAAGGTTAAAAATTTCAGGTTATATTCAGGCTCAGTATCAAAAGATTGATACTTCAGGAATGGATTCCTATGCCGGTGGAAACTTTGCAAAAGAACTGGATAATCGATTTTCTGTTAGAAGAGGCCGTCTGAAATTCGCCTACGAAAACCAACTTTCACAATATGTAATACAATTTGATGTAACCGAAAAAGGACTAGGTATTAAAGATGCATACGCTGCTTTCACTGAACCATGGACCAAAGCATTTTCATTATGGACCGGGGTTTTCAATAAACCTTTTGGTTATGAAATAGAATATTCTTCGAACACTCGTGAAACTCCTGAAAGATCAAGAATGTATCAGGTGCTATTTCCCGGAGAAAGAGACCTTGGTGCGAAACTTGTTTTTCAACCTTGGAAAACTTCAAAATACAATTATATAAAATTTGATATTGGAATGTTCAATGGTAATGGCACCAATGTTGAAACCGACCAATATAAGGATATGATTGCTCACCTTACTTTAAACAAAACATTTTTGAGTGAAAAATTAAAACTTGGATTAGGCGCATCCTATTATAATGGTGGAATAAGACAAGTTACAAAGTATGTTTATTCAATTGGAGATGTCACCACTTATAATGCCTACACATCAGGTACAGGAATAAAAACAGATACAGCAACAGCAATGACTAGTTTGAAAGCATTCAGAGCGGACTCAACTGGTGTATCAGGTGATAAAGTAAAAAGGCAATATTACGGTTTGGAATCACAGATAAGTTATGACTGGGCACTTGGTCTTACTACACTTCGTGGTGAATACCTTTGGGGAACTCAGCCAGGTCTTGCAGGCAGTTCAGCAAGTTTTACAGCATTACCTACAGGCGATTTATATTCACGTAATTTTTCAGGTTACTATGTAAATTTTGTTCAAAATCTTGGGCAGTCTCCTTTAGGTATCGTTTTAAAATATGATTCCTATGACCCTAATACAGATATTTCAGGGGATGAAATTGCTCTCGCCAGCAAAGAATTTCCAAAGAACCCTGTACTTACAGTAAAAGATGCTGCAGGTGTTGTAACAAAGAGTTTTGCAGCTCCTATTGCCACAACCGGATTAGCAGACATCAAATATACAACCTTGGGTATGGGTATCATGTATCGCTGGAATAGCAGTGTAAGGCTTACCGTTTATTATGATATGGTTAAAAATGAAACAACCAGTAAAATTGTAAACGGCAGTACTTTAAAAGATTACTCGAAAGACAGAACTGACAATGTATTGACACTTAGATTCCAATACAAATTCTAATAAATGCTTAACAGTAACTTAATATTGCTTTTAAATCCACATAACATTTTAGTAGTTCCTTTACAAAAAATAAAAAATTATGAAAAAGTATATTTTATCAACAGCAGTTTTATTAACTTTATTCTCAGTTTTTAGCTATTCGCAGAAAATAAGTTTTAAAATTAAAGGAAGTGACACAGTTCTACCCCTTTCACAATTGGAAGCAGAACAGTATATGAAGAATAATTCTAATACTTCAATTTCCGTTACAGGTGGTGGATCTGGAGTTGGTTTGTCAGCCTTGTTGAGTGGAACAACTGATATTGCACAATCATCCCGTAAAATGAAAATAGAAGAAAAACAAAAGATGATTGATTCTGGCAAAGCAGTAAAAGAAGTTGTGATCGCAAAGGATGCTTTATCAGTTATCGTAAACCTGGGTAACAAAGTTTCGCAACTTACCAGAGAACAACTCGAAGGAATATTCACTGGAAAGATATCAAACTGGAAAGAAGTTGGTGGCGAAGACCTTGGAATTATTGTTTATTCTAGGGAAACCAGTTCAGGTACCTATGAATTTTTCAAAGAACATGTATTAAATAAAAAGAACTTCGCAACTTCAGCTTTACTTATGCCTGCAACCGGTGCAATTGTGCAGAGTGTTAGTCAGACAAAAGGAGCAATAGGATATGTAGGGCTTGCTTATGCCGACAAATCAGTGAAATCCTTAAAGGTTTCTTATGATAAAGGTGTTACATTTGTTGATGCAAATATTGCAAATGCAATGAATTTGACCTACCCAATTACACGTCCCTTATACTATTACTATCTTAGCTCAATTGAAAAAACAGTTAAACCATTTGTGGATTTCATTTTATCTGCTGAAGGTCAGCAAATTGTAAGAACTGAAGGTTATGTACCTCTTAAGTAATTAATCAGGATGAAATTGTTTCGGAAAGCAGTCGAGAAAACAACAGAATCAGTACTTTTTTTAAGCAGCACGGTAACTACAATCGCCGTGCTGTTTATTGTTTATTTTCTATTTAGCGAAGGTTTAGGTATTTTTAAAAGCTCACCTGTCGAAGGAACTTTTATAATGGTTGTCAACAAGGTTAACCCTGTTGTTGAACTCAGCGCAAAAGAAATTAAAGACATTTTTAATGGTGATAAAACAAACTGGGATCAATTTGGCGGGAAACACGACAGTATCATCCTTTTTACCCTGACTGAAGTTGGGGATATGTTCACCGAGGAAGAACTTGGTGCAAATTATGAGTATATGCCCTCTAAAATTGACAGTTTTATTACCGCAAATCCAGGAGTCCTAGGATATTTCACGAAAAATAATCTCCCTTCTGATTTTCAAGGGAAAATATTGCCCATATCGAATGTCAGTTTGAAAGAATTTTTTCTTGGAAGAGAATGGTACCCAACATCCGCACCTGCAGCACTTTACGGTACACTCCCATTAGTTTTAGGAACCTTGTGGGTTAGTATAGGAGCAATTTTATTAGCTTTACCTATCGGACTTATTACATCCCTTTACATGGCTGAAATAGCCAATGAAAAACTAAGAAGAATTCTAAAACCTTTAATTGAATTATTGGCGGGTATTCCGTCAGTTGTTTATGGATTTTTTGGCCTTGTAATATTAGTTCCATTTATTCAGAAAACTTTTAATCTGCCAGTTGGAGAAACAGCACTTGCAGGAAGTATTATACTAGCAATAATGGCATTGCCTACAATTATAACTATTTCAGAAGACGCTATACGTACAACACCTGTATCTCTCAAGGAAGCAAGTCTCGCATTGGGAGCAACCCGCTGGCAAACAATAGTTCGTGTTATTCTTCCATACTCAAGATCAGGTATTATTGCAGCATCTATTCTTGGGATAGGAAGGGCAGTTGGTGAAACAATGGCCGTACTTATGGTAACAGGGAATGCATCGGTTATTCCTCACTCCTTCCTTCAACCGGTACGTACAATTCCTGCTACAATAGCTGCTGAGCTTGGAGAAGCGCCTTATGGCGGAGTACATTTCAAAGCATTATTTGCACTAGGAATTATACTTTTTCTAATAACATTTACATTCAACACACTTGTTGAACTTGCAAAAGCAAAGAAAATTAAGCAATAAATTTATGTAGTAAGAATTGAAATGAAGAGTAAAAAACATATACAGGAATTTATTGCATTCAACCTTTTCAGGTTAGTTAGTTTCATGGTTGTTGGTATTCTTTTTATAATACTGGGTTTTATTGTAGTCAGAGGGATTTCAGTAATTAACTGGGAGTTCCTAACGGCTATGCCTAAAGATGGAATGACAGGTGGAGGAATCTTTCCAGCTATTGTTGGAACAATGTACCTTATTTTTTTCAGTATGCTTTTTGCATTTCCTGTAGGTGTACTTTCTGCAATATATATGAATGAGTATCTTAAAGAAAATGCATTTAAAAAAATAATCCGTTCCATGACCAATAATCTTGCAGGTATTCCCTCCATTGTTTTTGGTTTGTTTGGAATGGCATTTTTTGTAAATCGTCTAAAATTTGGAGATTCAATTCTAGCAGGCTCGCTAACTCTTGGTATAATGGCTCTTCCTGTAATCATCAGAACAACTGAGGAAGCTTTAAAATCTGTTGAAGACTCTCTTAGAATCGCAAGTTATGCATTAGGTGCAACAAAGCTTCAGACAATAAGAAAGATAGTTTTACCTGTAGCTTTTCCCAATATTATAACAGGCTTGATACTTTCTATTAGTCGGGTTTCAGGAGAAACTGCCCCGATTCTGTTTACCGTTGCGGCATATTTTCTACCAAAACTACCAACGAGTATTTTCGATCAGGTAATGGCATTACCTTATCACCTATACGTTTTAGCCACAAGCGGAACTAATATCGAGGAATCAAGACCAATGGCCTATGGAACGGCACTCGTTTTAATTACTATTGTTTTAATATTTAACCTTATTGCAAATGCTATACGTAAATCCTATAGCAACCGATCAAAATCCAGATAACAGGAATTAAAATATGT
>Ga0209181_10010641_pt1 | contig 11919 bp, 9 predicted proteins | sample MAT05_FD_187208 | JGI IMG/M metagenome (GOLD analysis project Ga0209181, IMG submission 187208) | Freshwater microbial communities from Lake Fryxell liftoff mats and glacier meltwater in Antarctica - MAT-05 (SPAdes) (version 2) | ecosystem: Environmental > Aquatic > Freshwater > Ice > Liftoff... | reverse complement strand
GCAGCCACCCTGCCCGCACCGATCACCGAGGCCGTTTCAGCCAAAGTGGAAAATCCCCACCAGCCACGCCTCGTCTCGAAAGCTGCCGAATCAATAGTCGCGACTGATACCGGGAACAATCTCGCGAAACCGGATGATACAGAGTCGGTCGTCGTGTTGCGATTTCTCGAACCGGGACCTACGATGCCCGTTCCTCCGGAGTTCCGCCATCCACCCGTTAGAAAGCCCGCTGAGTCGCCGGTTTCAGCCGCGGTTTGACGTGTTCTGTGCGTGGATTGTCAAAGTTTTGTAAAGCTGTGTTTTCATGACATCCGAGTGGCCGAGTTGCCGCGTCTTAAGGGCAGGAGGCAGTTATGAAACACACAATCAAGCAAGCGACAATCACCCTGTTTATGGCGGGAGCATTCCTCCTGCCCATCCGGGCCGCGGTACCCACGGCGCCGTCAAGCGAAGAGCGAATCGGCAAGTCCATTCGCAAAGAGCTTCTGACGATGCCCTTTCTCACCATCTTCGACAACCTTTCCTACCGGATAGATGGCGACACCGTTCATCTCTATGGACAGGTAATCCGGCCCACGTTGAAATCGGACGCCGCCAATCGTGTCGCAAAGTTGGAAGGAATCGCCCACGTCAACAATCAGATCGAGGTGCTGCCGCTGTCGCCGTTCGACGACAGAATCCGGCTAGCGGTTGCCCGCGCAGTTTATGGTCAGCCCGCCCTTAACCGATACGCTCTGGGAGCAAACCCTTCCATTCGCATTATCGTGAAGAACGGAAATGTGACGCTTGAAGGCGTCGTGAGCGACGATGGCGCGCGAAATATCGCGAATATCCAGGCAAATGGGGTGTTCGGCGTGTTTTCGGTCACCAACCACCTGCAAGTCGAGAAGTAAAGTTCGCGAGTCTGCCAGCCCCGGTCGTATCGACCGGGGCTTTTTTTTCGTCTTGACGATGGTTTTTTCGATGGCGTAAAGAGATGGCAGGATGACCCGGCGCGTTCTACGCGATCCGGAACAGACTGCTATCTTATTGCAGCCAATACGGTTACGTTTTCTTCGCGCTTTGCGGGAGCCCCTTTCAACTTCCGCGCTGGCGCGTTTGTTTGCGTTGCCCCGCCAGCCTGGAAAATGAAGATTTTGTCGCCGCAACTGCCAAGTCCTTTGTTATCACTCCAAGCAACCGGGGAGCGGGGAAAGGTGCTCGGCTCCCTGCTGCGCGCGACGTCCTTTGAGCGAAACGGCGAGCCAAACGGCGACCAGTATTCGGCGCAGGCGGGCGATTGGATCCCTATTTAAGGGAAGGGTTCTCTTTAAATGGACGCCGGGCGAGCTGATGCTGACGCTTGGGGGTTCTGTTTGCGGAGCGCTGGGGTTATTCTCCGAAATCTGCGGCGGCGATACCATACCACGACGTCGCGGTACTTGAAAGGCGATTCGGTCGAGCAGGGAGAAGCGATCGCCGCGGTCTGAGTGAGACGCTTACGCGCGCCGGAGCGGTGTAAGATGCGCTACGTAATACTTATGTTTCACAATCGGACTAAATAAGTCCGATTGGACTAAAAGTGTCCTATTTTCATCGACCTATCTTTTTTAGAGTGCCATACAAATAGGACAATTACCAGCTCCCTTTTTTCCATTTATCCAGTTACACTCAAGCTGTACGCAGAGGAGCGTGCGCTGTGAGACGACTAGGTGCGATGGGACTTGGACTTGCGGTCCTGCTCGGGTGGGCAGCCGAGAAGCGGGGACTGTTCCGCGAGACGGAGAAGGCGTATTACGCTGACGAAGCGGCGATCTCGTTTGTACGTCCCGGACTGGTTGTCACGGTTACAAGCGCGTCCATTTCCTCTGACGGTACGATCAACGCCGACGTCAAAGTTACGGATCCACGAGGCGCGGCGCTCGACCGGGAGGGAATTACATCGCCCGGGATGGTCTCGCTGAGCTTTGTAGCAGCGGTTCTGCCCAAGGAAGCAACCCGCTACATTGCTTACACTACTCGCGTGCGCGTTGCGGCTGGCACGGGAAGGCAGGCGATTCAAGCCGCGGCGGACACGGGCGGAACCTTCGCCAAACTTGAAGACGGCCTGTATAGGTACACATTTCGGACAAAGGTTCCCGCGGACTTTGACCGCACCGCGACCCATTCGATCGGCGTCTACGCGAGCCGCAACCTCACCGAGTTCGAGTTAGGCGCCAACTACGCGAGCAACGTCCTGAATTTTGTACCGGCGGGTGGAGCGGTTACGAAAACGCACGATATTATTCGCACAGAAAGCTGCAACGGCTGCCATCAAGATTTGAATTTCCATGGAGGTAGCAGGCGGGGAGTGGAGATGTGTGTCCTCTGTCACCAACCGCAGTCAAGCGATCCGGTGACCGGAAATACGCTCGATCTGGGCACGATTGTGCATAGAATTCACAGCGGGGCGGACTTACCCACCGTCAAGGCAGGCGGAAAGTACCAGCTAAATGGCTTCGCCGGTCTGGTCGATTATAGCCTGATCCGCTTTCCAGCCAGCGGCGGGATGAACAACTGCGCGGTCTGTCACAAGGTGGATCCCGACGACAAGAAACGGGCGGCGCAGGCGATGGCGCATCTATTGAATCCGACGCGCGCCAACTGCGGCTCCTGCCACGACGATATTAACTTCGCGACCGGTGCGGGCCACCGCAGCCTGCCCCAGGCAAACGATGCCAACTGCTCGCGGTGCCACATTCCGCAGGGCGACAGTGAGTATGACGCCTCCATTGCCGGAGCGCACGTGCCGCCGAATTTCTCGGCGACATTGACGGGAGTGGCAATTCAGATCGTAAGGGTCGACGATGGCGTCGCGGGCCGTCGCCCGGTGGTTACGTTTACTGTGAAAAATGGCGAAGGAAGTCCGATCCCGTTGGCGGAGTTGGACCGGCTGGTGATGTACCTCGCCGGACCCGCCGCGGACTACGCGACACAGACGAACACCGATGCTCGAGGGGCGACAGCCGTTGGAGACGGAACCTACAGGCTCACGTTCCCAAACGCCATTCCGGCGGACGCGCGCGGAACCTATCGGATCTCGATGACGGCGCGGCGACGGATACAACTGATGGCCGGTACCGAGAAGCAGCGCCAGGCGGACGACATCGCCACCAACGCGCAGACGAGTTTTTCTGTAGACGGGTCTCCGCTGGCGGCACGGCGCCAAGTGGTGGATACGGCCAAATGCAACGCCTGCCATATCAAGCTGACCTTCCATGGAACCCAGAATACGGTGGATCAATGTCTGATCTGCCATACCGCCGATCTGGTGGACGGCGCCAGCGGACAGAGCGCGCAGTTCACATTGATGATTCATCGGATCCATACCGGGAAGGAACTGGGCGTTCCATTCCAACTGGGCAGCGACACGTGGAGCCACGTCGGCTATCCAGGGGTACGCTCCAACTGTAATGGCTGCCACGTCAACAATTCGCAACAACTGCCGTTGCGCGCGGGACTTCGGGATGTAAAAGAACCGGCGGGCCCGTTGAAGGACCGCAAACCGGAGACAAATGCCTGCACGAGTTGTCATGCGTCCGCCGCAACGATCGCGCATACACAGGCTAATACAGCGCCGCTTGGGGAGAGCTGCTCCGTATGTCATGGCCAGACTTCCGCATTCAGCGTGGATAGGGTACATGCCCAGTAAACGCTGTCACCTCCTTCTTCTTTTGGTGGCTTTTCCCATGGCCCTCCTCAGCCAGGAGAAGAAGGAGGATGAATACAAGGCGCCGGATTCCTGTGCCGGGTGTCACGACGAGATCGTTGCGGCGCTTGTTAAGGACCGGCACGCGAAGGTGAAAAACTCCTGCGACTCCTGTCATGAGGGGGCCCGAAAGCATTCTGAAAGCGTCGATCCGGCGGATGTGAAGAACCCATCGAAACTGATCGGACTGGCGGCGGACAAAACCTGTTTAGCATGCCATCAGAATCAGTCGACCCATGCCGGGAGGATCCGCGGCGGTCACGCACGGAGCGAGGTGACGTGCACGAATTGCCACTCCGTGCATACGGCGGCAAAAAAGCCCGACGACTGCGGTCAATGCCATACGTCGACGGTAGCTGAGTTTCTGAGGCCCTATAAACACGGTCTGGCCAATGGCGCGATCCGCTGCACCGACTGCCACAATCCGCACGGGCGAACGTTATCCGGTCCTTTGGCGGCTACGAGCGCCAATGAACCCGGCTGCATCAAATGCCACGGAAATCTGCGAGGTCCATTCGTCTTTGAACATGCACCGGTCCGGCAGGAGGGTTGCAGTTCCTGCCACGAGCCACACGGGTCGGCGAACCCGCGGCTGCTGAACCAGGCGCAAGTTCACTTGCAATGCCTCCAGTGCCACAGCAATACAAGTCCCAACCCCAGTGTGGCCGGAAGCACTCCGCCGGCATTCCACAATCTGCGCGATCCACGGATCAGGAACTGCACGACTTGTCATGTGAAGATCCACGGCTCGCACGTGAATCGAGCGTTACTGCGATGAAGCTATTGCTAGCCTTCCTCGTGCCGTTCGTGCTCGCCGCGCAGGCGGCGCCAAAAGAGAAGGCCGCGCAGGCGGCGCCAGCCTCACCGGCAGTACCAAAAGAAAAGCAGGCGGAGGCTCCCGTCGCGCCCGTGGCGTTGGAGCCAAAGACAAGCGGGTCGGTCGATCTTGGCTACCGTTGGAACTCGAACGTAACGGGCTCGTTGGACACCTATCGAAGTATTGTCAATCTGGGTGAGGGACCGCGCGTGCTGGGGTTCCATTACAGCCTCTTCGAAGCTCCGAAAAAGGCCTGGGACAGATTGGACCTGAGCGCCGCGGGTTGGGGCGGCGATCCGGCAGCCTGGTTCCGCGTGGACGCAAGCAAGCTCGAAGTCTACCGGTTGAAGCTCGACCACCGTGACACTGCGTATTTCAACGCGATGCCGACGTTCGCCAATCCCCTGTTGGAACGCGGAATCTTCCTGAATCAGCATGCGTTCGATTCGCGGCGAAAGTATACGGACCTGTCGCTAGTAATGCGCCCGGGGAAGCGATTCTCGCCCTATTTTGGGTATACAAGAGACTCAGGGGACGGGCGCGGTATTACAACTTTCGTCACTGACGGCAATGAGTACCCGGTGGCGAACCGCATCGACGACCGGACGCACAACTATCGCGGCGGAGTGGAATGGACGCTGGGAAAAGGCCATCTAACGCTGGAACAGGGCGGGTTGATGTTTAACGACGATCAACGCGTATCGACGGCTGACCGGAATGCAGGTAACAGGCAGACGCCGTTTCTCGGCCGGCAGTTGTTTCTGGGGGAATTACTTCAGTCTTACAAAGTAACTGGACAGAGCCTCTACAGCAAGGCGCTCGGCGGCTGGCAGGCAGCCACATGGTTGGACCTTACCGGGAGTTTCCTCTACAGTCAGCCAAAGACCGACATTGTCTACGAACAGGCAAACAAAGGGTTATTCGTCGATTTGAACACCCTGGTATTTGCCGATCAACAGTCGCTGCGGTGGGCGGCGGCATCCCGGCAACCGCATTCCGCGGGCAACGTGACCGCCGAGGTAAGACCGCATCAACGAATTCGGATTTTAGAAAGCCTCTTTACGGATCGGTTTCACAACGCATCCTCACTGGACCGCCTGGTTTGGAATCAGAGTCAGCAACAATTCGACGTCCTGGTCGAGGTCTCCCGCTGGCTCACCCTGCGCGGCGGCCACCGCTATTCATGGGGCGACGGCTCGTCGCGTGGGGATTTGTTTAACCCGGCCGGCGTTTCCGTGGGTAAGTTGCGGCGCCATACCGGCACGGCGGGAGGAACGCTTCGTCTGCGCCCGAAGTTTTCGGTATTTGGGGACGCGGAGGTAGCGCGCTCTTCGGCAATCCTGTTCCGGACGAGCCTGGGAAACTATGAAAAATACCGGGCGCGCGCCAGGTACGAAGTAACGGCAAACCTGAACGTGCAATTGAATTTTGGAACGCTCGATAACCAAAATCCGGCACAATTCGGACAGTTTTCCCTGAAGCAGCGGCAGGCAGCCGCGGCAATCCAGTGGCTTCCCCGCGGAGGAAAAAAGGTGAAGTTAATTGGAGAGTACGCTCGTTCGAGCCTGCGATCCGTAATCGACTATACCGTGCCGCAGTCCTTGTCTCGGGAAAGATCCGAATTTGCCGATAACGGACATACGGTCTCCGCCTTTGCAGATTTTCAACTGCCTGGAGGCGCGATCCTGAACCTGGGCGGCGCGTCGTATCACTCTTCCGGCAGCCGTCCCTCCCATTTCCATCAGCCTCAGATCCATCTGACGGCGCCCATTCACAAACACTTGCACCTGCTTACGGAATACCGTTGGTTTTCCTTTTCACAACCGTTTTATCGTGTCGAACTTTTCCGGACCCACCAGTTTCTGGCGGGAATCCGGATGATCCAATAGTCAGCCGGAAGCATCTGCTTCAACCCAGAGGAGGGTTTCATGAAACTCGTACGTATATTGCTCCCAGTCGCGGTCGTCGCATTCGGATTTTTTATCACGACGTCCAATGTCACCGGAACAGTAGAGTTAGCAAAGAAGGAAAAGACAGCCTGCAAGACCTGTCACGTCAATGCGAAGGTGACCAAGGAGTCCCAGGACCTGAACAAGGTAGGCGATTGCTACAAGGGCTCCAAAGATCTGAAGAGCTGCAAGCCATAAAGTCCTCGTTATTTTTGCAGGTACGAAAATGGGCCGCGTCACTTACGGCGTGGCCCGTTCCTATTTTGTATAGCCGAAGTCGGCGAGTACTTTCGGATCCTTCTCATCGGTAGCGAGAAGTTCATGACAACTACTGCAATCCTGAGCAATCGTCTTGTCTTTGCCCGCTTTGTGGTCATCGTCATGACAACGGAAGCATCCAGGAGAATCCGTGTGCCCGATATTATTCGGATACGTGCCCCAGGAAACTTTCATGTCCGGAAAGATGTTGCGCTGATAGATGGCCCGTAGTGTCGCCGCCGAAGACTCAACAACTGTTCTATCTTTATCGAATACAGCGGGATACTTCGACCGGTAGAAGTCGACGAAGGCAGCTGCAATTTCCTGATCGGCATCCTGTTTGAATTGGCGCTTAATTATCTCCAACCCGGCCTTTTTGGCGAAGGGCAGCGCCGGGTTAATTCGTCCCTCAACCATGGCTCGGTCGAGCGCCGCTTCGGGCATGTCATAGTTGTGAGCAGGACGGTTGTGGCAGTCGATGCAGTCCATTTCGCGGACCGCCAGTTTTTCCACATCGGCCATCTTCGCGCCATTGGCCAAATAAACGGCAGGCTCCTCTCCGGATACGGAACGTTCCACCCATGGGATCGTTTGGCGTTTTTCGTCGGCTGGCCGGTAGCGGATAGTAACACCTGCTGCAAGATGAGCTCCGTGAATTCCCTTTTTCACATTGCCGCCGCCGATGCGCATTAGAATGACGCTTTTCGTGACCGAGTTCGACTCATCCTCGGCGTATTTTGCAATCACGCGGAGGCGGTCCATCGCCACTTTCTGGGACCAGTGGCAAGCCTCGCAGGTGTCCCTGGCGGGCCGCAAATTGTGCACCGGCGCCGGGGTGGGGCGAGAGTAACTGTTGAAGACGACCTTGAAGACCTGCCGTAGCCCGGAAATTTTGGCCTTCAATTCCCATTCCGCGCCAGGACCGATATGGCATTGGACGCAATCGACGCGGGAGTGCGTTGCGTTCTTGTAGGCGGAGAATTCAGGTTGCATCACCTGGTGGCAAGCGCCGCCGCAAAAAGTGGAGCTGTCCATGAAATGAACGGCACGGTAGGTGAGTTGGCTGAAGATCACGATATTGATCACGGTGGCAGCGCCGATGAACAGCACGAGTTGCCGGAGCATCGGATGGCCCCAGGAGCGTTCCCGCGGTTCGAGGATCGCCTGCCCGCCACGGCGGCGATCAACGAAGAGTCCGATCGGTATAAGCACCAGTCCTGAGAGGAAGAACAGAGGAAGGACGGCAAAGATCAAAATGCCGAGGTAGGGATGGGAAACGCTGCCTGACAACATCGTGGGCAGCAGAAACAGAAAGAAAACTGTTGCCGCCGATACAATAAAGATCCCAGCCTTGCTAATCCAATTTCGGGAGAGCCGAATCAGAGGGGTGATTAGACCGTCAAATCGACCAGCGCGAGGTTCCGGGTTCATAGAGTGCGGGCTCCGTTTCAGAACAAAGAGTAAAGGGGCGGTCAGTGTGCGCTCGAATCGGCGACTGGATGTCCGCCGGATTAATGTTGGGATCGCCGGACTCGCGGTTGAAAGTCAGGACTGCCATCGCCTGCGCGGATTAACGTCGTCCACACGTCGAGACGTCTAGCATTGAGCTAGGGGCGCAGGCTTACGACCGCAAATTGTCAGAAGACGATCCGTACCGGCATCCATGCTTTTGTACCATTGCTAAAATTATACACCTGGAAGTTACCTTACACCTATTATATTCGGTGAACGAAATGTCTTTTAAATATAGGTCTCTATTAGTCCTACTTACACGAATCAGGTCGCCGAATTACGACAGAATGCCGAAATTGACGGATCACGCAGCTCTGCTCGCTGGGACATGCCGGTGCGGCGCGAATCGCCGCTATGCGCCGGAACCGGGATTGGAGGCTACAAGCGCTGCGATCGCCCGGTCCAGCATTGCGGGCATGAATGGTTTTTGCAGGATTGCGGCGCGGGACCGAACGGCGGCCGGCAAGGCTTCCAGCGACAGCGGAAATCCGCTTGACAGCAAGGACATCAGTTCGGGAAATCTGGCCAGAAGGAAGGCCGCCAGGGCGGCGCCATTCATGCCCGGCAGGGTCTCATCGGCGATGAGCAGATTGGGCCGCCAGTCATCCGACTCCAACGCGTCGAGAGCCAGTTCAGCGGATAGCGCAACGACGACCGTATGGCCCGAACGCTCGAGATGGCGCTTTAGCAGAGCCAAGAGAGCGACTTCATCCTCAACGAGAAGTATACGCAGGACAGGCATGGGCGAACCCGATCGTCCTAGAAAAGGCCAGCCGGGCCACGCTGGGGGAAGTAGGTTAGCCCGATAGAAACCCGATAACCGGTACGGCCAAAGGTGGTTTGCTGCAAATCAAAGGTGCGCCAGTCCAATTGGGTGTTCACTCCGATACTTTCAGTGACTTTGTACGTGACGCTCCCGCCACCGGACCATCCTCTGAAATCACCCGAGGCGAAGCCCAGACTAATCAGCCTTGAATAGCCAAAATTACCGCTCAGGGCCAGATCGCGCGTTACACTATGGCTGAATCCGCCGGTAACCGATTGGTTCATGGAGGTCAAAAAGTAGCCATTGCCGGGAGTAATCGCACGTTGGGCCGAAAACGTGACGTTCGACTGTCGAATGCGCTTTGAAACGCCCGCCGCGTAGCCGTAAAGGAGGTTGTTGGACTCGAAAACCTCCAATCCAGTCCCCCGTCCGAGTAGAGATGCGAGAACCGGATCCAGGGCAACGGAGCGGACGCCGACGGTGGACTGATTTGAAAGGGTTAGGCTCCCGGTGTACATCCAGTCGCGCCCGACCTTGCGGCTGAGATGTCCGCCAATCGTATGGACGTCGGTATCTCCGAAAACCTTTGTGAAATCGAAATGAGTGAATGTGTAGCTCAAGCCCATGCTGGTGGCGCGATTCAAGCGGCGGACGTAGTCACCGGAGGCGCCGTAGGCTTGCATATCGATCAGGCCGCGGGCACGGCGGCGAATAGACGATCCATTGCCGGAAAAGCGAACCGATTGACGGGAATTCAACGAGTACGTAATTCCCGAGGTGACGCCGATGAAATAGCTTCGGGCATCAAAAAGTTCCTGAGTCGGGGCTGCTAGAAATTCAATCTCGCTCGATTGAAAGACTGTCTGACCTCCAATAAAGCGGTTCGAAGTTCCCGCACCGACCTGCGAGCTGATCTGAATTTTTTGCCCAATCTGGGTTGCCCAGTTCATGTTCAATTGATGATTGGTGCCGTTATAGAATGTCTGGCGGGCGAAGTGGCTATAATTTCCGGAATAGTCGAGCGCCAAAAGGCTACGGCGCCAGAGTTTTCGCCCGGAAGCGTCAAGAGTGGCGGTAACTCCAATACTCGACCCGGTGATTAGGTTGCCGTCCGAATTGACCGAGTATCCCAGGATGTTGGAATCGTAGGTTCCATTAATAGAAGCTTGGACATGAATGGGGACGGCTTGGGTGCCGCGCATGCCTGTAGTCGAGCCGCCGCGGCCCAAAATGGAGGGGCCATCATAAGCGGATTGCCCTCCACCGAATCCGCCGAGTACGCCTTGCGCCTCCGCTTGACATAGCAGTCCCATCAGAAGAAAAAAAACCACGAACTTCGTAACGAGCAACTATCAGCCTCCAACCGTAGTATCGGCGCGAACAGCAGACTACTTTACGAAATCGGAAAGAGGACTGAAGTCGCGGGCCACGCAGTACTAGATTACCAGAGGTGATTCGCGTCCCGCCCTGAGTACCGAATGGATTTAAAGGATTGGATTTTACGAATGGACGAAAAAAGGCGTCATTATCTAAGAGACGGGGGAGTGAAAATGCCGGATTCAGTTGAAAGGGAAACGCCCGACGCGGCATCTACACACGAAGGAGATTATATGAACCAGAAGATTGTACCGGCGGTGATGGCAGCATCGTCATTGATGGCGGCGGAACTGCCGGTGAAGCGCGTGGTGCTCTACAAGCACGGCGTCGGCTATTTTGAGCGGAGCGGGAATTTGGCGAGCGGGGAGTCGGCGCGCTTGGACTTCAAGGCTTCCGAGATGAACGACGTGCTGAAGTCTTTGACGGTGGACGAGACCGGCGGGGGAAAAGTAAGCGGATTGCGCTACGACTCGTCGACACCGTTGGACCGGCGGCTGGGCGAGTATTCGTTTACGGTGGGGGCACAAGTTCCTTTGGCACAGTTCCTGGACCAGTTCAAGGGCGCGCGGGTGGAGATGGACGCCAGCGGGCAGAAGCTTTCGGGGTCCATTGTGAGCGGGCGGGCGGTACCGGCGACGGAACAACAACCGCAGCGTGATCTGGTGGTGTTATTGACCGATTTAAATGAGTTGAAGACGATCGATTTGTCGTCGGTAACATCGCTAAAGCTGACGGATGGCGTGTTACAGCGGCAGTTGCGGGACTATTTAGGCGCACTAGCCGGCGCACGGACGAAGGAACAGCGGAGCGTCTATATCGATTCGTCCGATGCGAAAGGACGAAAGGTGGCGGCATCATATTTGATTCCGACTCCAATTTGGAAATCTTCGTATCGGTTGATTTTCCGGGACACGCCGCAGCCGTTGCTGGAGGGCTGGGCGATTATCGATAACACGACAAATGACGATTGGACGAATATCTCGCTTTCGCTGGTTTCTGGCAAGCCGATTTCGTTTCAAAGCCGGTTGTACGATCCCAAGTTCATTACGCGGCCGTTTGCGGATTTGCCGGAGGAAGAGGCAGCGGCGCCGATCCTATATGCCGGCGCCGTGGCGAACGCACCGGCGCCGCCTCCCGCGCCGATGGCGATGAAAGCCGGGGCAGGCCGAGCGCGAATGGCGCCGGCGCAAGCCGAGATGATGGCTAATAGCGCCGATTCGGCAATGGCGCGGGAAAGTTCCATTTCCGTACAAACCGAAGGACGCGAGTTGGGCGAGCTGTTTGAATACGCGTTTGGCCAACCGGTGACGGTGAAACGAAACCAGTCGGCGATGCTGCCGTTTTTGCAGCAGCCGTTGGACGCGCGGAAGCTGTTGATTTATTCCGACCGGTCGAGCCAGAATCCCCGAACCGCCGCCGAACTATCCAATAATACAGGGAAGACTTTGGACGGCGGGCCGATTACGGTATTTGACGCGAATGCGTATGCGGGCGAAGCGCTGGTGGAGACGGT
>Ga0209181_10010640_pt1 | contig 11920 bp, 6 predicted proteins | sample MAT05_FD_187208 | JGI IMG/M metagenome (GOLD analysis project Ga0209181, IMG submission 187208) | Freshwater microbial communities from Lake Fryxell liftoff mats and glacier meltwater in Antarctica - MAT-05 (SPAdes) (version 2) | ecosystem: Environmental > Aquatic > Freshwater > Ice > Liftoff... | reverse complement strand
AATTCGCTGTATGCATAATCCAAAGGATTTAACCACCATAATGGCTCAACAGATTTTGCTCCAAGATTGAAATTTAAACCAAGGGAAAGATAGTTGTAAGAATCCCAGTTACCTGTCAGAACAGCGTCGCCAACCGGATGCTCCTGCCATTCTTGGCCATCAAGCAGATCATCCTTAATAAATGTATGGCGGTTCTCTAAAGCAAGATTGATACGCTTACTTAACTTGAAAGCCAATCCTGCCAACGCTGTAGTAGAGAAACGCAAAGTTTGGTTGTCGCCTAAGGTAGGACGGCGGTTTCCCTGCTTTTGTGCAGGAGTTTCGTAGGTATCATCCATACCTTTTTTTAACAAATCCAAAACATCCTTACGGTCTTTATAAGCAACCCCCTGAGGTATACTTGCAAATAATGCAGCGTAAGTATTTCCACTTGGGTCAAGTGCGTTTATTTTAGTTTCATACGCTGTAGCTCCTACACCTGCGCCAATATAGAAAACAAAGCCGGTTTTTTGCTTATGAAAACGAACATTGTTTAATGTGATAATCCCCTGTAGACTTAAGTCCTGGGTTTTATTTTTGTAATTATAAAACACTTTATCCTGTGTTGGAGAAAGAGTTCCACCATATCCTCTGCGGAATACATATCCTCCTGTACCACTTGGCTGTATAGATGCGTATCTGTCCCAAGCTGTATTTTTGGAAAAGTTCTGAGAACCACCGTTCCAGTTTAATCCTTTCGCCGTACCATTAATATACTGAGCTCTCATGGAGAACACATAACCGAAAGCTTTTCTTACATGAACACCAAAGCCCAGGGTTGGGAATTTGCTATCAACGTCACCTGCGATATTAAACGCACCACCTGAAACACCTATTTCCCACATGTTGCGTGGTTTTGCAGGGAAATTATATGAATTATTCCAAAATTCGTTTTGCTGAGGCATACTCTTAGCAGATATTACAGATGAATCATATACATCGTAACCACTCTGAGATTGTGAGAATGCTCCCATTGCAAGGATCATGAAAAATCCCGTTAAAAATAGTTTGTACTTTTTGCTTACCATAACTTAATGATTAATAGATTTCTAAATATACGAGTTGATTAATTGCAAAGGTATTCAATCACTTATTAAATTACAAATTTATTTAGCATTTATTTACAATTTGATTTTTCATCAAAATTATCATTTTACCTATATTAAGATTCCCACTGTAGCTCATATGTTGCATTTGAAATTTATTATGATAATCAGTAATGATTTAGACCTTGCCCAATAATTTAATTTTTTTAAGTATCATGCTGCATTATATTGCTACTTTTTTTATAAGATGAAATTTGTTACGGATATTATAGGGGCTGAATTAAAGATTTTTGAGTCGAAATTTTCTGATGCGGTAAAAAGTAATACTGCATTATTGGATAGTATTATGAAATATATTATCAAGAGAAAAGGGAAACAGTTGAGGCCCATGTTTGTATTTTTGAGCGCAAAATTACATGGAGAAATAAATGAAAAAACATACCGGGCAGCAGCACTGGTAGAATTATTACACACGGCTACACTTGTACATGATGATGTGGTAGATGAATCATTTGAAAGAAGAGGTTTTTTTTCTATTAATGCTGTATGGAAAAACAAAATTGCTGTACTGGTGGGAGATTATCTTTTATCAAAAGGACTGCTGCTAGCCACAAGTAACGAAGACTTTAAACATTTGCATATTTTATCAGATGCTGTCAGACAAATGAGTGAGGGAGAATTATTACAAATAGAGAAATCCAGAAAACTTAATCTTGATGAAAATATTTATTTTGAAATTATAAAAAATAAAACGGCTTCTTTATTATCATCAGCTTGCGCAGTAGGCGCCTACAGTACTACGGGAGATGAAAAGATAACAGAGAAGATGAAATTTTTTGGAGAAAAAGTAGGGATTGCTTTCCAGATAAAAGATGATCTTTTTGATTATGGAACAGACAACATTGGCAAACCCACCGGCAATGATATAAAAGAAAAAAAACTCACCCTGCCGTTGATATATACATTAAACAATACTGACAGCGCTACTAAAAAAAGACTTATTTATTCAATAAAAAATAATAATAAAGATCCTCAAAAAGTAAAGGAGATTATAGAAGTTGTTTCTAAAAGTGGTGGAATTGAATATGCTCAACAAAAAATGCTTGATTACCGCGACGAAGCCTTAGGCATTTTAAATTCATTTGATGAAACTCCTGTAAGGAAAGCATTGGAAGAATTGGTTAGATATACAACCGACAGAAAATACTGATTTTGGAAAAACGCTGGAACATATTACACCATGATAAGGAGAAGTCTGCACTTCTTCAAAAATCACTTGGCATCTCTCCTGTTATCAGCAATATGCTGGTTCAAAGAGGTATAGAAAATTATGAGCTAGCTAAAGAATATTTCAGACCTCAATTAAACATGTTGCATAGCCCATGGCTGATGAAAGACATGCAAAAAGCAGTTGACAGAATCATTTCTGCTATTACAAGCAATGAAAAAATATTGGTATTTGGAGATTATGATGTAGATGGAACCACATCTGTAGCCTGCATGTACCAGTTTCTTGTTTCCATTTATTCCGGCGAACAGATAGATTTTTACATCCCTCACAGGTACAGGGAAGGATATGGAGTAAGCAAAATGGGAATTGATTTTGCCGCAGCAAATAACTTCAACCTAATTATTTGCCTCGATTGTGGAATTAAATCAGCCGAACTAATCGCTTATGCTTCCACTTTAGACATCGACTTTATCATTTGCGATCATCACCTTCCTGATATTGATTTGCCAAAGGCTGTTGCAATTTTAAACCCCAAACAAACAGATTGCAATTACCCATACAAAGATCTATGTGGATGCGGTGTGGGTTTTAAATTAATAACCGCTCTTGCAGAACATCTAAATATTCCGGAAGAAAATATTTTTGAATACCTGGATCTTACAGCCACTGCCATTGCTGCAGATATAGTTGCTATGACAGGCGAAAACAGGGTATTGGCTTTTTATGGCCTGCAAAAAATTAATACCGATCCATCACCTGGAATTAAAGCCTTAATTCAATTGTCCGGTTTACAAAATACACTTCATATTACCAATGTGGTATTTGCCATTGCTCCAAGAGTAAATGCTGCCGGCCGAATGGATGATGCAAAAAAAGCGGTACAGCTTTTTATTGAAAAAGATTTTACCAAAGCGTTGGAATTTGCAGAAATGCTTCATGCTGACAACAGCGACCGAAAAGAAGCTGATAGCAGCATTACAGAAGAAGCGCTGGAATTAATAGGAATGGATGAATATTCGATCAATAAAAAGTCATCGGTTGTGTACCGTGAACATTGGCATAAAGGTGTGGTGGGAATTGTTGCATCAAGATTGATTGAAACTTATTACCGCCCCACAGTAGTGCTTACACTAAGTGGAGGATTAGCTACCGGAAGTGCCAGAAGTGTAGTGGGCTTTAATTTGTACGAAGCAATCTATCAATGCAGGGAATATCTTACAGCCTTTGGAGGCCATTTTGCAGCAGCCGGCCTTTCTATGCTACCGGAAAATGTAGATGCCTTTCGCATTAAATTTGAAGAAGTAGTTTCAGCTACTATTGAAGATCATCTTTTGATTCCTGAAATAATAATTGAAAGCGAAATAACTTTCGCTGATATAAATAAAAATTTTTACAATATCATTTGCCAGATGGAACCTTTTGGACCTGGAAATATGCGGCCTGTTTTTATTGCCAGAAAAGTGCAGGATACCGGATATTCTAAAATTGTAAAAGAGTTACACCTAAGATTTGTATTACAACAAAACAATGTAACCCTCACAGGCATTGGCTTTAATATGGCTGAAAAATTTATATTTCTGGAAAACAAAAAACCGGTAGATATTATTTTTACCATTGATGAAAATGAATGGAACGGAAATAAAACTTTACAATTAAAAATGATTGATCTCAGAGAAAGTCAATGATCCATTGAAGCATGTGATTCTCAAAGATTTTAAAAATTATCATTGCTACCGGCAGAAAGTCTATACAGTTTTATAAATAATTGGATACAACTACAAATTTTGCAATGGTCCGTGGAACAGTGACTATTAGCTACAAACCATGACTATGAAATTCCTTAACTACATAAAATATTTCTTCTACCTGGCTCACAACTGGAACATCCGTATTGCCAGTCATATTATCTCCAACGAAATAAAAGGCGAGAAAAAATATTGCATTAATACAACCGGTGCAGATGAATTGAATGAACTGGAAGAAAAAGGAATTGACATTGAACATGCCACTATTTATATGCCTGCCAGTTATGATTTACTGGAACAAATATTTACACAGGCAAACATATCCTCGGCAAAACATTTTATTGATATAGGCTGTGGCAAAGGCAGGGTATTGAGTGTAGCAGCTCATTTTGCAGTACAAAAAGTTACGGGCATAGATTTTTCTAAAGACCTTTGCGATACTGCTAAACTTAACCTTCTAAAAACCCAACAACAGTTTCCCACTTTAGTATTTAAAATATTTAACAACGACGCTTTTTATTTTGAAATCCCTGATGATGCTGATTTCATTTTCATGTTCAATCCATTTGATGAAATAATAATGAGTGGAGTAATAGAAAATATTGAAATGAGCCTGGTAAGGGCTCCCCGAAAAATAACTGTTATTTATGCCAATCCTTTACAAAAACATTTATTTTTAGAGCAGCATTATAAACAGGTTTTTCAACAAAAAAAACTTACATACCTGGAAGCTGTTATTCTAACAAAAAGCCCCGGCGTGGGCCAGGGCTAAAAGATTTATTTAAATATGATTTCTTAATTTTTATTTCCCATCAGGTCTACACTCCTGCTGATAAATTCCGTTAAGTTTTTACCGGTTAATAACCCCTGCGACAATAAAGCCAGATCACCCAGGTTTTTTACCAATTTTAGTTGTTTGTCATTTTCCTGCTCGGCCAGTATGCTGCCAAAAATAGGATGATTGCCATTAATGGTTAGATTTACTTCATCAGGCATTTGAGCATAAAAAGCAGCCATACCTCCTCCTACAGAAGCCATATCTTTCATCCTGCGCATTTGCTCTGGCCTTGTTGCAGTAACAGGTGGCGCATCCGGGCTCAGACCTTTTACTTCTACATTAATATGTAATCCTTCCAGCGGCTGTTCAAATAAAGTTTTCAATTTTTCTGCATCTTCTTTACTTAATATACTTTCTGCAGATTCTGATTTATCTACCAGGTTATCTGCAATATCAGCATCTACTCTTGTAAACAATGTATCAGACCACTTCATCTCCACACTATTAATAAATGCAGCATCTACCAGTGTTTCCATTTTTACAACGACGTAACCTTTGGCTACAGCCTGCTGAATGTAAGCATCCTGCTGCACAGGGTTAGTAGTGTAAAGTATCACCTGTTTGCCATCTTTATTTTTTTGACTGGCTGCTGTGGCTGTTTTGTATTCCTCCAGTGTATGAAACTTATCGCTGGTATCCTGCATTACAAAAAATTTGCTGGCCTTATCCAAAAACTTATCGTCTGTCATCATACCATACTTCACAAACAATCCAAGGCTCTCCCATTTTTCTTCAAAAGCAGCTCTGTCATTATTAAAAATTTCTTCTAATTTATCCGCTACTTTTTTAGTGATATGCGCATTGATCTTTTTTACATTCGGATCACCCTGCAAATAACTACGACTAACGTTTAGTGGAATATCGGGGCTATCAATAACACCGTGAAGCAACATTAAAAATTCGGGTACAATATCTTTTACTTCGTCTGTAACAAATACCTGGTTGCTGTATAACTGAATTTTATTTTTTTGTATTTCGTAGCTCTGTTTTATTTTAGGGAAATATAAAATCCCTGTAAGGTTAAACGGATAATCCACATTCAGATGAATCCAAAACAATGGCGTTTCGCTGTAAGGATACAGTTCCCTGTAAAAATTTTCATACTCTTCCTTTGTTAGTTCAGATGGTTTTTTAATCCATGCAGGATGTGTATTATTGATGGCTTTTTCTTCAATAGGTTCCTCTCCTTCTTTAACCGCTTCTTTAATTTCATTGGCCACATGAAAATAAATTGGTACTGGTAAAAACTTACAAAATTTTTCCAACACTTCTTTAACCCTATGCTCTTCCAAAAATTCTTTACTCTCTTCATTCAAATGCATTACAATGGAAGTACCTCTTTCTGCCTTTTCTGTATCCTCTAAAGTAAATTCGGGGCTGCCATCACATTCCCACCTTACTGCAACTGCATCTTCTTTATAACTTTTACTAAATACTTCTACTTTATCACTCACCATAAAGGAACTGTAAAAACCAAGACCAAAATGCCCGATGATATTGGTTTCATTTTGTCCCTTATATTTTTCCAGAAACTCTTCTGCACCGCTAAATGCAACCTGGTTCAGGTATTTATCAATTTCTTCTCCTGTCATGCCCACGCCTTTGTCAGCAATGGTAAGTGTATTTTTTTCTTTGTCAATTACTACATCAATCCTTAGCTCGCCCAACTCTCCTTTTGCTTCTCCAATAGAAGATAAGGTTCTCAATTTTTGAGTTGCATCTACTGCATTACTGACAAGTTCACGGATAAAAATGTCATGCTCACTATATAAAAACTTTTTAATAATAGGGAAGATATTCTCCGTTTGTACCCTAATGTTACCTTTTTGCATATATAATCTTGTTTTAGAAATTTCTGTTTAATACTTTGCAAAAGCAGTACCACATGTGTAAACGGAAAATCTGTCAGTTGCCGGAAATAAAAATTCTGCATCTTTTATTAAAATATTTTAAGAAAAGCCCCGGTATTACATAGCATCATCCTAGCGAACAGATTGATTATGGGCTTACCTAAGGGCATTTTTCATACCCTTTTTTTATTGGGATAATAAAAAAGGCTCCTGAACAGAAGCCTTTTTAAAAAAAATATTTAAAAGTATATTTATCTGATCATAAACACTTTCCTGGTTTTAAAACCTACACGCTCTATTTCCAGACTATAAACACCTGTACCAATATTGCCTGGTATAACAAAAGAATCATCTATAAAATTCACCTGCAGAATCATATCCTTCCTGTAAACCAACTGGCCCGATACATTATATAATTTAGCTGCATAATGGCCTGGCAAAATAGATTTAAGACTGTAATGAAGTGTGCCACCCCTTAGTATAGGACTGGAATAAATAGCTAATCCTTCAGGAATGGCTACTGTGGTAAATGATTGCTGTGTGCCATATGCAACACCGCCATTATTTATTGCGTATGCTTTATAGAAATAAGTAGTGGCCTGAACAAGGCCTTTAATAGCAGATGTAAAACTTGTTCCGGAAATATTTACAGAGCCAACTTTTATACCGTTTCCATCTGCAAATCCACTGATACTGCTATATTCTATACCATAGTATGTAATATTACTACAACCAATGGCTGCAACAGTACCAGCCAACACAACCTCATTGGCTGTTATACCTGTGGCAGATCCTGTAGTTACAGTTGGCGCAGCATTTACACCACTGCCGGATACAACCACATTAAGCGTATTTGCACCACCGCCACTCACCGGAATATTTCCATTGTATGACTGAGTAGCAACTGGTGTAAACTTTACGAAAATAATTTGTGAGTAAACCCCGCCAGGTTGTGTTAGGCTTAAAGAATTTGTATATGTGCCTGTTTGAGTGGTAGAAAAACTATACCCTGCCAGCGGGCCTACATTTACATTACTGGTATTAAGGCCTGAACTTGCAATGGTGAAACTATTAGGGCTGGTTGCTATATTTAAACAGGTTGCACCAAAAGCTGTTAAAGGCGTGGCTGTTAAAACAGGCGAAGCAGTATTAAAGGAACGCTGAACGCCATAACCAGTTCCACCGGCATTGGTAGCATATGCTTTATAGTAATAAGTAGAGGAAGCATTTAAGCCGCTAAGATTAGCAGTATAAGCATCAGCAGTAAGATTTGAAGCTGCCACAACAGTACCATTTAAAAAACCATTTACAAGGCTATATTCAAAACCATAACCAGTAAGGGCTGTGCAGCCGTTAGCATTGATAGATCCTGCAAGTGTAGCACTATTGATAGTGATAGCAGATGCTGCACCGGTAGTTAAGGTAGGTGCATTATTATTTCCCGATCCGCTTGCTGCAACATTTATTGATGGTGCCCCGCCACCTGATACAACAATATTGCCATCATAAGATTGAATGGCAATAGGTGTAAACTGAACAAATACCTGCTGAGAAAAAACGCCTCCTGACTGAGTTAAAGTAAGGGATGGACTATAAGTTCCTGCAGCAGTTGTAGCATAGGTAAACCCATTTAATGAACCTACAGTAATATCGGCAGTGGTTAAATTGTTACCACTAATAGTAAAAGAGTTGGGTCCAACTGTTGTGTTCAGGCAAATATTGCCGAATGAAGTCAAACTATTGGCAGATAAAACGGGAGCGGTTGGTATTATTGCTCCTGTACCACTTACTGCAACATTTACAGCAGTAGTTACTCCAGCACCAAGGTTTGATACGTTACCAGATTTTATACCTGCAGACTGGGGGCTGAATCTTACCCAAACCTGTGTGGCAGCCAATGTTGCTGAAGTATAAGCAATAGTTGCAGTAGCTCCCCATGTGCTGTTATTATTGGATACCTGAAAATCGGTTGAAGGAGCAGATACTGTAATATTTCCCGGAGCACCCGTTAAATCAGTTCCGGATAAACTATAGGATTGTGAAGTAGAATTAGAACCAATAAATACAGTCCCAAAATTAGTTAGGGTACCTGTTACCGTTAGTGTGGGCCCCGCAGGACCACAGCTTGCAATAGCAGAAGCACTATTTCGTGGAACAGGTGCCGAAACCACATCAAAATCTGCATTGTTATTATCAGTATCCTGGCAGCCATTAATTTTTCTTACCGACCCCTGTGTAGAAGTAAGTGCAGCACCGTTATTAACAGCAACACCACCCTCTGCATTGGTTGCTGCACCAAAAGCTACCAAATCAATAATTGAACTGGCAGGCAGCGTACATAAAGTAGTGGTTCCGCCACAACCCAAACTGGCTGCCTGGTTAGATAAAACAACTTTACCGGATACTCCACTTATGGTAACGTTACCAGTAATTAAATCGGGGGTAACAGGAAATGCTGATCCTGCAGTACCAGTTGGCCCGCATTGAATCAATAAATAACCCCCGGCCGCAATAGATGTTCCTGCAGGAAAGGCATATATATTGGAAGCTGATGAACCAAAGTTTCCGGAGGCTGAACCATACTGAATAGAAAAGCCTGTTAAGGATTGTGAAGAACTACTCACATTGTGCAACTCTACATAATCAAAAAGGTAAGTTCCTGTACTGCCGCCGCCACCGCCATATACCTGGCTAATTACAACCGTGGTAGACTGCGAAAATGAAATCAGGGTACTAAGAAGAAAAATAATTGTAAATATTTTTTTCATGTTATTTTTTTAATCCGCTATTATTTGAAAGAAACAGTGCCATGCTTTAAATAAGCATGAACACTGTTTGTAAAACATGTTATTCTTAAAGTGATGTTACTTTTACATCATCTATTTCCCAGGTAGTAGTAGCTGAAGGATCCCCGCCCTGGTACTTAAATGCAAAGTGAACATTTTGACCAATGTATGCAGATAAATTAATGATTCCGGAGCTAACAAAAGATGAATACCCTGTTGCCGGAGCTGTTATAAAATTGGCTGGCAACTCTGTCCAGGTAGAAGTAGATGGAGTACTGCTACCTGTATAATTAGTAGAAATTAAAACTTTAAAGCTGGTGGCACCAACAGCATAACCAGCAGCATTGGTAAAAGTTAATTTAGGCGCTGTAGCTCCTGTTAAATTTACAACAGGCGAAATTAACCAACTTGTAACACTGGCTTTTCCTGTACTAAAGGCAGAAATTTTAGCACATTTAACCGGCCCAAAAACTGCATTCTGATATGACACCGTTCCTGTTTCTCCAATATTTTGCCAGCCTGGTATTGATAAGGTTAAATTATTAGCACTAATTGACTCAAAATCTTCCAACAAAAGCGTTCCGGGAGGTAAAGCACACGCATAGGGTTCAGTAAATCTTACATCACTGGTATCCCTGATAATAAATTGCTTGGTGGTATTAAAGATTGTGTAAATAGCAAGTATGCTACCACGGCCCTGCGCTACCTGTCTGCCTGCAAAATTAGAATAGGCGCTTGTACGTACAATGGTAAGTTGATTGGCGCAGTTCTTAATATCCAGGTTGGTAGTGCTTTTGTAAGCAGAGGTATCTGAGTAAGTTCTGTTTGGTGTAGCAAATGCATAACCATCCAGTTGTATCAATGTGCCGATATATTTATCCTGCATATTTGTACTTAGGTCATTAAGGTTTACTACTGTTGGCACTACCGGATTATTGATAGAACCAGCAACAATATATTGGCTGATCAAACTTCCGGGAATTGCTTCCAGAGAAGGCAACCCATTAATCGTAGCTTTTACACCTAATTCCATTGTGCGGTTATAATCAGTTATTGTAAGCCCTTTGCAACGGATAAAAATTCTGCGCCCTACAGGATAGGTACCATATAAACCTGATGCGTCTAATAATACCTGCAACCCACCTGTACTATCCTGGATATATAATTGTTTATACAGATTGCCGCTTTTGTCGTTTGCTACCACCACACCGGAAATGATAATATCTGTGGTGATAAGATCATAAGCTCCACCGGTTGTATGCATTGCTTTTAAAGCAGCAATACTGGTGTTGGCAGTAATGTTCGGATCTGCAGGTCCGGGAGGTGAATCAAAATCTTTTTTACAGGAGTTCAAAATAAATGCTGTGCCCGCAAGGAACATTATTGCAAATGAAAGTTTGAAAAACTTTTTCATAATATTTTTTATTTAAAGAGTTATTTTTTTTTAGTTAGAATCTGATACCAATGCTTGCAAAATAATTCAGGCCATACGCATAAAATCTCCTGGCAGGAAATTTTTCGGTGTTCTTTTCAGCAAAGTCAAAACGAAGCTGTTCAAAACCGCCTGATACAATATTTTCATTGTTAAGAATATTGTTTACACCCAGGTTGAACAAAAGAAAAGTTCTTTTTTTAAGACCTTTAAATTTGTTGTTCATCAACCATGAGTAACCAGCAAAAGCATCCAGCGTGTATTGTGCGTCTAACTTTTCCTGGTCTATTATAGTATGCCATAATTGCGAACTTGGATCTACACCGCTTACTGCCGCAGCCGTTCTGCGTAGCGGATTGTAATCAAGCCACATGTTATCAAAGTAATTGAAGTTTACATTTACAAACCAAAAATTGGGAGAACGGTAATCTAACCCGATTGTGTATGCTTCCTGTGCTGTAGGCACCCTGTAATTTTTTGAATAGATCAAATCTTTTGAAACTACTGTTGCACTGTTATCTACTGTAACAATGGCATTTTGCCTGCTTGTAAAAGTATAGTTGCCAATGGCTGCCCCCGCATTCAAACTAAGGCCCTGGTATAATTTTACATCCACACCAAGCTCGGCACCATAATGTAATTTATCTATACCACTGATGGCATAGTTTACAAAATTGCGGTATTCATCATGATAAAAAGTTAGCACATTCATCTGGTCCATAAACTGGGTATAATAACCAGTTGCACGAATTTTTAATTTAGGTGCATTTAATACATACCCTGCTTCTAACGAACCAATCCTTTCTGAAACAAGATTGTCCTGCAAAACATCCCTTGTTCTTGGAGCCACATAAGCGTTTTCAAAGAATGGTGCACGGGTCATGTAAGAACCATTGACAAACAAATAATTTCGGCCATCAATTTTATAGGTAATACCTCCTTTGAAAGTATAA
>Ga0209181_10010638_pt1 | contig 11921 bp, 10 predicted proteins | sample MAT05_FD_187208 | JGI IMG/M metagenome (GOLD analysis project Ga0209181, IMG submission 187208) | Freshwater microbial communities from Lake Fryxell liftoff mats and glacier meltwater in Antarctica - MAT-05 (SPAdes) (version 2) | ecosystem: Environmental > Aquatic > Freshwater > Ice > Liftoff... | reverse complement strand
CAAACCATATTCGATCGAACCTGCAAATTTGTGTTTTAACCTATCTCATGCTCAGGATTTAGCCTTGTTTGTGATTAGTGATAACCGCGAGGTTGGTGTTGACATTGAGTCGATCGATCCTCATAGAGAGATCGATCGATTGATTGCTCGATTTTTTTTACCCCAAGAAAAACTTAGCTTGGAGCAATTAGTTGGCGATGCCAAATTACGAGCTTTCTTTCAAGTCTGGACTTACAAGGAAGCCTATGCTAAAGCCACAGGACAGGGACTGTCAAGATGTTTATCCCAGTTTGATACCACTAAAATGCTCGATCGATCTGCCAACTCTCCTTGGCATTTACTCGAACTCTCGGTACATCCAGAATATGCGGCATCGATCGCGGTGAGAGGTCATAACTGGCAGCCTATATTTTGGCGATTCGACTTGAACGCGATCTAGATCGCAACTCGATCGAGAATTTGCGTGTAATCTTAAGTAACTATTGACAAATTTTCAGCAATATTTAAGATTTCATGACTACAATTCTTGTGATTGAAGACACACAGTCATTACGTGAAGAAATCGTAGAATTATTACAGATCGAGGGATTTGAGGTTTTGAGTGCTGGTGATGGCAGAGCTGGTCTTGCCTTGGCTCAAGCCAAATTACCCGATCTGATCGTCTGTGATGTTTCCATGCCCGAACTTAATGGCTACGAGACCTTAAAAGCCATCCGCGAAGATGAAACGACCCAATCAATTCCATTTATTTTCCTCACGGCTAGGGTGGAAAAAGATGATATCCGCCAAGGTATGGGTTTAGGAGCCGATGATTATCTGACTAAGCCGTTTTCGATCGAAGAATTTTTGGCATCGATCGCAGTGCGACTGCAAAAACAGGCTGTGTTCGAGAAAAAGGTCGAAACCGAACTCAATGCCCTGCGCTCAAGCATTTCCCAAACTCTACCCCACGAACTCCGTACACCACTAAACGGGATTTTAGGTTTCTCGGAGCTGTTGATCGAATGCCTAGATGGAGAAAAGCAGATGATGGCAGAAAGTATTCATGGAGCGGCGCAAAATCTCTATCGCACGATCCAAAACTATCTGCTTTATGCTGAGCTAGAAATTGCCGAAACCAGACCCAATTTCGCCGAACTAAGTAAATCCACCACCGAATTCTCTTCTTGCGATCTGCTTCTGGATCTAATCCAAAAAAAAGCCCACCAGTTCGATCGACTGACAGATTTATCCCTAGAGTTCACGAAAGATTTGACAGTAAGTATGCCAATCGATCGACTGATCAAAATTGTCGAGGAGATAGTTGATAACTGCTTCAGATACTCTAAGTCTGGTTCACCTGTGAAAGTAAGTGTTGAGAGGTCTGAATTCGATCATGTTGCGATCATGAGCTTTTGTGATTATGGACGCGGCATGACCTTAGAGCAGATTAATCACATTGGCGCGTATATGCAATTTGAGCGAAAACTATACGAACAACAAGGTTCAGGCTTAGGACTTACACTTGCTTGTCGGCTAGCTAAACTTTATGGCGGCGATCTCAAAATAGCCAGTATTCCTGACGAACAGACGATCGTCACGCTCCGATTACCTCAAATCGATCGCTGATATTAATACCTATGTCACCTACGATATTGACAATGACTTTAAAGAAACCCTAAAGTTGTTTAAGCATCGCCCCAGTTGTTGAGGATCTCCTGATGTTAAATTCAGCTTCTGTTCAAGATTTTTTCAACCTCTGCCCCGATCTACTTTGTACGATCGAACATCGCTACTTTCAGCTACTTAACCCAGCTTGGCAGTGTGTGGTGGGTTGGACATTAGCAGAATTGCGCTCTCGTCCTTGGTTAGAATTCTTACATCCCGACGATGTATCAAGCGTGAATCAGCAGTCCACCAATACCAGTGCCAATATTAATGCCCAGAATCAAGCCGATCTAAATTCCCCGATCTGCTTTCAAACTAGATTTCTCTGTGAAAATGGGAGCTATGTCTGTTTAAGCTGGAGTGTGTCGCAGAGTTTCGATCGCTGCATCTACGCCACGGTTAGAGAGGTCGATCGAATATCTGGAGATCGATTTGAGACTTATCGTCAAACGGCTGAAGCCAAATTAGAAGAAAGTTACAGTCTCTTAGAAGCTGTGGTCGAAGGCACAACCGAACATCTATTTGTCAAGAACTTAAAGGGGCAATATTTACTGGTCAATTCTTCGATGCTCCGAGCATTTAATCTCCTGCCAGAACAGGTGATCGGCAAAACCGATGAGGAGATTTTCCCCTTAACCTCCGCCCAGCAGATCGGGGAATCAGATCGTCATGTAATCGGTTCGGGCGAATCGCAAATGCTCGAAGAAGTATTAGAAATTGGTACAAACACACGCACATTTCTAAGCAGCAAAAGTGTGCATCGTGACACCGATGGCAAAGCCCTAGGACTAGTGGGCTTGGCGTGGGATATTACTGAGCGCAAACTTTCTGAAGAAGTCCTAAAGCGATCTCGTGACGAGTTGGAAAAAACCGTGCGAGAACGAACTGTCGAGCTGCGTCAGAGTGAGCAACGGCTTCAGGCAATTCTCGATAACTCCAATGCGATTATTTATCTCAGAGACCTTGAAGGCAAGTACATCATGGTCAATCACCAGTTTGAGAAGATTTTTAAAGTCACTGGGGCGGAAATGGCGCATAAAACTAGCTACGATATCTTCCCCCCAGAAATCGCCGTTACCTATGAAGAGCATCATCGCGCTGTCTTGACATCAGGCATCCCAATCACGATCGAAGAATTAGTGCCGCTCGAAGATGATACATACACATATATTTCTGTCTTGTTTCCCTTGCTAGACGATCGCGGGCAGCCAAATGCTCTTTGTAGTATTTCGACCGATATCACACCGCTCAAACGGGCTGAAGCTGAAACCCAGCGTGCACTCGAAACCGAACGAGAACTTGCCAAACTTCGATCGCAATTTATCTGTACCGTCTCGCATGAATTTCGCACACCTCTGACTAGCATTTCGCTCTCAGCCGATCTATTACAAAGCAAAGGACATGAGTGGGATAGTCCCAAACGTCATATCCGTCTCAAGCGGATTGAGCAAGGCGTTAAACGCATGACATTTTTGCTGGATGATATTCTCACCTTTAGTAGAGCTGATGCCGACAAGCTCGAACTAAACCCCACAAGTCTCGACATTGTTGAACTTTGCCGCGAACTTGCTGAAGAGATCCAATACAGCATCAGCATTAATCACACGATCGAGCTTAGGGTTAAACACGAAGTTATGGGACACCAGCAACCTTTCATCCCTCTGGTGCTGATGGATGAAAAGTTGCTGCGTAATATCTTGATAAATTTGTTATCGAATGGGATCAAGTACTCACCATCGGGTAGCAAAATCTTATTTGAGCTGACTTACGCTGAGGAAATTAGTAACACTAGCCAAGCTGTTCAGCCCAATTCAACTCAGATAATTTTTAAAATCCAAGACTATGGTCTTGGTATTCCCCCTGAGGACATCGAGAACATGTTTGACGCTTTTTATCGGGGTGGAAATGTCGGTGCGATCTCTGGTACGGGGCTGGGGTTGGCGATCGTGAAAAAGTCGGTAGATTTGCATGGTGGATCGATCGAAGTTAATAGCGAGATTAATGTCGGCACAACAGTGACAGTAATAATACCTATTCGACTAAGTTGAGATAAATGGCGTACTCTTTCGCTTCCTGCTAAACTTAGGACTGAACAATTAATCTATGTTTTGCAGCTTCTATTTTTTTTGAGCAAAGATAACATAGAAAACTTATAGCTAGCAAAAGTGCAATGTCTGTACGAGTAGTTTTAGTTCAAGTTAGGGAGTAGCTTGAACTTAGACGAGATTTTCACTTCTATAGCCTAGTTTTGATGTGATTACTAGGTTTCATGCAGTTCATTTTGAAATGTATCATTATTTTGCGCTCGTTTAAGACGACAAGTCCCGATGATCTGGCAACTGCTAGATCGAAGCCAAATTGAACTAAGGAAAATGTCACGGATGAAAAAAATTCTAATCATCGAAGATGAAGAGTCGATCAGAGAAGACATCCTAGAGATTTTAGGAAACTGTAACGAGTTTGAAGCAATTGGGGCTGAAGACGGACTGATGGGCGTGAGGCTGGCTAAAATTCACAAACCAGATCTGATTATCTGTGATGTGACGATGCCAGAACTGGATGGCTATGGTGTTTTGGGGGCATTGAGAAATGAGCCATCTACTAGCTTAATTCCGTTTATCTTTTTAACCGCTAGGGCGGATAAGTCAGATATCCGACGGGGGATGAACCTAGGAGCCGATGACTATCTATTAAAGCCAATTGGACAGTTGGAACTCCTGCTAGCGATCTCTGTACGATTAGCCAAACAAGCGGCGATCGAAACACATTTTAGAGTGCATCTGAATAACGCCATGCAAGCAACTCAAGATCGGCTCAATTACTCGCTTTATCATGACAGTCTGACCGATCTGCCAAATCGACTATCTCTGCGCGAACATCTCGCTCGACTGCTGCCACAAGCTCAGGCTGAGGGTAAACTGATTGCGGTTTTATTAATTGACCTCGATCGATTTAAGCGGATTAATGACATCAAAGGACAAGTGTTTGGCGATAACTTGCTTCAGACTGTCGCCCAACGTTTATTGGGTTGCGTTACCCAAAATGATGTGGTGGCAAGGACAGATGCCGATGAATTTGCGATCATTCTCAATGCTGTCGATCCTAGGGGTGAAGCTAACAATGTCGCTCAGAGTATCCTTGAGGAAATGACTAGATCGTTTGTGATCGATCGGCAGGAAGTCTATCTCACCGCTAGCATTAGTGTCTCGCTCTACCCTCAAGATGGGCGAGATATTGACTCACTATTCAAACAAGTTAATACGGCGATGTCCTATGCCAAGCAACAGGGTGGAAATTGCTATCAGTTTTACACCAAGGATATCGAAACTGATACCGATGAGCAGTTGGCACTAGAGGCAAGTCTGCACCGTGCTTTAGAGAAAAATGAGTTTCAGGTGTATTACCAGCCACAGATTGATTTACTCACAGGAGTAATTATTGGAGCTGAAGCTCTATTGCGTTGGTATCATCCCGAATATGGTTTACTCTCGCCCGACAAGTTTATTCCTTTAGCAGAAGAAAATGGCGCGATCATCGCGATTGGGGAGTGGGTACTGAGCACCGTTTGCAGTCAAGCGAAAGAATGGCAAGAAATTGTCTCTCAGAGCAAGGATGTCAACAGGCAGAATTATCTCAAGGTAGCGGTAAATTTGTCAGGGCGGCAGTTTCAGCAGATCAACCTTACAACAAAGATCATCCATCTGTTGGAAGAAACCGATCTCGATCCAAGTTGCCTAGAATTAGAGGTAACTGAAGGTGTGATTATCCGAGATATTGAAGCTAGTATCGCCAAAATGCGTGAATTAAAGGCTTTAGGTATCCAAATATCGATCGATGACTTTGGTACAGGATACTCTTCTCTGAGTTATCTCAAACAATTCCCTTTTGACACCCTAAAAATCGATCAATGCTTTATTCGGAATATGCCTAGCGAACCGAAAAATAAAGCGATTGCCATCGCAATTATTCAAATGGCACATAGTTTGGGATTAAAAGTAATTGCTGAAGGTGTAGAGACCAGAGCAGAACTTGAGCTGTTGTGCCAAAATCAATGCGATGAAATTCAAGGCTATGTGTTCAGCCGTCCCATCCCCGCCGAGGAATTTCGTCGCCTTCTAGTATCAGATCGCCGTCTTCAGGTGTAGAGATTGGGTAAAAGATTGAGTAAAGAAGGGTAAGTTCAATCAAAAATATCTTTGAGAGGGTTATGACAACTATTCTGGTAATTGAGGACGAAGCAACTATTCTGGAGAGTCTAATCGATATTTTAGAAGTTAGTCAGTTTGTCGCAATTGCCGCAGATCATGGCGTATTGGGATTAGAACTGGCAAAGCAACATAAACCTGACTTGATTCTATGCGATATCACGATGCCAATTTTGGATGGATATGGGGTCTTAGATGAACTCAATCAAGATCCTGAGTTAAGCATGATTCCGTTTATATTTCTGACCGCCAAAGCCGATCGAACTGATATGCGGCTGGGGATAAAAATGGGAGCGGATGATTATCTCACCAAACCGATTAGTCGGGTTGACCTTTTAGATGCAATTGCCACTCAATTAAAAAAGCGAGGCATTGTCGAAAATCAAATCAAACTAAAATTGGGTGCGCTGCGGCAAAGTATCTCTCTGTCACTCCCTCACGAGATGCGGACACCGTTAAATGGGATATTAGGCTTTGCGGATATTCTGGTAGAAGAACACGCTTCGATCTCACCTGCTGAGATTCTAGAAATGGCTCAGGATATCCATATCTGTGCCGAGCAACTATATCGCTTGATTCAGAATTTTTTGCTCTATGCTGAATTGGAACTAATTGCCACAGACCCAGAGCAGATTGATGCGCTGAAGCGAGAAGGTACAAACGGGGTTGAGTCTCTGATCGCGACGATCTCCACGCAAAAAGCCACTCAATCAGATCGAATATCAGATTTGAATTTGCAATTTCAAGCAGAACTCGATCGAGTCACAGTCTGTATTGGTTCTAACCGACTGCAAAAGATTGTCGAAGAAATCCTTGATAATGCGTTTAAGTATTCCGATCGTGGTATGCCTGTTGATGTGATTGTCAAATATCGCGATCGAAACCTCGATCTAGATATCATCGATCGGGGGCGCGGCATGACCACAGAACAGATTGCGAACATCGGTGCTCATATGCAATTTGAACGCAAGTTATACGAGCAGGAAGGATCGGGATTGGGTCTAGCAATTGTGCTGACGATAGTTCAGCTTCATGGTGGTGAATTATCGATCGAGAGCGGATCTAGTAATCAATCTGATAATCAATCTGACAATCAAACCATAATCCACATCACCCTACCGATATCCTAACTAGTTAATTGGAATGAGGTAAATTTGGGACGCAGAAGCTCTAAGGCTTTGGCGCGATGACTGATCTTAGCTTTGAGATCGGGAGTCATTTGGGCAAAAGTTAGGGCGTATTCAGGAACATAGAACACTGGGTCGTAGCCAAAACCTTGTTCGCCGCGAGGAGCCAGCAGGATTTCGCCAGCACAGATCCCGATAGCATCGGCGACGATCGAACCATCAGGTGATGCCACCGCGATCGCACAAACAAATTGCGCCTGTCGATCTAATTCATTGCCCAGTTCAAATAACAATCGATCGATTCTTTCCGCATCATTCTCACCATAACGGGCAGAATATATACCTGGCGAACCATTCAGCGCATTTACTTCTAATCCCGAATCATCGGCAATCGCCCACTCACCCGTGGCTAAAGCTACTTGGGAGGCTTTGAGGTGAGCATTAGCTAAAAATGAATCTCCTGTCTCTTCAACATCGATCTCATCAGGCTTAGGAAGTAGTTGAAAGCCTTGTCCAGATAGATAGGACTGAAACTCTACGACTTTGCCATAGTTGCTGCTGGCGATGATTAAGTTGGGATTCATATGGTTAACGATCAATGAGAAGTTATAAATGGAAGTTTTAGGAAATCAATACCTAATTAAATCGAAAATGTTGCTTAATTACATCCAATTTGGTGCAGTGCCAGAAGTCAATATGAGAAGCGATCGTGCGATCGGGATTTATGCTCAATTCGCTCCATCCATCGACTGAAATACGGGGCTTCCAAGGTAGAGGCGCATTCCAACTCATCGTCCATCGAGTTGTAATCTTATCATCTGTCTGGCTGATTTCATGCAGATCGAGTTTAAGCGAACTAAACCAAGTGGTGATGAAACCGATCATCTGCTGGTAACGCTTCAAACCCCGAAACTCGTATACTGGGTCTTTAAAATAGACATCCTCGGCATAAACACTGTAGGTCTGTGCTTCAGGGAATTTCTGATAATCTGATTTGATAATCTCAATTAAATCCATATTTGTTTTGGCTGTATTCAATCTGCTAAGCGTTCAGACATTTACTCTACTTTTTCACATATTGCGATCAAACTCTCTACATCCGAAGGGAATTCTTTTTTGGCAATCATCCTCGCAAATACGACATAGCAGTCATCTTTACTACCATCTTTTCTTGGATATCCCAACCATAAGAAAACAATTGTTTTTTTGTCACTAAAAAGTCTGAAGAATATCCTGTATCGATCTGGCAGACCTTTACCTTTTAGCCGCTTATATGGATGCAAATTTTCATACAATTCATATTGCTTATCTTCAGGATTTGCAGGAACAAACTCTAGAATAGATCTTGTTAGACTAGTGAATAGTTTGACAGTTTCATGTCTCTTATACTCTTTTTGAGTTAGATTTTCCTCTAGTTTTAGTGACCGATGCCGAAGCTGTTGTTCTTGTTGAGCAATGAGAGGATGCAGATATATCTTCCACCCGTTAATTTCTAGGGGAGCCACTAGTCTAGGGAAACTCCTGCGGTAAGTCTCATAGCTTCGTCATACATTTCTTGAGTATATGGAACAAGCTTAGAAGGATCTGCCTCTACTTCTTGCCAGAGAAAATCAAGAAATTGCTTAAGTGTTTCCTCGTCCTCAAACCGCTCATGAGCGGTTTGAGGTTCTACTAATGACGGACTAGGACAGGATTTAACAGAAAGTGACTTATTCATGTATATATTCATAACTCATTGCTTAATCATAGCTTTTCGGTAGGTAAAACGACAGTTCAGGTCATTCGATCGAATGTGCGATATTGGATAGCCTCAGCGACATGGGTAATTTGGATATTGGGTTCACCTGCGAGGTCGGCGATCGTGCGAGAGACTTTGAGAATTCGATCGCTAGCACGGGCCGACAATCCCAAACGTCTAATCGCGGCTTCGATCATCAGGCGGGAAGCATCATCCAATAGACACCAATGGCGTAGATGACGACTTTGCATTTGAGCGTTGCTATTGATGTTGCCGATCTCGTCTTGACGGAAGCGTTCCTGCTGAATTTTACGGGCGACTTCAACTCTCGATCGAACACGGTCAGAAGCTTCACCTTCACGGTGGCTGGTGATTTCTTCGGGTTGGAGGCGACTGACATGAACTTGCAGATCGATCCGATCCATCAACGGCCCCGATAACCTCGCCCAGTATTGCTCCCTTTGTTTGGGTGAACAGGTGCAGGGTTGGATGGTGTCGCCGTAATAGCCACATTGGCAGGGGTTTGTACTAGCAACTAGGGTGAACTGGGCAGGGAAGGTGACAGACTGGCGGGTACGAGAAATGCTGACGTAGCCATCCTCAAGTGGTTGGCGTAAGAACTCCAAGACATCGCGCTTAAATTCTGTCAGCTCATCCAAAAATAAAATGCCGTGTGTGGCTAATGAAATCTCGCCAGGTTTGGGGAAACTGCCGCCGCCAACTAGGGCTGGGCCAGAAGCGGAATGATGTGGACTGCGAAATGGTCGATCGATCACTAAGCCTTTGCCGCGCAGCAAACCCGCCACAGAATGGATTTGAGTGACTTCCAACGCTTCCTTGAAAGACATCGGAGGTAAAATGCTGGGTAATCGCCGCGCCAACAGCGTTTTACCCGATCCAGGGGGACCCACGAAGATCAAATTATGTCCACCTGCTGCGGCAATTTCCAGAGCGCGACGGGCATGGTTTTGACCTTTAACATCCTTGAGATCGAGTTTAATCTCCTTTGTGGTATGAGCCGTGAGATCGGTTTGAGTGGGAGTTGGTGCGTATCGATCGGGATGAGCAAGAAAGTCGCCCACTTCGATCAAACTGCGGAGACCATAGACCTTAAGCCCCGCCACAACTGCCGCTTCTGCCGCATTTTCAAACGGTACGATCATGCCCTTGATCCCCATTTTGATCGCCGTTGCCGCAATCGGTAGAACTCCCGCCACTGGACGCAAACCACCATCTAGCGAAACTTCACCTAAAAACAAGTGATCACCGAGTAATTGAGGATCGACTTGCTCGGAAGCGGCGAGAATTCCGACACTGATTGGCAGATCGAAGCTGGGACCTTCTTTGCGTAGATCGGCAGGAGTGAGGTTCACCACGATTTTTCGCATCGGAAAGGCATAGCCCGAATTTTTGAGTGCCGCCTTGACTCGCTCCTTCGATTCCTGCACCGCCATATCAGGTAAGCCAACCACGACAATTCCAGGCAATCCACCTGCGACATCGACTTCGACCCCGACCTGAATGGCGTTAATGCCCAAAATTGATGCACTCCAGACTCTGGCTAACACGCTGTTTCCCCAGAAAGAACTCCAGTAAAGACTTTCTCGGCTGGCCCAGTCATAAATACATGGTTATTCTCGGCTGACCAGTGAATACGGAGATCGCCACCTGGTAAGTTAACTGTGCAATTTCGATCGAACTTATTATTCAATACACCTGCCACCACAGCAGCGCAAGCTCCCGTTCCACAAGCCAGAGTTGCTCCTGCCCCGCGTTCCCACACCAGCATTTTGATCCGATCGGGCGAAACCACTTGGATAAATTCGGTGTTAGTGCGCTGCGGAAAAGCTGGATGATATTCAAACTTCGGACCAAGTTCGTTTAGGGAAATTGTCGTAACATCATCAACAAATGTAATGCAGTGAGGATTGCCCATACTAACTGCGGTCACCTGCCAATCTTCACCATCAACTTGCAATGGTACTGCTATTGCCTTGTCTTTTGGCGCAACTAGTTTGGTCGGGATTTCTTCTGCGACTAAAATCGGCTCTCCCATATCTACAGTTAACTGACCATCAGGATTTAGTTCGATCGAGATTAAACCCGCATTGGTATGGATTTTATAACGGTGATCTACAGGCTCGATCCCCAGATCGATCATGAACTTTGCCAGACAACGAATCCCGTTACCGCACATCTCTGGCTCCGATCCGTCAGAGTTATAGATCCGCATCATATAACTGTCCTTGTTAGTTTCCTCAGGCAATAAAAAAATTACCCCATCAGCACCGATGCCAAAGTTTCGATCGCACAACTGGACTGCTTGGTTAGGGGTAAGTAGAGGCTCGGTTCGATCGCGGTTATCAATCAAGATAAAGTCATTACCAAGACCTTGATATTTAGTAAAAGAAATGTCCATTCCAGCCCCATGCTCTTAAGATAAACTTAATTTTAACTCAGTATTTCGACGGTAACTTTGTTTTATAGGACTTCCGCAAAATGCGAGGTAATCACAAATCCAGAGTTTACGGCAAACCGCACCAATGTGAGCCAGTAAACCGAAGTCGATCGAAGCGATCACCAGCATAGAATTACTTCATTAGAGCCTCTGGTGATTTATATGCAGCCAACTAACCCGAACCAATTTACCGAAAAAGCATGGGCGGCGATCGCTCGTACCCCCGATGTCACCAAGGCGGCGGGTCAGCAGCAGATCGAGAGCGAACACTTAATGAAAGCTCTGCTGGAAGAAGAAGGCTTGGCGACCAGCATTTTTAATAAAGCCGATGTCAGTGTGCAGAAATTGCGCGATCGAACCACCGAATTTATCGATCGACAGGCAAAGGTATCAGGCAGTAACACTGCGGTTTATCTAGGACGTAGCCTTGATGTTTTACTCGATCGATCTGAAGCAGAACGCAAAACATTTGGCGATGATTTTATTTCGATCGAACATTTTCTGATGGCTTACACCAAGGACGATCGCTTCGGCAAAGCATTATTGCAAGAAGTGGGACTAGATGAGGCTAAGCTGAGAAAAATCATCGAGCAAATTCGCGGTAATCAGAAAGTGACCGACCAAACTCCCGAAAATAAGTATGAAGCCCTCGAAAAGTATGGGCGCGATCTGACTGAATTAGCGAAGGAAGGTAGACTCGACCCCGTAATCGGTCGGGATGATGAAATTCGCCGCACGATCCAGAT
>Ga0209181_10010637_pt1 | contig 11921 bp, 4 predicted proteins | sample MAT05_FD_187208 | JGI IMG/M metagenome (GOLD analysis project Ga0209181, IMG submission 187208) | Freshwater microbial communities from Lake Fryxell liftoff mats and glacier meltwater in Antarctica - MAT-05 (SPAdes) (version 2) | ecosystem: Environmental > Aquatic > Freshwater > Ice > Liftoff... | reverse complement strand
TACGTGACAGAAGTCATACCACAGTCGGTCGCCGAGGAAACCACACTCACCGTCTTCACGAGTCCGTCTGAGGTCAGGCCAGAAAGGGTGTAGCTCACTGGTCCGTTGCCCGTCAGAGCCACTACCATGTTGATACTGCCCACCGAAACAGTCAGCGACTGGTTACCCGTCGTGTTGGTGGCCGAGATCGTCCCCGTTACCGTATATTGGTTGGCGGTCGGCGTTCCGGTAGCCGTGTTACAAGTCGTCGGTGTGGCCGTAGCCGTTAGCGAGCAGACGGGTTGAGCCGAGGTGGTGATGGTCAACGGAGCCACTGCCGAGCAGTTTTTAGCATCGGTGACACTAACGGTAAACGAAGCTGGGGTAGCCGAAGTCGGTGTTCCCGAAATTACCCCGGTTGTTCCATTCAGACTCAAACCAGTAGGCAGACTCGCCGAAACTGAATAACTCACTGGTGCCGTACCGCCTGTGGTGGTCAGCGTCTGGCTATAGGCCGTACCAACTTGTCCATTGGCAAGCATGCTGCTGGTTAACGAGAGCGAACAGACAGTGCAACTGGCTGGAGCCGCGTAGGTCGCGCTGGCACTTGCGCAGGCTGTACCAGAGAAGGTTGCCGTAGCTAGTTTACTCAACCCGTCGGAGGTTAAACCAGTGGCAACAAAAGTAATACTATTGTTGCCTGCCGACAGAGAAACGGGTGCGCTGCTTACTCCTCCCATGGTAATGGTTACTGTTTGGGGAGTAACCACATTCGCCATCTGAAGCATAGCCGTAGCGGAGTAGGTATTGGTCACTGTAGAACAAATCCCTGCCGTTACAGCCAGCATTACCGAACAAGGTAATGCTACCGAACACGATGCTGGAGCCGTGTAGCCGCCAGTAGTCGATGAACAGCCTGGTAACGATGCGGTGATATTATGGCCCTGTCCGTTACTAGGCACGTTGTTGAAAATCGCTGTGCCCGTGAAACTGTTAAATCCAGAGCCAACGGCTAACGTCTGGCTAAGGCTGCCATCGGTAATTGTCAGCACCCCACCCGCGCCCGTGTTGGCGATTAGGACTACCACCGTTGAACTATACGTATTGGTAGCGGTCTGACATAAACCCGCCGTTGGCGTTGCCGTGAGTGAGCAGACCCGAGCTACCGAACAGGATACTGGGGCCGTAAAGGTCTGGCTGACGGATGCGCAGGCGGTATTTGAGAAAGCCGACGTAACGGTAAAGACTTGCCCGTTGCTCACCAAACCACTAAAACTTAAGCTACCACTGCTGTTTCCTACCGGCAGCGTTTGGATGAAAGCAGGCGAGAATGCTAACGAACTGGTTGTAAGCGTACCACTACCTGGCACGTTCGTTGCCGTAACTTGCATAGAGAGCGTGTACCGGTTGGTTGCTGACTGGCAAAGACCGGGTGTAACGGTCAGGCTTAGACCACAAGGAGCCACCGAACAACTAGCCGGAGCCGAGTAGGTTCGGCTGGCGGTGCCACACGTTGCATTGGAGGAGCGAACAGCTAGGGTATGACTGCTGGCGTTACTGATTCCGCTTACGCTAAACGTTGCCGATGCCTGACCCGCCGTTACGCTCACTACGCCCACAGTAATACCATTGTCGGTAATGGTAAGCGAACCCGCTGGCGTGTTAGAAAGCGAAACAGTTCCGGTGGCCGTGTATTGATTCGTGGCTGTGTTGCAGATGGGAGTGTTCACCGCTACACTTAAACCGCAGGGAGGTGTAGTGCCTGTCAGACACAGGTTATCGACTTTCGACCAGAAATTAAACCCCGTTCCATTGCCACTAACTGCACAGACCCGAACCTGGGTTGTGCCAGTTGGCGCAACGCCTGATAGGCTATAGGGTCCTCCAAATGAATTGGTGCTTTCCAAAATATACGTGCTGGTAAACGACCTGGGTGTACCTATTACGGCACTGCTGCTGTTGAGGAACGACAGCCTAACCGTTTGACCGTTGGCCACGTGAACACCCGCATAAAAAACTAAGCTGTAGGTACTGCCTACCGTAGCGGATACCGATTGGCACAGTGTACCGCCATTATCACCGGAGAACGCAAACGCATAGCCATCAGGAGCCGAAAACGCCTGGGGGTTGTTATCTGCCGTACCACCAACCCACGAAGGTGGTGGCACCTGAAATTGCTGACCATTGGGCGGAACCGGGAATCCCTGCTCGAAGGAAGGATTCAGCAGCAGGTTATTGCCAATACAGGGCGCTGCGGTGCAACTCACCGGCGAGAGATAGGTCAGACTTTTGGGGGCACAGGCCGTATTGGAAAAAGTGGCCGTGATGGTATGAATACGGCCTCCGCTGCCGATTCCCGAAAGCGAGTAGATAAGGGCGGTGGTGCCAGCCGGAACGCTGAGGATAACAGAGCGCGTCGGGGTCGAATTAGACTGATCGGTCAGGGTAAGCGTACCCGCCGGCACACTGGTGAAGTTCAGCGTACCCGAAACAGCGTACTGGTTGGTAGCCGACTGGCAGGTGCCTGGTGTAGCCGTCAGTGTTAAGGCGCAGGGGGGAGAGGGTAGATAAGCGGCATCATAACTGAAGTTGTTCTGACCCGAACTCCCCAGCGTGAAAGCGATAATACCCGCCGAACTCGCATCCGTGTCGATATTGTCGGCGTTGGTGCCGGTAGCTGAGTTGGCTTTGCTGCTCAAGCTTAATGCCCCTGCACTCGCGCTCAGCGGGAAACACAGCGAATAGCTTCCGCCCGACGTCAGCCCTGTCAGGCTATACACAAAACCGGTTTCTGCCGTGCCGCTCCCGTTGGAAAAATAATATTCCCCGCTGCTGTTGGTGGTAGCCGTCGTGTTGGCCGGTACACTCGGCCCTTTTAACTGAACCACCACGCCCGACAGCGCAGGCTCACCCGCATCCTGAATACCATTGTTATTGATATCATTCCAGACCCGGTTACCAATCTGGATGGGGGCCAGGTTACAGAACGGAATCAGTTCGCCCAGACCAGCGGCTTTGCCAAAATCAGTGCTGGCCGTTCCATCTCCGTTGTAAACCCGGTATGATTGCTCCCAGGCTCCGGTGATGTTGTTTAGCCAGCGAACGCCCCCGTCGAAGAAACCGTCCGAGTCATTATCAATCACGGGGTCAAAGACAACGGCGGCTACTTCCACAAAGCCCGGTATCTGGGTCATCGTTCCTGAAGAAACTTCGTCGTGGTTGACCCCGATTCCTGTTGTACCCGTGATAACGCCACTAACCACGCCCCCGGTTGCAATGGGGTACGCGTCGCCATGGTAGAATTCGGCCCCGACCGTTCCCGGCCCCTGGCCGGTGTTCTGAACAGCGGTGCCATTGCCTTCCGAACGGCCATTATCCTCGAGTGTCCAGCCCGTTTCCGGTGAACCGCCTGCCCGCAGAATGTCACCCGCAATCCGGCCCTGATATAAATCCTGGGTGGCTGGATTGTCTTTGGCCTGGTTGCCTGCGATGTCGCCGATACGGTCGCGGAGGCCGATAATCAGATCGCCGTTGTCGAAGGCAATGTTCGTGAACATCGGCATTGGATAAACCAAACGGGTTGCCTGGTTAGTGCTTATGTTGGTGTAACTGTTCTTCCAGGGCAACCAGTCGGCTGGACCAGTGGAGGCTGCTTTGCCACGCGGGTAGTTCAGGTTCATCTGAAAAGCCGGTGTCGTGGCAAAAGCCAGCGTTGCCGGGTTGACCGTGTAGACATAAGCTTTCAGGTTGGCGGCTGAATTGGAGCTTTCAGCCGAGCAAACGATACCCACGTACACCTTACCCCGGTGGTACTCAACCGCGAAGGGTCGTACATCGCCCGCCGTGGGGCAACCGGGCAACGTAAGCGAAACGGCCTGATTACTAAACACACTACCTGAAGTGGGGTTGAGCGCGTACAGCGTCCGGTTTTGCAGGTTCATTACATACAGGGTATCCTCATCGTCGGAGAGGTCCATGCCGCCCAGAGAGGTTTTGCCCACTGCATCCCAGGCCACGTTGTCGTTATCGCGGTTGTAGTCGGCGGTATTGTGGGCATTGGTAGTTGCCCCTGGCACTGTAATGGTAGTGCTGACGGTGGAGGTCGAGTTCGCATCGCTCACGTAGATAGCTCCGGGTCCACCGGGGCCGAAACCAGCGTGTTTCTTGAAGAAAGCGGCCGAATAAAGTTTTTTGGTTTTGCGGGCGTAGGCCAACCCTAGCGTAGTACCCACCTGTTTAGCCAGTATCATCACCCGGTGGGCGGTAGGCTGATCATAAACGCCCCCTGCTCCGGTCAAGTCCTGAATGGTTCTACTCCCTGCGGTATAGGGGAATGAAATCAGCACCGGATCATTGCCGTAAATACCAACTGTGGTCGCAACACCAGAGACACTCTGCTGATCACCAAATACATAGCAGCTTGTCACCAATTCGGGGTTTGCCTGGCAGTAATCGGTCGGGTAGTTAATACCCAGATTGACTCCGCTGCTATTTCCATTGGCGAACTGTACGGATGTGCCGGAGCCGGCACCCCGGAAGGCATCAAAATCGCCGGAAGGCAGATTGGTAAATTCAATACGATACGCATTCGTGTTGCCCACATTCAGCGAATACTGACCCAGGGTGGCCGTTGCCGTGCTGCTCAACACGCTGGTGGAGAAAGCTCCGGTAGTGGTGTAAGCACTAACCCGGACACCGCCTACGCCGACTTCATTAAGTGAAGCGGTGTTGTCTTTTGCTCCGCTCGTGTTGAAGTCGCGGAAGACCGTGCCCGTGATGGTTTGTGCCTGCGTAGATGCTGGCAGAAGTCCAATAAAGAGTAAAGCAGCAAGCCACTTTAATGACGAATAAGGAGAAGCCTTACTCGTAGTAAATAGGAGAAAATTTTTCATGACCCAGCGTTTGCGTATCTAATGGGAACAAGCGAACTGATTGCTCCCAAAAAGCGCAACTATAGGGCCATTATTAGAATGCCTTTTTCTTGACTATTTTTTTAAGTAGTATTTAAATTAATTTAAGTCACTAATTCGAATAGAATCCGTTTGTAGTCAAGATGTTATATTAATTGAACTGGTAATTGCCTTTTGAAAGCATAGTTTTTCTGTAGGTTTAAGTACAAATACTTATTTTATGAACATACAAAGAAATATGACTTGTATTGTACATTTTATGAATGATCAAAAATTGTGCCATGTGAAAGCCAATATAGCGCATTGATACATATATTAATGCGCTATATTGGCTTTCACATGATTTACCGACGTTTTACGACCGATTTTGTCTTTGCGATCATTACTGGCATACAAAGTTCTGGTTTACAGCCGCAGTTGCCAGTCAGTGTTATGGTAACATCGCGGAAACAACGCAACGGACCCTCTGTAAATGTCACCCGAATGGTATGAATACCGGCTGGCAGCGTGGTGGCAACAAGTCCGCTGACGGGTACGATTCCGCCTACTGTAACCGTGTTATCATTAAACATACTACCCGTCGAGATTTGGTAGCTATAAACTGATGGATTAGTACCCAATCCAGCCAACGTCATTTGTCCGTTGGCTTGCGGAGTGGTTCCTGCACAGGTTGGGTTTCGGAGCTGGGCTGTAAAAGGCGGTATCTCGACCTCTTCAATAATAACCGGGCAACACGACAAATCGGGGCAAGCACCAACAATGCCCTCATCTACTACTGTCAGGTATTCGCCCGTCCGGGTTGCCGTGTAGCTGTTGGCGGTAGCTGCATTAGTACTATTGGCCGTCACGTCCGAAACAAGTGTGGTGCCGTTGGGGGTGGTCAGATACCATTGATAGCGGGTGTATCCCGTGGGCGCGTCGAGTTGGATAGCAATGGGAGTGCCTTTACAGATTTGAATTGGTACAGTGGTACAAACTTTCGCTTCGTCGCCCGGAATACTGGCTGTGTTATACTGCACGCCATCCGTGGCTACACTCGCCACGTAGGTCAGGGTAGCGGTTGTATTACCCGGCAAACTGGCAATGGTCCAGGTTCCACCCGTTGTTGAGGTAGTAAATATGCCAGCAGATGCGGTGACTGAGTTCGGAGCATGGGTCAAACCGCTGCTCATGATGTCCTGTACCACTATATTGGAGGCCGCAAAACTGCTATTGTTGGCTAACCGGACGGTATACGTAAGCAACTCAGCCAAACGAGCTTTTGATTTATCGACCTGCTTAGTCAGATCCAGGGCGGGAGCACAGGCAATGGGTGCTGTAAACGTCTGGCTTTTGACTCCGCAGGCACCAAATGAACTGATTAATGAAAACGTCTGAATACCGCCCATGGCGGGTAAGCCCTCCAGGTTGTAGTTTACGGGGCCATTTCCATTTAAGGTGACAACGGTGTACATGTTGCCAACGCTAATTGTCAGCGACTGCGTACCAGGTCCATTGTTGGCCGATATATTTCCGCTCAACGTATAGGTATTGGCTGTCCCCTGACAGGTTCCCGGCGTAGTTGTAGTGGCCAGCGAACAAACAGGGCCTGTACCAATGGTAATGATTATGGCAACGAGCGCTGTACAATTATGGGCGTCGGTGACGCGAACGGTTACTGAGGTGATACTGCTGGTCAGCGGAATACCACTGACAACCCCCGCCGATGAAAGGGAGAGGTTGGATGGAATACTACCTGAAACAACCGAGAACGTATAGGGAGCCTGACCCCCACTTGCCGTCAGTGTCTGATTGTATTGAGCATTCGCCTGGGCATTTGGCAGCGTTGTGGGCGTAAGGGTGATGGCTGGGCAAACGGTACAACTGGCCGGGGCCGAGTACGTTCGGCTGGCGGTGCCACAAGTAGTATTCGAGGAAATAACCGTGACTGTATGGCTGCTGGCGTTGCTTACTCCGCTCATACTAAAACTGGCCGAGGGTTGCCCCGCTGTTACGCTCACTACACCAACAGTAATACCATTGTCGGTAAGGGTAAGCGAGCCCGCTGGAGTGTTGGAAAGCGAAACAGTACCAGCGACCGTGTAGGTGTTGGGGGCCGACGTTCCGGTGGCCGTGTTGCAAATAGGTGTACCCACACTAACACTCAGCGAACAGATACCAACAGGCATTGTTACCGGCTGAGCCGTTGATACGCCCCCATTGGGCGAAATGGCACTAATAACGTCTAAACATACCCAGTCGGCGTTGACGTTGCGAAAACCCGTACCAGCGATGGATTGTGCCTGAGTAATTATTGATAGCAAACCAACAAAAAGCAGGCTAGCAAACCAGCGGTTTAAAGTAGATAGAAGGCAGTAAGCGTAGTTCATCGGAAAGTCGATATAGGGTAAAATACCTATTTCCCCTCCCTACAACCATTGTGCCAAAAAAAGATATATCTTCATTTGATAGAGTAAGTTTTTTGTGATTGTCAACAATTTACCTACAAACATTTTTTTAATACTTTTTTTACTGATTAATTAAGTTGGTCTGTTGACTATATATGTAGTAGTCTGAACAAAACTTACCCGTGTTAGCCGCATCGCGACCAACAAGTACTCCGGGGAGTTTATGATAACTAGTTTGTAACCGCCCGGTGGGATTTTATAGGATTAAAGAGATTAAACAAGATGCTGAAGTTTCAGAAACAGCGAAACCCATCTTGTTTAATCCTGTCAATCTTGATAAAACCTTGGTTCTGATTACAACCCCGACCCATCGGCCTTACCCCGCGCTACCGCATAACTGCCGATGTTCTTACCGCACAAAAGACCCACTTCGCAGTCGGACCGGAAGTGAATCATACCGTAAATTCGGGAAACGGAGGCTTCTGACGCTTTCGCCATGAACTCCTCAGTGCGTTCCGGGAAAATGCTGCTCAGCACTGCTGCCGCGGCTCCCGAGAACGTAGAGTGACCCGACGTATAGCTGGGGAAATTAGGCAAACCAACCGAAGTCTTCACGCCAAATTGTTGCGGACGGGGCGTATAGTAGTAATACTTCGTTTCCCAGCAGCATACGCCTGCATCTTGTAAGGCAGTTGCCACCAGAGCTAGTGTCCGTGCCATGCGAACTTCGCTGTAACGGGCTTCGTGGGCAACGTTAGCGGCTGTCCGCATCCAGTGACCGGCGGGCGTATAGCTACCGGCACCATCAGCCCAGTAACTGGCAATTCGTGCCTGTTCGCGGGTTTGGTTTTTATTGATGTCCTGCAACTCCGCCAGTTCTTTGTTGAACTGGTCAGAACCTGGTAAAGGAGCTGCCGCAGGACGCAATTTTGCCAGCGTAGCGCGGTCGAAGTTCCAGAGTTGTACGGCTCCGTAGTTGGGCAACATCGGCGGACGAAGCGGTGATTCCTGGCTTACCCACACCTCCGTTTGGCCACGTTCTTTGGCCGCTGTAACCATACCGGCTGTAAGCGCCTGATTGTTGGCGGCACCCATGCCATCGGCGCGGGCCCGAACCATCACTTTGGCGGCTACCTGACTGCCCAGGTCAGCGCCTGCTAATAAATCACTTTCAACATTCATGCCGCCCCACAAACGGCTGGCACGGTGTTGGGCTACTTTCGCGTCGATAAAAGCGACTTCGCCGGGGAACATGGCCTTCAGAATTACGGCTGAGGCAGCGGCTACAACGGCATCCTCCGAAGGGTACGTGGGCAGAACCGATTCGGGCAACGCTACTTTAACCGTGGCATCAACTTTTGAAGGGGCCAACCGCTTGAATTTATACTTGAAACTCCAGGTTGCCACCAATGCATCGTAATGAGCTACGCTCAGGCTTGCCAGCATTCGCGCGGTGTAGGGCGGGTTGGCAAACGGAAACCTGGGGTCTGCCGTGGGATCAGCTGCATTTGGAACGGGATACACACCTGCCGCCGTAGAAGCTGGTGCCAGATTATAGCGGGCAGCTAACTCGCGGGCAATCTCGTTCCAGCGGTACACCGCTCCGGCTCCCCAATAGACCACGGCTTCCTGTTGTTCGCGGCTGAGGCTGTTCGATACCGATTTCAAGTTGACTAGTTCGGCCGTGTAATCGGCTGAGGTAGTCGAGACAGGCGTTGCCAGCGTAACATCAGTTGGGGCCGATAGGTACGTTTTCCACGTACTGGCGTTGTCATCGGTGCTGGCCGGGGTATACGCTATCCGTTGAACCTCTTCAATAGTTTTGTCACAGCTACTGAGGGCTATCGACGCACCAAGCGTTAAGCCACCGATTACAAAAATTTTACGTACAGGTTTCATGATGTCAGTTTGATTGTTTGCGGGATTATAGCCCTCCAATTTGATAAAGAACCCCAACCGAGAAGCTGGTGCTTTGGCCTGCATTAAGACCGTTGATCACCTTGCCCACGCGGGCATTCACGCCAATCTGCCGAGGCTGAAACTTGCCATACCAGCCGATTGTAGTAGCCTGCATGTTGTTGGTTGGAAATGGCATATCGTTCCGGCGGATATTGTCTCCGCTCAGGTTGGCCATCCGTTCCGCAAACACCTCGGTTTGCCATTTCCGCCGAAGTACACCTAAGCGCGCAGCCGCATCGAAGCCGTTCGGAACCTGCACTTCGTTGGTGTTATAGACCCGTGCATCGGCCTGGTAGGCATCACGATCAATGGTGATGTTACTGCGCCAGGTATACGAGCCGTGCATTGTTACGTACAAACCCGTTTGGGGGTGCTTGTAGCTGGCAATCAACCGGCTGGTTGCTGTTCGGGCCTGAAGGCCAATCGACATGGGCAGAAAATCGGGAACGTAGTTGCTCACCGGCAGTGAGCCGCCGATTACACCGTGTAACGACAGTCCTTTTTTGTCGATAAGTTTGGCCTTCAGCCAGCCCGATAAATCCTGCAAACCTTTTTGACCCATCAGGTTACCCGCCGATGTACTGGTCGAGATATACGGCAGTCCCAGAATCAGGTTGACCCGGTTCGAGATCCCAATAGCAGGCATGAGCGTCACGCTTTGCGTGGCCAGGGTGCCAATGTTGAGGTTGTCCCGTTTGAGCGAGCCTTCCCAGTAGTCCGTCCAGGTGCTTTGGCCGTAAATGCCGGCAATACACACCGATTTTTTGGGCATATAAATGATGTCGTGCGACATCTGAGCCCAGGCCGGAGTAGTTATCAAAAACGCTCCTACTATGGTAATTGGAATGATGTATTTCATGAAGACGGGATTTTAACGACTCTCCTTCACAAGGAGAGGGGCCGGGGGTGAGGTGAGGTTTAAAACCAGCGAGATACGTTAAACGACACCGAATAATCGGCAAAAGCGCAACTCATGTGGCGCATAGTTACGCATCCCTGCGCCGAAGCTGGGATATACGATGTCAGGCAAAGAGCTTTTAGCCCTACGCCAGGTAAACATGATTTCATTGAAACAGAATGTCTGAACTAAGATTAATGCGATGACAAAGATTTTCTTGATACTGGAACCTGGGATAAGACAAAAATCAATGAACTATCCAGAAAGCCGCGTCAGTAGATACGACATCCTGTTTAATCACAATAATCCTGAAAAATCCTGGTTCGGACTACACTTCTGGCGGGGGCGAAAACACCGGTAGGGTGCGGTGCAGAAGCATAACGGGTGTGTCGGGAATCCGAATATCGGCGACCCATTTATGCGGGAGGAAATGGAAAATAGTCCGGCTGTTAATCGAATAATCTTTCAGCAGGAGTTTGAGCCATTGGCTCGACTTACGACTCGCATTGGAGTCGGTACTGACGGTATCTTTCAGAAAGGAGAGCAGATCTCGTTGCCAGAAGGAAGCAGTTTTGTTTTCTAAGCTACTAATAAACAGAGTATTGTCGCGGATCTCGACGCTGACTACATCGTAATAGTGGTCCTTGTAGGTAAAACCTTCTTTGGTGGCTTCATTCAGCACTGCCGGGTCATGAGGACCGTAGAGCGGAATCTGAAACTCAACCATACTATCCACGGAGTGATACACCATCAGGCGTTCTGTCAAATCGTGCTGATCCTGCCACCACGAGCCGAGCGAGACAACAACGCTCCCTAGCGAATGGTACAGTAGCAGCAGCAACATCGAGAAGCCAAGCAGCTGTTTCATGGATAGATTTGTTTGCTAAACCATTACAAATGTAGTATCTGTAAGGGCAAAATCAATATCACTAAGCCTATAAAATTTGTTGTTTAAGCATGTTTTAAACTACCTGGTAGGGCCAGAAAATGCCAAGACTACAATACTTTCATGCGTTGCTCATTCTTTCCGCGACAAGGCCCACAACCCAACATAGGTAAGTAACCCATTGAACAACAAGCGTTCGAAACCAAATTTGTAACCGCCAAACCAGTCAGCAGAGTTGTTGTTGACCAACAGCGTAATGATGGGAGAGAGGATACAGATAAGCGGCACCCACGTGTCGCGGACGGGCCGCTTCGAAAACAACCCGAAGGCGTATAGCCCCAGCAGTGGGCCGTAGGTATAGCCCGCCAGATCGAATACGGCCGTGATCACATCACTGCTATTGAGCTGATTGAAAATCACAATTACAACCCAGAACAGCACCGAGAAGCCAACGTGAACGGTGTTTTTGATACGGGCGCGTTCCACTTCGGGTTTGCGTTCTACGTTCATAAAGTCGATACAGAACGAGGTAGTTAGGGCCGTTAGAGCTGAGTCGGAGCTGGCGTAGGTGGCGGCCGTAATACCCAGCAAAAAGGTAATGCCTACCACCGGACCAAAGTGATTCAGGGCTAACAGCGGGTATAGCTCATCGGTTTTGGCCGGAATACTGATGCCTTTGGTGGTTGCGTAGATGTAGAGCAACGCACCCAGTCCCAGAAACATGAAGTTTACAAAGGTGAGGGTGATGGTAAACCAGAACATGTTCTTCTGAGCCTCACCAATGTTTTTGCAGGTCAGGTTTTTTTGCATCAAATCCTGATCTAAGCCCGTCATGACGATGGCAATGAAGGCACCCGAAAGAAACTGTTTTACAAAATGGCGTGGATCGTTGATGTTCTCGA
>Ga0209181_10010636_pt1 | contig 11921 bp, 5 predicted proteins | sample MAT05_FD_187208 | JGI IMG/M metagenome (GOLD analysis project Ga0209181, IMG submission 187208) | Freshwater microbial communities from Lake Fryxell liftoff mats and glacier meltwater in Antarctica - MAT-05 (SPAdes) (version 2) | ecosystem: Environmental > Aquatic > Freshwater > Ice > Liftoff... | reverse complement strand
TCGATGGCCGTGTGACGCGGCCGGCCGAGCGGACACGGGCGCGCCTATCATGTCCCGATGCCCGCCGACCCCCCGCCGCCGTGGTGGGTGCTCCCGAACGTCGCCGCTCTCGACGCCCCGGTCGTGGCCGTCGTCTGGCAGCGCTTCCTGGCCGACCGGTTCGGCGTGAGCGTGCCGTGGGCCGCGACCGCCGCGCTCGCGGCCGCCGTGTGGGCCGTCTACCTCGCCGACCGCCGCCTCGACGCCCGCCGCGGCGACCGCCGCACCGACCGCCACCGCACCGCCGCGCGCTTCCCCAAACTGGTCGCCGGCGGCGCCGTCCTCGCCGCCCTCCTCGCGGCGGCCCTCGCGTCGCAACTCCCGCAGCCGTACCTGTGGTGCGGCGCGTGGGTCGCGCTCGGGGTCGCCGCGTACCTCGCGCTCGTCCACGTCGCGGCCGGCGGCCTGCGGCGGGCGCCGGGGGCGAAGGAATTCCTGGTCGGCGTCGGGTTCGCCGCCGGCGTCGCGGTTCCCCTCGCGGCCGACGGCCCGCCGGCCGGCGCGTGGCTGCCGACGGCCGCCGCGTTCGCCGCCGTGTGCTGGTTGAACTGCCGCCTCATCGACCGCTGGGAGTCCGCCGCCGCCGGCCCGCCCTGGCCCGAAGCGGTGCTCGCGGCCGGGGTGCTGGTCGGGTCGCTCGCGCTGCCGGCCGAGGTCGCGCCGGCCGTCGCCGGGGCGGTGCTCGGGCTGCTGGCGGTTCACCTCGCCTGCCGCCGCGCCCCGCGCGCCGCTCGGGTGCTCGCCGACGTCGCCCTCCTCTCGCCGCTGGTAGCGCGGGTGCTGCCGTGACGCCGCCGCGGTTCGACTGGCTCGCCCCGCACTACGCCTGGGTCGAAGCCGTCACCTTCGGCGGCCTCCTCCAGTGGTGCCGCACCGCGCTGCTGAACGACGTGGCCGACGCCCGCCGGGTGCTCGTCCTCGGCGAGGGCGACGGCCGCTTCCTCGCCGCGTTCCTGGCGGCGAACCGCGCCGCGGCCGTGGACGTGGTGGACGCCAGCGCCGGCATGATCGCGCGGGCGCGCCGCCGGGTGGCGAACGACGGGCGCGTCCGCTGGCACGTCGCCGACGGCCGGCGGTTCGAGCCGCCGCCCGGGGCGTTTGACCTGATCGTCACGAACTTCTGGCTCGACTGCTTCCCCGCCGCGGAGCTGGCCCGGCTGATCCCCCGAATCGCCGCCGGGATGGCGCCGGGCGGGCGGTGGCTGGTCGGCGACTTCGCGCTGCCGCGGGGCGGGTCGGTGCGGCGCGCCGCCGCGCGGGCGGCGCTGGCGGGGATGTATGCCGCGTTCCGCCTGACGACGCGCATCCCCGCCGGCCGGCTCGCCGACCCGGCGCCGGCGTTGCGCGCCGCGGGCCTGGAGGTGGTGCGCGAGGAGCGCCGGCTCGCCGGGTTCCTGGCCGCGACCCTGTGGCGACGCGGTTGAGAAACAAGAAAGCCCGGGGACGGCCGTCCCCGGGCTTCGCCCGCCGGGGACGATCAACCCACGGTGATGCCGCCGAAGAGGGCGCCCTCCAGCAGGTCGTCCACCACGCCGGCCGTGTACGACTTCAGGGCGCCGCTCCCGGACGCGGCCACCAGCGTCGCCCCGCCGGCCGACAGCGGCCGCACCGCCACCGTCACCCCGGTGGTGTCGCCCGGCGCGAACGCGAAGAACTGCCCCTTCGACGCCGCCGTCTTCCCGTCGTAGATGCCGACGTGCGGGCCGCCGTCGGCCCCCGCCCCGGTGATGATCTCGGCCCGCCCGTCGCCGTCCAGGTCGCCGGCCCCGACGTTCACCCCGCCGCGGAACCCCGGGTTGTACGGGATCACGCTGAGCACCTCGCGGAGGGTGCCGCCGTCGAACACTTTCACGTGCGGCGACCCGCCCGGCCCGGCCCCGGTCACGACGTCGGCCCGGCCGTCGCCGTCCACGTCGGCCGCGGCCACGCTCACCCCGCCGAGGAAGTCGTTGGCGTAGGCGAAGAAGCTCGCCAGCAGCCCCGTCGGCAGGTTGTCCGCGTCGCGCTCGCCCAGCCGGGTGCCGTCCACCACCTTCACGTGCGGGCCGCCGCCGGCCCCGGCCCCGAGCACCAGGTCGGTCCGCCCGTCGCCGTTCACGTCGGCTGCGGCCACGTGCACCCCGCCCCGGAGCGACGGCAGGAAGGCGTGGAACGACGCCACCTCGGCGAACGTCCGCCCGTCGAACACCTTCACCACCGGCCCGCCGCCGGCCCCGGCCCCGACGATCACGTCGGGCACGCCGTCGCCGGTCAAGTCCCCCAGGGTGGCGTTCACCCCGCCCTGGAACCCGGGGAAGGCGAGGAAGTCGGCCTGCACCCGGCCGGTCGCCGCGTTCACCACCCGCACCCGCGACCCCGTCTGGTCCCCGATCGCCACCAGGTCCGACACCACCGTCTTCGGCGTCGGCGGCTTCGGCGGGACCACCACCACCGGCGGGGGCGTCACCGTCACCGTCACCGTGCCGGTCGCGGTGCCGCCGTTCCCGTCGGACAGCGTGTACGTGAACGTGTCGGTGCCGCTGAACCCGCTCGCGGGGGCGTAGAACACAGCCCCGCCCGTGAGCGTCGCCAGGCCGTTCGCCGCCGACCCGACCGCCGTCACGCTCAGCGTCTCGCCGGTGTCCGGGGTGAAGCTGTCGTTGGTCAGCACCGGCACCGCCGTCGGGCCGCTGTTGGCCGCCACCGTGATCGCGTCCGGCCCCGCGGTCGGCGGGCTGTTCTGGGCGCCGGCCGCCACCACGATCGTGAACGTCTGCGCCGCCGACAGGTTCGCCCCGGTGCCGTTGTCCTGGAGCCGCACCGACACGCCCGCGGTGCCGTTGGCGCCCGCCGCCGGGGTGAACGTCAACGCGCCGGTCGCCGGGTTGATCGCCGGCGGCGTCGTGAACAGGCCGCCGCCGCTCGTCGTCGTCACCAGGAACGAGACCGACTGCCCGGCCTCGTCGGCGGGGCCGGCCGCGATGCCGGTGGCGAAGCCCGGCACGGTGCGCGGCCCGTTCGCCGGGTCGGCCGCGACCGGGCCGCTCGGGATCGTGAACACCGGCGGGTCGTTCACCGGCGTCAGCTGGATCGTGAACGTCTGCTCGGCCGACGTGTCGAACCCGCCGAACGCGGTGCCGCCGTCGTCCGTCAACTTCACCGTCACGGTCGCGGTGCCGACGGCGTCGGGCGCGGGGGTGTAGGTGAGCGTGCCGTTCGCCGACACCGCCGGCCCCGCCGCGAACAGCGCCGACTGCGCCGTGGTCACGACGAACGTCAGCGCCTGGCCCGACTCCGCCGGCAGGCCGGCCGAGATGTTCGTGGCCCAGTTCGGCACCACCTGCGCGCCGGCGTCCTCGGCGACCGTCTGGTTCGGCCCGGCGGTGAAGCTCGGCGCCGTGTTCGAGCCGTTCACGGTGATCGTGAACGTTTGCACCGGCGGCGTCACGTCCACGCCGAACGTGTCGCCGCCGCTGTCGCGGAGGCGGACGGTGACGGTGGCGAGGCCGCTGCGGGAGCCGGACGGGGCGAACGTCAGCGTGCCGCTCGGGCTGATCGCCGGCTGCTGCGAGAAGAGCACCTCGCCGTTGTTGGCCACCTCGAACGTGAACGTCTGGCCGACCTCGTCGGGCGCCCCGGCGTTCATGCTGGTAACGAAGTTCGGCAGCGTCACCGTGGCGGAACCGGGGCCGGCGGTGAGGGACGACTGCGTCAGGAGGTACTGCGGCGGGTCGTTCAGCGAGACCACCGTGATGGTGAACGTCTGCGCGGCCGACGTGTCCGCCCCGCCGCCGTTGTCCATGGCCCGCACGCTCACGCTGGCGGTGCCGTTGGCGTTCGCGGCCGGGGTGAACGTCAGCGTGCCGTTCGCGTCCACCGCCGGCAGGACCGCGAACAGCGGCCCGCCGGACGACGACACGTTCGACGAGGTGACGAGGAACTGCACCGTCTGGGTGCTCTCGTCGACCGGGCCGGGGCTGACCCCGCGCGCCCACCCGGCCAGCGACCGCGGGCCGGAGTCCTCGGTCACCGACACGTCGCCGCCGGCGGTGAACGACGGGGTGTCGTTGACCCCGGTGATGGTGATCGTGAACGTCACCGGGTCGGACGTGTCGTCGCCGCCGTTGGCCGTGAGGCCGTCGTCCTTGAGCGTCACCGTGACCGTCGCCGTGCCGACCGAGTTGGGCCGCACGGTGAACGTCAGGTTGCCGCTCGGGTCGATCGCCGGGGCGGCGGTGAAGAAGCCGGGGAAGTTGTTGCTGACCGAGAACGTCACCCCCTGCCCGGCCTCGTCGGCGGGGCCGCGGAGGATGTTCGTGGCCCACGGCAGCACCGCCGTCGCGCCGCTGTCCTCGTTCACGGTGACGTTCGGCCCCGGGGTGAACGACGGGGCGTCGTTCACCGCGAGGACCGTCACCGAGAAGCTGCCGGCGGCCGTCCGCGGCCCCGGGTCGCCGGTCGAGCCGAGGTCGTCGGCCAGCACGTCGATAAGGGCCGTGCCAACGAAGTCGGTGCCGCCGGTGAACGTCAGGCTGGTGAGGGCGGCGTTGACCGCCGCGACCGGCCCCTCCAGGGTCAGGAGGAACGGCCCGGTCGGCAGCTGCGGGTTCGCCGTCACCGTCACCCCGGCGCTGGCCGCGGCCAGCATCCCGGCGGTGGTGCTCAGCGTCACCCGGATCGGGGCGGTGCCCGCGTCCACGTCCGACACGCTGACGCCCGCCACCGCCACCGTCGCCTCCTCGAACGCGGACGTGGGGGGGACCGCGACCGCGAGCACCGGGGCGTCGTTCAGGTCGGTCACGTCGATCGACTTGCTCGCCGGGGAGCTCGTCAGGGTGCTCCCGCCCGTCTCGAGCGCCGTCACGACGAACCGGACGGCGCGCGGGGTCGTGGCGGGGAACTCGCTCGTGTTCGCGTAGGTGACGGTCCGGAACAGCGCCTCGTAGGCGGTGACCGGGGCGGTGCCGGTGAACGTGATCTGCCCCGCCACCGACGCGTCGGCCGACACGCCCGCCGGCAGCGCGCCGGTGTACGTCAGCACGTCCTCGCCGGGGACGAACCCGGTGAGCGTGACCACCGCCGTCGTGAGGTCGGTGCTGTCCGAGTCGGTGACGGTGAGGCCCGCGTCCACGACCGCCGCCGGCCCGTTCTCGGTGAAGACCGTCGGGCCGGCGGTGAGGGTGATGACCGGCCGCACCGTGACGACCACGACGAACGTGTCGGTGTCGGAGAGGGTGCCGCCGCCGGTGTTGCCGCCGTCGGTGCTGACCACCGTGATCGTCACCGACGGGTTGTTGGCGACCGGCGTGTAGGTGAGGTCGGCCAGGGCGGCGTTCACCTCGTCGAGGGTGCCGGTGACGGTGATGCTCTCGGTGCCGTCGCCGGAGGTGAAGAGGCTGCCGGTGAAGAACCCGGCCCCGGCCGGCACGCTCACCGTGGTCGAGTAGCCCGCGGCCGCCCCGGGGACGTTGTCGACCGGCTCGGTGACCGACAGCCCGGTCAGCTGCGTGGAGGAGCCGATGGCGACGGCCGTGCTCACCAGCGCGGTGTTCACCGGGGCGTCGTTGCGCGGGTCCACGGTGATGCTGAACGTCTGCGCGGCCGACGTGTCCACGCCGCCGCTGGCGAGGCCGCCGCTGTCGGCCAGGGTGACGGACAGCGTCGCCGTGCCGTTGGCGTCCGGCGCCGCCCGGAACGTCAGGGTGCCGTCGGGGGCGATGGTCGGGGCGGTGGTGAACGTCAGCGTGCCGCCCGTGACGTTGACCGTGAACGCGACGGTCTGCAACGACTCGTCGGCCGGCCCCCGGCTGATGGCCGACGCGAACCCGCCGATCGTCTGGAGCGCGGCGTCCTCGGCCACGCCCGTGACCGACGGGGCCGGGAGGGTGAACGACGGGGCGTCGTTGACCGGGTTCACGGTGATGGTGAACGTCACGGTCGCGGACAAGTTGGTGCCGCCGTCGGCCGTGCCGGCGCCGTCCATCAGCTGCACGGTCACGGTCGCGGTGCCGTTCTGGTTTGCGGCCGGGGTGTACGACAGCATGCCGGTCGGGCTGATCGCCGGCTGCGCGCTGAACAGGCCGGTGTTGTCGTTGCTGACGAGGAAGTTCACCGTCTGCCCGGCCTCGTCCGCCGTCGGCCCGGGAAGGATGCTCGTGGCGAACCCGCCCACCGTCTGCGCCGCGGCGTCCTCGAGCACGCCGGTCGTGGCCGGGACGCTGAACGTCGGGGCGTCGTTGACCGGGTTGACGGTGATCGTGAAGGACGGCTCGGCCGCGGGGAGCCAGGGCGACGTGTCCACGCCCGTGCCGAGGCCGGCGGCGGCGGCGGTGCCGCCGCTGTCCTGCACGCGGACCTGGAACGTCGCCGTGCCGTTCTGGTCCCCCTGGAGGGTGTACGTCAGCACGCCGGCCGGGCTCACCGCCGGGAGGACGGCGAACAGCGACGCCCCGGTCAGCACCTGGACCTCGTACCCGACGGCGGTCTGCGACGACTCGTTGGCCGGGCCGGGCGTGAACGAGGTAATGAACCCGCCCACCGTGATCGTCCCGGCGTCCTCGAGCACCGCCGCCGGGGAGGCGGCCGTGAACGACGGGGCGTCGTTGAGGTTCACCGCCTGCACGGTGGTCTGGTTGTTAGTCACCGTGGGGGCGGTACCGTCGCTGACGGTGATCGTGAACACGGTGGTGACCGGCGAGCCGATGAAGATGGCCGCCTCGTTCGGGTCGAACGTCAGCCCCCGCAGCGCGGTCTGGGCGGCGGCGGGGTTGCCGGTGAACGAGTAGCTCCCGGCCGACCCGGTGAACCCGCCGAGGTTGGTGAGCGGGCCGTCGGCCCCGGCGTAGGTCACCGTGACGGTCACGGACGCCGAGTCCGGGTCGGTGACGGTGACGGTGGCGAACGGGGCGATGGTCGCGGAGTCGAGGACCGTCTGGGTGGCCGTGTTGACGCCGCCGAACGCCGGGGCGTCGTTCACCGCCGTCACGTTCACCGTCTTGGTGACGGCGGTGCTGACGTTGGCGGAGGGGTCGGTGGCGGTGATGGAGATGGTCCGGGGGGCCGTCGTCGGGTTGTCGCTCGTCGAGGAGAACGTGACCGAGCGGAGGGCGGTCTGGTAGTTGGCGAGGGTATCGGTGCCGGACAGCGTGAGGATGCCGGTGGTCGGGTCGTACACCCCGGTGACGGCGCCGACCGGGGTGAACGCGAGCACGTCGGTCTGCGCGGGGTCGAGCCCGGCGGTGATCTGCACCCGCGCCGAGGCCAGGCTGGTGCTGTCGAAGTCGGAGATCGTGAGGGTCGGCTCCAGGGCGACCGCCGGGTCGTTCTCGGTGTACGTCACCGTGCCGCCGGCGGCGGTGAGGACGGGCGATTGCGCCTCGACGGCGCCGATGTCCACGGCGGCCCCGGAGATGCGGACCGTGCCCGGCCCGCGCTGGTCGGTGGTGAGGGTGCCGACCCGGGTGTTGTCGCCGGCGTTGAGGAGGGGGCTGCCCAGCTGCGGCGCCCGGGTCAGGGTCGGGCCGCCGTTGTTCGCGAGCGACCCGAGCTGCGGGTTGAGCGGGGACGCCTGGGTGCCGGTCAGGTTGCCCGTGCCGACGAACCCGGACGGCGGGATCACCCCGATCAGCGAGTTCGACCCGACGGCCGTGCCGCTGGTCACCCTCAGGTCCGGCCCAGTGGCCGGGCCGTTGTTCTGGGCGACGACGGAGTTGATCAGGTTGAGGGTGACGGAGCCCTGAATGGCGATGCCGCCGCCGCCGGTGGCCGCGGCCGGCCCGGTGTTTCCGGTGATCGTGCTGTTGCGGACGGTCACGGTGCCGGACGTTTGGCGGTAGTTGATGCCGCCGCCGCCGGCCGTCGAACTGGTCGAGTTGTTGACGATGGTGCTGTTCTCGATCACGACGCCGGACGCCGCCACCGCCCCGTAGAAGACGACCCCGCCGCCGTGGTAGGTGGCGGTGGACGTGCCGGTGTTCCCGGAGATGGTGCTGTTCTGGACGAGGAGGCCGCCACCGCTGTAGAAGTAGATGCCGCCGGTGCCGCCGGTGTTCCCCGAGATGGTGCTGTTCTGGACGGTGAGGAGCCCGGCCCCGTTCGGCATGAAGATGCCGCCCCCGGTCCCGCCTATGTTGCCGGTAATGACCGAGTTCCGCACGGTGAGGTTGGTCCCCGCGGTGGAAACGCCGATCCCCGACCCGTTCCCCCCGATCCCGCCGGTGATGGTCAGGCCGTCGAGCGTGGTGGTCCCCGCCCCGGAGACGGTGAACACCGCGCTGCCGCCGTTCGCGTTCACCGTGACCAGGCTCGCCCCCGGGCTGGTGATGGTCACCGCGCCGGTGATGGCGAGCGCGCCGCCGAGGGTGATGGTCCGCGGGGTGGCGAAGAAGGCCGAGTCGAAGCTGATGGTGTCCAGGCCGGCGTTGCCGTTGGCATCGAGGATGGCCTGCCGGAACGACCCGGCCCCCGTGTCCGCGGCGTTCAGTACCGGGTAGTTATTTGGGACGACCCGGTCTTCGAGCGGCGAGACCCACAGCCGGGCGCGGAGGTCGCGCGGCGTGCGGGCGGCGGGCGTCGAAACGGAGCGGCCGAACCGGGCCAGGCGGCGGAGGATGCGCGACATTGGTGGGGACGCCCTTCGATGCAGGGGGTCATCCCGGAAGGGGGAGGGTCCGACCGGGGCGAGCAGGCGCACCCGTGCGAGTCCGGGGCGCCAGTATGGAGGCGGTAAAATAGCGTAACTTTTCCGTTGTAGCCGCGCCCGTCGAGGCTTGACAAGGGGAGTGTCGTGCGACGGCACATTTTTCCCCCCTTACCCCACCCACCAGTGACGGGTTTTCCGACGGTTCCGTAGAATCGGCCCAGAATGGCCCTCGGAGACCGGCCGTGTCCGACCCGTCCGATCTGCAAAGTGTCCACACCACCAGCCTCCCGGAGGCGCTCCGGCAGCTCGGCATTTCGGTCCTCGTCAGCACCTACCAGGCGGGGAAACTCGTCGTCGTCCGCCAGGAGGGCGGCGCGGCCAACACGCACTTCCGGAACTTCCCGTCCCCGATGGGAGTTGCGCTCGACGGTGGCCGCCTCGCCGTGGGCACCAAGACGGCCGTGTTGGAGTTCCACGACCAGCCCGCCGCGGCCGCCAAGCTGGAGCCCGCCGGCCGCCACGACGTGCTGTACCTGCCGCGGTCGAGCCACACCACGGGTCAGATCGCCGTTCACGAATTGGAGTACGCCGGCGGCGAGCTCTGGGCGGTGAACACGCGCTTCTCGTGCCTCTGCACCTTCGACCGCGACCACAGCTTCGTCCCGCGCTGGCGGCCGGCGTTCGTGTCCGCGCTGGCCCCCGAGGACCGCTGCCACCTGAACGGCCTCGCCGTCGTGGACGGCGCCCCGAAGTACGTCACCGCGCTCGGCGCCACCGACGCCAACGCCGAGTGGCGGGCGAACAAGGCGAGCGGCGGCGTGCTGATGGACGTGCCGAGCGGCGAGTTCGTGGCCCGGGGGCTGTCGATGCCGCACTCGCCGCGCTGGTACCGGGGCGCGCTGTGGGTGTGCGAGTCCGGCGCCGGCACGCTCGCCACGGTGGACCTCGCCACCGGCCGGCGGGAGGTGGTGGCGGAGCTGCCGGGGTTCACGCGCGGCCTCGACTTCTACGGCAACCTGGCGTTCGTGGGGCTGTCGCAGGTGCGCGAGTCGGCGCTGTTCAGCGGCATCCCGATCACCGACCGGCTGCCGGTGGAGGAGCGCGCGTGCGGCATGTGGGTGGTGGACATCGACCGCGGGCAGGTGGTGGCGTTCCTGCAGTTCCAGGCGGGGGTGCAGGAGGTGTTCGCGGTGCGGGTGCTGCCGGGGGTGCGCTTCCCGGAGCTGCTCAACGAGGACGGCGACGACGCGATCGAGAACTCGTTCGTGCTGCCGGACGAAGCGCTGAAGGACGCCCCCGGCGCGGTGCGCGGCGGTGCAACGCCGCAAGCGGCAACGTAACCACCCGAGTCGCCGCTTGCGGCGTTGCACCGCGGAGCGCCCCCACATGCCCGACGACACCACCCTCGGCTACGAATCCCCGCCGCCCGACGTGCCCGGCTTCGCCCTCGTCCGCGAGGTCGGCCGCCTCGCCAAGCGCGCCGACGCCGACCTGACCCGCACCCACGACCACGGCGGCACCCCCGCGTACATGGCCCCCGAGCAGGCCGTCGGCATGAAGTTCGTCGGCCCGCCCGCCGACGTGTGGTCGCTCGGCGTCGTCCTCTACGAGGCGCTCGCCGGCCGCCGCCCGTTCGACGGCGACACTACCTCCGAACTGTTTGAGCGCATCCGCCGCGACGAGCCGCCCGCGCCGCGCACGCTGAACCCGCAGGTGCCGCCCGACCTGGAGACGGTCTGCCTGAAGTGTCTGGAGAAGGAGCCCGGCCGCCGCTACCCGACGGCCCGCGAGCTGGCCGCCGACCTGCGGGCGTGGCTCGACGGCCGGCCGATCGCCGCCCGCCGCGCCACCCGGGCGGAGCGCGCCGTGCTGTGGGTGCGCCGCAACCGCACCCTCGCCGCCGCCGCCGCCCTCGCCGTCACCGCGGCCGTCCTCCTCCTCGCCGCCGCCGGCGCCTCTTACCTGTGGCGCGACGCCGCCGAGAGCCGCGACCGACTGACCGACGAGCAGGGGCGAACCGAGGCCGCCCGCGTTCGCGCCGAGGACGCCGAGGCCGTGGCGCGGGCGGCGCAGGAGACGCTGGCCCGCGAGGAGTACGCCCGTTCGACCTACGCGGCGTGGCTCGACTACGGGAACCGCGACCTGGCCCGCGGCCGGGCGCTGCTGGCCGGCTGCCGCCCCGACCTGCGCGGCTGGGAGTGGCACCACCTGCACCGCCTCTGCCACCAGGACGTGCTCACCCTCCGCGGCCACCAGTCGTGGGTCAGCGCGGTGGCGTACAGCCCCGACGGGGCGCGGCTCGTCACCGCCGGCGGCGACAAGGTGGCGGACGTGTGGGACGCCGACACCGGCGCCGTCGTGTTCGCCCTCCGCGGCCACGACGACCGCCTGTCTTCGGTCGCGTTCAGCGCCGACGGCGCCCGCATCGCCACCACCTGCGGCGACGAGACGGTGCGCATCTGGGACGCGAAGACCGGCGGGGTGAAGCGCGTGATCCGCGGCCGGGCCGCGCGCGGGGTGGCGTTCCACCCGGACCGGTCGCGGGTCGCCGCCGCCGGGTACGACCACGCCGTTCACCTGTGGGACGCCGACACCGGCGACGCGGTCGGCCGCCTCGAAGGCCACACGCACGCCGTCGCCGACGTGGCCTACAACCGCGACGGCACCCGGCTCGTCAGCGCGTCGCTCGACAAGACCGCGAAGGTGTGGGACGCCGCCGCCGGCCGCGCGGTTTGAACCCTGGACGGGCACACCGACATCCTCTCGACGGCCCGGTTCGACCCCGGCGGCACGCGCGTGCTGACCGCGAGCTGGGACCGCACCGCCCGGGTGTGGGACGCCGAGTCGGGGAAGCAACTGCTCGCGCTGCCGCACCCCGCGGCGGTGATGTCCGCGGCGTACAGCGCCGACGGCGGCCGCGTCGTCACCGCCGCCGGCGACGGCGTGGTCCGCGTGTGGGACGCCGGCGGCAACCTGCTGGTGTCGCGCTACGGCCACACCCGCGACGCGACCGCGGCGGTGTTCCGCCCGGACGGCGCGCGGGCGGCGTCGTGCAGCTCCGACGGCACCACGCGCGTGTGGGACGTGCGGAACGACCCCGAGGGCGTGACGCTCCGCGGCCACCTGAACTCGGTGATCGCCGCCGCGTTCGACGCCGACGGGGCGCGCGTCCTCACCGGCGGCGCCGACCACACCGGCCGCGTCTGGGACGCCGCCACCGGCGCGGTGCGTGTGGTGTTCGCGCCGCACGCCGGCCCGGTGG
>Ga0209181_10010634_pt1 | contig 11923 bp, 9 predicted proteins | sample MAT05_FD_187208 | JGI IMG/M metagenome (GOLD analysis project Ga0209181, IMG submission 187208) | Freshwater microbial communities from Lake Fryxell liftoff mats and glacier meltwater in Antarctica - MAT-05 (SPAdes) (version 2) | ecosystem: Environmental > Aquatic > Freshwater > Ice > Liftoff... | reverse complement strand
GATAGACTGGGATGAAGAACCCCCGGATATTGACTTTTCGATGCCGGATGATCCCTACCCGAACGACTTGGATCTGGGTGGGTTGTTCGATTATGTGCCCGATGAGGATCCGTTCGCGCCCTTTCCGGCGAACGATGCCCATGAATCTGATACGCCTACCCCACCCCCGACTTTTGACGCCGATGACGGTTGGGGTTGGCACGACGCCGCGCTGGTCGCGGTCGAACGCACCACGCCCGACGGGGAATATTTCAGCATCGGGGCAGTGGATCTCTACGCCAATGTCCACACCGGCGACTTGGGCGGCAGCTACCTAGAAATCGGCACCTTTGACGATCTCGACGAAGCGGCGACTTTCTATCATGAGTTGCAAGGCGACATCCACGAACAAGGGTTGCTGCCTTTCCAGCTGATCGATTTCGCTGGGGAAAAAGCACTCGAACGGGCGGCGGAACGCGGCGAACCGGCTCCCGAATGGCGCGGCGCGGGCGATGCTGAGTACGCCGCTTATGAAGCCATGCAAACGCTCGATACACCTGACTTGCCGCCTGATGAGATTGAACTAGACGCACCGGAAGTCGAGACGCCGGCGTTCCGGGCACTACGCGATATCGGCATCGCTGCTGAGGGTTTCGACCCGGAAGCTGATCCACCGCCTTTCATCGATCCCGAAACCGGAACGGCTTACTGGATCGGCGTGTTCCAACCGGACAAGGATGATCCCGACAACGCCGTGACCAGCATCCTCTCGCTTGGACGCGACCCGGACACGGGCGAGGTCGAGGCACAGCTCGCGCCAGTCGTGCCCGGCAACTGGGACAAAGCGTATGGCGCGGCGGAATACCTGCTCGGCGTGGTTGAGAAAGACGGCATCGAGCGGGCATTTGAGACCGCCGAAGGCATGGCACTCGCAACAGACCAGCGCGATTTCTGGGAAGCCGAACGGGGGATGCCACTCGCACCGGATGCGGCGCAGGATTTGGCGGACTACACCCGCGACCAGTGGGAGATTGATCTATGACCGATGGATCGAAGAATTTTTCACTGCGCCTTTCGGCAGACGATCAGGCGCGACTTGAACAGGTGGCGACACGCTTCGCGTTGGATCGCACCGGCGCGCTGCGGATGCTCATCCGACGGGCAGCGGTCGGGCTGGCACACGATGGGCGCTTTACTACCGTCGAACGTGGGCGCACCGGACGTGAAATCCCCGTGCGCTTAATAGAAAGGGGGAGCAATGACCGACTCTAAACTCGCGAATGAGCATCCCGACTGGGATGTGTATGACGATTTCACCGGCGTAGAACCGCCGCGCGCTCTGCGTGATCCAGCGCTGCCGGTGACGCTCTACGATATGCTTGTGCCGCTCGATCACGAGGAAATGTATGTCCCGAACCATCTAGACGGGGACGGGACGGTGCATTTCTTCGCGGCAGTCGAAATGTCTAACCAACCGGACGGAAATGATCTGGCGTATGAGCTACGCTACTTCCGCGCCGCGCAAACCGACGATGGGCGCTTGGTGCATGACGCGCATCCGGTCATGCCGCTGGACAGCCGGGGCGACACCCCGTTTCCGCGGGACACGCTTGAATGGATGCTGATGCACGACGAACTCGACAGTGCGGTCGATCTGGCGCACCTGACTGCACAGGCGCACGGTGTGGCGTTCCCCGAACCGGAGGCGCTGCCGCCGCTCCACACCGGCGTGGATTACCGTTTCGAGACGGCTATCAACGCCGATGGCAGCCCTGCCATCGAAGCCGTGAAATCATGGCGAGAAGGCAACCAAGATCAGGAAGCGCGCTTGACCATCGCCAGCTATGGAATGCGACCCGAACTGGAGGTTGATCTGCGCGAACTGAACGACCTGCGCGCCAACGAAGGGCTGCAAGCGGCGATGACTCTGGCGGAAAGCATGGCGGTCGCCAGTGGCACCCTTGATGCCGAGCGCGCCGATCCGAAATTGTTCACCGACGGACCGCCTGATCCGTTCACGACCCAACTGGAGCGGGAGGCGACGTTCATCCGTGACTATGGGGACGAGGACACCCCACGCGAAACACCGCAGTACGGCATCGATGCGATCAGCGCGAATGGTCTATCACACCTCAACGTCTCGAAGACCTGGGGAGATGACGGACACGCGCACCTGATCATCCCGCAACCGACCTGGGAGGAAGCAGTGGCGAATGCCCAAGCCGCGCACAATCTGATGCTTGCGGATAACCTGGAAGGTGCGATGACGCTGCTGGAAATTATCGGGGTCGAGGCGGGCGTAATCGACCCCTATCGTGATGACGCGCGTCTGTTCACCGATGGACCGCCAGATCCGTTCACGACCACGTTGGAGCGTGAACGGGCGGAGGCGATATTTATCCGTGACTACGGGGACATGGACACGGAACCCTTGACCCCAGTCACGATCACGCCCGAAGAGTCGGTCCGCTACTCGTTTGAACTCGAAACAGTCGATCCTTGGACGCTGGAATTGAGCGCCCAGAAACACTGGGTGACTGAAGATGGCGAGATTAGGCAGGATGGGCAGACGCTCAAGAGCTACTCACTGGAATCGTTTGAGTGGGAACGCGAGATCGAGCGGGAAGTCGCGGCAATCGACCACGAGAATTTGCAGCGCACTTTTCAGGACGAGGGCTTGGAAGCCGCCATGCACCGCGCCGAAAGCATGGCGGTCGAGAATGGGGAGCTTGACCCGAGTCGGGAAGACGGGCGATTGTTCACGGACGGACCGCCGGATCGTTTCACCACGCTACGTGAGGCAGAACTCGCGGGAAAAACGGAACCAGAGCCGGGGAGTTGGGAGGAATTGCTCGCCCAACACTTTGACGCCGAACCAGAACCAGAACCGCATTATTGGCAAATGCACCATCGTCCGGTCGAGACGCCGAACGGTGAAAAGTTGGGGACGGCATTGTTCGTGACCGAGTTCCCGCAACTCCCGCCTAACTTCGATGACTATATTGACGAAAACGGCATGGACGATAGCGTGTACCCAACCGAAGCGCGCACGCTGGAGATGGCGCACTTCGCGGATGATAAAGAGGCAGAGCGCTTCGAGAGAGAGTTTCGGTCGTATCTGGTGCCGGGGGTGATGGACGGTCCCGACCTCGCGCCGGAGGTGGCAAAGATGGAGGGGCTGTCCGGGGAGTGGACGGAGATGGACTATCGCGGCATCGTGGACTTCATGAGCGGTCAGCGGACGATTATGCGGGCGGAAAGCGAATGGCATCTGCATGATCCGCACGCGGAGCGGGAGGCGATGGATCGCCTTCAGCAAGCGCACATTGAGATTGATCTATAGCGCGGAAGCCCGATCATGTATTGGACTTCTGTTGTCCACGATGTTTAACAATGCCCCGCTCTACAAGCAGCATAGAACGGGGCATAGAGTTTTACGGCGCAGCGCAGATGCGCGCCGATGGATCGATGGTGGACATATCGAGCAGTTCGCCGCCCGTGCAACCGCCCGTCGCGCTCGTCAGCCAGTTGCCGACCGGAACAAGACTGCAACTGGCACTGGGCGTGGTCACGCTAATCCCGTAGGTTGTGAGCACATTGGCACTGTTGAGCGCATCGCCCGCTCTGCACTGCAATCCCTGATTGGGCAGCCCGGTGTAGTTCGGCCCCCAGACCGACCCCTACCAGTTGCCGCCGAGGGTCATCAGATTGGTGCCGCCCGTAAAGTTGACGGCATTGCCGCCGCTGTAGGTGGCGGCGCTGCTGCCATTGCACACCACACAGGTATTCGACAGCGTGGTCGAGCCGCCAGCCTGCCGAACCGCCGCACCATAAACTGTGCCATCCTATCAAATCATCCATTCAAGTCGATTCAATTTCATTTACCTCACGAAAAGTCCCGTTCGGTCAGATCGGCGTTTATTCCATAGGCTGCGGCTGCACCCTGTGCGACTGCGATGGCAACACTGCGCATAGGTGACGATATATCTCCTGCCGCATACACACCCTCGATACTCGTTCGACCCCGAAGATCAACCTGAACGACATTATGCTCATCAACTTTGCACCCCAAATCGTGGGCAAAAGTCGTTCTGTGGGTCGTTTTGGGTCGAACGAATAAAGCATCGCAACGCAGGGATGTACCATCTCCAAAGTGAATAGTCTCTAACTGAGCACCTGTGCTTTCAAGTGCAGTTATCGGTTGCTCAGCCACATGAATCCCACATCGAGCGAGTCTGTCGCGCTGCTTTGCCGCTAGTTTCCAGTCATCAGCAGCGCAAAGGGTCAGGTTGTCTGTCCAGTTGCGAAGCATTATCACCAGGTGCATAGCTGCATCGCCCGCGCCATACACTGAGATTGCTTTGCCCCAGACTTCGTAACCATCGCAGTAGGGACAGTGGAATACACTTTTCCCCCACAGCCCCTCGATTCCGTCCAATCGGGGCAGTTCATCGTGCAGACCGGTTGCGAGTAAAACGATCCGTGCCTGAAGTCTGGAAGCATCCGAATTGGTGATGTCGAAGCCAGTATCATTTTTCTCAATGTGCAAAGCGGTTGCCATTTTGCGGGTGACAGTGGAGTAACGTTCAAGTTGCTCATCAGCAATCTGCATGAGTTTCGGAGGCGGGATGCCGTCGCGGGTCAAAAACCCATGCGATGCGGTCGAAAACCGGTTGCACGGTTTATGGTCGTCGATCACGACGACATCCCTCAGGGATCGTCCCAGGATTAATGCTGCACTCAGTCCGGCACTGCTGCCGCCAACAATCACTACGTCTAACATATCAACCTCCCGTCTCTGACTTGTTTTTCTAAGCCGCACTCAATAACGCATTCGGCGCGGTTGTTGCAGACTCGGAAGCGATAGCAGAAGCATTGAAGCCTTTTGCGTACAACCAGATCGGCATCAGGATGACTTCGAAGGCTGCGACGGGAATAACCAGGAGCGATGCCAGAGCGCCGGATGAGGTGTCCAAAATGCCCAACAGGTTTAGGATGGTAATTGGCACAAGTAAGCCGTATCCAACAAGTCCGACGATGGAAATCGACCGGGGAACGAGTCTTGTCTGATAGAGGAAGAAGGTCAGAACGACACCGCCTAAGCCAAGCGGGATTAGCTGCATGGGTGTCATGAACCAATACTCTGCCTCTTTGAGCACCGAGCCTAATGCCTCATAAGAGGTGGCATTTGGTGCCCCGCCCTGGATGAATGCCTGACTTAGAGGTATCAGTAACATGGCGAAGATGACGCCGACGACCAGGAATATGGCTTCGAACATTCTCATGCTCAGATACGTGAGTGCCATCCGTTCACTGCGCATCTTCAAGATCGGAAACATGAGAATCCCGATCAGCACAATGCCAAAGTCATTGATGAACCACAGGAGCATTCCAATGATTACGGTTGTCCTCCCAGGGAATGCTGTGCTCAGATAATCCGGAGCATTGAGGACACTGTTCATGAGACCAGTACCGGCGATAGCGCCAAAGGCGGTGAGCAACCACAGAGTGGCGACCCAGATTGCCGTTCTACGGTATGCTGCATTTGCAGTCATGGTATTTCCTTTTGACATAAAGATTAATTGTGTGACGAACATGTGCAAGATGAAACAAGCGACGTGAAAGCCGCTTGTTCATTCCATTCAGCTGGCAGCGACCTTACTTGGCAACGCTTTGGCGAAGTTGGGGGCTGCCCACGTCGGTGGAGGTCTCCACAATATTCGCTTGCCGTTGTGACCAGAGTGCATATCCCAGCCATGCCAGCGCGATCCCTACTGGCATTCCTGCTAACCGCTGGTATTCGTGCGGGACCAGTGCGGCCAAAGGAGTCAGCGCGGAGGTGACGGCAAGCAGACCGGCAGCCCAGCGTGGCAGGATGCCAGCGCGGAACGTAGCGATGCCAAATAGCAGTCCGCCGAGCATGTACGTGATGCCCACAATCCCAAATACACCGGGGAGTGCGCCGAGGTTAACATCGACGGGATGCCCATTTACGATCCCGAAGAAGCCATCGATCAACGTCGGTGAGGTCGTTGTCAACAGCGGAATGATGAAGGTTTCGGCAAAGATGTAGGACAGGTTGAGCATCCAACTGACGATGAGCAGGAGAAACCCGACCAGACCAAGCCACCCGGTCTCTCTCACTTGCCGGGCGTAGATCCCCGTAATGCCGATTAGGAAGAGCATCGCCATAGCCGTCTTCACGGGGGTGATGATAGCCCATGCGCTGGTGGTGACTGACGCGAGAACGTCAGGCGGGTGGATAGGTTGAATGACCGTATAAATGATCCCGGCTACCAATGCAGCTAATCCTGCCCAACGGATGAGTTTGGATTCTGTTATCCTCACTTTGCTCTCCTTGATTGCGGTCTGCTTGTTCGTATTCATGTGCTTGTCCTCTTTCATAGTTGCAGTCTGATGGGTGATATTCATGTCTTCGTCTCCTGTTTGAACGATTGTGTTCAGGTTCAGTGTCAAGGCTTGATAACTGACTCATCGGTTTGGCCGGTTTCAATACGCTTGACTGAAATTAAGGGTATTCCTAAATCACGTACTTTCCTCAGCAATCCGTGTAATGCGGACTGATCAGCCACCGTGCCGGTTAACAGGGTCTCACCATTAGCCTCCATTGTGATGGTCAATCCTTCAAACCACTCATTCCAGCGATTTTCAAGATGCCCCTTGATGCGAATCTCGTAGTACCCAGTCCTGTGGTGATCTTCAGTGGATATAGGTGTTGTACTCACGCTGTGCCTCGCGCATGTTGACTCTCTAGGTCGTTGCCTGCGCTCCTTTCTTAGAGACAAGATACAAGTTAATGTGATGAGCAGTCGTCATCACATGTGATGATTGATATGGTGATCATGAATCGGGAGGTTTTGAGGGAGTAGAAAAGCCCCAGAGTCTGGTTCATCAAATCCGCCAGCCTCGGGATTGATATTGCGGGTTCGTTATAAGAGTTCGATCTCCTGAGCACGGCGGATGGCTGCTCGACGGTCGTTAACGCCGAGCTTAGTGTAAATGTTGTGAGTGTGGGTGCGGATGGTATTCAAGGACACGGTGAGTTCGCGGGCAATCTCGGGACCGCTCAAGTCGGTTCCGAGCAAGCGAAGTACTTCCAGTTCACGTTCGCTCAGCGGCTCGATCAAGTTCTGTTTCATAAGCGATGTGCCCTCAGCTTTGCCGAAGGCTCTCAGGAGTTGGCGGACATAGTTGGAAGCGACCCCATGTTTGGCAGCTTTCTCTAGCAATTCCGCCATGGAGGTGCCTTCATCGACAAACATTCGGACATAACCCTCTGGCTCCGCCAGCGCCAGAGCGCGTGACAGCGCGGCAAGTGCCGCGCGGGCGTCACCCAGAGTCTGATGGACAAGCGCGAGCACCATGAGGATTTCGATCACGCTTCCTGCCCGCTCGCCTTGTTCGGCTGCCGGCAGGAGCCGCTCCAGGAGTCTCACGGACTCAAGCATGGCGTGGTCGGCGCGGTCATTCCTGTTTCGAGCCAGCATCACCCTGGCAAGCGTGACATGCTCGAACTCGCGCAAATAGCTGAGTTCATCGTCAACGGACAATCCCGTTTCCTGCACCCAGTGCTGCGCTTCGTCCAACCGCCCTTGGGCGACCCACAGACGCGCCTTCACAGCGGCGACAGGGCGTACATTGGGGTAGAAACCTCTCACATACAGTCGTTCTGCTTCGTGGAGCAGGTCGATAGCACCGGCCAGATCACCTTCAGCATCTCGTATGCGAGCCATCGCAACATACCAGCGAGACCAGTTTTGCGGGAATCCGGTGCTCTCGCACAGCGCCTTGCTTGTCAGCAGGTGCTGCGTGGCGACATTCAAATCGTTATGCTCACGGTGGAGTTCACTCATGCCCACGTATAGATCCGCCGTCCCCCACAATACAGAGACGCCCTGCTCCGCCGCAAGCTGCAAGCCACGCTCATAGGTACTCATCGCCTCACGCAGGCGACCTTGCGCAATTCGTATGTCCGCCGGGACGGTTGTACCGTGAATTGCGTCGGGAATGTTTCCCGCCTTTTGCAAATTCCTTATGGCATCTGTAAATGTTTTGTGTGCCGCCGCGAGATCGCCACTTGCCCAGTACGCCAGCCCGAGCAGCCCCCCAGCTCCTCCCCGCCCAATATGATCTTCCTCCGGGACGAATTCGAGCGCCAGGTGGGCGTACTTCATGGTGCCAACCACATCGCCCTGCATCAAAGCCGATCCGGCACGCCACACCGCGATCGAACCTGGGAGCAGGCGAAATGCTGCTTCGTCCGTGACAACCATCTCACCTATCCGGGCTTCCAGTCGCTTCCGCATGTCAGCGGTTGCGCCCAACCATTGTTCGGCGTCCCGCAAGCGGGTCTCAACGGCTTCGAGCGCACCCCCAGCCAGTAAAACCCCACCATAATGGGCGCTCAACACGGGTCGGCATAGGAGCAGCGCGTCGGGGAGCGCCTTGAGCCAGTTCAGCAATGTAGCATCCTGTCGACTGCGGCGCATCGCTGGCAGTCCCAGTTCGATCAAACCCGCCGCGCGCTTGAAATTCCTGGCTACCAGCGCGTGGCGAATCGCATCATCCGCCCAGCCATTATGCTCGTACCACTGACTGGCGCGCTCATGCAGCCTGGATACCTGATCGGGCTGTTCTGCCATCAAATGTGCGTAGAGAACATCGGCAAAAAGGTGGTGATAGCGATACCAGTGGCGCTTGTCATCTAGCGGGACGACAAAGAAGTTGCCTCGCTCCAAGGCTTCCAACCGTGCGCTACCGTCCTGCTGTCCAGTGAGGGCGTCGCACAGCGAGCCATTCATCTGGTCGAGAATGGCGGTCTGGAGCAAGAAAGTGCGGACAGATTCGGGCTGACGCTGGAGAACCTCTTCGACCAGATAGTCCACGATGAAACGATTGTTGCCCGCGAACGTTCTGATGAACTGGGTAATGTCATCGCGCCCCCGTATGGAGAGGGCTGCCAGCTGGAGACCGGCAATCCAGCCCTCCGTGCGGTCTTCCAGCGTGGTGATGTCCGCCATGGAGAGATTGAGTCCCATCACTTGATTGAAGAATTCAGACGCTTCATCATGAGTAAAGCGCAGGTCGGCAGCGCGCAGCTCGGTCAATTGACCGTGAGCGCGTAACCGAACCACGGGTAGTTGGGGGTCGTCGCGGGTGGTGATGACCACGAGCATCTGGGGCGGAAGGTGCTTAACCAGAAACGAAAGTGTATTCTCAATCGGCTTGGCATCAATCACGTGGTAGTCATCAAGAATGAGGACGAAATTGTCCGATATCGTGCTGATTTCATTGAGCAAAGCGGTCAGCATCGTTTCGGTGGGCGCGAGCTGAGGGGATTGGAGTACGGTCAACATGCCTTCGCCAATGGTCGGCGCAATCGTCCGCAAGGCATTGACAAAGTAAGTCAGAAAGCGTGTGGGGTCGTTATCCCCTTCATCCAGCGAAAGCCAGGCGGTCGGTCGCTCGATTTCCTCGACCCATTCACTGACGAGGGTAGTTTTTCCAAATCCGGCGGGCGCTGAGATCAGGATGAGTTTGCTGTGCAGACCCTCGTTCAGCCGCTCAAACAGGCGCGGGCGGATGACAACCTTTGTTCGAGTCGGAGGACGATTTAGTTTAGTGGCTAAAATGGGTATATTCATCATGAAAGTATACCGCAGATCCAAGCCTGCGAAGCTTCTCTGTTGTGCCAGTCAATTTAAGGTGCGTTGGGGAAAGAGACCACTCATCCAGCTTAGTTGTTATCCATTCTACGATGGCAGTCATGACTTCGGCATCAACAAAGCCCAGTTCACCATAATCAGTCGGAATTGCCACGCGAAAGCACAATGACAAGGACACGTCACATGGCTTCCTCACATTGATTGGTAAGCTCCCTCAAGGGGGTTGAATGATGAGATGAGCGCACTTTGAGGCGCTACAGTCGCGACTTAAGCTCTTTGCTCGCACGCACCGTAATCTGACGAAAGCGGCGTTCTGGCAGCAGGCGATTTGCCGCGTGCTGAATCGTCTGCACGTCAATCACGAAAAAATTCTCCACTTCAATCCGCCCACCTGCGACCAATTCCTCCGTCCACACCTCCACCAATGTTTCGATCACCCGCTGCACGTCACGATTGCTCAAGCGAGTGCGGCGACCGATCTCGCGCACCATTTTCTTTTTATTCAAGCTCATCTCGTTCGCTCCTGACGATTCCGCTGATACTGCGCACGAATCTGGCTTAACGGCACTGTTTTAACCTTCCCTTGAGTAGCTTGCGTGATCTTTGCTTGCATGACGTTTTCAGCGGCGATGGCAATCGAGGAAGGACTGCCTGCAATCGATTCGGCAGCGGGTGGTTCCAGCGTGTCCATTTCAAGTTCATCCACTTCAATACCGCGTTCCAGCAGCAACGCTTCACTGCCTTTCGCCATCGCCAAACGACGTTTCCAGTCGGCGCGCTCATAAAAGCGCGTCAATCGCGCGTTGAAGATCACTTGTGTGGCGAATCCCGTCTCCACATAACGGGCGAAGATCGTGCAGTTGCCGACCTGCGGCGTGATCACCTCATCAACGGTCAACAGTGGACGTTGGCGTAAGTGGCTATTCGGATCATCGGTGTTCGCGTCGGTCGTCGCGGTGCCGCTCGCTTTGCTGTAGAACTCGGCGGTATCCGCATCGCAACCGCCATAGATCACCTGCGTCGCCAGCCCCGTGAACAGCGCTTGTGTGCCTTCACGTCCGTAGAGCATCTCGAACTGCCCCTTCGTTTGCGCCCCGATGAGGATCGAGATGCGACGCTTACGGACGAGATTGACATCGGCGACCAGGCTATCGAGCTTGCCGAGTGTTGGAAACTCATCGAGGATGACGCCTACCGGGACGGGCAACGGACCTTTGTTGCGCTCACCGATGGTATCGAGGTCGAGCATCAGCTTGCGCAGCGTCGCGCCCAAGTACGACGCATACACCGCCCGCATACGTCCCGGACATGTCAGCACCACGACCGTCGGCTGGGCGACAGCAAGTTCGGCGTCAAAATCGGAGGCGGCGGTATTGGCGCGCACATCCGTCGAAGCCCAGCCGGTGAGCGCGGTCGCCAGCGTCGCAATCACGTTCGAGGCGACTTTGCCATCCGAACCGACCGAGGCGATGAAGCTGTTTGCGAGCAGCGCCGCATCGTCCTTCTTGGATTTGAGCGCGTTCGCTAGTCCCTTCAAATCATTCATCGCGTTGTAGATATCGCCCAAGTTGTCGAAACGGATCAGACAAGCGGCGAGCAGCGCGGCGGCGCTGTCCGTCCAGAAACGGTTATCACCTGCTGCCGATGGCACCAGCACATCGGCAATTGCCCGTGCATCGGACACATTGTTGATGCCGTCGGCGAGGTTGTAGCGCGGACCCGCCGCGCTGGTCGGATCATGGACCACGACCAAGTGCCGAGTCACGGCAGCGTACTTCAGAATGTGCGCCGTGATTTCTCCCTGTGGATCAGCGACTACCAGCGAATGCCCAGAGAGCATCCGGTCGGCGATAGCGGGTAAAATGATGCCCTGCGTCTTGCCCGAACCGGGTCCGCCCAATGTCAAAATGCCGCGCGCCACGTCTTCCCCATCGAGACAGAACCGCCCCGTTCCCACATCAAGCCGCCGCTTGCCCTCTCCCCAGAACGCGCCGAGCAGTGCCAGCCCATCCTTATCGGGACGACGAAACCGTCGATACTCGCGCAACGTGCAGAAGTGCGACGATCCTAACGCCCCGCGTTTGACGGAGGGTGAACGGAGTCGATCAATGCGTTCGCGCAACCACCCGCCATCGCGCAACAGACTGTGCAAGGCAATCACCGTCACCATCAGGAGAAATGCCAGCAGCATCCCGAACAAGAACAAGCGCATCACGTTGATCCCACGCGGCGCGCCGACCAGTATTTCGATGATGTCA